>Ga0209181_10005546_pt1 | contig 18117 bp, 18 predicted proteins | sample MAT05_FD_187208 | JGI IMG/M metagenome (GOLD analysis project Ga0209181, IMG submission 187208) | Freshwater microbial communities from Lake Fryxell liftoff mats and glacier meltwater in Antarctica - MAT-05 (SPAdes) (version 2) | ecosystem: Environmental > Aquatic > Freshwater > Ice > Liftoff...
TGAATCCAGCGCCCTATTTCCCCTTCTTCTGCGTTGCTCGTCGGTTAAAATATCCCGTATTTCGCCCTCCTCGCGCCTTGAGGAAGGAAAAACATGTCTCCTGGATTCATACGCCAACTACCGGACCGTGTCTAAAATCATGTAAACAGCGCATTCACCGAAATTTCAAAATCCGGCAATACGGGCGCGGCAGAGCAAATATCGTCATCGAAACAGATCGTTACCTCCTTTCGGGAACGGTAAACCTCGACTTTTTTGACCTTCGGAAAAACAACCCACACGACCTCCACACCGTCGGCAAAATACTCGATCAGTTTTTGTCCCACTTCATTTGCCTGGTCGTTTTTGGAGATGACTTCAATTACAAACGGGCATACCGTCGGTTCGTTATCGTGGGATTTTTTCATTTGCTCACTTGTAAGGTAAGCAATATCCGTACGGCGAGTACGATTGGCAAAAGGCAGGTACATGTCTACTTCTGCCATCAAAAGTGCACCTTCCCTGTACGCTTTGGTCTTTAAAAAGACCTGGAGCAGGTGCTGAAAAATCAAGAATTGGTCTCGGTTCATGGTGCGGGCTTTTTTTTCAACGATGCCATTGTTCCATTCGTACTTGAACGGATCTTCCCGATTGGTATAGCGCGCCAGGAAGTTTTGTAACGAAATAGTGCGTTTACCGGAAGAAGTGACCTTCGCGGCAGTTTGCTCTGACAAAGTCAACGTGGCAGTTGCGCTCATAACAAGTTCTTTTTTGTGCAAAAATACATTTTTTAAGGTTCCTAACAACTGCAACGCTGAGATCAATCAATCCATCCACCATTTTTTCTTCCCTCAACCTGACGTCGTTGTACCTATGCACCTGCGCAGATTTTTAAACCGCCGCAGGCAACATGACAAAAAAATCATCTCCCGGCATTTTCCACCTGGCAGTCATCGTCAGCGCATTGGGCTTTTTTGTGGATGTCTATAGATATGCTGTTGTTTGCCATCATCCGCAAGCCCAGTTTGAGCGATCTGGGGCTCAATGCCGAGCAAATCCTGACGGAAGGCGAGTGGCTCATCAGCATTCAAATGGTGGGCATGTTGCTCGGCGGCATTCTTTTCGGGATCATCGGCGACAAAATGGGCCGTTTGCAAGTCCTGTTCGGTTCCATTCTCCTATACTCCATTGCTAATTTGCTCAACGGCATGGTCACAAGCATCCCACAATATGTTGTGCTGCGTTTCATCGTCGGCGTCGGACTGGCGGGGGAACTCGGCGCAGGGCTGACACTGGTGAGCGAGCAATTGCCCAAAGAAAAGCGAAGTGTGGCAGCGGGTTTTATCGCCGGTTTTGGGGTTTTGGGAGCCGTTGCGGCCTATTTTATGAGTCAGGTATTTGATTGGCGCACTTGTTATTACATCGGCGGCGGCATGGGCGTCGTGTTGCTATTGATGCGGGTGAGCGTTCAGGAAAGCGGACTGTTTGCGCAGGTCAAAAAAGCCGATGTGCACCGCGGCAATTTTATGATGTTTTTCAACCACAGAAAACGTTTCGAACGGTACATCCGGTGCATCCTCATCGGGCTGCCGGTGTGGTATGTGATCGGGATCCTGGTCACGTTTTCCGATCAGTTCGCCAAGGCATTCGGGATCGAGGGCGTAGAGCCCGGAAAAGCGATCATGTACCTGTACATCTTCATCTGCATCGGCGACTTCTCCGTGGGCTGGCTGAGTGATCGCCTGAAAAGCCGCAAAAAAACGCTCTTCATTTTCTACGGCATTGCCGTCTTTTTCACCATCCTGTTCTTTCTCCAGCAAGGCGGCACAGCGATGACTTTTTACCTGATCTGCATGGGACTGGGCTTCGGCGTGGGTTTCAATGTAGTTTATCTCACGATGGGAGTAGAACAGTTCGGCACCGACCTGCGGGCTTCTGCGGCCATTAGCATCCCGAACATGGTGCGCGGAGCACTCCCGCCGACCATCTTTCTATTCAAGCACTTGCGCGCATTCTTCAACAGCTATGTGACAGGCGCGATGGTGACGGGCATTCTCATCTGCATAATCGGTGTGGTTGCGGCGTGGGGCATGGAGGAGACGTACGGGAAGGACCTGGATTATTTGGAGGAATAATGGCCCAGCACCGCCTCATTCACAGCCTCCGTTTCAATCAAAAAGCCGTCGTGTCCATACGGGGAGGTCAATAGTTGGAAGGTAGCGTTGGGCAAATTTTCGGCAAGAAAACGCTGTTCCGAAGGCGGGATCAACACATCCGAATCAATCGAAAGCACCAGTGTTGGCATGGTCAGATGGCGCAAAGCCGCAGCGGCTCCTCCCCTGCCCCGCCCGATGTGGTGCGTGTCGAGGGATTTGGTCAGGTGCCAGTAACACTGCGCATAAAAACGGCGGTCGAGTTTATCGCCCTGGTGCCGCATATAGGTGGCGGCCTTGAAATCTTCCAGTTTTTCGTCCGCATCCGTTTGGCCTTCCCGGTACGAATCAAACGTACGGTAACCGATCAGGCCGAATCCACGCGCGGCTTTCATGCCTGCGCTGCCTGCGCGGTCGTGGTCGTCGCGCCAGGTCGGGTCGGCTTGAATCGCCATGCGCTGCGCTTCATGGATCGCAATCGCCCAGGCTGTTTCGCGGGCACTGGTGACGAGCAGGGCCATCCGTTTGATTTTTTCAGGGATCAAAAACGCAAACTCCATGACCTGGTGACCGCCGCAGGAACCGCCTATACACAGGGCTATTTCATTGATTCCTAAATGTTTGCGCAACAAATCATGCGCCTCCGCCATGTCGCGGATGCTGACAATTGGAAAATCCGCGCCGTATACTTTGCCAATAGCCGACGAAATGCTGCGCGGACAAGTACTTCCATAACAAGACCCAAGAATGTTGGCGCATACGATAAAATGCCGCTCCGGATCGAGCACACGGCCAGGCCCAAAAATGCCTGCCCACCAGTCGGCCACATTCGAGTTGGCGGTCAGGGCATGACAAACCCAAACAGCGTTGCTGCCTTCGGCATTGAGCGTGCCATAGGTGTGATAGGCAACCGTCAGTTCGGACAGCACACCGCCTGCTTCGAGCGCGAACGGTTCGGGATGATGGAAAAATTGGAGGTCGGGGATGTGGACAGGAAGTGGGTAATTCAAAATTGAAATTAGAAAATTGAAAATTGAAAGGCAAGATTATTTGCTGATTTCCAAAGCGTTGGAAATATCGGCTACGATGTCGTCAATGTGTTCCAATCCGACGGAAACACGAATGAGGCCGTTGGAAATACCTGCTTCAAGGCGGGCGGCTTCGGTCATCTTGGCATGGGTGGTAGAAGCGGGATGCGTGGCGATGCTGCGCGTGTCTCCGAGGTTGGCGCTGAGCGAGAGCATTTGAATCGAATCGAGGAAGCGTTTGCCTTGCTCCAGTCCGCCTTTGATCTCAAACGTCACCAGTCCGCCGCCGCGCTTCATTTGTTTTTTGGCAGTGGCGCAAGCCGGGTGTGTGTCGAGGAACGGATAGCGCACGCTCGCCACTTGATCATGTTCCGCTAAAAACCGCGCCAGTGCTTGGGCATTGTCGCAATGGCGGTCGAGGCGAACGGCCAGGGTTTCGAGGCTTTTGGACAAGACCCAGGCATTGAAGGGCGACAACGACGGACCCGTGCTGCGGCAGAATTTTTTGACCTCCGCGATCAAATCGGCGCGACCTGCCACCAGGCCGCCCATCACCCGTCCCTGGCCGTCTATAAATTTGGTGGCCGAGTGGGTAATGAGATCGGCGCCAAATCGCGCCGGTTGTTGCAAATACGGCGTAGCAAAACAGTTATCAATGTTGAAAATCAGCTTGTTGTATCGGCAAAACACGCCTGCCACTTCCAGGTCCACGATGTCGAGACCGGGGTTGGAAGGCGTTTCAACAAACAGCATCCGGGTGTTGGAGCGCACCGCCAATTGCCAGTGGGCAGTATCCGTTTCAATCCAATCGCAGGTGATGCCCCAGCGCGGCAGCCACTGTGTCAGCACCGTATGCGTCGCCCCGAAAATGGCTTTTGTTGCCAGCAAGTGATCGCCCGATTTCAGCAGGCCCATGATGGAGGCGAATACGGCGGCCATACCCGTCGCGGTACACACCGCATCGTCCACCCCTTCAAGGACAGCGATTTTTTGTTCCAACTCCTGACAGTTTGGGTTGGTGAACCGGCTGTAAATATTCCCCTCCTGCTCATCGGCAAACAGCGCGCGCATCTGCTCGGCATCGTCGAACACAAAACTGGATGTGGGAAAAATCGGGGTGCTGTGCTCGCGTTGGGCTGAACGGTCGGTCTGGAGGCGAATGGCGGCGGTTTCGAAGTGCATGGGTAGTTGTTGGTTGTTAGTTCTTAGTAGATTATGATTTAATTTTTTTTGCATTTTATTGTTTGCCCCAATAGGTAGCGCGGCGTTTAGGCCGCCGGTAAAAAGGCGTTCACGCCGATATGACACTTTTAATCGCCGTAAACGGCTCCGTACTGGCGGCGTAAACGCCGCGCTACCTATTCTTGCTATACAAGCAGGAAAGTCAAAAAATTTAAATCACAATGTTAGGAACGGTGCTGGAATAAAGGTACAAATTAGGGGAGATGGTTTTGTAGCTGTTGAGGCACGAGCAGGGCGTTTTAGTGGTACCTAAACAACCGACGAGTAACAAAAACAGCGGCAAAACAAGTCCTCCTAATTTGGACCTTTATTCCAACACCGTTCCTTATCGAGTCAAGCCGCTTCCCGATCCGACACTTTGCTTGGGCGGAAACCCTAAAAACAGATCAGGATATATTGGAAATGGAGAGTTCAAAGCACAAGGTGGACTTGCGGCAATTACGAACGGTGATTATGGATGCGGCAAGTGCGACATGGTAAGTTTCCAGGTCTCCTATGTTCCAAACGGACAAGAGGCTGTGACTGTCACCAACAATGGTGCACGTTTTACTCCCCAAGTCCCGGAACTGATCCACAAAGCAAAACCCGGCGATCAGTATTTCTTTGATGAAGTAAAAGTGCGTTGCCCAGGTGACATAGCAGCCCGAAATTTAGGTTCCCTGTCTTTCACGATCAAATGACCGGCATTCCCTCCTCGATCTCATACTCCCACGTAATCTCCGCCGTCTTTTCCAGCATCCTCGCCACGCTGCAATACTTGCCGACCGAAAGGCGGATCGCTTCTTCTGCCCGGTCGGGCCGGATCTGGCCTTTAAAATAAAAGTGCAGGTGGATTTTTTTGAACACCGCCGGCACCTCGCCGGTGGTGCGCTCGCCGTCTACCTCCACGCGTAAATCATCTATGGGCTGCCGCATTTTTTTCAGGATCGTAGCCACGTCCATGCTGCTGCACGAGGCGAGGCTGAGCAGGAGCAATTCCATGGGCCGCACACCCTGACCCTCGCCGCCGATGTCAGGGCTGCCTTCCAGAATGACGGTGTTGCCCGCCGCGTTCGAGCCTTCGAAGCGCACGGCCTGGTTGATACGTTGCAATGTGACGCGCATATCGGGGAATGTGATCAATGTGAAAAATGTGGTCAATGTGGGTGGGGCAAAAGTAGTTATCAGTTTCCTGATGGGCATCGCTAATCCGACCCACTTGAAGCCCACCGATTTTGGCAAAAACTAATCTACCTCAAACTCACAAGTTATCTTTCACACGTCCCTAAACGTGTTTACAACGCAGGCAGCAGGCGGCCATCTACTCGCCGCTACGCTGTCTGCCAATTTCAAAATAGAAGGCAGCCTGACCATTATCCCGGAAGTCTGGCTCGAGCAGGCTTACAGCGATCTTTATCTGCAATCGCCGGGCCAACCGAGTCGTTGCGACGCCCGTCGCAAGGCATGGAGTTTTTTCCTTTCCGCCTTCCGGAGTGGTTTTAGGAACGCGGCACCAATAACTTAGTCATTTTAGGTCAACCATTTTTTCATCAGACAACACTATTTTTCTGCGAATAGTGGGGCTATTTAAAGAAAAATAGCGGCCGTATGATGGAACAAAGGGTGGCATCAAATGACTAAGTTATTGGTGCCGCGTTCCTTAGGGTAACTATCCAGCCGCCCCTAAATACTTATGATTTCCGACCTCGGAGAGGTCGAAGGTTTGTAGAAATGCATCGAGTTGACATTAATCCCCGACCTCGGATAGGTCGAACGTTTGTTTCAACGCTATTTTCTGCAAACCTTCGACCTATCCGAGGTCGGGAAAACATTGAAATGCTACATTTCTACAAACCTCTGACCTCTCCGGGGTCGTATGACAAAAAGCATTTCAAAGCGGCTGGATAGTTACTGCGGAAATTGGGGCAGGTGTCCGAAAAGACGGACTATCAACTTTTTCTGTGCAACTCCGGCGCGGAGGCCAATGAAAACGCCCTCAAACTCGCCTCTTTTGCCACCGGACGAAAAAAGGTCGTCGCGTTTCGCGGCGCCTTTCACGGACGTACGTCGCTGGCGGTTGCTGTGACCGACAACCCCAAAATTGTCGCTCCCGTCAATCAGACCGATCATGTGGTTTTTCTGCCGTTCAATGAGCGGCACTGGCCGTGTTGGAAGCTATTGAAAAGGAAAACCTGATCGAACATGCTGCCATGCTGGGGCAGTGGCTGATGGACGAACTTCGCTCCTTGCCCCGTATCCGGGAAGTGCGTGGGCGCGGGCTGATGATCGGAATTGATCTGCCGGAATCATTGGCGGGATTGCGCCGCGACTTGTTGTTCCGCGAAGGGGTGTTTACGGGGGAAGCCAAGCCAAATGTGGTGCGTTTGCTGCCTTCGCTGGCCTTGACGCGCCGGGAGGCGGGGGTGTTTTTAAAAAAATTCAAGGCTTGTCTTTCCGTTTCAGCCTGAATTACTGAAATTTCGAACCTCTTTTGTGGTTCACTGTTGAGACCGCATGATCCATCCAACACTGACAGCAACAGACATTGACCGCATCATAGAAATGGCTTGGGAAGACCGCACGCCATTCGAAGCGATTGAAATACAATTCGGGCTGACTGAAGCCGATGTGATCGTTTTGATGAAACGAGAAATGACGCTGCGCAACTGGCAAAAATGGCGGGCCAGGGTGCAAGGCAGAAAAACCAAACACGCTGCGCTGCGCGATGGGTCCGTGATGCGGTTCAAATGCGATCGCCAGCGGCAGATCACCCGCAATCGCATATCAAAAAGGCGTTGATTACCACACCACCATCGGCACCACCTGTACCGCCCTTCGGCCTCCTGCGATAACTTCTACTTCCACAAACCCCAGCCAGCCGCCGGGCCTGCCGAGCGCCGATACATCCAGCGGCAAACTGAACCCACCCGAAGGCACTTCAGCGGTTTCAAAAACGGCCAATTCCTGACCCAGCACAGACAATACGCGTCCCCGCAAGGCGCCTGCGAAAGGCAAAGTCATTTCCAGGCGGGCCATATCTGTGACCGGATTGGGCGTGATGCGCAAGCCCAGTGCCGCTTGGGAGTTTGCTTCTTCGGTGCGGCTGGTTGCGCAACTGGTGGGCGGCACTTCCGGGCACCACGTGCGATAAGCCAGCGAACAATCCAGCACAAATGGATTGGGCTTGCCATTCTGGTAGGCCGCGATGCGCCAGGTTTTGACCAATTCTGCGGAATCGGCCGGGTCTTGCTGGTTCCATTGGCAAAGTATGGGGCGTTGTATTTCAAAAAAGTTAGGATCGGCAGTGTTGGCCTGGTTGCGGTACATGGTGTAAAAATAAAACACCGACCGGGCCAAATTGCCCTTTACGGATTCACGCGGCTCGAACACCGTAGTCCGATACTCCGCATAGAGATCTTTGTTTTGAGCAGGAATCGTGGTGGAAACCTGATTGCGAATAAACCACTTCTGGGTCTGCGCATCCGGGATTTCCCCGAATGGGCTGTCTCCCCGCGCTTCATTGACCGGTATTCTGGTGGCATACAAGTGGTGCATATCGCTATGGGCATTGGTACCCTGCGTGGCGCCTTTGGATTGCGGGTAAGAGTGTTCAGCATTCATGCCGTTGCTCATGCCGTCCAGGTAAACATACTGAGTCGGGTCCTGCGTCGGATCCAAATAAAGGGCATGACCGGAGTAAATGCAGCGCAGGCTGTCGTCGTCAATCGCCAGCACTTTGGCGTACAACGTGTCGCGGGCGTCGGCATACGACAAGACGACCTCGGGCCTATAGTGACTGAACAGGCTATCCAGCAAGGGTTGACCGGTCAGACCTGGAAAAACGGGGCCGGAACCTTGGGCCGAAAGGCTGGTAGTGCACAGCCAAACACTAATAAGAGGCAGGAAAAACCGGGAGTACGTCATGGATCAACGTTTTAAAGCGGCAAGGTACGTATGATTTCAGCCTGCATGCAGGCGATGCGCTGACATTCCCGGCTTCCCATGAAAATTACGATGTCCGCTAACGCATTGACAGCAGGGGTTCCGCCCAGTTTGGCGGACAAATGCGCCGTTTTCAAACAGTACGGCTCATTGGAACAAATGGCGGAGCTGGTCAACCGTCGCTTATTATTGAAGGCATCGGCCTGGTCGGCAACCCGCAGGATTTCAATATTTTGTTGAAATCACCTTTAAAAATGGGGAGAAACTGATCTGGAAAATTGTGAAAGAATAGCCTCCACAGAGACTTCCGGCATCATTTCACTTTCCAGCCGGAGTTTCGGGCAGTCCAGGTTTTGCAACCATTTCAACTCCTGATCCCGGCTGCGGGGATTGTCTGAAGGCACGTCATAGGCGGCAGCCCAGTCCAGGAATTTATGAAAAACGAGGTGTAAATCGCCGCCCTCGGCCAGCCGATCCGGTCCGTATCGCGCCAACTCGCGGGTCCGGATGCGCGACATCCGCACTTCTACGGGCGCCCAGACATAGACCACCTGATGGAATCTCGGCACAAATACATCGCCCCAGCCGCAGAGCGAGCCCGACAGCACCCAGCCTGATGCTGCCGCATCCAGGACAGTGGCCAGTTCGCGCCGCCGGTGGTCGGGATTCCGCTTGCGGCTATAGGGCCGGGCATCGCCTGTGAACCAGTAAAAATCGTCGGTATCAAAATGCGCAAAGCCCAGGCGATCCGCCAGGGCTTTGCCAAGGGTGGTCACGCCCGCGCCGGGCGCACCGAAGAGGTGCAGGTGGCGCATCTTTATTTCTTTTTGAACCGGTATGAATACAAATCCGCTTCTCCTTCGTAGTAGCCGTCCAGCACCAGGTTGTTGTACGCGCTGCGCATCGCGTCAATCGCTTCTGAAGCGCTGTTCACGCGGTTGCCATTCACGCTGGTCACCACAAACCCGGGCTGCATATTCACCTCTGCCACCGTGCTGCCGCGCCGGATGCTGCTGACCATGGCGCCTTGCAATCGAAGGGTGCGGTGTTCATTGGCAGACAAGTCCCGGAGCTCAAGGCCCAGATCACTTTCGAGTTCGTCGCCGCGCAACTGAGCCACAGAGGTAGAGTTTTTGCTGTCTTTCAGCAGGATGCGCACCTGGAATTTTTTGCCATAGCGCCAGTAGTCCAGGTTCAGTCCGTCGCCGGGGCGGAAGCGGCCCACGATCTCCTGCAATTCTGCCGTGCTTCTCAACCGCGTGTTGTTCAGCCCGATGATCACATCGCCTGTTTGCAATCCTGCGTCGGAGGCGGCACTTTTGATGTTGACCCGGGTCACGTATACACCTTCCGCATTGGGCAGGCCGATTTCACGCGCTGTTTCACTGTCGAGGTCTTCGATGCTGACGCCGAGGTAGGCGCGTTTCACATCGCCGTATTCGCGCAGGTCGCGCACGACTTTTTGCACCAGGTTGGAGGGCACGGCAAAGGAATATCCTTCATAACTTCCTGATTCGGTGATGATGGCTGTATTAATTCCCACCAATTCGCCGGCTGTATTCACCAGCGCGCCGCCACTGTTGCCAGGATTGACGGCCGCATCGGTCTGGATAAACGACTCAATGCTCGCTCCGCCGCCGAGGATGTTGATATTGCGGCCTTTAGCGCTCACAATACCGGCCGTTACCGTGCTCTCGAGGTTGAATGGATTGCCCACCGCCAGCACCCATTCACCTACCCGAACCGAGTCGCTGTTGCCAAATACGACGAACGGCAGGTTGTCTTCTTCGATTTTTAACAGCGCAATATCGGTACTGGGATCGGAGCCAACAAGTTTCGCTTTATATTCGCGCTTGTCAGCCATGGTCACTTTGATGTCGGTGCTGCGATCCACCACGTGGTGATTGGTAACGATGTAACCATCGGGCGACATAATGACCCCGGAACCGGAAGAACCCGTGAGCGAACCACCGTCCCAGACGTTGTCGCTCCCGGTGTGGAGCAAGGCTTTGATATTGACTACGGCAGGTGTGGCCACTTCGGCGGCTTCGATAAAATCGGTGGGAGACGAGGAGTGAAAGGACGCGTTGGAGCGGGCGCTGAATAATTTGTCTACAAAACTGGCATATCGCGCATCCCCTTCGCCCGTGTTCCAAACTACGCGGCTCGGGCGAAATAACTGACTGTAAAGGAAAACTGAAAGGAAGGAACTGATGAGACACGCAGATGCGAAAAAGAGGTATTTTCTCATAGAGGTAATGTGCAGATGATGACTTGCTGATGTAAGAACGGAAGATTTTTCGCAACAACAAATTGAATCCAGATTTTTCGACCGGCCAAACACACGAAACGCCGCGATTGCAGTTTTTAGTTTGAGCAAAGACAACCGCCGGACGCAAAGGATGTTTAAAGCAAGTTTCTTAAAGAATTCAAAATGCAACTATTGGGCCTAAATGATACAATGACCACTACCCAGGGGAACGTGGACGGAATAAGATTCAGTAGCCAAAAAATTAACAAAAATGCACTTCTGGAAATATCAAGGCGCAGGCAATGACTTTGTGATGCTCGATCAGCGGGAGCAACAATGGCTTTCCCGTGCAGACACAGACACCATCGCCCGGCTTTGCGACCGGCGCTTCGGGATTGGTGCTGACGGGCTTATCCTGCTGCAACACCTTCCCGGCTACGATTTCGAGATGATTTACTTCAATGCGGATGGCCGGGAAAGTACGATGTGCGGCAACGGTGGCCGGTGTATTGCCGCTTTCGCGCAAGATTTGGGGGTGGTGAGCGCGCACTGCCGTTTTTGGGCGATTGACGGGGGGCATGAGGCCTGGATCAGGAAAGAGAAAGGCAAGGCCTCCTGGGTCGAACTCAAAATGTCGCCTGTTCCATCCGTTGAACGTCCCGAACCTGATACCTTTGTGCTCAACACCGGTTCGCCGCACTACGTCCGTTTCGTGGGCGCGGTAGAAGGCGTGGATATGGTGCAGGAAGGCCGTTCGGTGCGGTATTCAGACCAGTTTCGGACCCATGGCATCAATGTGAACCTGGTGGCTCCGGCCCCGCTCCAAAAAGAGGGCGGGGCCGGAGCCCTTCACATCCGCACCTACGAGCGGGGCGTGGAAGACGAAACCCTCGCCTGCGGCACAGGTGTGACGGCCGCAGCCATCGCCCATTATCTGCACAGCGGCAGGACGGGCGGTCAGGCCGATATTCCGGTACATGCACTAGGGGGCGATTTATCGGTGCGCTTTCAAGCCAATGCCGACGGCTCCTTTTCGGAGATATGGCTTTGCGGACCGGCAAACCCTGTTTTTGAAGGCACCATTGATGGACAGAAAACTCTTCATTCATGAAGCACTTACTACTACTTTTTTCACTTTTTGTTTTTCAAACCTACGGCACAGCACAGCAGGATGTGTTCATCGAATCGTCGAAAACAACGCAGATCCGAAAAGCCCGGCTCCAACTCGATACGGCTTTTTTGTACGACGATCTGCCGACTGCCTCGCTGTGGATAGATTCGCTGATCCGACTGGAAGATGAAAACTACGTCGGATTGGTGTGGGACGAGCAATGGCTGCTCTACTACTGGTCGGGATTGTTCAGCAATGTGCTCGACGAGGCTGCCCGCTACAATGCGGAAGTTCGCCAGCAGCAATCGTGGAAAACGCAACCGCCCGACGACAGCCTGTTCGATCACCTGGATCGTACCTTGCTGGAAAGGCGGTACAATATTTTTGCGGAAATCGAGCGGGCCTTCCTGAACGAGGAGGAAAAAGCCTTCGCCACCCTGCTCCTCGAATACCTGCTCCGCACCAATACCGACCGGGTAGAATGGAACACCAAAATCGAGAATTTTTTGAAGAAATATCCCAGTTCCCGGTTCTCCACTTATTTGCGCACCATCAAACCGCATATCCCCAAACGTGGCAAAGACGGCTTCGGGGTCTTCATCACGTTTAAGAATGGGCAATGGCTCGGCGAGATGGAACGCACGGCCCGCCCGATCAACGGCCTGGAATTCGGATTTTCCTACTGGCGAAATCGGTTCAATTGTCAATTAGTCGCCGCTGTCGGAAGTGCGCGGCTTGACCGGGATGTGTTTGAGAGCGGGTTTATATGGCCCAAAGGGGAAACGTATACGTCCACCATGTACTACCTGGAAGTCGGCTATGATCTTCTCAACAAACCAAAATTACGCATATTTCCCACGGTTGGCGGCGGTTACAACGGCTTCCGACCCACTACCCCCGAAGATGATAAAGACCCCAATCCCGACTATTACGAACTGTTCCGATATCCCGCAGGGCATTTGCAGGCCGTGTTGAATGTTGACCTGAAATGGCGCAGTTATACCAATAGGTTCAATGGGGTCCCGAACGGTTCCTACCACGGTCCGCGCATCCGGGTCGGCTACCAGTGGACGAACCGGGGTGGCCAAAACCCCGCCCTGGGTGGCGATCTTTTTTTCCTGGCCGTCGGCTACACGTTGTTGACTATGCAGGAAGCGAAACAGTGAAAAGTTTGAAGTTCGAGCGTTTGAAGTTCCAGGACCCGATCCACAAATCCACCACATATTATGACTACCGTTACCTTCGACTGGCTCTCCGACCTCGGCCCGGCATTCGCCGCGCAGGAGTCGTGGCGCAACGGCGCCTACCACGAGCCGCGCATTTTTCATTATACATATCATTCCGACGGACCATTCGCCATCGCCTGTGGCGCCGGGTTGCTGGTCGAGCATATTCGCCAATTCCGGTTTACGCCGGAAGTCATCCAGCGCATGGGGCAAGTAACGGATGCGCGCGGATGTTCTGTTTTTCATGAAAGTTTCCTCAATTACCTTCAACGGATGCGCCTGCGGGTACAATTGAATGCTGCGCCGGAAGGAACCGTGCTGTTGCCCGGCGAGCCGTTGCTGACGGTGCAGGGGCCGTTGGCGCAAATACAATTGCTGGAATCCGCCATGCGCCTGTTTTTTTGGGAGTCTACCCATTGGGCGACCCAGGCTTCGCTGGAGCGTTGGAAAAAGAAGCGCCTGAAAGAAGAAGACACGCCCTCAGCCCCACAATATCCTTTTAACCCCGACGGCTGGAAAATCCGGGCGGCCTATATCGGCGGCGCTTCAACGGACGAGATGCTGAAAAATGTATCCAAATCCGCCCGTCCGATGTTTCCCGGCGAAGGACTGACCGTCGTGGCGTCCGAACCCGGCGAGCCGCTCGTGCAAATCCGCCGCCTGTTCAAAAGCAACCAACCGCTGGGCGACCTGTGGCTCACGGAGGCCGAAGAAGAGGAAGCCAGCGTGAGCGATCCCCATATCCGCTTTCGCGATGAGCGCACGGGCGAGATCAGTACCATGCTGATGAATCGTTTTCAGAATATCTATCAACCGGTATTGGTCAAAGGCCATCCGGCGGTAGCCCCCACGCGCCTCGGTTATCTACGCCAGCGCACCCTGAAACAACTGGAAGGATTTCAAAAAAACGGGCTTGAGCATTATCTGCGGGGGCATTATGCGGCGCGGTGATTTCCTGCGGGTAATTTTTGGAAGGATAATTTCCTGCGGGGTAACTATCCAGCCGACTCGTCCCAGCGGGACGCTACTTTGTAGAAGTGCCAAAATTGGAGTCCTGCGTGCCGTAGGTACGCTATCTACTGTGCGAAATAGCGTACCTACGGCACGCAGGACCGCCCATTCCTCTAATGCTACAAAGATGTTGCTCCCATGGAGCAGGGCGGCTGGATAGTTACCTTTGGGGACACGGCCAGCGTTTGTGTCCAAAGTCTAAATAGTTTGAAGTTTGAAGTGGACGTTTGACATTGCCCCTCGGGCAGCCAGGAGAATGTGTTCGAACTTCTTATGAAATTTAGACAGGGTGGTTGAATACATTGTGATTTAAATTTCTTGGCATTTCGTGGTGTGTTCCAATAGGTGGCGCGGCGTTTACGCCGAACCAAAATTAGGTTAGATTTTCTCGCCAAGGCGCAAGGTTTTGATAGAGAACACTAAGGAACGCGGCACCAATAACTTAGTCATTTGATGCCACCCTTTGTTCCATCATACGGCCGCTATTTTTCTTTAAATAGCCCCACTATTCGCAGAAAAATAGTGTTGTCTGATGAAAAAATGGTTGACCTAAAATGACTAAGTTATTGGTGCCGCGTTCCTTAGCGCCTTGGCGAGAAATGTTGCTTTTGTACTTAACCTTCGTGAATCGCACGTTTCCGCAACCGAAGCGAACTTCCCGGTCTGCCGGCAAAGCAGGCACGGATTTCGGCAACAATCGAAAGAGCGATTTCCTCGGGAGTCAATGCGCCGATATCCAAACCGGCAGGCGCAAAAATACGCGCCATGTTTGCATCGGAGATGGGTATTCCCTGGGCTTCAAGGGCATCGAACATTTTTTGCGCCCGTTTGCGTGGTCCCAGCAAACCGATGTACCGGGCTGGCGATTGTAGTATTTTGGGGAGGGTTTGCAGATCTGTCTTATAGTCGTGCGTCATCAGGACTACGGCCGTATAGGGGTCCAGGTCGGGCTGTTCGGTTCCATTGGGATGCAGCACCCGGGTATTCAGGACAGACAGCGATTTTTCCATTTTCAGTGGATTGGCGACCATGGTCAGGTCCCAGCCGAGTTCTTTGCCGATGCGAGCCATTGGGTAAATGTCGTTGTTGGCGCCATACAGCACGAGGTGGGTGGCGGGCAACAGGACTTCGAGGCAAATACGCACGGCGTCGCCGGAGGCCGTCGCATAGTGGAGCGTCCGCGTTTCTTCCTTTTCCAGGCAATGCCGCGCATTGGTCAATACGGTTTCGCTGAGTTCCGGGATCGGAAAATCCCGTTCCCATTGTTCGGGATTTTCCAGCGGTACTATTTTTCCAAGCGTTTCGGGCCGGGATTCGCAGCCGGTCACGGTAGCGAGCAGGCACGGCTGGCGACTGTAGGCCCTGTCCCGAAGCAGTCCGATGGGATTGGCCGCATCGGAAGAATCGAGTGGCGTGAACAGCACGTCTATAATCCCGTTACAGCCCAATCCTACGCCAATCTGGTTGTGGTCGTCGCGGGTGGTATCGTAGGTCACGACGGAGGGTTGGTTGGAAGCAATGGCTTTTTGGGCCCTGCGCAGGGCATCTCCTTCGAGGCAGCCGCCGCTGACGCCACCCAGGTAGGTCCCGTTGTTGAGCACCAGCATCCGGGCGCCAGTGCGCCGGTACGAAGAACCTTCCACGCGGGCGACGGTGGCCAGCGCGGCTTTGTGTTGGGAAAAGTCAATTTGCCCGTATGCTTCGATGATGTGGCGGATCTCTTTCATGAAGGGGCAAAGTTGCCGTACTTTGTATTGATTTATGTAGTTCCTTATCGCTCCTCCTGCTCATAGTCTTCATTTCTTACCCACCGGACGGACAATTTGCCGTCCTTTGTGCGTTCTTTTGAATTTTCAATGCAAGCAAAAACTCGTTTCCCACAAGCCCAATCTAGATTTGACAACCTTCTCCCGACCCGTGTCGGGATCAAATCTGTCATCCGTTACCGATCTTTCCGCTCCGGACTTTTCCTGGTGCTCACGCTCACGCTCCTCTCTGCCCGCGAGACCGGCTGTAAGCAAAAGTCGGATGCCAATGGAGTGCCCCAACTGGCCACCAAGGTCCGCACGGCCAAATTTTTGCAGGAAAAACTGCGCAACCACGATCTGCGCGAGGCGCGCACCCTGTCGGCGTCCGCCAAAGTTTTTTTTGAAGGCAATGGCCAAAGCATCTCCGTCAATACCAACCTGATCTGGATGCGTGACAGCATGGTATGGTTGAATGTAAAGAAGTTGGGCATCGAAGCAGCGCGGGCCCTGATCACACCCGATTCGGTCTACCTCATCAATCGCCTGGAGAAAACGTATTCCATCCGCAGCATCGAGTCGTTGCAACGCGCCTACGGACTGCCAGGCAGTTTTGCCGCCTTGCAGCAGACCTTGCTGGGCTCGGCGTTTTTTTTGCCTGGAATCCAATTGAGTCCCGACCTGGCGGACAGCCAGCACCGGCTGTCCGGTTCCGACGGCGTTTTTGGGGCCGACTACCGCTTGGACGAAGGTGCGTTCCTGCTGCGCAGCGAAGCGTTTTATCAAAAGAAAGAAGGCAAAAATGCTATTTTTTCGTTTGAAAACTATCGAAAATTGCCAGACGCGGGCCAATTTCCCTACCTTCGCCGGATAGAAGCACTCAGCTCCGAAGGAGACAAGGTCAACCTCGAAATTGAATTCAACAATGTCGAAATCAATGTTCCTAAAACCTGGCGGTTTGAAATTCCGGCGCACTACGAGCGGATTGAGTAGTTTGAACTTCATACTTTTCTTGCTATTGCCGCTTGCGGTTTTTGCTCAGACCAAAAAGGAACTTGAAGACAAGCGCAAAAAAATCATCCGCGACATCCAGAGTACGGAGCGGATGATCAAAAAAACGAGTCAGACGCGGGAGGCTACTTATGACAGGTATGTGGCTTTGAAAAATCAGATCGAGAGCCGGGAAAACCTGATCAAAACGATAGATGCGGAACTCGCCGCTGCCGAGCGCAGCATTGCTCGCAACAATGAAGTGGTGGCATCACTTAGCCAGGACATCACCCGGATGCAGGAAGAATACGGCAACACGCTGCGCGCTGCCTATCGTCGCAAGTCGTTGAGCAATCCGCTGCTCTATATTTTTTCTGCCGAAAACCTCAATCAGGCTTACCTGCGCTGGTTGTTCCTCCGCAAATACGATCGTTTTCGCAAACAGCAGGCCGAAGCCATTGCTTTTACCCGAAATATGCTGGCGCGGCGCAGCCAGGAACTGGAGCAGACCCGGATCGAAAAGGAAAATCTCCTGCTTTCCCTACAGGGCCAGAAAGCCACCTTGACCAACGAATCAGCTGAAAAAAATCAGTTGTTGCAGTTTTTGGAAAAAGACGAAGGCCGCCTGAAACAGGATTTGCAGAAAAAACAAACGGCGCACGAACAACTCAATCAAACCATCGAGCGCGTCATCCAGGAAGAAGTGCGCAAACAGGTGGAGCAGTCCCGCCGCATCAAACCCACCGCACCGCCACCTGCTCCAGCGCCACCACAACCCAAACCTGCCGCAGACATACCCAAGAGTACATCGCCCGCAGAAAAAGCGTCGCCGCCTCCCAAACCTGTGGAGGAGCCTGCCGATAACGCAGACAATGACAACATCTCCATCGCCTTTCGGCAAGGCCGGGGCCGACTCCCCTGGCCGGTAGAAGGCGGTTTTATAGCGCGCGGATTCGGACGTCAAAAACACCCGACCCTCAAGAATATCGAGATCACCAACAATGGCATTGACATCCGCACGGACGAATCTGCCGCCGTGCGCGTCATCCATATGGGCATGGTGGCGGGCGTTCAGTTCATTCCGGGACACGATTACACCGTGATTGTCCGGCACGGCAACTACTACACCGTGTATTCCAATCTGGGGGAAACAAGCGTCAACAAAGGCGATGCCGTCCGAACCAAACAGTCTATCGGCAGGGTCAGCACCAACCCGATTACCGGCACCTCCGAGTTGCACTTCGAACTCTGGCACGAAAAAGAGCGGCTGAATCCGGCGGTGTGGATCAAGAAATGAACTTTGGACTTTAGACTTTGGACTTTGGACTAGGGACTAGTGCCCCGTCCGGTAGTTGGCGTATGAATCCAGCGCCCTATTTCCCCTTCTTCTGCGTTGCTCGTCGGTTAAAATATCCCGTATTTCGCCCTCCTCGCGCCTTGAGGAAGGAAAAACATGTCTC
>Ga0209181_10005548_pt1 | contig 18113 bp, 10 predicted proteins | sample MAT05_FD_187208 | JGI IMG/M metagenome (GOLD analysis project Ga0209181, IMG submission 187208) | Freshwater microbial communities from Lake Fryxell liftoff mats and glacier meltwater in Antarctica - MAT-05 (SPAdes) (version 2) | ecosystem: Environmental > Aquatic > Freshwater > Ice > Liftoff...
CTTGTTGGTTTTCTTTTCCTTTTTTAACAAATCAGATATGCTATCCAGCACACAGCTTTCCCCCACAAGCTATTACAATAAATTGTTTTCCCTTAACCTGGTAAATAGAAGGCGAGGCAATACCTGCAGCAGGTTGATCAACTTCCCAAAGCAATTAGGATTGCCTCAAAAAAAAAACATGTCCAGGTACGCAAACTATGAAAGAACTTAATAAGCAATTACTGGAAAAAAGGGAAAATGAATTTGTACAAACAATCTCTTTATCTCACACAGTTGGGTTTGCTGTGCCGATTTATAAAAGCGATAAGGTAGTGGCTTCACTTAGTATATTTGTAACACAAAGCCGTTACATAGACTCACACAAAGAAAAAATCTCTAAACTTATATATAAAGCAGCTAAAAATATAAGTGAGCGGTTAGAAAGTTAGCTTATTTACTAAAATATAAACCGCTATTCTTTGGGCTGGAAATTTAAGTAGCATCTGGCAACAAATTTAAATGAGTGCATTATTGGAATAAATAATGATGTTGGCATCCTAAGTTTTTCTACTCAATTTTTTATTTAACTACCACCAGTACTACTATTCACATCTTTAAATATCCATTAGATACAGCGGTATTTACGGGCTGTTACTTACTCTATTGCTGCTGTCGCCCTATTGTAACTTTCGCCATTGAATGCCACCCATGTAAACAGACAAGCGGGATGAATATTTTAAAATAATATTGGTTCATTTTACACTCAAGATATTTTAAACAAATATTCTATTGACTAACCGGAACCAGACATACTTTTAAGTGCGTTACCCCTTTGCAGCTTTTAATTTGTAAACATAATGAGGCATAAAAAAATCTCTGCAAAAGCAGAGATTTAGTTTGTCGGGATGATCCCGCCTTATGCGGGACGACCCCATGCAATCGTAATTTTAAGAAAAAAAAAGGAATAAAAAAATCCCTACGAGAAGTAGAGATTTTTGTTACTTGTCGGGATGACAAGATTCGAACTTGCGACCCCACGCCCCCCAGACGTGTGCGCTACCGGGCTGCGCTACATCCCGATTCTTTCCTTTCCCAGGTTGATTTGCAAAGGGATGGCAAAAGTAATAGAAATTTTCAATTATAAAAACACAAGATATTGTACCTTAGCGCAACTTTTTTATTCATGAATGTTTTAATCAAACAAGCCGTTATTGTTAGTGCTTCCTCTCCTTTTAACGGACAATCCAAAGATATTTTTATTAAAGATGGTTTTATTGCTATTATAGCAGATGAAATAAACGAACCGTCAGATCAACTGATCCAACAGGAAGGTTTACATGTTAGCATTGGCTGGATGGATTCGTTTGCACATTTTTGCGATCCGGGTTTCGAATACCGGGAAACGCTGGAAACCGGCACTATGGCCGCAGCGGCGGGTGGTTTCACCGATGTGATGATTGTTCCCAATACAAATCCGGTAGTGCATACCAAATCGCAGGTGGAGTACATCGTTCAAAAATCGGCTGTATCCGGTGTTAAAGTGCACCCGATTGGTGCTGTTACCAAAAATGCAGCAGGGAAAGAATTGGCAGAAATGTATGATATGGCCAATTCCGGTGCCGTTGCATTTAGTGATGGAATCAATGCCATACAGGATGGCGGATTGTTATTAAAGGCTTTGCAGTATGTAAAAACAATTGATGGAACGGTGATTCAGATTCCGGAAGACAAAAGTATCGGTAGCGGCGGGCTAATGAATGAGGGTATCATTTCTACCCAACTCGGCTTGCCGGGCAAACCTGCCATGGCAGAAGAATTGATGGTAGCAAGAGATATTAAACTTACCCGCTATGCCGACAGCAAACTGCATTTTACCGGCGTATCTTCTTCAAAAAGTTTGGAATATATAAAAAGAGCAAAGGCCGCCGAAGTAAAGATCACCTGTTCGGTTACACCCTACCACTTGTTTTTCTGCGATGAAGATTTGCAGCAATATGACACCAATTTAAAAGTAAATCCGCCGGTAAGAACAACCGCTGACAGGCTTGCTTTGGTGCAGGGCTTACTGGATGGAACCATCGACTGTATTGCATCGCATCATATTCCGCAGAACTACGATAGCAAGGTGTGCGAATTTGAATATGCAAAAAATGGCATGATCGGTCTGGAGAGCTTGTTCGGCGTAGTTTGGTCTTTGGTGAATGAACAAACGACCATTGGTGACCTGGTTGAAAAATTATCCGTAAACCCAAGATCAATTTTTGGATTGTCAATGCCGGAAATAAAAGAAGGCGCGGCAGCTACGCTCACGCTTTTTAACCCGGAGACGGAGTGTACATTTGAAGAAACGAACATACAATCGAAATCGAAAAACTCGGCTTTTATTGGCAAACAACTGAAGGGAAAAGTGATTGGGATAATTAACGGAACAAAAACATTTTTTAATTAAATGAAACTAAGAACACCTTCACAAAAAGGATTGGTTACCGGAGCCGGTATGGTACTTGCATCTCTTTTTTCTTTGTATGTTTTAAAGAATCCGGTAGAAAGTTATTTTCAGTTCATCGTTTATTTTATATTTTGCCTCGGCATAGGATGGAGCTTGTTTGATTATTCAAAATCAGATACTGAGAAAAAAGCTTTCAAAGATTATTTCTCGGTTGGCTTTAAAACATTTGTGGTAATTGCATTGATCATGGCGGTATTTACCTTTGCCTATTTTAGTGGCAATCCCGAATTCAGGGATGGTAAAATTGCAGAGAATAGCAAGCTACTTATTCAACAGGGGGACCATTTACCCAATGAAATTGCTGCCAATTCTGAGCAGTTGAAAAAAATGTTTATGCCACTGATGATTTCCGCAGCAGTTTTCAGATACCTTATCTTAGGCGCACTGATTACCGTAATTGCAGCCGGTTTTTTAAGTCAGAAAAATAAGACGATCGCATAGATTAAAAGACTGGTTTCAGAATGTGTTGCTCAAAAACAAAAAGAACAAGAACCGGGAGCATCGCATAAATCTTACGAATAATTTAGGCATTCGGGAAATAAAAAATAGCATTCATCCAACTGATTTTGAAAAAAACTGCCACAACAAACGATATTGTTGCGACACAGAATCATCAAACAAATCCCTTTTATGGGAAGAGAACTTTTCATCATGGATATATCAATTATAGTTCCGCTTTACAACGAAGACGAATCACTGCCAGAACTGGCTGCATGGATCGAAAGCGTAATGCTTGCCAACAATTTCAGCTATGAAGTGATCATGGTGGATGATGGCAGCAACGACAATTCCTGGGAAGTTATTGAATCGCTCCACCTGCGCAACAACCTGATCCGGGGAATTAAATTTCAACGCAATTATGGTAAAAGCGCCGCTTTGAATGAAGGCTTTAAAGCAGCGCAGGGCGAAGTGGTCATTACCATGGATGCGGATATGCAGGATAGCCCGGACGAAATACCCGGCCTTTATAAAATGATTGTGGAGGATGGTTTCGATATGGTGAGTGGCTGGAAAAAGAAACGCTATGATAATAAACTCACCAAAAACCTACCATCTAAATTATTCAATTTCACGGCAAGCAAGGCTACTAAAATAAAGCTACACGATTTTAACTGCGGTTTAAAAGCTTATAAAAACAAACTGGTTAAATCAATTGAAGTATATGGCGAAATGCACCGCTATATTCCGGTAATGGCGAAATGGGCCGGCTTTAAAAAGATTGGCGAAAAAGTGGTGGAACACCGTCCACGGAAGTATGGCGTTACCAAATTTGGCTGGAGTCGTTTTGTAAACGGCTTTCTTGATCTTGCTTCTATTTTATTCATGGGTAAGTTTGGTAAAAGACCAATGCATATTTTTGGCTTGTGGGGCAGCATTGTATTTTTTATAGGTACTATTATTTGGCTATATTTATTTGCAGAAAAAATATTTTACTCCCGGTTTAATATGACCGACCGCCCTTTGTTTTATGTCGGCATTATCTCCATCGTGATTGGTACACAATTGTTTTTAGCCGGATTTTTGGGCGAACTGATTGCCCGCAACACAAACGACCGGAATTTTTATTTAATTGATCAGAAAATCGGGATCAACTAACTTATGCCAACTACCGATGCCCCTTTTCAGTCGCAGCAGGGAAGCAAAAAAATAATCATCATTGGTTCTGCACATCCGCTGAGAGGTGGTGGCATCGCTACTTTTAACGAACGGCTGGCGAATGAATTTTTATCGGCTGGCAACAAGGTTAGCATCTTTAGTTTCTCGTTGCAATACCCCGGGTTTTTATTTCCGGGATCTACCCAATTTACCACTGATCCTGCACCAGCCGGTTTGGATATTCATACACGAATCAATTCCATCAACCCGTTCAACTGGCTAAGTGTTGGTGATGAAATAAAAAAGCTACAACCCGATCTGGTAGTGGTAAGGTATTGGCTTCCGTTTATGGCGCCTTGCCTGGGCAGCATTTTACGCATCATCAAAAAAAATAATCATACCCGAATTGTGTGCATTGCAGATAATATCATTCCTCATGAACCCAAACCCTGGGACAGCCTGCTTACACAATACTTTGTAAAACCGGTGGATGCTTTTATCACCATGAGTGAAAAGGTATTGAACGACCTGAAAAAATTTGCACCCGGAAAACCTTCTAAATTTATCGCACATCCGCTGTACGATAATTTTGGCGAAAAGATCAGCAGGAATGCGGCCAGAGAGCATTTGCAAATAAATAAGAATGATTCCATTCTATTGTTTTTTGGCTTTATCAGAAAATACAAAGGGCTGGATATTTTACTGGATGCAATGAAAATACTGCAAACTTCCATGCCTTCCGTAAAACTATTGGTGGCCGGCGAATTTTATGATAGCCCTAAATTGTATGAGGATCAGATTGCAAAACTGGATATTAAGGATCAACTGATATTGCATACCCATTTTATAGCGGACAACGAAGTGAAATATTATTTGTGCGCTGCAGATGTGGTGGTGCAACCTTACCGAACCGCCACGCAAAGCGGCGTTACGCCCCTCGCCTATCATTTTGAAATACCGATGGTTGTAACCAATGTAGGTGGACTGCCTGAGATGGTGCCTGATAATAAAGTGGGTCTGGTTGCTGAGCCAAATGCCACATCTATTGCACAAAAAATTACAACGTTTTTTGAAAAAGGTGAACAGCATTTCCTTCCGCATTTGATTGAAGAAAAGAAAAAATACAGTTGGAATAAAATGGTCAATGCTATAGAGGAAGTAGCGTTTAAGTAACTCATAGTGGTACCGATGTTTGCAGTAAAAAGGTAAGTAGTGTTATGTTAAATTTATTGGCACTTGTTGCAAATAAGGTTGCCAACCTTGGACATGAGTTTTGTAATAGTCTTCCTGCTAAGGTTGGTAACCTTTTATCCGTCAATTAATGCTTAACATAAAAGTAGTTGTAGTTCCGGCAATTCGCTTCTACCCATCAATTAGAACCAGCATGAAACCATCCTATGCATTCTTTACCAGTATTTCCGTGATACCATTGAGTCATTCAGTTACCTATTTTTAATGTGGCTTTGTACAAATTAGTACACGAAACCCCGCTGCCTGCTGCAAAACCTTTCGTTAAATGTCATCATTAAAATTTTAATACTGAAACTATTATTTTACTTTGCACCCATGAAGAAACTGTTGTTATTTTCACTATTCAATATCATGTCACTGCTAATTTTTGCCCAGCGAATTAGCCAGGCAGAAGTTAAGCTACTGCAACAAAAGGAAGATTCTGCAAAAATGTATTCCCTAAAACTCATTCAAGGAAATACAGCTACAGACCGTTTTAATGCAGATAGCATTTTCACAAAAATGTTTGTCCGTGCATTGCTAACTAAAAACTCTTTTTATTATCCGTTCGATTCATTGGAAACCATCTCCAAACTAGTTCCACCAGATAGCAGTTTCAGGATTTTTACCTGGCAATTGATCATCAACGAAAATATGGTACGCCAACATGGAGCCATTCAAATGAGAACAAGTGATGGCTCTTTAAAATTATTTCCACTGATTGACAAATCAGATATTACGATTAACCTCGCCGATACTTTTGCCAATAATAAAGGTTGGATCGGCGCCGTGTATTATAAAATTATTCAAACAAAAAGTGGCGCTCAAAACTACTATACCTTCTTGGGCTACGATGAAAACAATATCCGAAGCAACCGGAAAATAATTGAAACACTTAGTTTTAGCAATGATGAACCCGTGTTTGGCGGAAGGCTTTTCAGTTTTGAAGAAGATGCGGTCTTTAAACCAGCAGTAAGCCGTTATATACTGGAGTATAAAAAAAATGCAGGGGCAAGATTAACGTATGACAATGATTTGAACCTGGTAATTTTTGAACACCTTGAATCAGAAACAGGCGAACCAAAGAAAAAGTGGACATTTATACCAGACGGCGATTACGAAGCGTTTAAATGGAAGAATGGCAAATGGATTCATGTAGAAAAAGTATTTAACCAGGTTACTCCCGAAGGTCAGGCACCTATGCCAAGTCCATTGAAGGATGCAGAAGGAAATACCAATGAAGACCTGTTACAAAATAATTTTTCGAATGAAAAAGCACCTGTAGAAAAGAAGGAAGTAAAAAAGGTTGCAAAGCCTATGGTGCCAAAGAAAAAAACCGGACAGTAGTTGATTTGATTCCTTTATCATCATGCAACAATGGATTAACTGATCATTCATTGAAGACGATAGATTTTCAAAGCCAGACAAATTGCTGTTGAAAGTAACCAGTGAAAAACGTAAAATACAATCATCCAGACCAACCTCCTTTTTAACAAAAAATCCGCCATAAGCGGATTAAATATTTTTCTGAAAGTTTTTTTAGACGCTTAGCCTTCAACCAGGAAAGTACCCAGATCAATTATTTCACCTTCACCGGGTTGATAATTTTCAAGAGTGGCCAAATTTAAATCCTCCATTACTTTGCTTTCAAAAACAGGCACTTTATTGTTGTACAATACAAAATAAAAGTCGGGCAATTTCTCTAAATTAAATGCATTGCCAAATGCCTTTTGTCCAAAAATAATACGCCCCTCACCTGCCTCATTCAATTCACTTTCGCCCAGGTAATCATCTCCAAACACATCCTTATCAAATAATCGCAACCTATAATCTTCGCCAGTAACAGGTATGTTGTCGCCTTTTGAAATAAAGGTAGCTTTCACCTCAATGTTCATGTCTTTGTCCAATGAAAATTTACTCATAATCTGATAATATAAATGTTAGCAATTAAGTATAATAATAATCTCGAAATTCAAAAAACAAGGACCATCACAATTCGCCATTCGCCATTCACCTTTCACAATTCACTATTCACCATTCACCCTAATCATTCAACTTCAACACCGCCAAAAACGCTTCCTGCGGCACTTCCACATTGCCAATCTGCTTCATTCACTTCCACATTGCCAATCTGCTTCATTCTCTTCTTTCCTTCTTTTTGCTTTTCCAATAATTTACGTTTACGGCTGATATCTCCACCATAACATTTGGCGGTTACATCTTTCCGTATGGCGCTGATGTTTTCTCTGGCTACTACTTTGGCTCCAATGCTTGCCTGTATGGCAATCTGGAACTGTTGTCTAGGCAAAAGCTCCTTTAATTTTTCACAAAGTTTGCGACCAAAATCATGTGCCCTTGCACGGTGTATCAATGCACTTAGGGCATCCAGTTTTTCGCCATTTAATAAAATATCCATCTTCACAATATCACTTGGCCGGTATTCGATCGGATGATAATCAAAGGATGCATACCCACGGGTGATACTTTTTAAGCGATCATAAAAATCAAATACAATCTCTGTCAATGGCATATCAAAACTCAGTTCAACTCTTGTTGGCGTAAGATATCCCTGGCTAACGAGTGTGCCTCTTTTGCTGATACACAACGTCATGATATTACCGATGTATTCCGGCTTACTGATCATCTGCGCCCGGATAAAAGGTTCTTCAATTTTATCAATCCGGGTAGGGTCGGGCATTTGCGAAGGATTGTTTACCGTAACCACTTCGCCTTTGTTGGTAGTAGCGATAAAACTTACGTTGGGAACCGTTGTGATCACCGTTTGATTAAACTCTCTTTCCAGGCGCTCCTGGATGATTTCCATGTGCAGCATTCCTAAAAACCCGCAACGAAATCCGAAGCCCAATGCCTGCGAAGTCTCCAGTTCAAACGTAAGCGAGGCATCATTCAACTGCAGCTTATCCATACAATCCCGCAACTCTTCAAAATCATCCGTCTCTACCGGAAAGATACCAGCAAATACCATTGGCTTTACGTCCTGAAAACCCTGGATTGATTCGGGAGAACCATTTACTGTAGTTGTAATCGTATCACCCACTTTTACCTCACGGGCATTTTTGATACCGGTAATGATGTAACCAACATCGCCGGCCCGCATTTCATTTTTAGGCGATAAACCCATTTTTAAAATACCTACTTCATCTGCCCCATATTCAAGCCCGGTATTGCTAAATTTAATTTTATCATTTTTCTTCAACGTGCCATTAAAAATGCGGTAGTAAACAATGATACCCCGAAAACTATTGTACACACTATCAAAAATCAACGCCTGCAACGGTGCATCCACATCACCGGTTGGCGGCGGAATGCGCTCTATGATGGCGGTTAATATTTCTTCGATGCCAATGCCACTTTTACCACTTGCCAATAAAATATCTTCCGGCTTGCAACCGATCAATTCTACAATCTGGTCCGTTACTTCCGGTATCATAGCACCATCCATATCAATCTTATTGATTACGGGAATGATCTCAAGATTATTATCAATGGCCAGGTAAAGATTGCTGATGGTTTGCGCTTGTATACCCTGAGACGCATCTACCAATAACAAAGCACCTTCACATGCCGCCAGTGCCCTACTCACTTCATAACTAAAATCTACGTGTCCGGGCGTGTCAATCAGGTTAAACACATAATCAACTCCCTTCCAATTGTAGTTCACCTGTATGGCATGGCTCTTAATGGTAATGCCTTTTTCCCTTTCCAGGTCCATATCATCCAACACCTGTGCCTGCATATCCCGTTCACCAATGGTGTGGGTAAATTCCAGTAAACGATCTGCCAGTGTGCTTTTACCGTGATCAATGTGTGCAATAATGCAAAAATTTCTAATGTTCTTCATCCCTTCTAAAATGATTTTAAGTGCTGCAAAACTAACTGATTTCCGGTTGATTCAACGTTTTGTTTATAGGGTATTTTCAATGCTTTAATGGATGATGAAGAATAGACAATGAATGATGCATTCCCCTAACTTTAGCCAGGCATAGACTGTGAACGACAGATTATCCAGAGGCTTCCAATGTAGAAAAACTGTTAGTATCCTATTCATACCAATGCTCCCTGAAAGTAAAATAATGACAATTTACCGACACACAGATTTAGTACTTCTAACATTGAAAGATTGCCTAACCAACATCGGCGGTACAAAGAAACTATTTCCAGTCCCAGAATTTCATCGGGTATTTCAGAAAATAAAAGTCTTTAATTCCTTTTGCGAATAAATTGCTGATGTTGCATTGATTTATTATTGATATTGAACAAAAAGTTCCTCTATGTATGTATTTATAAAATTTTCTTATAAAAAATAAAAGAAGAAATGCATTTGACAAAGATTTTACCCTGCAAGCAACATCCAACGTGCAATTATCAGAGCCGGGGGTTTTGCGCATATAGTTTTCACTGATTGTCTTTAATAAATTCTATCTCTTCTAATTCCATAAAGTTGGTAGGTGTGTCCACACCTTCGTTTACCAGATGAGTGTAAGATCCGCTGCTATGGTCATTACCCATGTGACGTTGCCGGGTATTAGAAGAAATAAATTTTATTTTTTAAACACCGCAGATGGCAATGAAAATTAACATCAAGAGTAGAAAATTAGTAAAATAAAAAAGGTCTCTGTTTTTAAAAACAAAGACCTGTATCAATTATAATATAACTGATATACTAAGACGGTTATGTAAAACTGCTACAGTGCTTTGCGCCCTGTAAGCACGTTATAAATTATTGCGATAACAGCTATCACTAATAAAATATGGATGATACCCCCTGTGAAAAAACCGCCCAAAAAGGAGACTGCCCAAATAATAACCAGGATCACTACGACAGTCCATAAAATGTTTGCCATGTTAAAAAATTTTAAAGATTAATGATTGATAAATAATTATATTGAATATTACGTACACAAAATGCTGCCAAAAAAACAATGAACTGTTAATGAGCCACTTAAGGGTAGCTAAGGCATCGTTAAACAAAAAAAGAATTTTATAAATTGAGGAATTTGTTACTCAGAATACTAAAAATGTAATGCAATCAGGTCAAATTCAACCGCATTTTTCTTTTAGGCAAAAGTTCTTCCAACGTTTACCAAGAAGCGCCATATAACTTGCGGCGATAGATTTGATGATCGTATTTATTGGAATATACCTATTTAGATTAAATGAAGTCTATAACAATGAAAATACCTTTTTCATTTGGTTAACGCAACCTAATCGGCCTTGCTTCGTTCACCCACACGCTGCTATAAATTAGTTAGTATTGATTGCAGGCAAATGCAATTTAATTGTACAGAATCAAAATCATGTAATCTTTAGTCAAGCCAATTTGTTCTATCAATCATTGAAAGGTTACTAAGCAATATCATCCGTGTAATGAAAATATTTAAACTCCAGGAAATCATCGGAAATTCAAAGAAAATAAGTCTCCAATTAATTGTACAATTTAATTGCTGATACTGCATCACTTTACTTGATTTAAAAAAGAAGATTAAGATAAATTTTATGACACCAGAAATCACTTATATACAGACGTTTAAATTTTTAATGGTTTATAATCGAAGAAATGCTCAACCGCAGTTTTCCACATTTCGTTATGCATGGCATAGTTGTTGTTTTCCGGGTTATCGTACCTATTCTAAATACGGATATACCAATGGTTAGGAAATATCCAAAAATTAATTGAATGATAAAACACTACATTTTCAAACATTCATTTACAAAAAAAAGTACATTATGAAAAAGACAATCGCAACAATTTGCCTATCCGGTTTTGCAATATTTGGTTTATCCTCAATGAAGGATATAGCAGCTTCGGGTATTAGTGGAAAAGTAACACCAGTGGAAGGTGTTGAAACTGTTTGGGCTATTAAAGGAACGGACAGTTTAAAAACGACTGTTAGTACCGAAGGTGCATTCACCCTGGAAGTCGCACCCGGAACTTGGAAACTGGTGGTGGCTGCAAAAGCGCCTTACCGCAACGCAGAAGTTAAAGAACTGGTTGTGACGGCAGACAACACCACAGATGTTGGTGAAATCAAACTGGACAAATAAGTCGAACAGATTCCAAAAACCATTCAATATCCAGTACATTTTATAATATTCTATAAAATGGCTGGATATTTTTTATGCTCATCCCGTCAATTAAACGACGGCTCAAAAACTTCCATTGCGGTGAATAGCCAATAAATACAACAAACATCCAAAAGAATATGCTGTCATCTTCTTCACTTTCAAAATAAAAAAAAGGCCATCTCAACTATGAGACAGCCTTATTAATTTTAGAACTTGCTATTTATTTTACAATCACTTTCACAAGAGTGATAGCTTTGTCCGGACCAGTTACTTCCAGTTGATAAATACCCGCAGGCATTTTATAATCCGGCTGAATCTGCTCCATTGAAGTACCGGGTGCATGGTTGATTGTTTTGCTTAAAATGGTTTGACCATGATCATTCAGCAATCTTACCTTATAAATACCCGCCTCCATGTTTTTGAATTCGGCTCCGATGATACCATCTGTTACCGGGTTAGGATAAATCCGGATACCGGAAGATTGACTTCCCATCTTAACCAATACCGTATTACTGTAATCAAACTTTCCATCAGGGCCGATGCTGCGGATCCTGTAGAAATTATTACCATTCAGTGGGTTGGCATCCAGCCAGCCATACGTTGTGCTGATGCGGTTGGCACCTGTTGCAGTTGTAGTGTTTACTTTGGTAAAACTTATTCCGTCTGCACTTTTTTCTACCTCATAGTTTTTGATATTGATTTCATTCTCAACAGACCATTCCACTGCAATAACACTTGCCTTCTGGTAGGCCCGTACCGTTTTAAAAGTAACCGGCAACGTAGTCATCACCAACTGCTTAAACACAATCCTGAACCTGTTGGTTGCAGCACTTTTCGGATCTGCAGTAATTACAAAATCAAAAGTAGAGGCAGAACCAACATTTAATGGTGTACTAATTTTGGTAAAGTTATCCTCCAAAAAGGCGGTTAACTTTGGATCTACATTGGCAGGTGTAAACTCAAACCTGTATCTACGCTGGGTTGTTCTTGACAGGTGCAGATAAATCGTATCGTTATCTTTTAAAAATGGCCTTCTTTCCACCGATAGCAACGTATTGTAACGCATCATCCCCAGGTTTTCATTGATGTTGGTAAACTTCAAGGCATCCTGTATATCTACTTTGTCATTGAACCGGTCATCAGCCTGTAAGTAAACACCATCCACCATCAGGGTTGTATTATTAGAATTCACCTGTAGCAGGGTTGTTCTGATCGATTCTGTAAGAGCTGTTGGCGTTTGCGGACGGAACAACGACAAATTATCATCGGTTGATTTATCCGCTTCATCAAATACTACCGAAGCTGCAGCAGCGTTCACCTGCACAAAAAATGCCTGGCCCGACTGGATATGATTTCTTTGTACTGAAGTAGGCAAGCTGATTGGCATAAAATTACCAGTTTGTCCCGGATCTTCCATTACTACAAATAGTCCCACAGTTCCCAAAGACGGGTCAAAAACATAGAACCTGTAGGGGTTAACATTATTCTTGGTAACATTTGCAAAGTTAACTGCAGAAGCATAAGGATTACCTACCAGAGCGTATGAACCTGCACCGCTGGTGATGTTAAAGGTTTGCGTTCCAGTTTGTAATCTTCCGGTACTGCTCAGCGTTGTATTGTTCATATTTCCAAAAATCGTATTATCCGGAGATCTGGTTCTATCGCCTCTTACAAATGCATAGTAACCGATATTGGATGGAATTCCAGGGGTAGTTGCGTCATCCGAAAGATTACGGGTTTTAGTATTGCCCACATTTACATAACTGTTGGTATTGGAATTCCAACCCTTCATTGAAAAATTATTGAAATAACTGTAGTCCAGGCCATTTCCCGCACTTCCGGTTGGAGCCGGCCCGGTCACAAACATTCCTTTACCAGGTACATAGCTGGTTGGAGCACCTGCCTGCCATGAACCGAATATGCTACCTGTATTGCTTAGAGGCGATGTTACGAGGCGCCATGAACGGCTCATCGGGTAATACCTTTCAACCGTTACTTTTCCGGTAGCTGAATAAGCGATTGCGCCGCTTACTTGTCCTACTCTTGCGGTAGTTGCAGCGATAGACCTTAATACCAGGGTATCATTGATAGTTAGTGCACCTGCTGTTGGCGACAGTGTACCATAAATGGCTGTTTTAGTTGTAAGGGTTACTGTTGATCCGGCCCCATTAATGTTTAGGTTTTTGAGCGCATTGGTAACGCCATCTGTTGTTTGGTCAAAATTGATCGATGTTACGCCTCCGGCTGCATTATTGGTTAAGCTCGACGTAGCGGATCCCTTAAATATGCCAGCCCCGGTTACTGCTCCAAAGTTGGTAAAATCCTGACCATTTAAATCCAGGGTAGTACCTGTTTGTAACACAATCGATTTGCTCACGGAGGCGACCGTTAATTGTGGCATTCTTGGTGCTGAAGTTGGTATCAACACATCGGTTACAGTGATAGGAACAGCTCCACACGACCAGTTATTTGCATTGGACCAGTTGGTACTGATAGCGCCCGTCCAGGTATTAACACCGGAAGTTAAAGTTCCGGTAGCTGTGGCGGTTCCACAGGCGCCTGTTGCATTGATGGTAAAATTATAAGTACCAGATTGGGAAGGTGTGCCACTGATTGTAAACACGTCTGCGCTGAACGTACCGGCTAAGCCTGTTGGCAAACCTGTTACAGTGGCATTGGTTGCTACTCCCCCAACATTATAAGCAATGGTAAACATTGGACTACCCACACAGAATGATTGGTTTGCATTGGCCGTAGTAAGGGTTAGCGATGTCAAGGCATTCACAGTTATTGTACCTGTTATCTGGGCCGTAGATGCACTGCAATTACCGGATGTCGTAATAGTGTAATTGAATACACCAGACTGAGTTGGTTTACCACTGATGGTAAAGTACCCACTGTTATACACACCGGTTACACCCGCCGGTAATCCGCTGATGCTGGCACCAGTTGCTGTTCCACCGATAGCATACGTGATACTGGTGATGGTGGCATTGAAACAGATTACCTGCGCCGTATTGCCAGAAAAACTGGAAACAGTTTGTGTTTGCGCAATGATGGTACCTGTTGCAGTAGCTGCATCACAAGTACCCGTTGTGGTGATTGTGTAATTAAAAGTTCCTGAAACAGTAGGCGTACCACTGATGGTAAATGTGTTTCCCGATCTAGACATGGTTACTCCGGCGGGTAAACCGGCAACCGTTGCATTGGTAGCTGTGCCGCCGATGGTATAAACAATATTTGTCAGGGCTCCGTTTCTGCAACCTGTTTGTACACTGCTACCCGAAGTAAGTCCGATCGTTTGATTTACAACGGTGATGGCACCGGTTACTGTAACCGGATTACAGGTTCCCAATGTAGTGATGCTATAAACATAACTACCCGGAACGGTTGGTGTACCACTGAAAGTTAAATTGATACCGTTGTAAAATGATGTAATACCCGGTGGTAATCCTGCCACTGTTGGCCCTGTTGATCCACTACCTACGGAATACACAATATTGGATAAAGGCGCATTGGCACAAACTGTTTGACCATCTGTACCCGGGGCAGATAACAACGTGATAAAGGTGGATAAAGTACTAAACGAAATATCATCCAGTGCAAAGTCATTACCACCTGCTGCCGGGTTAAGATTGATGATTCTTATAACCGCAGTAGTTGCACTGGCAGAAGGCCAGGTTGGAGTACTATAAAAACGCACCCAGTTATTGATATTAACAGTAGCATTGCTGTTTGGCTTGGGTGCAATATCCAGATCAGCAATTGTTCCCACCGCAACACCGTTTACTTCAAACTGCAATCGGGCAGGTGAGCCAGGATTGAGATTCATTCCGTAGGCACTAAAATAATAATTAGTATTGGGTACCACAGCCACAGTCTGCTGCCAAATGGTCCTTTGACGTGCAGGGGTTCCAATAAGTGTTGTGCTACCATTGATCAGCATAAAATTGCCTGTTTGTGCAGAAGTAGTGTGCTCTCTTCCGAAAAAAGCAGGGTGATAGTTTTGCCCGCTTGTACCAACCGCATAAGTACCTTCGGGGATCAATTCACTATTACCAGCAATATCTGCTCTGAAGCCGTACTCTGTAAAGAAACCGGTGTTACCGGCGGAAAAATCGCCGTTGGTAACCAATTCTACCGATATATTTATTGTAGCAGAAGCTGAACAACCTGTTGGATAAGTTGCAGTTACACTATAAACACTTGCGATATCTACATCTATAATTGAACCGGTTTGACCATTATTCCAAAGGAAAGTAGCACCTGCTGGTGTAGAGGTGGCAGTTAATCTAACCTTGCCTGCCACAATACAATAATCGGCTTCCAATGTAATAAAAGGCAATGGGTTTACTGTTAAAGTACTGGTTGCAGACCTTGAACAACCTGCAGCATTAGTTGCAGTTGCAGTATATACCACCGTTCCGGCTGCTGTTGGTTTGGCATATACCGTTGTTAAGCTCTGTCCTGCATAAGCGATCGTTGCAGCAGCATCGGTAAATAAATTAGTCGCAGGTGACCATACAACTGCTGTATTGGCTGTAAGTGTTTGAGTACCACCCTGGCAAAAACTTGTTGTTACTGGTGATACCACCGGAGCAGACGGTAAAGCATTCACAGTTACAACGACCGCTTTGATGTCGATACATCCAGATGAAGAGACACCTCTTATGAAATAGGTACCGGCTGTTGCTGCAGATGGTGTTGCATAAGTCGTTGTAGCAGCCGCATTGGTCCAGTAACTAAGTGTTAACCCAGCAGTTGAACCAGTAGTTACTGCTGCTAAAGTCAAGTTAACGGTAGCCGGCGAACATACTGCGGCCGGTGTATTTATCACGACCGTTGGTGTCGGATTTACCGTAACAATTACTGGCTCGGTATCAAAACATCCGGTTACTGCGGTGCCTTTAATAAAATAGGTGCCGCCGGTTGCTACTGCTGGCGTTGTATAGGCAGTTGTAGCCGCTGCATTTGTCCAATAAGTATAAGTAATTCCTGCGGTAGAACCGGCTGTAACTGCTGCCAGGGTAAGATTAGCAGTTAACGGTGAACATACAGCGGCAGGATTCGTGATCACTACATTTGGTGAAGGATTTACTGTAACAGTAACGGCCTTTATATCAAAACATCCGGCTGATGTGGTTCCTTTTATAAAATAGGTTCCTGCGCCAGCGGTTGCGGGTGTTGCATAAGCTGTTGTTGCAGCAGCATTGGTCCAGTAAGTATAGGTTAATCCTGCGGTAGAACCGGAGGTGGTAACACTTGCCGTCAAGTCAACCGTAGCAGGCGAGCAAATAGCTGCCGGCGTATTGATAACTACAGTTGGCGTGGGATTCACTGTTACGGTTACCGGTTGAATATTTACGCAACCTGCTGCGGTGGTTCCTTTAATATAATAAGTTCCGTTTACAGCTACAGTTGGTGTTATATAGGCAATTGTAGCGCCTGCATTTGTCCAGTAAGTTAAGGTATAACCAGCAGTAGATCCAGAAGTTATAGCAGTTGCTGAAATATTAACTGTAGCAGGAGAACAAACTGCAGCCGGGTTATTGATAACCAAATTACCGGTTGAATTTACCGTGACTATCACCGGCTTAATATCTACACATCCTGCAGCGTTGGTACCCATAATATAATACGTGCCTGCACCGGCTGATGCAGGTGTTGAATAAACAATTGTAGCCGTTGCATTTGTCCAGTAGGTGTAAGTTAAACCTGTGGTAGATCCGGCGGTGATCACTGAAGCAGTCAAATTAACCGTAGCAGGTGAACAAACAGCCGCTGGATTAGTAATCACAACAACTGGTAATGAATTGATTGTAACAGTAGCTGACCCTGTTTGCAATTGAGAACAAGCCGTACCCGCTGCATCCTGCACACTCACCAAACTATAGATGAATGTATTGGCTGTTGAAGTGTTTATCGCAATGGTTGCAATATTTCCGATTGATATTATTGTTTGATTTGCACCCCCATTAATCTTGTAAGTAAATGTGTAGGGAGCGTTGCCGGCAGAACCGGTAAATGTAATAATTGGCTGGGGCGCATTTTGACATACCGCCACAGTTCCGCTAATGGCTGCTACCGGTAATGGATTTACCGTAACAGTTCTAACTGTTGCAGAAGCAGCATTGCAACCAAAGGCGTCAGAATAGTTAACACTGATGGATCTTGTGCCGGCACTATTCCAGGTAACTGTTGCAGTATTGCTTGTGGCAGTGCCACCACTTGTAATGGTACCGCCTGAAATGGTCCAGGTGTAATCTGCTTTTGCGGCTTCTGTTGTGTAAACATTGCCGGTTGAATTTAAACATACATTGGATGGGCCTGCAATTGTTGGCAAAGCACTGCTTGGTGCATTTGCAACGGTGGCAGATGTTGCACCCAAACAACCATTGCCGTTATTATAATTTACAGTGATGTTTTTAGCCCCTGCAGCCAACCATGAAATGGTGATGGTATTTGAGGTAGATGTTCCCCCGCTGGTGATTGTTCCGTTGGTAACTACCCAATTGTAATTGAACTGTCCCGCTTCAGTAGTATATACATTTCCAGTAGAACCCTGGCAAATAGGATTTGGTCCGGTGAGCGTTGGAACCGGTAATGGATTTACAGTGATTGTTCTTGTTACGGATGATGTACAGCCGTTGCCATTGGTAAAACTATATGTAATAATCGCAGTTCCTGCTGAAACTCCGGTCACAATTCCACT
>Ga0209181_10005549_pt1 | contig 18112 bp, 8 predicted proteins | sample MAT05_FD_187208 | JGI IMG/M metagenome (GOLD analysis project Ga0209181, IMG submission 187208) | Freshwater microbial communities from Lake Fryxell liftoff mats and glacier meltwater in Antarctica - MAT-05 (SPAdes) (version 2) | ecosystem: Environmental > Aquatic > Freshwater > Ice > Liftoff...
CCCTGGTAGCCTCGCAAACGTCGCTTTGACGATCACGACCAGGCGCTCGCCGTCCTTCGCCAGGAGCATGCGCGGCCCCACGGCGAAATCGGTCTTGTTGTCGAGCTGCGGTGCGTCCATCCGAGCGTCAGGCCTCGGAGACCGATTTCGTCAACGTGACCTTCGGGGCCGTGATGGTGACGAGCGCCGACTTGATGGTCACCCCGCCGCCGTCGATGACGACCTCGCTTTCACCGCATTTGAACACAATGGATGTCTTGGCGTCGATCTTGTGAAAAGCGCCCACGAACATCGCCTTACTGGTGGCTGTCACCGTGTGCGATCCCCCGATCTTCTCGAGGATGGCGCCGCCCACCATGGTCGTGCGAGCGCCGCCCACGGTCTCGGACTCGGCCGCTGGGCTGTAAACGACGAGGCCCAAAGCCTTTTCCGTCTTGTCCGCGAGGCATGACTCGGAGCGCGTGCCGGCGACGAGCTCGGCGCGCGCAGCGCCGATGGTGTGCGTGCGGGCTCCCTTGATGGTGGTATGGATCCCCGCCACTGCGATCGTTGCCTTGAGGCTCCCGACCTTTTCTTCGTGCGTGGCCGAGCAGACGTTGATCGCATGTCCCGGCCCAGTCGCGCTGTCGCTGGCAGCGTTGCCTCCCACGGCGCCGCCAGGACCTCCCTTGTTCGCCATCGAGCTCCCGCCGCCACCGCCGCCATCGAGCCCCAGCGCGGCGCCCAGCTTGTCAGCGCCTCCTTGAATAGCACCATTGACGAGCGCATCGAGGCCAAACTGATGACTCGCGTTGTCGAGGGAAGGCAGCTTGGGGAGCCCAAGCCCACTTCCTCCTTTGGATGCTCCGCCCTCACCCACGCCGATCGCGGTGGCGACCTGGATCGCGTAACCAACCTCCCGCGGCGTTGGCATCCCGGTCACCTCGCTCACCGCGCCCGCAATCGCCCGCAAGTCACCGTTGCCGATAGCCTCCATCTGCGCGCCGATCTTCTGGGCCTTCGCCTCCAGATCTTTGATCGGCCCCATCATCTGATTGACCTTCTCGGAGACGACCTCATCGAGCTTCTCCATCTGCTTTGCGGCCTCGGCCTTGGCCGCCTCGGTGGCCGCCTTGAGGGCGAGAGCAAGCAGCGCCTTGAGGGGATCACCGTCCATCTCGAACTGGTTGCCACCCACGCTCGTGGCGCTGGCGCCGAGCGAGGTGAGCCCGTAAACGGCGTTGACCTCGACGGTCCGGTCGACGGCCACCGTCGTGCTCTGCGCGGCCTTGACGGTGTTCAAGTAGCCGTTGGTCACCTTGACCGTCTGGTCCGCGCCGACGGTGATCGTGGAGTTGACCTTGACAGCCTTGGTCTGGTTGGCCGCGATCGAGGTAGTCTTGTTGTTCCCCGTGGCGAGCGTCGTGTCCTTGTGCGACGCGATCTTCACCTCTTCGCTACCGGCCTTGTCTTCCATCCGGATCTCGTTCGCGCCTTTTCCCCCGGGCGAGGAGGCGCTCTGGAGCGACGTACGACTCTTGCCCTCGGGCAACGCGTACGGGGGCATGAATTTCCCGTTGAACACGCGCCCGGTGACCAGAGGCCGGTCGGGGTTGCCCTCGAGGAGCTCGACGATGACCTCCCACCCGACGCGCGGCAGGATCATCGAGCCGCTGGTCTGCTGCTGGGAGATGCGCATCCAGCAAGACGCCGTATCGTCCCTTTTGCTGTAACGATCCCAGTGGAACTGAACCTTGCAGCGCCCGTGCTTGTCGGTATGAATTTCCTGCGCCTGCGCTCCCGGCGGCGCCACCACCGTCGCCGTCTGCGGACCATCGATGACCGGCACGGGCGTTCGCTGCGGGGTGCGGAACTTGATCTTCCTGGGGATCACCGTGGCATGCACCCGGTAGACACCCTTTCTCATCTCGTGGACCGTGCCGGTGATCAGGTATTCACCGTCGAGCTCGTTGGGCGTCTCGACGAGCTCGATCCAGCGACCAGGGACGAGGCGCGGGCAGCCAGATTCGAGTTCGAGCACCACGCGCTCGGCCTGCAACGACTCGAGGCGAACCTGCGCGAGACGCACCCCCTCCTTGGCCTCAGTGTAATGCCCCGGGTAATCGTAGACCTCGAGATCAGCGTCCCTGGCCGCAGCCGCCATGGCCGTCAAATCGAGCTCGGGCTTCTTGAAGTCGTAGTCGCGAAAGGTGACCTTGCCCGTCGCGCTGCGGTGCCTCTGGGTGATGACACCGACCGAGTCGTCACTGGCGTCGAGGCCCGCGCCGTGGCGATAGGCGATCTTCTTCTCGCCATCGACGGGATCGCTTATCCTGCTGTCATCTTCGAACACCACGATCTCGCCGACGTCCCCCTTGTCGGAGAAGAAGAAGATCCCCTCTTCTTCGAGGAGCCGCGAGACGAACGAGAGAGCGCTCTCGTTGTACTGAACGCAGTGCTCCCGCTTCGGGTACTTGCCCGAGAGGCGCCACGACTGGTTCTTGTCACTGATGCCGAAATCGCGAAGCACCTCGGAGACGATCTCCTTCACGTCCTTGTCCTGGAAGATGCGGCAATCGACCTGCCCCTCCAGCAAACCCAGGACCGACGTCACGTGGATACGGTAACAAAGGTGCGCTCTGGAATCGTCCTCGGGGGACGTGACCATGGCCACGCTCATCACCACACCGAGGAGCTCGTGGTCCGCCTCGCCGCGTCCGAAAGCCAGTCGCGCGGGGAGGCCGAGGAGATCGTCCGGCTCGGCATAGGTGGAGGTGCGAACCTCGATCTCCGCCTCGGCGAATTTTCCGAGCCGGCGCTCGATGCGCAGCTCCGTCACGCTGGGAGTCTCGATGGCTCCAGCTTGAAAGAGAAAGGTGAGTGCTCGTGTATCCATGGCTCAGTTGTCCAGCACGAGGAGGCCCTCGTCGGCGACATCTCCGTCGAGCGTGATCTTGAGGCCTGCGATGGACACGGACGCCTTGGTAAGCGTGATCGTCGAAGCGCCCATGACCACGCTGAGCAGCTCCTCGGCCTCGAAGAGGACCCTGGCCGCCTTGATGATCTGGGCGCCGCCCGCGACCTCGAGGAAATCGCCTTCGCTCGAGTCCTCACGATCCTCTTTGATCTTGGTGAGAATGGCGCCCACGACCTTGTGATCGAGCTTGGCGCCGACGGTCACCGCGCGCCCGCCTCGAGCGGCAATCAGCTTGGCCAAGCCGGCCTTCTCGGTGCGGTTGCCCGTCACGGTGACCGTGCGATCCGAGGCAGTCGCCTCGACCAGCGCCGCGCCAACATCGTCTTTCATGGTGGCCAGGCAGTTCTCGTCGGAAGAGCCCGCCACGAGGTCCACTTGCATGCCTCCGATGGTCAGCGTCGAAGCGCCAGTGACCGTGCGGTTGTGATCGCCGCCGGCCTTGAGATCGCGGTTGCCGCTGATAGAGAGCGCGTGCGCGCCGACGTCGTCCACCATGAAGGTGGCGACATGCGTCGTCTGATTGGCACCCACCAAGAGTACCTGATTCGCGCCGATGCTGGCTGACATGCTGTCCGTCACCGAGAGCGACTGGTTCGCTCCGATCAGTCGCATCTCGTTGTTGCCGACGCTCTCGGTCGCGTTGTTCCCGGCGGAGACCGACGCGTCCTTGGACGCGTTCATGAACATCTCCTCGTTGCCGGCGCTGTCGTCCATCCGGATCTCGTTGCTCGATCCGCCGCCCGGCGTGGTGGCCGTTTGAATGGACATCCTGGTCTTGTGCTTGGGCAGCTCGTAAGGGGGAGGCGTCTTCCCGTTGTACATGCGACCAAACACGAAGGGCTGATCGGGATCGCCGTCGGTGAAGTTGAGATAAACCTCCCAGCCCACACGCGGCGTGAGCATGCTGCCGCCCAGTGGAAGCTGGGAGGTACGGATCCAGAGGCTCGAGGAGTCGTCGGCCTTGCCCAGCCGGTCCCAGGGGAAGAGCACCTTCACGCGACCATGCGCGTCGGGATGAATCTCCTTACCCGGTGGCCCCGTGGTCACCGCGACCTGAGCACCGGGCGCTGCCACGGCGCGCGCCACACGCGGCGGCCGATACGTTGTCTTCGCAGTGGGAATCGCCTTGAACGTGATCCGCTCGCCGGTAGGATGGTTCGCGCTCGTGGCCTCGTGTTCCTTACTGTCCCGCCCAGCACCGGTCCGATGCCGCCGTGACTCAAGGAGAAGGTTCACTTCAAGCACCAGGTACTCCTGGTTGAGCGGCGCATACGGGTGCTCTTCGAGCTCGAACCTTTGTCCCGCGTGGAGCCGGAGGGTGTTGGTTGGGCCCGAGAGGAGTTCGCGGCGAGCGCGGAGCGAGTCGAGCAGCACCTTGGCGTAGCGATCGCCTTCGGCTGGCGCCTTGAAGCGCCCCGGGTAGTGATAGACCTCGAGCGATTTCTCGGCAGCGTCGTCCCCTTCGGCCTTTGAATCGAGCTTCAGCCGAGGCCGCTCGAAGTCGTAGTCACGCAGATTGACCTTGCCGGGGGCGGTGGACTTCTCGTGCGACACTTCCCCGATCGCGTCCTTGGTCGCATGGAGGCCGTCACCGGGTCGATGGATGATCGCCTTTGAGCCCTCGACCTCGCCGAGGTCGGCGTCGAAGAACACCACCACATCGGCACCTGAAGTCGAATCGATGCTGAAGGCGATGCCCTCCTCGGAGAGCAGGCGCTGGATGAAGACGAAATCGCTCTCGCGGTACTGTGTGGTATAGACACGCGCAGGGTAGGTGCCCTCAACCTGCCATTTTTGGGCGTCGAGCGGGACGCCAGCGCCAGTGAGAACCTTCTTGACGATGTCGGGCGCCGACATGTTCTGGAAGACACGGCAGTCGGCGCGCTGCGTAAGGCGGAACAGACGCGGGTGTGCTGTGACACGCGTCGCGGTCTCCGCGTCTCCCCGCGTGGTCGAGCTCTCGGCTTCGACCACGTACCCGACGATCTTTCGCTCCTGACTCCCCTCGTTCCGCGAGAGCGTCAGCACTAGCTTCTTGCCGATCAACGTGGCTGGATCAGGGCCGCCGGAGCGATCGGTGATCTCGCAGCGGAGGATGCCTATCTCGTCGAGCGCCTCGCGCGCTTCGACCTGGAACAGGTCGTACGCCTTGCCATCGATGGTGAGGTGACGCTCGATCTCGATCGGATCTGCCATGGTGGATTCCCCTCGCTCAGCCGATCTTGAGGTCCGACGCCAGCTTGACGATGATGCCCGCCTCGACGACAATCTTCGAGCCCTTGAGCGTCACCGGTCCGCCGTTGAGCGCCACCGAGCTGCCGCCGGCAGTGAACTTACCCACTCCTCCTCCGAGGATAATCTTCGGCGCCCTCACCACGAAGTCTCCGGTGATGTCGTGGAGATGCAAACCGCCGATGAGCTGCTTCACGCCTTTGGCCGAGGTGGTGAGCGCCGAGACCATGTGGAGCTCGCCAGCCGTCGAGGTGAGGTCCTTGCTCCCGGTCACATGCTCGACTGCGGCGCCATTGACGAGCTGGAGGATCACCGCACCGACGTCCTCGTCGTATGTCGAGAGCATGGTGTCGTCGATGGACGCGAGCGACAGGTTGGCCTGTATCGAGCCGACCTTGCGCGTCCAGGCGCCGGTGATGTCCTGACGCACACCGTTCGAGAGGGTGATCTGGTTGCCACCAACGCTGTAGTCGCGCGCCGCGCCGACCTTCTCGACGAAGTCGCACTTGGCGTGCACCTGATCGTTACCGCCGACGACGACGACCTGCGCGCCGGTCACCTTGACCTGGAGCGCGTTACCGACATCAATCGACTGGTTGGCGGCGATCGTGGTGACCTCGTTGGCCCCGACCGTCAGGTTGTAGTTGCTGCCGATGCTGTGATCATCGTTGACCGCGACGGTCTCGTTCTTGTCATGGCCGGTCGAGGCGTTGAGATCCTTCTGCGACGAGATCGCCAGGCCTTGCTTGCCGGCGCCGTCGCTCATCTTGATCTCGTTGTGCCCAGCGCCTCCGGGCGTCGCCATGCTCTTCAGCGATCCATCGGCCGCGGCGCCGGGCTGGGCGTACGGCGGGGTGTTCTCGGCGTTGTAGGTGCGGCCGAGGACGATGGGACGATCGGGATCTCCGTCGAGGAACGCGACCGAGACCTCCCAGCCGACGCGCGGCAGGACCATCGAGCCGCCGAGGCCGAGCTGCGAGACGCGAAGCCAGCAGCTCGATTTATCGTCTTGCTTTCCCGATCGATCCCAGAGGAAGCGCACCTTGATGCGCCCGTACTTGTCGACGTGGATCGCTTGAGGCTCGTTCGAAGGCCCGGTCACGACAGCGGTCTGGATGCCGCGGATTTTCGGCTTCTTGGCGCGGTGAGGAGCCGCAAAGGGCGCGTCCTTGGGGATGGCCGCGAACGCGTTCTCGCAGGCGTCGCCGTCGCGGCGACCCTGCGACTCGAGCTCGAGCACGATGAACTCGCCGTTGAGGAACGCCTCGTTGACGCCTTCGACAGTGATCGGGGTGCCGCAGACGAGGCCCGCCGCGCGGCTCTTGCCGCGGCAGATATCGACGTCGCTACGGAGGGCGCTGATTCGCCCGCGCGCCCGGCGCGAGCCCTCGGCCCCGGTGGTGAAGCCGCCCGGATATTCGAAGTGGCGCACAGGCCAGCTCCCAGGCGCCGGCAACGCCGCTTCGGGGAAGGCGTCGGGCTTCTCGAAATCGAAATCGCGCAGCGCGACCTCGGTGGGCCGAAGCGTCTTCACGCGCTGGAGTCCGAGGAGCGGCTGCGTGCCCGGTCCGCCGCCCTGGCGCGGCGCGAGCACCACCGTCGGGTGATCGTCCTGCGGTGCAAAGGCGGCAGGATCGTCGGCGAAGACAAGCTGGTGGCCGTCAGGCGTATGCAGAAAGAAGTAGAAGATGCCCTCGGCTTCGAGGATGCGATGGACGAAATTGATCTCGGTCTCGCGGTACTGGCAAAGGAGCTCGCGCGGCGCATAGGTCTGCCGGAGCCTCCACACGACGTCCGCGTCGACGCCCGCGTCCTTGAGGATCTCTTTCACCACATCGACGGGGCTTTTGTCCTGGAAGATGCGCGATCCTTCGCGGTGCTCGAGCGCGGCCAGCGCGGGGCGGAGCCGCACCTCGAAAATGTTTTCGGCTGCGCGGTGAGCGAGGAATCCGACGCGATCAGGGAGGCCGTCGTAGAGGCGGGTGGTGCCCTGGGCGTCGTCGATAGCGAGCACCATGCGATGGCGCAGGCAGTCGTCGACGCAAAACGTCAGATCGCCGGTCGCGAACTGACAGGGAATTCGGCCAACGTCGACGAAGATCATCCGAACCACCTCGATTTGGCGATGATTTTTCGCCAGATCGATTGAAAACGCTCCACGACTCCCACTTTGGCCGAATTCCCTGACTGAACGACGACCTCGTAGGGCAACGAGACGCCCTCGCGCGCTCGATAGCTGTGTACCCGGACGTCTCCAGGGAGCACATCGCTCGATAAAGCAAGATGTCCAGCCATACGAGCATCGAGGCTAGAGTGTCCGCGGTACCTTTGCAATCGCTGAACATAGGAACGCCTTTACCTGACCTCCACGTTAATACCGTCCATGATGTATCTCGGATCGGCGCGGGATTTTACTTTACTTGCTGTGTTTTTTTCTCAAGTGCCACGTTCGCGGCTAGCATGCGCTCATGGCGACGCTGATGACGCTCGAGCGCTACGCGGAGACACGCGCCGAGATGGAAGCAGGGCGACTGCGCGACGACGTGCTCCCGCGCGCCGGGATCGCCAGCGACGAGTGGACAATCGCGCAGCACGCGTGGCTCGAGAAGATGGGAACGGAGCTCGAGCGAGGTCGCTTCGAGTTGACGAACCAGTATGCGAAAGCTTTTCTGGATCGACAGCGCGCGCTCGCGACACCGTTGCCCGCGCCGGCCCCGGTGATGGCCTCCGCCGCGATCAAGGTCGCCCCCGTTGCTCCCGCCGAGGAGCTGCTACCGTCATCAATCTCGGCCCCCGTGATAGCCCCCGTCCCGCCTTTGTGGAAAGCGCACGATGCGCCGGTGATCATGGAAGATTGGCCCGCCCCGCCAATCAACGCAGAGTTCGATGGAACAGTCACGCTGGCTCCGGGGCTCGTTCGCGCGGCGCTTCCCTTCGCGCAACCCGCCGTTCTGCCGGCGCCCGACCCGACGCCCGCGCCGCAGTCACCTTCGCCCCAGCCCGTCGCGGCGGTCCTGGTGGAGGGGTTGACGCTGGAACAGTATGCCTCGCTGTGTGCCGAGGTCGACTTCAGTCCAGCGCGCACCGAGGAGACCTTGAGGCGCTATCAGGTCACGACGGCCAAGAAGGCCGAGCTGGACCGCGACTGGCAGGCGCGGTTTTCCGCCGATCCCTCGGTGTCGGCCGGATGGCGGGAGGCCTATCGCCTTTACTTCGATTTTCTCTGCGCGCGCCGTCCTTGATCAGTTCAACCGGAGGATGCGGCCGACGATCCGGAAGAGGCCTCGCGACGCGGCGCTGATGCGGCTGCCCACCATCTCAATCTCGCCGTCTTCGCGCAGGCGGATGGCGGCTCGTCCCGCGCGCAGCACGAGTTCGCGCGAAGCGGAGACCTCGATCGTCTCCGCGTTGAGGTGCAGCTCTCGCGGGAGTCGCGTCTGAAGAACGCCGACGACGAGCGGCATCGCCCCCGGCACGTGCTCGACCAAGACCGAGTTGCCGTCGCGAAGGGCGAGCGCCGCAAACGCCCGCTCGATCTCGGGCGCGAGCTCCGCGGCGGTGGGCTTGTCGCTGCCACGCGAGAGGATCGTACAGCGGTTGCCATCAATCGATGCGAGCCGGGCGGTGCGGAGCCCCGAGACCTGCGACACCGGGATGTCGGGAGGCGGCTCGGGGATGAACTCCTCGAGGGACATGCGCGTCGGCGCGGTTGGGGCTGCCTGCGGTTCGGAGAGCTCGTCCACCGGCGGCGCGTCGGTCTTGGGGAAGGCGTTCATGGTGGCACTCTACATGGAGCATCGACCAAAATCATTCGAGCCTATCCCGCACGGCGGCCAGATCGTCCGCCGCGGCCGCGAGATCGTTCAGCGCCTCCGTGGTCGAGCTGACCGGGGGGCGCGACGCACGTCCTTTGCTGAGTGCAGACACTGGGTGCCTCGCAGTCGTCCATGGACTTGCACAGTCCCCCGCCTCTCAGCCTGTCCAGACGACGAAGGGCGCAAGCCCATAGGGCTTTTCACTGCTCATCTTCTCCCCGAGCTCCGCGCGCACGAACACAACTGCTGTCTGGACAGCCTCGCCAAGCTCGATACCGCGGGCAACCGCGTAGGCGACGTGCTCGCCCACCTTCAGTGCGCCCTCGAGGTAAACGGGCCAGAGCGGCGCTACCACCGCAGCGGCCCCGACCGTGAGCAAGACACCCGTCAGCCCTGCGGGAGCGGCGGACAGCTCTCCGGCAGCCCCGGTCTCGCAGGACAGCAGGATCACCACCGCTCTATGGAGGAGATCGGGCCTCTCGGCGAGCGCCTCCGCGCTGAGCTGTGCGGAGCGCCCCTCCGGCCCGATCAGATCAAAGGCGCTCTTCTCCGGCTGTCCGTCATTGTAGTGGCCATGCGCGAGGAGCACGATCAGCCGGTGATCCGCGAGTCGGCGCAACACTTCGGCAGGGTTGGGAGCGATGTTGGGGACGAGGCCAGGCACCTCGCGCTCCCCGGCCACGGCCTGGCCGGCAGCTCGTCCCCGGCCCAGCAAAACCTCGACGCGGGGAAGATGCGCGGCAAGTGCTCCGGCGATGTCAGCGATGCCTTCTTCGGCGCCATCGAGAGCCCCGGCGCCCGTCGGCTCTGCAAACACGAGGAGCGCTGACGAGGGCACGATAGCTGCGGGAAGAGGCGGCGGGAGCGTCAGACAGGGCGTCGTCCAGATCGATGTCAGGTCCTCCCAGATCATCCCGAACGGCACGCCCGCGGAGACGCCGTGTGGGCTCCACAGCAGCGTCCTGGTTTCCTCGGGGATCCGCTCCCGCAAGTCGGGCAGGACGTGAGCGCGGAGCTGATCCACGAGAGCGTCGAGCGTGCGTCGTGCTTCGTTGGCCGCACCGTCGGCGGCGCCGTGGCGGATCGGCGCCCGGAGCGTCTCCAACAACCCTGGCAGCGTGAGGGTAGGGGTATTGACCCGCAGGAGCACGACCCAGGCCTGGATCGGGCCTCCTTCCTCGCCGGGCGCGAGCCCGCCGAGCAGCCAAGTCGCCCTCGTCTCGAGCAACATGGCCGCTGCGCCGCCAGTCGCCTTCATCCATGCGAGCGTCGCATCCAGAGTCGGCTCGCCCGAGAGAAAGGACGGACACGCCTCGCGCACCGCCTGCATGGCGTCCCGCCGCTCATCCCAGTTGTTCTGGCCGCGCAGCGCGAGCCGCCACTGCGTCCACACCTTGGGCGGCACTCCCTCAGGTCGCGCCATCCGCGCGCGCAGGCGTCGGTGCTGTCCGCCGCGCGCCCGGAGCATCCAGTGCAGCACTTCCCAGGCGGCGCCTCCATGCAGCGCGGTCGCGCCGGTGGTCGTCACCGCTTGAATCGAAGCGGTCTGTGCGCGGTGCCGAGCCAGCGCTCCCGCGGTGGCCGCGGCGACGGTGGCCTCCGCCTCGCCGGCCTTCTGGTCCTCCGGGGCGAGGGCGAGCACCTCCTCGATTGCGGCGAGGGACTCGGCGGTCAGCGCCTGATCAGGCATGTCTCCAGAATCGACGTCAGCGGCGAGCTGGCCAAGGGAGAGCGCTGCGCGCGTCATGAACAGGCCTGGTCCGAATGAGCGAGCCGCGCGAAGGGCCGAGCGCAGGTGCTCGATGGCCTGGCTGCGGGCCAAACTGGCCGTCAGTCGGAAGGACGCGAGATTGAGTCGCTGACGAACCTTGTGGAGCCCGGCGAGGAGCTCCCCGAGGCATACGGCTGTCTCCCAGTGAAACTTCGGCTCGGCATCGACGGGGCGAAGGGGAAGGGCCTGGCGAAAGAGGTCGAGCGCCTCGCGCCAATTGTCGATACCTCCCTGCTGAGAGAGCTCATTCGCCAGGTTGTGAGCCGCCATGGCCCAGTCACGCTGCATGAGACGTTGATCAAGCCCATGGAGGTGAGCCCGCAGTGCCGCAATGTGCTTGTCCCCCGTGCCCTCGGGAGCCACGAGCGATTGCCAGATCAGCCGATTGTTCTCGATCGCCCTGCGGATGGCTGGATCGGTGTCGATCCTCAACGCCTCCTCGAAGAGCTTGCCGGCCTCCTCCAGGCACGTCGCCCGCTCCTGCTCGACCACCCCGTGCGCCTGGGCGAGGAGCGTGAGCGCATAGGCATGATTCCCCAGCAGCTCGCCGAGGAACGACGCGCGTACCCGGCGGGCGATCTCGATCGCTCGACGCTCGATCGCGATCGCCTCGCGGAGGGCGACGGCGCGCGGTCGATCCTGCCGAGCGCTCACGGCCTCCGCCAGATTCTTCAGGGCGCACGCGAGCCCCGAGCCTTCGCCATTCTGCTGGTGCAGCGCTGCGGCCTCTTGATAGGCCAGAATGGCCAGCTCGATCGCCTCGTGTGCAGGAATGTCCGCCCGGTACCGAAGCGCCCTCGCCCGGTAGGACGTCGCGTCTGCTCGAGCCCAGAGCCAGCCGGGCGGAATGAGCATGAGCGCCTCGTCCAGGAGCTGCGTTGAACGCTTGAAATCACCTCCCGTCCCGGGGTGCTGCCACGCCATCGCCAGCTCCGAGAGCGCGACGCCCCGGATACTGGAGCGCTCGATCGCCCGCACCGCAGCTTCGGCCTCGATACACGCCGCAACCCGGCCTCGCCCCGCAGGGTCGCCGACGTGCTCGAGCTGGTTGAGGAGCCGCGCTCGCCCCACGAGCCTACCCGCGCCTGCCTCCTGGCTCTCTGTAAGCCCAGGTTGGTGCAGGGGCTCTGCGGTCTCATGGAGCACTTGCGTGAACATTTTGAAGAAGTTCGAGGCGAGTAGGTCGGTGAACTCGGCCGAAGAGGACGCATAATCGACGGCTGCCGCCCCAGCGCCTAGCCCACGCGCGGCGAGCCAGGCCTCTGAAGCAAGCTCCGGCGCCGCAGCTGCGATGCGCGCGGCAAAGCGCTGGATCTCCCCGGCGTCCGCCTGGCCTTGCCCGGCGAGCTTTTGCAGCAAGTGCAACATCCGCTTCGCCGAAAGATCCTTCTTCTCCTTCTCTTCGGGCGCGACATGGTCGAGCGCCTCATCTACCCGCGCGAGCGCCGCGAGCAAGCTGGCGGGGTCAGGTCGGTTCGGGCACAAGAGCTCAGCGTCGACAATCGCCCACAGCGTGTCCCAGCGCTTGAAGCCTCCCGGCCTCCCCGCGAGCGCGGTCTGGTAGAGATCCATGGCCTCTGCCCAGCGGCCGTCGTCATGACGCTGGATCAAGACATCTGCGAGCACCTTGGCGAGCTGGGCGCGCAGATCCGTATGGCCCTCGGTCCAGGCCCAGGCCTCGCGATAGAGCGCTTCCGCTTCGTCGAGAAGCGCCGGTGCATGGGCCTTGTCGAACTTCGCGCGTTGACGGCGAGCGTTCCCCGCGAAGATCTGGATCATCGCCCGAGTTTCCGTGGCCGCGCCTTTCGCCAGCGCGCCCGCCTCATCGAGCGCCTGCTGCGCCTCCAGGTAGAGTTTTCTGGCACCATCGTCGTCGTGCGCCATGACGCGGTGTTGCGCCTGCTGCATGAGCTCGACACCCCGTTGCTGGAGCCGAGCTATGCGTTGCTCCAGGTCTGCGTTGACAGCGTCGTCAAGAATGGGTTCGTCAAGGGCGATGCCCGACGCCTGGAGCACCTCACGCAGGGATTTCGCCGCCGGACAGAGCACCATCTTTGCCAGCTTGGCGATCTCGCCCGAGCCCAGGTGGGGTGCGCACCGCAGCATCAGCGCGGCCAGCCTTCGACCCCGCGCGTCCTCGTCGCCGGGGGCTGAGACCGTGACCGCCATGCTCGCCTGCTTGAGGAGCTTGCGCCGCTCTTGCGCCGTGACGTCAGAGAGGGCCAGCCTCCGCTCCACCTCGTCGAGCAAGAGCGCTTCCGCGTCGAGGCGCACGCGGATCGCCGCGACGACCAGCTCGAGATCCGCGCCTTCCAGCGAGCCATTTCCCGCGAGCGCGCGGGCGACCGCGAGCAAGGCGGCGTCCGGCGCCTCGATCGAGGCGACCTCGCCGAGGGAGCGCGCCCGAGCGCAGAGGCGATCGACCACGTCCGCCGCCAGCGCGCCCTGCTGATGGCGGATCCACGCGTGTAGATACAGCAACCGGTGGGCGTCAGCGTCTTCCGGGTCGGCGGCGAGTGCCTCTCCGATCAGCTCGCCGGCCTTCTCCAGGCATTCAGGGTGCGCGAGCAAGCGCGCCTCCATCAGCTCGCTCGCGGAGGCGAGGCGCATCTCGCGAGCCTCTGGTGGCGACAGCTCCGGCACGATCGTCGCGAGGCGAGCCACCAGATCGAGGAGCGCAGGACTCGACACCTTGGCCCGCAACTCCAGCAGCTCGAAGAGCGTGCGCGCGAGGTTGCTCGCCACGATGGGGCGGTCTGGGGTCGTTCCCATCTCCTCGAGCGCGATCGCGAGGTGGCGGGCGGCGCGCTCCAGCCACGACGCGTCTTGCTGCGCGCTCATGCGCATCGCGACCGCGAGGTCGTGGCGGTACGAGGGCTTTTGCAGGGGATCGATCTCGGGCGACCCGAGCCAGGTCTCGAGCAACTCGCACGCGCGGCGCTGCAGCGGTGCTTCGTCCTTGGGCAGCGCGCTGATCATCGTGTAGGCGGCCGCGGCGCGCTCGGGGATGGACGCCGCAGAGTCGTCCATGGTGGCCACGAGCTCCGCCTTGCCGCGCGGCGTGAGCCGGCCCTCGGGGCGACCCGGGTAGACGCGCGTCCGGAGCGAGATCAGGAGATCTTTGGGCGCACTTGACTGGGTCTCGAGCCAGGCGAGCGCCCGCGCCACCAGCGCCGCGGGAAGGTGAGCATGCGTGAGGCCCACCATGCCCATCACGAGGTCGTCCGTGCCCCGCGGCGCGCCGTCCGCGCTCTCGAAATAGGCGGCCAGGATCTCGACTCCCTGCGCCTGCCGTGTGGGATCGGGATCCTCGAGGGCGTACTGCGCGAGGCAGAGCTCGATCCAGCTCCGGAGCTCCCCCTCGTGCTCGGTTCGCTCGCGCTCGAGGAGCGCGTAGCTGCGAGGGTACTGGCCCAGGGCGCCGAGCGTATGAGACCAAAATCGCGCGGCTTCCACCTGCGCCGCCGCGCACCGCTCCTCCGCGAAGAGGAGGTGCGCGCGCTCGAGGTGGTGCGCCGCCTTCTCGATCAGCGCGCGTACAGACGATCGGTTGTCGTGCCGCATGAAGAGCATGGCCCGCTCGAGCAGCAGCCGTCCGAGGTGGTAGCGCGCCTCGGCGTGGTCGAGGCGCGTCCCCTCCTCCGGTAGCTGCGCGAGCGCCTGGCGCAGCTCTTCAAGGGCCTCGTCGAAGTAGCTCTCCTCCAGGCCCGCGAGAGAAAGACCGATCGCCAGGTGCAGCCGGCCTCGCACGCGATCGGGCGCGTCCACCGCGAGCGAGCTCAAGGCCTCCCGATGATGCGCCACGAGCTCTTCGAGCGCGGTCTTCGCGCCCGCGTGAAGAAAGATGGGAGCCATGAAACCACGGCTATCACAGCGCCCCCGCGCCGTCGCCGCCACGGCGCTCCGAGGAGAGGCCGAGCAGGCAAGCGGAGCGTCGGCGCGGACGGCGCAGGAGTTGTTCTTCCTGGTCCACGGGCAAGTTGTTACAACGCGGTCCCCCGCGCCCTCCTCGCGCTTCCCCTTCGTCAGCGCGCGATCCGCCCGACGATCGCCCGCCGAATCCACGAGCTCGCATGTCCGCTCCCCCCTCCTCGTCCGACATCCCCCGCGTCGGCATGATCGCCACGGTCCGCAACCGCCGCGGGCTTGTCGTCTCGGTCGATCCCTTCGACGCGCGGCCCGAGCCCCGCCTCCATCTCGTCCGCGTCGAGTACACGGACGGCGACGGCGCCCAGGAAGACACGATCCTCTGGGAGCGCGAGCGCCATCGCGTCTTGCTCGAGCCCACGGCCATGCCGCGCGTCGACGCCGAGCCGTCGATGCCCGCGTCCGACTTCGACGCCCTCGTGCGCGCCACCCGCTGGAGCGCCCTCACGCCCTTCGTGCGCCCTGACGCTTCCGGCTCCCCCGAGCGTCGCGGCGCCGCCGATACCCCGGCCGAGCTCCCCATCGCCTCGCCTTTCTTTGGCGCCGTTCAGGTGGAGGACTTTCAGCTCGTCCCGCTCCTCAGAGCTCTGCAAATGCCGCGCGTCTCGCTCCTGCTCGCCGACGACGTGGGGCTGGGCAAGACCATCGAGGCGGGGCTCATCCTCACCGAGCTGCTCCTTCGTCGTCGCATTCGCCGCGTGCTCGTCCTCACGCCGGCCTCGCTTCGCAAGCAGTGGCAGCAGGAGATGCGGGACAAGTTCTCGCTCTCGTTCGACGTCGTCGACCGCGACGAGACGCACGCCCTCCAGGGGCGGCTCGGGCTCGACGCCAACCCGTGGCGCACGTTCCCGCGCATCATCGCCTCGTACTACTACCTGCGGCAGCCGGACGTGCTCGAGCAGTTCCTCGCGGTGTGTCGCGCCCAGGCCGCGGGCGCGTACCAGCTCCCGTGGGATCTCCTCGTCGTCGACGAGGCGCACAACCTCATGCCGTCGAGCTTCGGCGCCGACAGCGAGCTCGCGAAGATGCTCCGCGCCATCTCGCCGTACTTCGAGCACAAGCTCTTCCTCACGGCGACGCCGCACAACGGGCACACACGCTCGTTCACGGGGCTGTTAGAGCAGCTCGATCCGGTGCGCTTCACCCAGAAGAGCGAGATCACGGACGCGGAGCGCATGCGCGTGGAAGACGTGCTCGTGCGCCGGCTCAAGAGCGAGATCAACGCGCTCGACGACAAGCTGAAGCGGCCCCGGCGCTTCGCCGATCGGTTCGCGGAAGGCATCCCGCTCTACTTTCCGCGGAGCGGGCGGGAGCACGCTGTCGTCGACGCGTTCGCAGAGCTCCGCACGGCCCTCAAGAGGGAGACCGCCAGCCGCAAGGACGCGGACCGGACCGCGGGGAGCTTCGCTGTCGAGGTCCTCGGCAAGCGGCTCCTGTCGTGCCCGAGCACGTTCGCGGAGTCGTGGTACCGCTTCAAGCTCGGCCTCGCGGAGGCCGAAGCGGCGTCGGCCTCGGAGGTCTCCGCGGCGAGGCGCGCCAGCGAAGAAGAGATCGACGACGACCGCGAGCGCGAGGGCCGCGCCCAGCACGCGGCGCGCACCGCGGGCGCGTGGCTCCAGCCGTTCGCGGCCGCGCTCGCGCCGCAGATTCCATAGATCCGTGTGAAATTGAGTCAAATTTGATGAATTTTGATTGCCACCCACCAGGTTGCGAGTTCATGGGACATCTTTCCTTGGGCCCGGGGTTACGTCGAGACCTGCGAAACTCTTGTAGGCATAAAGCCTATCGTAATCGACCTGAGACCTCTGCCCCGACCGACCTCGAATGAGTTCTCTCGCGGACTCGGCCGTGAGGTCCAGGATGTTCCGCTCAAAATACGTTGAACCGTGCGTCTCCAGGTCCACGTCCAGGTAATTCAACAACGCGAGCGACGACTCCACGTCGTCCTTGAAGTCCACTCCGCTGGTCCGCCATTTCGTCTTCGCTGCCCCATGTAATCGGTTGTCGTTGGGCGAGAGGTGCTGATGCACCAGTGCTGGGTACGGTACATGCTTGACGAATCCGACGGCTTCCAGCGCGCTCCTTCCGCCCGGAAAGAAGGCCGTGCCGTTGTCGCTGAAGACGACTCCTTTGCGTCGAATCCGGTAGAGCGCAAAGAACCGGTGCAGGAGGTCAGCGTTCTCGCTGGCATAGGCGCGGGTCTCATTCTTCTCACTTCCAATGTAGATGACGCGCTTTGCCTCAATGCCGTGGCGCACCAGAGCGCCCTGGAGTTTTTCCTTCTCCTGAACCCACGCCTTCCGTCCGACCCGGTCGAGTCGGAACTTCCCGTTGTAGGTGAAAAGGGCGGGTGGCGTGCGGTTTACGCCATCCGCCCAGACCACGGTGACGATACAGTTCGTGAACGGGGAACACCCAAGGCTCGACTTGGGCTGGGCACCGCCGGTCGGCGCATAGCTCTGGCGGCGGTCGGTACGGTGACCTGTAAATGTGAAATCAACGCTGGCCAAAAGACCCTGGAGATCCCCTGCCCGCTGACGTTCCCGCTTCCAGTCCCACATCATCGTCGAGAGCGTATCGACGTCCACCGTAAAACCGCTGGTCTTCACCTGCGACATTTTGGAACTGAAACCGAGGGCATACAGGTACTCGTGAGCGGACGACCTCGGCATCTCCACACCCAAGGCCTCTTTACAGAACGTCGAAAACGAGGCCAGAGAGACGACTTGGTTCGAGTCGTTCTGCGCCAACACCCAACCGGCTGCAATCTCGCACTGGTCGTCGTCCAGCAGAGGCACCGACCCGCTGGCCTTCTCGGCAGTAAAGAGGGTGCCCGTCGTGAGGTGAGAATGGACCCATCGGTCCAAGGAAGACTTGGGCACGGTGACCTTGGCCTCGGCCAAAATGGTACGAAAGGCAGCACGGGACATCCCACGCGCCTCCAGCGGGCCGACAAGGCGGGCAATAAGTTCGCGCAGATCCGTGGACAGCTCCGTAGATGGGTATTTGCTCTTCTTGGTCATGGGTTCTTCTTACCACAAATTGACTCAATTTCACACGGATTGCTGGCATGCGAAAAACTTGGCCAAATTTTTCGCCGTCAGGCGAGCAAGTTACCCTGCATGCTGCTGAGATAAACCATCCCTACTTGAGCTGAAGAGCCGCGTTTCTGATACAGCTCCGCCACGGAAATGCCGCGGCCAAACGTCGAGCACATTGCCCAGGTGATCGGCAGCTCAGCGCATAGTGCTCGGAACTCGATCATGGACTCCTTGAAAAGGACTTCACCCTGACCAGCGCGCTTGCCGTTCTGCCTCCTCAGACGAATCTGTGGGCCTGTTGCGGCTCTGGCAGGTGGCCGAGCGTGTGAAATAGGGCGATCGTGAGCGTGTTGAGCTTTCGGAGCCCGTA
>Ga0209181_10005551_pt1 | contig 18110 bp, 11 predicted proteins | sample MAT05_FD_187208 | JGI IMG/M metagenome (GOLD analysis project Ga0209181, IMG submission 187208) | Freshwater microbial communities from Lake Fryxell liftoff mats and glacier meltwater in Antarctica - MAT-05 (SPAdes) (version 2) | ecosystem: Environmental > Aquatic > Freshwater > Ice > Liftoff...
ATTCTGTTTTTACCGCTGATGCGGCAGCGGCTGCGGTGCTGTCTGCCTGTAATAAGATATCAAACATATTTATATTTTAGGTTGCCCGGGTTTAAAATTTATACAATCACGGCTATTTTTATGCCATTTAAGAATTAACTGCAAGTAAACGAAACTATCTACTAAACGCTGCACAATAAATTGTTAATAAATGTGTCTGTGATATGTGTCTGGCCGCTTGATATGTGTCTGGCCACTTGATACTCCTTTCATTTGTAAAAAACATTTGCCAGTGGCCTGACACATAAAACATTTGCCAGTGGCCTGACACATAAAACATTTGCCAGTGGCCTGACACATATCAGACAAATAAAACTATTCCCTGTTCACAGTTTCCATAGAAAAAGCAGGCATACAAATACTCCAGTATTCACATGCTTCATCAAAAGGATTGCTATAACGTACACGGCTACCAGCCTTTACCAGTATACTTTGACCCGCTTCCACCAGCACGGTTTCTCCATCTACTTCAAATTGTTTCTTTCCCCTGCTCACCAATGTATATTCATCAAAATCGGGATGTTGAAATGGTTCACTCCATCCCGGTGGTGCAATCATATGTGCAATGCTGTGCGATTTTTCGCCATTGGTTGCAAGTCCTACATGTTCTTCAATTAGTTTACCATCAGTGGTAGGAACAATAAATGGTTTGTCTTGTTTTATGTAAGGCATGATGTTTTAAAATAAAAAATGTGCTGCAAAAATACAGCACATTCAAAAAAATTGGTGACAATAAATTATTTTTTTTGTGCTTCCAGTTGTGTCATAGCCATTACCTGGCGCATGGTTTTTTCCATGCCTTCGCTGCTACCATCTAAGAATATGACGTTGCCTTTGCCATACTCTGCAAAGTTTTTGATGGCTTCTACCCACATACTAAACAAGATAACGTTGGTATCCAGGTTGGCCTGTTTCATTTCTGTGGCGGCAGAACTCATACCACGTGCTACTTCTTCACGAAAGAGTGCCACACCCTGCCCACGCAATTGTGCTGCCTGCCTTTCTGCTTCGGCAGCAATTTTTATAGCATTACCTTCTGCTTCAGCAGCTTTTGTTTTAGTAATTAATAAAGCCTGCCCTTCATTTTCTGCAGCAGCTTTTAAGTTATTACTCGCTACCACTTTGCTCATACTGGTAATAATGGCTTCATCAAAAGTGATGTCATTAATCTGCAGATCCTGCAAATGATAACCCCATCCTTCCAGTGCCACATCCACCTGCTCTTTTACATTTTCTACAATATCCCTGCGCACATTCAAAACCTCTGCCTGTTTTTTGGTAGATACAAATGCACGGATACTTCCTTCTACTGTGCGAATCAAAGCCTGCATCAGGTCTTTATCGCTGATGAATTTAAATGCTACTTTCTGAATAGTTTCTTCCTGCTCATTTTGTACAGAATACAACAGCATTGATTTAAAATAAACATTCGCCTGGTCAATCGTTACCGCCTGAAACTCCAGTTCTACTGAACGGTTTTGAATACTTACTTTTTTAAAGATTTGCTCTAAAAAAGGAATCTTCATATTTAATCCCGGGCGAAGGATACGGCGGTACTTGCCAAACATGGTAACCACACCAATAAAACCCTGGTTGATGGTTACAAAACTACTGAGTACACCAAGTACCAGAATGATGAGCCACCAATACTTAATTAATTGATCCATAGTTATAATAATTTTTGTTGAAGATATATAATTTTATGTAGCCCACAGAAAATCTTTCATCAGCTTTTCCTGCGTAGTTGCAGCCCCCGAAAAAAGTTTGGATGCAGCCTCGGGGGAACTCTTGTACTATCTGTTCTTAACGGAGCATTTATTAATGCATAAATATGCAGTATATAAATTACAGCACAAGTGAAAGTAAAAAAGGAGCTCATACTTTTTAAATGTATCAGCTCTTCAAAGTTATTTTCCGCATTTAATACTATGCATTATCCTAACTCTTCTCTTCCCACACCGCACTCAAATGCACCAGTGTTTCCACTGCCTTCATCATATCTTTTACCCCTACCCATTCCAGCTTGCTGTGTATATTCTGCATGCCTGTAAACACATTGGGGCAAGGCATTCCTATATAACTCAACCTGCTGCCATCTGTACCACCACGGATGCTTTCTATCTTTACGGTAAGGCCTGCACGCTTAATGGCCTCTGCTGCATATTCGGCTACCTGTGGGTGTTGTACCAAAATATCTTTCATATTCCGGTATTGCTCCTGCGGTAAATATTCCATGGCAGCACCTTTATGTTTTGCTACAATATCTTCTGCTATTTTTTTTAACCGGTCATGATGCTCAGCCAGTTTAGCGGTTTTAAAATCCCGCACAATAAAACCAATGGTTGCTTTTTCTGCAATACCATTTAATGAAACCGGGTGCACAAAACCCTCCATACCCTCGGTAGTTTCAGGGCTCCATTCGCCGGCAGGTAAGGCTGCCAATATCTCTCCTGCAATCTTCATGGCATTTACCAGTTTGTTTTTTGCATACCCGGGGTGCGCTATTACGCCATTAATAATTATGCTGGCTCCATCTGCACTAAAAGTTTCTTCTTCCAGGCTACCCGCTTCGCCTCCATCCAGTGTATATCCAAATTGCGCCCCTACCTTTTTCATATCAATTTTTGCAGTTCCTTTACCCACTTCCTCATCAGGGGTAAACACAATTTTTAATTCGCCATGCAACTGCTGTGGGTTATCCAGCAAAGTTTGTACTGCCTGCATTATTATTGCTACTCCGGCTTTATCATCTGCGCCCAATAATGTGTTGCCACTTGCTGTAATAATTTCGCTGCCAATATGTTCTTTTAAATAAGGCGATTGGGTAGTTGATAACACCTGCTTGTTATCGTCCGGCATTACAAAATCCTTTCCACCATAATTAGAATGAAGGATTGGTTTTACATTGGTACCACTGCAATCCGGTGCAGTATCTACATGGGAGCAATAACAAATAACCGGAATATTTTCTTTATTACTGTTTGCAGGGAGTGTTGCATATACATAACTGTATTCATCCAGTTCTACCTGCTGCAACCCCATTGCTCTTAGCTCTTCTGCTAAAACGGTACTCAGGTCTTTTTGTTTTTCAGTAGTAGGATGTGCCGTTCCGTTTGGATCACTTTGAGTATCTATTTGAACATAACGCATAAAACGTTCTATCAATGCATCTTTGTTTATATGTATCATAATATCTTTTTTAGCAGCCCGGAAAAATCATCGAACCGTATCCATTCTAAATCTGCTATCGCTAATAATAGAAAATGAAATACAAAACTAAGTATCGCAATGTAGATAATTATTTTTTTAGCTTTTTTTTTAGTTTTTTCTGAAACAAATTACTTCGGACAAAAAGAGCTATCAGTAAACAGTTGAAGTCCCTGGTTTTTCGATGGTTGGGGATGGCATTCGTCTGATGCCGTTCTCTTTCAGTTTGCTACCCGTTATCGATGCCTGTCTATTATTGCAGGAGCGAAATATTAACTGGTTCAGTCATAATGAGAAATAGGATGGCGTAGATAGATATCTGCGCCATCACCTGAGTGGGAATAACCCTAAAATTATATGGAACCTGCTGAAACTGCTGAACCGCAGGGGCTTTACCTCCTAAGCTTTTGTGCTACAACCTGCCGCCCGTAAATAATCTGCAGCACATACACGCCTGGTGTCAATGCATACAACCCATCCATATATTGTATGCTGTTTCCGTTGCTCACGTTCACCTGCATTGTTTTTATCAATTGCCCCGAAACACCGCTAAGTCTTAAGGTAACTGCACTCTGCTGCGGCACATTAATGCTTATGGCAATTTTTCCTTCTGCAAACATAGGTCGAATACCAGTTACAAAGGATGCTTGCTTATTTGATTTAACCAACACAACCTCGCTGTAACTAAAATTACCCTGTTGGTCCACCATTTTTAAGCGGTAAAACAGATTTTTGTCATCGTCAAAAAACCTTACTGCGTTTACATCTGTATATTCCTTTGCAGCAGTTATGCAACTTGCGGCAAGAGAAAAGTCAGTGCCATTACTGCTTCGTTCAATTTCCATGCGATCAAGATATGATTCGCCTGTTGTTACCCAGTTCAATTTGATATCAGCATTTTTACGGGTGGCATTAAAAGAAACCAATTTTACGGGCAATACAAAATTGTCCTGCCTGATATTAACAACAATGTGAATTTCTGCCTCGTGCCCCGGAGCATCCCAACTGGTAGTAACACTTGCACCGCCGGCTTTTTTACTGATGCTATAATATCCATAACCAGCACCACCACCAAAATCCAATCCTCCTGAGCTTTTTACGATGGTTTGACCAGTACCCGCTACCTGCGATCCGGCTAATGTGCTTTTCCAGGTATCAAAGATGTCGTATACAAGGTCGCCGGGGGCACCGGTAACAGTTAACGAACTGGAAGATGTATTGGAAAGTCCTCCCTGCATATCCGAAAGCGGAGTTGTTTGATCAACTTTTGTGAAAGCCGACGCTGAAATATACCTGGCCAAATTGCTAGACCCTGCGGTGCTGGTAAAAACGATATTACCGGTAACGGATACTGCAGCATCGCCCAGTGATAATGTATAAATGGCATCCACTGCTATAGAACCATCGGTCACTTCTTTGCGTTCAATCATTGCAATACCATTAAATGTAATGCCGGTAATATTAGTGGAGGCACCATCTGAAGCCGTAACCAGCAACAGCCTTTTATTACCCGCCGGAACCGTAAAATTTGTGATTGTATTAGATTGGCTGGCAGAAGCCGGAGTACCAACAGACGTTACCTGGGCTGTAGCAGTAAAGGATAGGGTAGTTAAAATGAAAAATGAAAGTAGAATGCTGTTTATAGTCAACAGGTTTTTGAGGATTTTCATTACAAAGATTTTAAATGAAATACAAAAATCGCAGTTTAAAAATCCGGCACTGTAGCGAAGACTTGATACTTTTCGCAGGTTTTGTCCAAGTATATGTAGAAAAAAAACGACACAGGACGGCAATAAAAAACTTAAGACTGTTGTTGACTGAATCTGCTCCCACGGCAGGCATCAAAGGACACAACCTTTAGTATCCACCAACTTTATCAATCTTGAACCTGTCCACCAGGGCCGTCTTTGTCTATTTGTATCATAATATCTTTTTTAGGAAGGCATAAAAATAATCAAGATGAAATAGAAAAGCAGTTCACTTTTGTAAACTGCTTCTTTATTTTATTGTTCAATAAAACTAATTATACAATTTCTAACAGTTCAATATCAAAAATTAATTCCTGTCCTGCCAGAAAATGATTGGCATCCAGTACAATCACTTCTTCTTTAACTTCTACTACTACAACCGGAAAAGGCTGACCTTCCTGGTTGCTTAATGTCAATTGCATACCGGGTTCCAGTTTCATATCTTCCGGTACATTCTCTTTTGGATACTCAATGATAGCTGTAGGATCTTTTTCGCCATAAGCATCTGCTGCAGGAATATTCACAGTCTTTTTTTCTCCAATGGCCATACCCGGCATTGCAGCATCAAAACCTTTTATCATCATACCAGCGCCCACCGTAAACTCCAAAGGTTCCCTGCTCTCTGAAGAATCAAAGGTTTCGCCTGTTACTAATTTACCTGTGTAGTGCACTCTTACTACATCTCCGGTTTTTACTTGTGCCATAATAGTTTTTTTAGATGCTTCAAACCCAGGTCCGTTTTTAAAAGACCATTAGAGGCTTAAAGAGATTATAAAATTTAATTTTATTACATATGATTTAAAAGCAAAGTAAATGATAAATGCCTAAAACATTTAAAAATATTTGTAGAACTTAGCCAAATGAAAATATCACTCTTTCTTGTTACCCTGTTAGTCAATTGTTTATTTTCCTGCGCACAAATAAACAAAACGGCTACCAGCAATAATACCACTTTATCAAAAAACAATCATGTAATAACCGGTGCAGAAAGGATGGCCGTTTACCTGCCCATGCTGAAGGGGAAAAGTGTAGCCGTTTTTGCCAACCAAACCAGTATAGTGGGCAATACCCACCTGGTGGATACACTTATTAAAAGCGGTATTAAAGTGGTAAAAATATTTGGGCCGGAACATGGCTTTAGAGGAGATGCAGATGCCGGTGAACATGTGGGAGATGTGACTGATAAAAAAACAGGCATTCCGGTGATTAGTTTGTATGGCAATCATAAAAAACCAACGGCAGCAGATTTTAAAGGAGTGGATATACTCATCTTTGACATACAGGATGTGGGCGTTCGTTTTTACACCTACATCTCTTCTTTGGAATATTTTATGGAAGCTGCTTTGGAACATCACAAACCACTGCTGATTCTTGACCGGCCTAATCCAAATGGATTTTATGTAGATGGCCCGGTACTGGATAAAAAATTTAAAAGTTTTATTGGCATGCAACCTATACCCATTGTGTATGGTATGACGATGGGCGAATATGCTTTGATGCTGGCTGGCCAAAACTGGCTGAGTGAAAATGCCAATAAAATAAATGCTTACAATATTACTACACAGCCATCAGCAGATACGCCTTTTCATATCCAGGTAATAAAATGTAAAAATTATGATCATAACAGTAAATATGAATTACCTGTAAACCCTTCGCCCAACTTAAAAGAAATGCAGAGTGTTTACTGGTACCCATCTACCTGTTTTTTTGAAGGCACTGTTTTAAGCGAAGGCAGGGGAACTGATAAACCATTCCAGGTTTTTGGCCATCCTTCATTACCTAAAAATTTATTTTCGTTTACTCCCAAACCAAATGAGGGAGCCAAAAGCAGTAAATGTTTTTACCAAAAATGTTACGGGTGGAACTTGTCAGGCTCTACAACGGAAGTACTGGAGAAAGTAGATGGCAAAATTCAGTTGAGATATCTTTTGGATGCCTACAAATTATTTCCGGACAAAGACAGCTTTTTCCTAAAGAATAATTTTATTGATAAACTGGCAGGAAACGACCAGCTAAAACAACAGGTAAAACAAGGCCTATCAGAAGAAGCTATCCGCAAAAGCTGGCAACCCGGATTGATGGCATTTAAAGCTATTCGCAAAAAATATTTACTGTATACAGATTTTGAATAATTTTCAGATCAGTTGCATTTGCATAGCTAACTTAATAAGAGAGGCAATATTTTTGCATTCAAATTTTGCCAGTAGATTTTTGCGATGCGTATCTACTGTGGCCACGCTGATAAAAAGTTTTTGAGCAATTTCATTATTTGTAAAGCCATCTGCGATCAAACCCAACACTTCTTTTTCTCTGCGGGTAATAAGGGGCCCATCGTTATGCACAGTTACCTGCCTCAATGCTGCAGCAGCATCAAAACTTAAATATTGCCTGCCTGTCATTACCGTTCTGATACCCTCCGTGAGTTCCTCCTGTGTTGCATTTTTTAATACATAACCAGCGGCCCCGCTGCTCATCATTTTTTCGATAAAACTTTGCTGGTTAAAAGTGCTCAATCCCAAAATATAAATGCCGGGAAATTTTTCATTTACTTCACGGCAAAGATCGATACCACTCTTATCAGGAAGGCTGATGTCCATCAGGATAACATCAGGCGTTTGTTGTTGCAGAAAAGCCATACAGGAATCTGCATTGGTTGCATGCCCCATCCATTCGATATCTTTTTCGTTTTGCAGCAGAGAGTGAATCCCCTCTATAACCATGTAATGGTCGTCTACAATAAATAATTTAACAGCCATGATAAAAATTTTAAATCAGGATAAATTTATTTCTATATGAACTGAAGTACCCTTTCTGTTTCCGGATTGCACATCCAGTTTTCCCTTCAGGAATTCAACCCGGCTTCGAATGTTTTTCCAACCCATACCTTCGGCCATGGACGTATCAAAACCACTGCCATCATCTTCCACTGTTACTGATAAAACAGATTGCAGTAAGCTCACCTGTACAAGGCAGGCCACGGCCCCGGAATGCTTCATGGTATTGTTTACAAGTTCCTGCACAATGCGGTAAATACTAATGGAGGTGGTTTGGTCAATAACCGATTCCGCTAACCCCATAGACTGAAAGGAAAGTTGCAACGCACCCGTTTGATTAATATCATGGCAGAAATCTTTCAAAGCAGTATTCAATCCAAACTTCACCAATGCTTCGGGCATCATATTGTGTGCCACCCGGCGCATTTCCTGGATGGAACCATCCAGCATATCCATGCTTCGTTCAAAGGCAAGGCTGTTTTCCGGCGTCAGTACCAACTGGCCCTTCATACTATTGAAAGAATACTTGATACCGCTAAGCATACCACCAAGTCCATCATGCAGATCCTGCGCCAGGCGGGTACGCTCCTGCTCTTCTCCTTTTAAAACAGCCTCTGCTGCCATCAGTTTTTTCTCGTTTTCCAGGTCTGCAATACGCTGCTGCTGAAGCCGCTGCTTGTGCCTGTAATTACGGTACAATAAAGCAAAGATCATTATCAGTGTAAGTACCCCGGAACCCAGTAAATAATTCAGAATATTTTTTTTATCAATAATTTTTTCCTTAGCTAAAAGCTGCATTTCTTTCTGCTGCTCTTTGTACCGGCTTTCGAACTCAAAAACTTTTTTCTGGTTGTTTTTATTTTGAAGAGCTTCGCTTACTTCTACAAAACTTTTCAGGTATTGGTAACTTTTGGCGATGTTGCCCTGCTCATCTTCTGCACTCACCAGGTCTCTCAAACTAAAATAAAGCACCTGGTCCAGCTTTAGTTCTTTAGCAATCTCTGCTGCCTTTAACGAAGACCGCACAGCATTTGCAAAGTCTCTTTTTTTAAGATAAGCATTGCCCATATGCTGGTACACAAGCGCAATATCATATTGTATATTTATTTTACTAAAGCGCTCCAATGCCCTGTTAAAATATACGATAGCAGAATCATACTGCCCTGTCCTGTTGGTATAATATAAACCTATAAATTTATTGAAGATACCAATGGCAAAAGTAAGATCCTGCCTTTGGGCCATACCCAAACCCATTCTTGAAATAAAATAGGCGCTGTCATAATTTTTCACTTCGCAATAAGCGTCGCCCAATGCAATGAGACCCCGAATGATGGAGACCGTATCCTTAGATTGCAACGCCAGCCTGTTGGTTTCATTTGCATAATAAAACATCTTGCCGGTATCGCCTAAAAATTTATAAATGCCAGACAGGTTGTAATAAGTAAAGATTATTTTCAGGTACTCACCTGTTTCATTAAAGATAACTGCGGCCTGCTGGTACCGCTCCACGGCAAGGTCAAAATTTTGTTTGCGCTGCTCTATAGCAGCATACCTGTTAATAAGATTAGCAGCCTGGTTTTTATACGCAGGCTCTTTATTATCTTTTACCAGGGCAAATGCTTTATCCAGCAACAACCGGCAGGTATCTAATTTCATTTCGTAAAATAGCAGGCCGGCCCTCAACCCATAAGCCACCGAAAGACCTAAGGGATAGTTGATTTTTTGAGCAGATGCAATAGAGGCCTCCATTGCTTTGATGGCAGTTTCAGGATTGGAAAACTGTATTTTTTCTGCATAGCTGTTCAGGCGATTTACTTTGGCCGGGTCTGCAGGTTGTTTTTGTAAGAAGATGAGCTCGGCTTCTGCAGAAGTTACCTGTGCAGAAAGCAGGGGAACATAAATGGTGAGTAATAAAAATATCAACAAAAACCTGGTCATACAGTTAGTTCAATTAATACAGAAGTGCCCTTACCCGGTTGTGAATGTACGTCTAGTTTTCCTTTTAAAAATTCAACACGGTTCTGTATGCTGCTCCAGCCTATGCCACGTGAGCCGGAGAGCATGGCGGTATCAAATCCTTTTCCATCATCTTCTACAGTAACAGACATCTGATTTTCTGCTTTGCTCAATTGTACAAGGGCTGTTTGAGCTACGGCATGCTTCATAGTATTGTTGATGAGCTCCTGCACGATGCGATAAATGGTTATAGCTGTTGTTTGATCAATCTTTGCATTTTCTACCCCAATAGATTGATAGGAAACCTGCAAAGCGCCCGAGTTGGAAATATCATTACAAAAATCTTTCAGCGCTGTGTCAAGACCAAACTTTACCAGTGCCTCGGGCATCATGTTGTGCGCCACCCTACGCATTTCTTTGATAGAACTGTCCAGCATATCCATGCTGCGTTCAAATGCCTTGGCATTTTCCGGGGTCAAAATAAGATTTCCTTTCATGGTATTAAATGAGTATTTGATGCCACTAAGCATGCCGCCAAGACCATCGTGCAGGTCTTTTGCAAGGCGGCTCCGTTCCTGCTCTTCGCCTTTGAGCACGGCCTCGGTAGCCGTTAACAATTGCCGGGTTTCCAGGTCGTGGATACGCTGCAGTTGTAAACGTTGCTTGTGACGGTAGTTAATGAAGAGAAGCACAGATATAATAAACAATGCTGCTGCACTTCCTATTAAAATATAGTTGATAATACTTTTTTCCTTTAGCTGCGATGCCTGTAATTTTATCCTGGCTATTTTGCTTTCTGTTTCATATTTGGTCTCCAGGTCCATTGAATATTCTCTCAAATCTTGCTTCTGCAAAGTATCATTCAGTACCAGCCATTTGTCTTCATAAAAACTGGCACCGGCCAAATCCTGCATCAGGTATTTTAAACTGGAGAGCCCCTGGTAAATAGTTTCCATAGCAGCAGTAATGGAATCCTTTTCTGCAATCTCCAGCCCTTTCAACATTTCTTTTTCTGCTGCGGCGTATTGCTTGTTTAAAATAAAATTATAGCCAAATATAAGCTGATGATAGCTTTGACCCATCTTATCTGCCGGGTCAAATGCAGGAGCCATTTCTTTAATCCTGGCAGTAATTCTTTCCAGGTTGGTTTTATCTAAAACATTGTAGTAGGTTACTCCAAGATTAGTAAGCGCATTCGATACAGATCTTATTCTTTTATATTTTTGCCCGGCAATGAGTTGTTGTTCAAAAATAGAAATGGCCTCTTTATTCTTACCAAGAGAAAGATAACAATTGCCTAAATTGTTCATAGAAATGAGCAACCCTTTATAATCCTTGTACCGGTTGCCTGCTGCTATTCCCTTTTTACCGAAGGCTTCAGCTTTTTCATAGAGTTCCATTTCATTGTAAATGCGGCAAAGGTTACCATACATAGTAGCAATATTATTGCTGTCTTTGATGCGCTCTGTAAGATCAACCGCATAGGCAGCATATTTAAGTGCAGAGTCTTTTTTTCTCACATTAAAATAGAGACTGAAAACGGCCCGATACGATGTTGCCTTTTGAAAGGAATCATTGGCTGCAGCAATTGCTTTAAGGCAATAGTCAAGCGCCATTTCATTGTTGAATTTAGCGTGGTAGATCTTTACAAACGCATGGTAACAACGATGTCGCATTGATGCTGCCTTTAGCTTATCAATCAACCCCTCTGCCATTTTATTAAAATACAAGGCTGAATCATTGTCTGCATCCAGGTAACTATCCTGAATTTGGTGCAGGATGTTGATGCGGGAAGTATCTTCTTTGCTAACCTTCAGCTCTCTCAACAATGTATTCAACTCATCATCCTGCGCAATGCCCTGGAAGGTTAGACTCAAGAGTGTGAATATGAGTACTGCAAAGCGACGCATAGTTTATTAAATAAAGTTTATAAAATTATTTGGATGTACTCGTAAAATAATCATTTACAAGTAAAGTACAAATTACCACGCACTACCCTTTTTAGTCTCCCCTTTTTACATGATTTTTTTTATTTTAATAAATATCCCATTTTTCAGGGATAGCATTACTCTTTTTGAAGATGCATTTTTACGTCATCAAAAAATAACTTCAAAAAAAATTATTATGAAAAAGATTTTCCTTTTATTAAGCCTTACTGTAATGCTTTTATCTTCCCAAACAACCCATGCTAAAATATGGAGGATCAATAACACTCCTGGCGTAACTGCAGACTTTACTAGTTTTACCTCTGCTGTTGCCTCTGCATTGGTCTTAAACGGAGACACCTTACATTTTGAATCGAGCACCATTGATTATCCAGGCGCAACCTTAACAAAAAGACTTGTAATAATCGGACTGGGATATTTTTTAAACCCTGCCAATGTTACTACTCCCGGAAACGCAGGGCTGCAGGCTGTTACAGCAGAAAGCAGAATCGGTGGTTTTACTATAAACACTGGCGCAAATGGAAGTAAATTTTTAGGCATTACACTCTCTTCTGTAAACATTGGTGCCAGCGCTACTCCTTATAACCTCGTTTTTGAAAAAGTACATTTTATTGGTGGGCTAAATTTTTCCAATGCTACGCATAGCAACATTACTGTAAGGAAATGTTTTTTCCTGAATACAGGTGTCCAGGCCACCACCGGCAACCTCAGTAATTTAGTGGTAGAGAATTGTATTTTTAACGGCTTTGGTGCCTATATGAGCCTGCAGTCTTTAACTGGATCGGCTAATATTATCCGGAACAATACTTTTTATGAAACTTACTTTAGTGATCTCCCCAATTGTTATTTTGCAAATAATATTATTTCCAGCATAAGCTATGAGTGGGTCTTTACCAATACCACAGTTAAAAACAATTTGTTCGGCAAAGCCACACAAGTACTGCCAGTAACCGCTTCTGCCAACCAGCTTGGGGCAAATATGACGAATGTTTTTTTGCTGACTGGTAGCTTTGATGCACGCCTCCAGTTAAAAGCTGGCTCTCCTGCTATTGCTGCAGGCTTAACGGTTGGAGCAGTTGTAACGCCCGACTGTGGCGCATTTGGTGCAACAGATCCTTACAAGCTTTCGGGCATTCCTAATATCCCAAGTATTTATTCATACAATGTTCCTACATCTATTCCATCTGGCAGCGCTACTATGAATGTAACATTCAGTACAAGAAATACCAATTAATACCGGTAACAGATAATTAATCATTTCATTAAAATAAATGAAAATGAAAAGCTTTTTCATAAGCATCCTGTTTACAGGTATGTTTCTATATGGCCGTGCACAGGACCCGTTATATCCTACGGCACCGGCATTGCCACAAAATATTATTGCCGCAGAATATTATGTGGATACAGACCCCGGTATTGGCAGTGCCACGGCAGTGCCTGTTACCGCAGGGGTCAATATCCCAAACATACCTGCAGGTATTAATATTACAGGCCTGTCAAATGGGGTTCACCAGTTAGTGATGCGTACAAAAAGCAGTGCAGGAATATGGGGCGTGTCGTGGGTGAGAGATTTCCTCTATAATTTTGATCCAGTTTATACAACAGTCCCTGCGCCGCAAAATATCATTGCCGCAGAGTATTTTATTGATACCGATCCGGGCTTCGGCAGCGGAACTGCAATACCCATTACCCCAGGTATCAATCTTAATAATGTACCCGCTGTGGTAAATACTGCAGGCTTAACAAATGGAGTTCACCGCTTGTATATCCGCAGTAAAAACAATGAGGGTTATTGGGCGGTTTCAGCCATGAAAGATTTTATTATTGACTTTGATTTTGCTTATCCTACAACAGCTCCTCTGCCGCAAAATATTGTAAGGTCAGAATATTTTATTGATACAGACCCGGGCTTTGGCAGCGCAACTGCTATCACTATCACAGCCGGGCCCGATGTTGCTAACGTTCCTGCTGTAATTAATACCACAGGCCTTAGCAATGGCACACACAGACTTTTCCTCCGCACAAAAAATAACGAAGGATACTGGTCTTCATCTAATATAAGAGAATTTATTACAGATGCGGATCCTGTTTATCCTGCAATAACATCTGCTCCTCAAAACATTATTGCTGCAGAATATTTTATCAATACAGATCCGGGTGCAGGTAATGGTACAACGATACCCGTTACCGCAGCGCTGGATATTAATAATGTTGCTGCTACTATAAACACGTCGAGCCTTACACCTGCTACCACCAACCAACTTTTTATACGTACAAAAAACAACGAAGGATTTTGGAGTATAACCAATGCAAAAGAATTTGTGGTAATTATTACCAATGATCCGGTTTATCCTCCTTCAACTGTTGCTCCACAAAATGTTGTGGCTGCAGAATATTTTATTAATACAGATCCCGGTGCGGGCAATGGTACAGTCATACCCGTTGCAGCAGCACTCGATATTAATAACATTGCGGCAGCAGTAAATACGTCAAGCCTTACGCCTGCTACCACCAACCAGCTTTTTCTTCGTACAAAAAACAATGAAGGCTTTTGGAGTATAACCAATGTAAAAGAATTTGTGGTAATCATTTCAAATGATCCGGTCTATCCTCCTTCACCTGTTGCTCCACAAAATGTTGTAGCTGCAGAATATTTTATCAATACAGATCCCGGTGCGGGCAATGGTACAGTCATACCCATAACCGCAGCACTCGATATTAACAACATTGCGGTAGCAGTAAATACGGCAAGCCTCACAGCAGCTACCACCAACCAGCTTTTCTTACGTACAAAAAATAATGAAGGCCGTTGGAGCATCACCAATGTAAAAGAATTTGTAGTGTTGATTACAAATGATCCCGCATATCCTCCTGCTCCTGCTGCTTCGCAAAACATTGTTGCTGCAGAATATTTCCTGGATACAGATCCGGGTATTGGCAGTGGCACGGCCATCAGCATAACTCCTGCAACGGATATAAATAGTCAGGCCCTGGTAGTAAGCACAATAGGTTTAAGCAATGGCCAGCACCGGTTGTTTATAAGAAGCAAGAGCAATGATGGCAAGTGGAGTATCACTAACAATGCTGCCTTTTTTACTGACCTGCTCGCCCTATCTGCAGATAGTTTATTGTATGGCAATGTGCCGATAAACACGACCGGCAATTTAAACTTAACTATTACCAACAACAGCGGCACAGCACAAACGATCAACTCGGTTGTGGTAAGTGCACCTTTCACTACAAATGCCACAGGGGTCATTAATATTCCTGCAGGCCAGGTGCATACAATGCAGGTGAGTTTTAATCCTACAACTGCTACCACTTTTATTCAGCAATTACAATTGCAAACATCGGCGGGCAATTACAATGTTGGGCTTAGAGGAACGGGTGTTACACAGGTTCCATCCTGGACTATCAGCCCCGCAACAGGGCACGATTATGGAAATGTAGCATTAGGCGCTTCCAACAATTTTGTTTTCAACATTCAAAATACAGGCAATGTACCGGTAACACTTAGTAACGCAACCACCACCAATGCTGTGTTTGCGCCCAACTTTGTTGCCGGAACGGTTATACCTGTTGGTGGAAGTATTTCTCTGCCCGTTTTATTTACAGCCAGCGTTGTAAATGTATATGCTGCACAATTAAAGATAGAATCTTCTACATCGGGTGTTGGTTTTGTTACGGCTACTCTTAGCGCCAACGCCTTCAATCCTGGTGCTGCGCCGGTATTACAATTTGTATCGGCTACACCTTACAACAGCACTTCAGGCGTAAACCCGGCAGCAGGACAAACAGGAAACTATACTTACAAAATTTTGTATAAATCATCCAACAACAGGGCGCCGCAAACTGGTACTCCAAAAGTTAGTATTGATTTAAACGGCGACCAGGATTTTACAGACCTTAACGAAGGAATATTTACCATGATAAAAGAAGGTGCAGGCACCGATTATATTAACGGTGTGGTGTACACGTATACTTTTACTCATACCAATAATACCAACAATGCAGGGTATCGTTTTTCTGCAACAGATGATAACGGCAATGCTGCCACCAGCATCAATACAAATTATGTAAGTGGCCCCGTTATTACAGACCAGCAAATAGATTTAAGAATTTTTGCCAATGATATTTCCTTTAGCAAAAACAACCCGCTGCCCGGCGAAACATTCACCGTGTTTGCAAGAATAAGCAACAACACAGCTTTGCCCGCAACCAATGTGCCTGTCAAATTTTACAGGGATACCATTCTTATAGACAGCGATGTAATACCGGCGGTAAATGCATTTTCCAATACTACTATCAGTCGCACTTTATCATTTGCTGCCGAAGGATTTTATCCCATTAAAGTTTGGATTGACAGCAGCAATACACTGGGCGATCTAAACCCTCTAAACAACTATGCTATCCGGCCAATCATAGTGGGCTCACCCAATTTGCCCGGCGGAATAAATGTAACCACTACTGCAAGCGTGCAGCAATGCCCGCAGGTAAAAGTATTGATATCCGGCACTGCCATTTACTTTGGTACCGGCAGCCCAACCGCAGTGGCAGGTGCAGAAGTAACCATCAACACCGGTACACAAACCATTACCACCACTACCAATGCAAATGGTGTTTATAGTTACCTGCTTACAGGGGTAACATGTGGTGGAAGCTTTACGTATAATGTGAGCATTACCGACTTCACCTTTACCAGCAGCCTTGTTACAAACGCCATTGCATTACCGTGTCCTGCACCCAATACATGTTTTGCACCGCCATCTATGGGAGGAACTTTTGCAAGTTCCAGCAGCAGTCCCTGCAGCAATGTAGTGGGCAGCACGGGCGCAGTGAGCATCAGGTTAAAATACCGTGAACGCAACCTGGCCAATTTCTGGAATGCTTTTGATGAAATTATAAAAGATACGCTTAGGGTTTTCCAGGATGGTGTATTGATTCAAACAATTGGTAGTGCTGATTATTCTAATGGGCCGGGCAATGAAGTAATAGTGCCCATCAATGTTCCATTAACATCTACCACAGCAACCACCATTACTGCTACACTCAGTTATGTGTATGTAGAATATTTACAAATACCGAGTTCCATTTATCATGGCAACTATATAGCCATGTCGCATAGTGCTGGCACTACTATAAACCCGGTAGCCAGCCTGCCGGATCTTACGATACAAAGCTTTGCACAAACCAGTTTTACTTCATTTGGTTTTAACAATGCCAATATTAAATGTGTAACTGCAGGTGCGCACACGGTAAAAATATATGACTCTATACCCGGCGGTTCCATCACTTTAATAGATACAAAAAACATCTCTTCTTTGGCAGCGGGTGGAGCAATCAATATCAGTTACAGCGACCCCACCATTAGTTCAGGAACGCACATCATTAAAATAATAACAGATGCAGATGGTACCGTAACAGAAACCAATGAAACAAACAATTTGTTCCTGTTTACCATTGTAGTGCCACCATCTGAATTAACGGTTACAAAAATAACCACTTCGCCTACCGACTTAAATGTTGGAAGCAGCACAAGGTTTACGGCTACCATAAAAAATACAGGCAGACGCACCGGAAGTTTTGCAGTAAGGTTCAGGGCAAACGGGGTGCAGATTGGCGCATTAAAAACCATTACCCTGTTAAATGAAAACAGCACAGCAACAGTTGTATCAGATCCCTTCACTGTTACCAATGCAAGCAATGACTGCGGCGTAACCATTGATGCTTTTGCAGACATCAATAGCCAGGTGATAGAATCTAATGAAACAAACAATAGCCGGCAAATTACGTTGGGTACAGATCTTGCTCCTTACCAGGTAAGCGGCGAAGTAGGCTCCGCAGCTAACCCTGCAGTGGTAAGGGTTTTCACAACCAATCAATTTTATCCTGCAATAAGAAATATTGGCGAGAGAGATGCAGGTAATGTAACGGTAAGATTTACACTGAGCGGCAACTGGATAGGCGCCGATACCGTTGGCAATGTAAAAGCAGGTGAAATCTTTGCTGCGCATGCTTCCTTTACCCGCATGTTTACAGTAGCCGGAAATTATGTAATAAGGGTAACTGCAGATACTGCCAATGCCATTTGCGAAAACAATGAAGCCAATAACCAGGGCGATTTTCACATTCGTGTGGTGGAAGCAAAACCTGACCTTGAAGTGTTGTCGCAATACATTTCACCCAGCAGCCTTAACCCAAATATTGCACAGAGCATAACGTTGGTAGGTACTGTAAAAAATATGGGTGGAAATATTAGTACGCCAAGTGTTTTAAGATTTTTGGTAGATGATATACAGTTGGGCGCTGATGTTGCCATCAATGCGATATTACCCGGCAGAGACACCACCGTGGCGGCAACTGCAACTTATTCATCTATTATACCGGGTGTAAAAATTATGAAGATAGTAGCCGACCCTGCAAATACCATGGTTGAAGAA
>Ga0209181_10005555_pt1 | contig 18100 bp, 21 predicted proteins | sample MAT05_FD_187208 | JGI IMG/M metagenome (GOLD analysis project Ga0209181, IMG submission 187208) | Freshwater microbial communities from Lake Fryxell liftoff mats and glacier meltwater in Antarctica - MAT-05 (SPAdes) (version 2) | ecosystem: Environmental > Aquatic > Freshwater > Ice > Liftoff...
ACGCATGGCTAGAAGGTCGTAATTTTGTCACTCCCGATGATGTTAAGGCGATCGCTCTTCCACTTCTCAGACATCGCCTGATCTTGCGCCCAGAGGCTCAACTGGATGGATTAGTTATAGATAATGTGATTAATTCTTTGCTCAATCAAGTGCCAGTGCCTAGGTAACTAACCAACTAATAAGGTTCCTTCGGGATATTTAACTAATTTACGGCGGGGTTCGCCAAATATTGCCCCAATTAGCAATAGAACTCCGACCCTACCTGCATACATAGTTAAAATCAATACTATTTGTCCCGATCCAGAAAGCTTAGGAGTAATGCCCGTAGATAGCCCCACTGTGCCAAATGCTGAAACTGATTCAAATAAAATTTTGACAAAATCAATGTCAGATTCAGTGACAAGAAGCAAAGTGGTGGTAATCATCACCGTTAGAGTTGATCCCACAATCACCCCGATCGCTTTCAAAATTAATAATGGCGGCACCTGGCGATCGTAGATATGCACTTCATCCTCACCTTGTAAAGCCGCATGGGTGCAATTAGTTAAAACTCGAAGGGTAGTGGTTTTAATCCCGCCCCCTGTGCCGCCCGGACTAGCACCAATAAACATCAGCACAACCGTGACAAATAGACCTGCTAAAGTCATCGCCCCATAATCTATGGTATTAAAGCCTGCTGTTCTGGCTGTCACCGACTGAAACCAAGCTGCCAATAATTTTTCACCTAAGGAGAACCCACTACTTGTTTTAGTATTATTTAATTCCGTCAACCACAGGGCGATCGTACCTACAAATAATAGAACTGCTGTTGTACTAACTGCCACCTTAAAATTCAGGCTGAAACTAAATGAAAAGCGTTCGGGCGATCGCCTAATTTGCATCTTTAGCCATAAATACAATTCTAAAATTACCTGATAGCCAATCCCCCCAAAAATAATTAACCCTGAAATCGTCAAGTTAATAACTGGTGAATGCACATAGTCAATTAAATTATTGGGAAATAGACTAAATCCAGCATTATTAAAAGCACTTACACTATGAAAAATTGCCAGCCACAGGCTATATCCAAAATCGAATTTTTTTTGAAACTCTGGAGTCATTAAAAACACCGCTATGATTTCAAATAAAATCGTAGTAGCAATAATCGACTTGACCAAAGGCACCCCACTGCGAATTCCCGTTATATCCAAAGATTGTTGGAGAGTTACCTTTTCCCGCAGGCTAAATTTTCGCCTAATTAGCAATAATAAAACAGTGGTAGCAGTCATATATCCCAAACCACCAATCTGACACAAAAGCAGTAAGATCGCTTGCCCAGTAAAGTTATAATATGTTCCTGGATCGACCACTGCCAGACCAGTTACACATACAGCCGACGTAGACATAAATAATGCAGCAATAAAATTACCCCAACTGCCATCACTGGTAGAAATCGGTAACATTAGTAAAATTGCACCCACAAAAATTACTGCCACAAAACCTAAGCAGATTGTCCTCGCAGGGGTCACACATCTCTCCAGATAAAATTACAAGCCATCAGTTATTAATCAGTAATATTAGACTTTTACAATATTAGGCTATGTCTCTATTAAGTCCATTAAATTTTACTTGCAATTATTTATCAAAAATTTAGATAACTTGGGTTGGTATTAAAAGAAAAATGGCATTGAGAATATTAATATCTGCGATCGCCATAATTGACGCTAATTACTCGAAATTTGACTTAATCGCCATAGCAAACCTTGAAAAGCCTATATCTTCGTCAAAATTTTTAGCTTAGGCTACTTAGTTAGGTAACTTAAAAATCAAAATGAAAATAGCTGGTAAACCAAGCAACTTCTTGCGGACGAGAGCTAAAAATGCAGATTTATCCCTTGTCCTGTGAACTTAATTTACATCTTATGTACTTTGCTTTACCTGTGGGCATCAACAGATATATGATCTGCAGCCATATTCAATAATTTGGATTAGTCCATTTTTTTAATTAGAAGTTGCAATAATCTAGAGAAAATACAGCATAAACTCTGTACCGAAACTAGCTTTGAGTAATTTATCTAATTAAAGCTCTGAAATCTTTAGCCTATAAACAAAGGTAAATCTATGCAAAGATTGTTCGCTCTTTTTTTAGTATTAAGTCTATGGTTTGGCTTTAGCCTCTCCACCGCTCAACCTGCCTATGCAGAATTCGCCTTTGATACCTTGACTCCCTGCGGCACTTCATCTGCCTTTAAGGGTGTTATCGATACCGAAATTGATGGATTCAAATCTCGTCTAGTTAATTTTGAGCCTAACAGTGCTCCTGCCAAGTACCTACAAGGTAAGATCACTGCTGTTCAAGAGCGTTACACCAAGTATGCTAACTCTACCCTTTTGTGCGGTTCTGACGGACTACCTCATTTAATCTCTGATGGTCGTTTTGATCATGCTGGTGAATTCCTAATTCCCGGTTTAATCTTTCTTTACATCACTGGTTGGATTGGTTGGGTTGGTCGTGATTATGTGCGGGCAGTGCGTAAAGATCCTGCTACAGCTACTCAAAAGGAAATCGTTATTGACGTTCCCTTGGCTGTGCGGTTCATGCTAACTGGCTTTACATGGCCCCTAGCTGCTTTGAAAGAACTTGGCGATGGTTCATTAATTGCCTCGGAAAAAGAAGTTTCTGTATCCCCTCGTTAAGGAAAATTATCTATGCAAGCCCTAACTAAATTCTTATCTTCAGCTCCTGTGATTAGCACTATTTGGATGACTATCACCGCAGGAGTTTTGATTGAATTCAATCACTTTTTACCTGACTTATTATTGTTCCCTTTCTAGAGTATTTAAATAAATTATTTGGAGATTTATCATGCGTGATTTCCTTTCCGTACCTGCCGCAGGACCAGAAGAAGGTAATCTTCTTACCCCTATTAATAATTCTGGTTTCAGTAAGTTTCTGATTGGTAACCTACCTGCCTATCGCCCAGGCATGGAGCCTCTAACCAGAGGACTTGAAATTGGTATGGCTCATGGATTTTTATTGTTTGGCCCTTTTGCTAAACTTGGTCCTCTGAGAGATTCCACGACGATCGCTCCTGAACTTGCAGGATTATTAGGTGCTGTAGGCTTGGTGTTGATCTTAACTATTTGTCTTTCGCTATATGCCTACACTCAACCTCGTAAGGATGATTGGATTGGTGGTGAGCATGGATGGGCGCAATTTGCTTCTGGCTTTATGATTGGTGGTGGTGGCGGTGCTGTTACTGCTTACTTCTTGACCACAAACTTAAGCTTATTAATGGCTGCCCACGTCTAATTCATCCTCTTAATTAAGTGCATTAAGAGCAGTTATAAATAGTAAACTTTAGGGGTGGATGATATCTGCCCCTTTTTTTTGACAACGATCGCTAATAAAAATGGATGCTTATTTTTCGTAAGAACTTCTTTAGTTGATTATTTTAGGTGATGGTTACAAACATAGTTGAGAATTGGCTGTGGCAGAGATCTATAGATAGGAATGATCATCCTGCTTTAATTTTTGATAACCAAGTTTGGACATTCACTCAGCTAGAAAATATCTCGATTCAAGTTGCTATAAATTTAAAGCAATTAGGAGTTAAACCAAAAGATTATGTAGCAGTATTAGCTGATAATTCTCCCAATTTGATAATTTTAATTCATGCGCTGATTAAGCTGAGGTGTGTGTCTGTTCATTTAAACATAAGACTCTCTGAGCAAGAATTACGATGGCAATTTGATAACATAAATTCAACTTTTTTAGTACATGATTCTAGTAAATTTGAAACAGTTAATAGACTATTAATTCCAGATTCACAACTCCTAAATTTAGAGGATCTAGTTAACAGAAAATTCGAGTTAAACCAAAATTTACTGAGTAACTATATAGACTTAAATCATATTCACACCATAATATATACGTCTGGGACAACAGGAGTTCCTAAAGGTGTGCAGTTAACTTATCAGAATCATTTAGCTAGTGCGATCGCTTCTTATAATCATCTTAAAATAAATCCAAATAGCGATCGCTGGTTAAATTGTTTGCCACTGTATCATATTGGCGGCTTATCTATCCTTTGGCGCAGCGTGATTTGGGGTATGCCCATGGTGTTATTACCGAAGTTTGATGTTTATGAAGTTTGCAAGGCGATCGCTACTCAGGAAATTACATTTATCTCTTTAGTTCCCACTATGTTATTCAGAATTCTAGCTAGTCCAGACTTCCAAAATACTCTGGAACCTTGGCAAAACCTGCGGGGAATTCTCTTGGGAGGAGCATCTAGTAATCAAGAACTTCTGAATCAATGCCTAGAACTAAAGTTGCCAATTTTACTCACCTATGGTCTAACCGAAGCTACTTCCCAAGTTGCTACTCTTTCAACTGAGGATATTCCATCTAAAATAGGTTCGTCTGGGCAGGTTTTAAGTTGTAATCAAGTGCGAATTGGCTCTCTTAGGAATGATCAAGTTGAAGTGGAAATTGGGGCGGTCGGACAGATTTTAATCAAAGGGGATAATCTCATGAAAGGATATCTAAATTATCCTAATCTAGAAGACAACTGGTTCAATACTGGAGATATAGGTTATTTAGATAATGCGGGATACTTATATGTGCTTAATCGTAGGCATGACCTTATTATCAGTGGCGGTGAGAATATCTATCCTCCGGAAATTGAATCAGTTTTACTTAAACATCCTCATATTCAAGATGCCTGTATCGTTGGTATTACCGATCAAGAATGGGGAGAGATAGTAGCAGCAGTTTTGCAAGTAAGCGATCGAAGTATCAACCTTGACTCGGTAAGGGAGTTTTGTATTGGTGAGGGTTTAGCAAGATATAAACTACCCAAAAGAATATATATTGTTGACTCTATGCCCATAACTGCTAGTGGGAAGGTTTCTAGGCAACTTATTCGAGATTTGATTACCAATCTGGTATCCTAAATGTTCTACGGGGAATTAGCTCAGTTGGTAGAGTGCTGCGATCGCACCGCAGAGGTCAGGGGTTCGAGTCTCCTATTCTCCATTTATGTACATTCGCAAATTGAGGTCGCTGCGACTATTTTTTGGAGTCAATTCGCTTATGCTGATGGTAAAAAGTCACAGGGGCGTTAATGAATTATGCTTAAAATTATGAGAATACTTTTCAACCTTTTATATTGACATTACGCTAAATGTTTGAGCAGACTTTTAAAAATATTGATGATGTTCTCTGGAAAGAGGCTGGTTGTACAACAGAATTAGATTATACAGAGCAAACTTCTTGGCTGCTGTTTTTGAAGTATTTGGATGATTTGGAAGGGGAAAGGGCGCTAGAGGCTGAATTAAAAGGTGAATCATATACTTTTATTATTGATAAAGCTCATCAGTGGTCGGTTTGGGCTGCACCAAAAGGTCAAGATGGGAAATTGGATCAAAATCATGCGCTGACTGGTGATGATTTGATTGATTATGTTAATCGTCAGTTATTCCCATATTTACAGGGTTTCAAGCAACGGGCGACTAGTCCAGATACCTTAGAGTATAAGATTGGTGAGATTTTTAGCGAGATTAAAAATAGGTTTCAAAGTGGCTACAGTTTGCGGGATGCGCTGGAATATATTGATGAATTAAGGTTTAGATCTCAACAGGAAAAACACGAGTTATCCCATCTCTATGAAGCCAAAATCAAAAATATGGGTAAGGCGCGGCGGAATGGTGGTGAATATTACACACCGCGTTCGCTGATTCACGCCATGATTCAGGTGGTGAAACCTCAGATTGGTGAAAAAATTATGCTAAAAATAGCGGAAAACCTAAATTAAACCCATGATCGTAGATTCACTTAGCCTCACTGACAGGCGATCGCTCTATCCCGCCTTAGCCCATAAAACCTATTTTAATTACGGCGGACAGGGAGTTTTGTCCCACCAAGTTTTAGCTAAAATCCTAGAAAACTTTACCCATATTGAATCCATAGGTTCTTTTTCTGCAACTGCTAATCAGTGGATAATTGCGGAAACAAATTTACTCAAAGCGGCGATCGCTTCGGAATTTAATGTGTCTCCCGAAACCATAGCCCTCACTGAGAACACCACCCACGGTTGTAATATCGCTTTATGGAGTTATAAATGGCAACAGGGCGATCGCTTATTAATTTCTGATTGTGAACATCCGAGTATTTTGGCGATCGCTAAATCTTTACAAACTCGATTTGGAATCGCCGTAGATTATTTTCCCGTATTTGCCAATGCCGATCCTGAAGTAGCCATAACCACTATTCAACAACATTTGCAACCTCAAACCCGTATGGTCATGTTTAGTCATGTATGTTGGAATACGGGACAGGTATTACCTTTAGCCGAAATTGTGCAAGTTTGCCATGACCGAAATGTGTTAGTTGCGATCGATGCTGCTCAATCCGTGGGAGTTTTACCCTTAGATTTAGCCGAGTTAGGTGTGGATTTTTATGCTTTTACGGGGCATAAATGGTGGAATGGGGCTTTAGGCGTAGGCGGACTATATGTTAATCCGCAAATTTTAGAAATTTCAGAACCGACTTTTGCAGGATGGCGCAGTCTGGTTTACAACGCTCCAGATATCCAATGGCGACCTGATGCCCAAAAATTTGAAGTTGCCACCTCTACCTATCCTCTCTATGGGGCTTTACGAGAAGCGATCGCCCAAGCAAATACCTATGGCACCCAAACCGAACGATATGCTCGTATTTGTGAACTCAGTCAATATCTATGGCAAGCTTTACAAGAAATTCCCACTGTTACTTGTATTAAAAAAGAACCGCCCAGTTGTGGATTAGTCAGTTTTGCGATCGCTAATAAATCCCACACCCAATTTTCGCAACTCTTAGAAACAAATCATAAAATTTTAGTGCGTTCAATTCCTACCCCTGACTGTTTAAGGGTTTCATTGCATTATCTAAGTACTACTGATGATATTGATGCTTTAATTACAATTCTAAAAACCTGCATATAGAAATAGCGATCGCCTATACTTCACTAGGATCAATCCCAAGAGTTTTAAGCTTTTCTGCCAATCGTTGGGCTTTTTGTTCTGCTTGTAATGCGATCGCCTCAGCTTCAATCCTAGCTTGTCGGTCTTGGGCAGCTTGTTCCTCTCCTGTGGGATATCTCTGACCAGTGCGATCGTACCAATACAACCACTCACGTTGCCAGCTAGACTGCACACTGCGCTCACAGCCAATACCTAGTCCAATTTCTGGCATCCAAACCATTTTTCCTTCTTGCAACAAAGAGATTGAGGGTGTGAGTTCATACTTACCATCAACTAACTTATACACCTCTAAAGATTGACGATTTTTATATAAACCTCTTCGAGTGGAGTTATAAACTACATAGTACAAAATCCCTAAAGCTTGATACTCATTGAGCTTGCGGTCATATTCACCGTTGTATTTCTTAGAAACTACTTCTAACGCCAAAATAGGTAAAACTTGCTCCTGCCAGAGTACATAACTTAGCCTTCCACCTTCATCTGAATATCTAGGTACACCCAAAGCCAAAAAGCCATCAGGAACAATAACTTTAGATTGCTCTGGAACCTCAACATTTGGTTCATAATAGACGCCCATATCCACACCCCAAAACCAATCCGATCGCTCTGCCCAGATTGCTCGCAACAGGTTAAGAAGCATATTGGGAATATCATTTTGGAGTTCATTATCCACAGGGGTTTCATCAGAATCTGGGAGGTCTGCTGCTGTCAGTAGGTGACGATATTCAAAAGGTATAGTAACCATAGCTTTTGCTGTTTTATGTTAGTACTATTCTGTCATGGTTCTTGGGGAATTCGCCCTTCTTTTAGATACAGAGTTATATGGATCTGGGTTTGGAGACGGAAACCCCTCTAAACCAAAAATCTGTTAAATTGCTCTTAATTTGGCTAGTAGAATATTAAGATAATTAAATAATTGTTAAAAATTCTATTAAAAGTATGCCAAAGCGAGTAATCATCATCGGCGCAGGAATTGGTGGACTCACAACAGGGGCATTATTAGCAAAGCGGGGCTATGCGGTAAAGATATTTGATCAAGCGATCGTTCCAGGTGGTTGTGCCTCCACATTTAAACGCCAAGGCTTTATCTTTGATGTGGGGGCAACTCAAGTAGCTGGACTAGAAGAGGGAGGGATTCACCACCAAATTTTTAGGGAATTAGGTATGGAAATTCCTACGGCTACCCCCTGCGATCCAGCCTGTGCCGTATTTTTACCCAACGAATCTGAGCCGATTAATATATGGCGCGATCCAACCCAGTGGCAAGCGGAAAGGCAAAGACAATTTCCCCAAAGTGAACCATTTTGGCAGTTTTTACAGGATTTATTCAAGCCCAGTTGGCGTTTTCAGTCCCGAAATCCAGTTTTGCCTCCCCGTAATCTCTGGGATTTAGCTCAATTAATCAAAGCCCTGCGCTGGGATACTTTATTTACTGTGCCTTTCACGCTTTCTACCGTAGGCGATGCCCTCAGGGGATTTGGTTTAGATCGCGATCGCCGTTTACGCACATTTTTAGATCTCCAACTAAAACTCTATTCCCAAGTTAATGCCGAGGAGACAGCTTTGCTCTATGCCGCTACCAGTATGTCAGTTTCTCAAGCTCCCTTAGGTTTATGGCATTTACAAGGAAGTATGCAGGTTTTAAGCGATCGCCTTGTGGAAGCTTTAGAAAAGTATGGAGGTAAATTATATATGAGACATACTGTGCAAGCGATCGATCCTAAATCAATTCAGGTAAAGGTTTATAATCAACGCACACAGGCAATCAATTGGGAAACCGCCGATCAGATCGTAGCTAATGTCACTGTGCAGAGCTTAATGCGATTATTAGGCGATCAAGCTCCAAAGGGATATAAAAAACGTGTACAAAACCTGAAACCTGCTTCTGGGGCATTTGTTGTCTATTTAGGAGTAGATCGAAAAGCCATTCCTGATCGCTGTCCACCCCACCTGCAATTTTTAGATCAGTACGAAGATACCCGATCGCTTTTTGTTTCGGTCAGCAAAGAAGGAGACGGCAGAGCGCCCCTAGGACAAGCCACGATCATTGCTTCAGAATTTACAGATATATTTGCTTGGCAAACGGAAGACTATGAAAATCTTAAAACTATATTTACCCAACGAGCGATCGCCCAATTAGGAAAATACTTTAATTTAGAAAATCATATTATTTACCAAGAAGCCGCAACTCCCCGCACTTTTAGCCGCTTTACAGGTCGAGATCAAGGTATGGTCGGCGGTATCGGCATGAGAGTATCAACTTTTTCCCCCTTTGGATTTGCCAATCGTACCCCATTAAAAAATATTTGGTTAGTGGGCGATTGCACTCATCCAGGCGAAGGTACAGCAGGAGTGAGCTATTCGGCGATGACTGTTGTTAAGCAAATATCTGCTGCTGATTAGGATTAACAATAATCAATAAAAAAGAGGTCAAGTTGACCCCAGTAAATTTTTTAATAATTTCTTAATCAGGTTTAATTACTGAATTCTAACGCTTGCCACGATAGGGAACTGCTGCCATGTAGTTAGGAATATCAGAAGCTTTTAGTTTTTGAGCATAATTGGTTTTAGGGGACACAGCTAGAGCCATTTCTCTAAACTTGTTGGGATCGCCTTCGGGTAAACGCCGAGTTTGGGCTTTGGCAGTGAAGTATTTTTGTAAAGTAAATTGCCAATCGTACTTGGTAATGCCAGCACTTTCACGGTAATCAGCCCCATATCTGGGTGTGACTAGGTTAAAAGGACGTTCCTGCATCCGCTTCCGTTGGTATGGCAAAGTATTGTCACCAAAGGCTTGTTCGTACTCATCACCATCAACTACAGCGTCAATAAAAGCACTAATACCTTGCTCGGCAATGACAATTGACCAAGTGATCTCTTCCATTTTATTGTAAGGCGATCGCCCAAGAATACGCTTCAGCGTAAGTTCTGCAACTCGATAGTTGGAATTTGGCTCGACCACTAAACGATAGAAAGTTTCAGACTTGCCTAAACCTCTAATAAAGTCACGCACTGAAATCATGCCGCTTTTGAATTGGGATTCCAAGAAGGTTTGGCGATTACTTTCAAGGATGACATGTTCGCTAAAAACCTGACGGTAGGCAGCCCAGATAATATCTTCTAAGTCTGCAACCCCTGATACATTTTCTGTACGATAGATAAAGGGCGTATCTTCATCTTCATCGGCGAAACCAAAACTAGCAACCCGTTGATTTTGAGAAGATGGAATGACGGTCATTAAAGGTAAAGGTGACATTGATATTTCTCCAAAGAATTTTTTTGTTAGCGAACAGGGAATCTAAAAGAACTCCGTACCGAAGCAGGTACAGGGTCTGTAGATTTACGAGTCATATCGGGAATGACAATATTGGCGGTGCTAATGGGCTTAATCGGAACTTGTTTAATCGTCACTTGTCTTGCGAGTTCGATAAAGTTACGAATATCGCCCTGTTTAGGATAAGCCTCCTCTTGTTTGATCCGCCAATCACTCCCATAGCGAGGCGTAACTAAATTAAAAGGACGTTCTTTCATGCGTCGACGTTGGTAGGGAACAGTATTTTCCCCGAAGGTCTGTAAATATTCTTCACTTTCAACTAGGGTATCAATAAATCCATCAATGCCTGTGTTGGCGATCGCAATTGACCAAGCAATTTTCTCAGCTTCATTATAGGGAGATCTACCAAGGAATCTTTTTAAGCAGATTTCCACAATGCGATAATTAGAATTCGGCTCTACAACTAGACGATAAAAGGTTTCAGATTTACCGAGCCCCCGAATCAAATCCCGTACAAGAATCTGTTGATTTTTGAATTGAGACTCCAAGAAAGTTTGGCGGTTACTTTCAAGGATGACGTGTTCGCTAAAAATTTGACGATAAGCAGCCCAGATTAGAGCTTGAATCGAGCCTAAATCAGTTAAATTTTCAGACCGATAGATAAAAGGAGTATCTTCATTAGGAACTTCATAACCAGCAACCCGATGGTTTTGGGAAGAAGGTTTAATTGCGAGTAAAGGAATTGCCATACTATTCTGGTTATTAAGATTTTAAGATCGGTATTTTAGAAATTACTTGGGTAAATAACTATAAGGTGTCGAACTTTCCCGCCGAGATACTTTAGCAGCATTAGTGTCCACGGTCATATCTGGAATATTAATTTTGTTAGCATTGACACCCCCACTGCGAGCATATTGATAATCGCCTTGAGCAGGATTAATATCACTAACCATACTTAAAAATATAGAAGGAATTGCACTGCGAATTCGTTCACGACTCACCACACCATAGTCAAATTTCTGACCAACACTCAAACTTCCAGAGGTAATAAGGGCTGCTTCCTTTGCTCTTTGATAATCACTATATCTAGGATTGACTAGGTTATAGGGGCGATCGCCCATTCTGCGTCTTTGGTAAGGCACAATATCTTCACCAAAATTTTCTAAATACTCAGTGCTATCCACAATACTATCGATGAAACCTTCTAAGCCCTTCGTGGCAATAATAATCGAATTTGCAATCTGTTCATCTTTACCGTAGGAAGCCCGTCCCAAGAAGCGAGTAAAGCTTAAGTCCACAAGGCGATAGTTAGAATTAGTTTCAGCAACCAGACGGTAGTAAGTTTCAGATTTACCTAGTCCGCGGATAAATTCTCTGACGGAAATCTGACGATTTCTAAGCTGGGATTCTAAAAATGTTTGACGGTTACTATCAATAATTAAATGCTCACTAAATACTTGGCGATAGGCTGCCCAGATCAACGCATTTAGATTTTCTTGATCTGTTGATTCACTAAGGCGATAAATTACTGGATCATCTTCATCGAGGACATCGTAGCCGTTAACACGATGATTTTGGGTAGTGGGATTAAAAGAAATTAAAGGAAGCATATAAAAAATCCTATCTAAAAAACTTATAAACTATATACAGCTAACAGGTTGACGGTCTTGGTCAAAATTAACTCTAAATAAAGCCATTTCCATCCGTGACTTTACGGTTAAATCAGACTCATGGGTTTTGCTTGATTCGAGTAAAGCGATCGCCTTAGTCGAAATTCCATGACTCAACTTCCCCAACCCATCTAATGCCACAATCGCCGCATAACGAATAGACCAATCTTGATCTTTAAGCATAGATTGTAATGTCATTAAAACTTCGGAATAATCAATCATTTCTACCCATTCTCCGTGTATCTTGCCTAAGCCTTTAATGGCAGCCCGACGCACACTAGGAGAAAAGTCAGTCTTCGCACAACTTAAGAGAATTGGCAACGCCTTTGGATCGCCGATCATCGCTAAAGCTCTAACTGTATATGCTCTGGCACCATAGTTATAGTCATCCATCAATGACATCAAACTATCGACACAACTGCGACCAATTGCTACTAGTCCATGCATAGCCGCGATCGCCGCCCCAGGGTTATTAAAACCGAGTACCGAAATTAAAGTCGGAATTGCCCGTTCATTCCGAGTGTCAGCAAGAGCATGGACTGCTTGCACTAGTTGGGCAGGAGTATGTGCTTGATCTATATCTTGAATTAATAAATCTATATTACGCATGGGCTTGGTTCCTCTTTTAATTTCCGTCTCTTGATTTATCAGAATATTTGAAATATTTATAGAAGATCGTCCATTAACAGCATAACTTGCTGCAAATTTTCTAATAGTTCAGAATCTTGATTCACATTTGGTAAATGAGTATCGAGTATTCCTTTTAAGGCAAAAAGCTTAAAGCTATTTTCTGTTTGGGCATGAGCAATTACGCTCGCCGCCGCTAAATAGCCAATTTCACCTAGATCAGTTAGTGCCACCCGACGGATATTAATATCAGGGTTAGATAATGCATCTACTAATAGATCGGCGTACTGATCATCACCTGTTAATCCATACATAGATCGGGCGGCAGCCAGACGAATACGCACTACAGTGTGCTGGAGAAATGGCTCAATTAGATGCTTAAAAGCATTGGCTTTCAGCCGACCTAGTGCCTCTAGAATTGCTTCATAGGGTTGCTCTAAATCACGATAGTCTTGAGAAGATAGCAACTTTGCTAAAGGAACAACGGCTACCTGAGCTGAAATGGAACCTTGAGGTTGACTCGCTATTTCTTCGATCGCCTGAGCCGCAGCTTCACGAACATAGAAATCTTCACAATTTAAGGCGAAAATTAAAGCAGGTATTGCCTTAATATCTCCTAATTTGCCCAGAGACCTTGCCGCATTACGCCGCAGAGGGTAACCACCCAATTCAGTTCGATCTTCACTATCTTCAATTGCTACTATTAACGCATCTACCGCCTCATGTACCCGCATTTTCCCTAACCACCAAGCAGCATAATAACGAAGGCTTAAATCTGGCGATCGCAGTTGGTTAATAGCCACTGTGGTCGTCAGTTCATTTGCTGCTACATTAGACTGCTGTTCATGCATTAGTATAGATACTTAAATAACCAAAGGTGAAACAGAGATAATAATGCCACCCAAACGATTAATTCGTTGCATTTCTTCGTTCATCTTGGTGTAAGGCACAGTAAAAAAAGTGCTGCCACTACGACGAATAGCAAATTTTGTTTTATCAGATTCTTCACTTTGACGAAGTCCAGAGACTTCAATTTGAAAGATTCTGCGTCCTGCTTCAGTATTTGCAGCAACTCCAATGGATGTTTGACCGTGCATGATTTCTCCTTAGATTATCTTTTGTATTTTAGTAATGCTTAATCGTAAAGGTAAGAATGAACTTTTTCTATCCGTTGATAGGTAAAGAAAATCGTGAATTATCCTTACTATTACTAAAATTAAGCTTAAATTGCAGTTATAGATGCAATTTTACCGCCTTGACGCTGAATTTGCTGAATTTTCGCAGATAAACTATCGTAGGGGACTAAAAAGGCTGCTGCACTCCGACGGGTCTTAGGATAACCTTGTCCATAGATGCCACTGGCTTCGATTCGATAAACTTTTCCTTTATCATCAGCAGTGACACCCAAACGGACACTGGGAACTGCATCAGATGAATTTTTATAAGACCAACCACTGGAACCGCCAGAAGGAGCCACAATTGCAGATGTAGTATTGCGCCCAAGATCACGAGTTAAACGAGCAGAAGCTCCTTCCACTTGAGAGGTATCACTGTTGGCATAGCCACGATACAGACGAAACATCCGATTAAAACCTACAGTTCTAGCCCCAGAGCTAAAATCGAAACCACGGTAGTAGGGAACAATATTTTCGCCAAAGTTTTCTGAATACTCAACACTATCAATATAGGAGTCAATATCAGCATCATAGCCTTGGGTATCGTAGATATGAAACTGATTGATTAGCTCAGCTTCATCAAAGGGGGCGCGCCCTAATAAATGCTTGTAATTTAATTCTGTAAAGCGCGTATTAGAATTAGGAAAGAAGAACTTACTTTTGTATAGATCAGATTTGGCTAACAAACGGACAAATTCTCGAACTGTGATATTTCCTTCTTTGAGCAAAGATTCAGCAGCAGTCAGACGCTCGCTTGCCATTATATAGTCGTTGCCAAGTACTTGACGATAGGCAGCAAAAATTACTACCTGTAAATCATCAAGGCTATAATTTGGTCTCAATTCTACAGGTGATGAACCTTGAAATGCGTCAATTCCTAGTCGGTTCGCTACTGTGGTAACAGCCATGCCATGAACTCCTTAAGTTTTTATTTTGTTTAGATATAAGGTTAAGGGGAGGAGCAAAACCCATCCCCCAATCATAATTAATGAGTGATTTAATTAGCTAGCAGCAACAATACTAAGTACTTTGCCGCCAGATTTTTGAATCTGTTGAAGTTTGGTCGAAAGTTGATCAAATGGAACTACATAAGAATTCCGATCGCGTCGTACTTGTGTTCGATTTCCTAAAGTAGAGCCATTAGAAATCTGCACTAAGTACATCCGTCCTGAGCTACCTGCACTGACTCCAGAGAGCTTAGCAGAGGGATCAAGGGCAGATGGGATAGAACCAGTGGGGAATATAATCGTGTTAGTAGCATTTTGGGCAACTTCACGGGTTAATCGCGCTTTGTTTTTCCCATATTGGGCATTATCGCTGTTGGCATAGCCGCGATAAAGGCGAAACATCCGATTAAATCCTACGGTTTTTTGTCCAGTTTGAGATGAAAATCCACGATAGAATGGCACAATGGAATCGCCAAAGCTTTCGATATATTCCAAACTATCTATATAAGAATCGATCTCCGCATCATAACCTAGGGTGCTATAGGTATCATTGTGTTCCGCAATTTCAGATTCATCATAAGGAGCCCGTCCTAACAAATGTTTGAAGTTAAGCTCAATGAATCTAATTTGAGGATTGGAATGAAAGAATTTATTTTTATATAATTCTGATTTGGCAACGGCACGCACAAACTCACGAACTGAGATATTGCCTTGGCGGAGCAAAGATTCAGAACTAGTCAATCGTTCGCTTTGCATTAAATAGTCATTGCCCAGAACTTGACGATACACAGCCCGAATAATGGTTTGAATATCATCTTCTGTCCAAGGCGATCGCAGTTCCAGTTCAAAATCCTCATCCAGAGCTGGAATTCCGAGGGAACTTGCTGCTAGGGTTACAGCCATAGTATTTCCTTAGGTAAATTTGTATTGAAATTAATTTGGAAATTAATTTGGAAATTTAAATATATATGCCAAAAAAAGAATTATTAAATTCTTAAACCAGCAAGAGTAAAAAAGTTATGTAATAAAAAGATTACCCGCCAAGAGGAGCGATTGTTAGCATCGGTATCGCCAACACGCACTCCCCTTTAGCGGGCATCATGGATCAATTAGCTTAGAGCGTTGATAGCGTAGTCGATATAGGTGTTAGCTTCGTTTGCAGATTGACCAGCTAAACCATGGCTAGATTTGATGCTTTTTAGAGCTTCAACGTACCAGCTAGGAGATAGCTCAAAGGTGCGGTTGATTTCAGCTAGACCAGCAATTAGGTACTCATCCATAGGACCAGTTCCACCAGCAACTAGACAATAGGTAACCATACGAAGGTAGTAACCGATGTCACGAGCACACTTGGATTTGCCAACAGCATCAGCAGCGTAGTTAGCACCAGGAGTAGAGGTGGTGTAAGGGAATTTAGAGTAAACAGCTTGAGCAGCTCCATCAATTAAGCTTTGAGCATTTGCAGTCAAGGCTTTTGCAGCTTCCATGCTGGCTTTAGCACGATCAAAACGACCGTTAACAGCTTGCATTTCGCTGTTACTTAAGAAACGTCCTTGGGTATCGGCGGTAGCGATCGCTTCGGTGATAGGGGTCTTCATGGTAAAAATTTTCTCCAGTTAAAAATAGTTAAAATTCAATTGTTTAATAAAAATTAAGCTACAGCAGCAGCAGCGCGATCAAAATAGCCAGCAACTTCAGAAACTAATTGGCTACAATCACCACGGGTAATACCAGCAGGATCGTTAACAATAGCGATCGCAGCTTCTTTCATTTTGCCAATACCAACAGCAACAGAAGCACCAGGAGTACCAAGAGCTTGGTAGGTTTCACGAAGACCATTTAAGCAACGATCATCTAGTACGCTAGAATCTCCAGCAATGGCAGCATAGGTTACATAGCGGAGGATGATTTCCATGTCACGAAGACAAGCAGCCATACGACGGTTGGTGTAAGCATTTCCACCAGGAGCGATGAGTTGAGGCTGTTCAGCAAACAAGCTACGAGCAGCATTAGCAACAATACTGGAAGCATTGCTGGTGATACGGTTAACGGTATCTAAACGTTTGTTGCCATTGGCGATCATGGCAGATAGGGCATCTAGTTGACCAGAGGATAGAAATTCACCCTTGGCATCAGCTTGTGAGACTACTTTGGCAAATGCGTCTAACATTTAAATTAACTCCGTGTGATTTAGTGTTTTTTTAATCTTTTAGAAATTGGAAATATGAATCTTAAAAAACTCTTATAAAGATATTTTGAAAATAACTTTGCGAGACTAAATTGATTCAAATATCTATGTATTACGATAGACGTTTTCTTCCATGTAAAAAATCTACAATGCCGAGGGAACATTAATTATTACAAATTGCAAAATTGTAGTTTTACAGACAAAATACATCTAAGAATTAGACATAGTAGTGGGTTACAGGATTTTGTATACCCTAATACCTATGAACTATAGTTGAGTGAAGTAAAGTTATATTAAGCAGGCTCTAATATTTTTAATATTCAAAGACTATTAGTTGCATTGAAAGTGTTTTCAGGCAAGTATCTTGGCATTTGTCAGGATAAAGCCAATAAATTAAGAATAGTTAAGCTAATTTAGACTTATTTTTTAGATGTTTTTAGAACTTTGAGTTTCCGCGCTTTAATCTGAATTTAATTATGACACAGCCAGACGATCTCTTAGGTATTTATACCAGTTATAGCTAATTTCTAAATCGCTAAATGGAATGCTCAAATTTGGATCAGAATTTAACTCGATCGCAATTTTTTTTGGTTTACTAGTTAAATTATTAGTTAAATTACGGGGAATTTCTTGATACAACTTTTGATCAATTTTTAATTGAATTGTGTGAATTTCCTCAAAGTCAATAGTTTTGAGATTAACTGGCACTGTGGTAGTTGGGATTCCCCATGTTAGGCGATCGCCTTGTTGCCCCAAAACTGCATAAATGTCATACTTGTGTCGTTCAAAATCCTTTGCCCAGAGTTCATAGGCTTGAACTTTTTGGTATTCTTTCTTACCCGCCCACGCTAACCAAATAAATGCACCTAGTAGTGGTAGCCATAAAATTCCTCGTTCCATATTGTTATCACTAAAAAGCTCAATAGAATTGAATTAATCTAAAAACTTACCTAAAAATCTTATCGGAAAATTGGGTTTAAAACCTCGTTCTTCAGGACGACTTTAATTTAACTATGGTATACTAGACAGTGAATTCAGGTTGAGAATCCGCCATCTTGTGAAAACTCTGCTGAAATAGTGCAGCACTAGAGAATGGGAAAGAGAAAAGGTCAAGAGCAGCGAAAACTCTTAAAACAGCTAGAGAATCAACGCATTCTCTTTAACCAGAAAACAAACAATTTGATTTAATCGATAAAGTAGGGTAGGGCATACCC
>Ga0209181_10005559_pt1 | contig 18081 bp, 18 predicted proteins | sample MAT05_FD_187208 | JGI IMG/M metagenome (GOLD analysis project Ga0209181, IMG submission 187208) | Freshwater microbial communities from Lake Fryxell liftoff mats and glacier meltwater in Antarctica - MAT-05 (SPAdes) (version 2) | ecosystem: Environmental > Aquatic > Freshwater > Ice > Liftoff...
GCAGCAGGTGTTCTCGACCGCACGAGCCGGCAGCATGAGGGTCCAGTGCCAAATGAACGCGGGCCTCAGGCAGTCCGGCGCCACGTTCCTGCTCGCGATGGTCGAAGCGCCCGTCTACGAGGACAACAACGGCATGACCTGCTGGTCGGAAGCGTGGATCGACACCGGCGGCATCAGCAAGATTGGCACCTTCCTCGAAGGGGCCGATGGGTTCTTCAACAGGCGCGGCGACGCCAGCCACAAGCAGTCGGTGACGGCCACGAACGGCTACCGCGTGTGCGGACTCAACAAGTCGGGCAGCGTCAACGGCGCGTGCCGTGACGAGTTCGCGATGTTGATTGACGACTGGGGCCTCGCCAGCGGCCAGCGGGAAGCGTCAGCGTGCCCCGTGATGCCGTACGGTGTGCCCTGCTTGAACCTCAACTTCTGGACGTCGGCGTGGCTCGGTTACACCGCGAACAGCGCCATTCATAGCACCACCTCGGGCGCCGACTACCGGCTGCTGCAAGGAGTCGTCGGCACGCCTTTCTGGCCGGGTGGCAACCTGGCGGCGTCAATGATCCCCGCCAACCCGACCAGCTTCTACATGGCGTTCTGCGGTGAGGACTTCGGGGGTGGCGGCCTGTGCAGCGGCCTCTTCACCGAGTTCACTCCGTGGCATGGCGACGGCAGCTGGTGGTGGTGGCAGACCACGCCGTTCGCGATGTGGCCGACCTACGCGGACGCCTATTTCAATAGCAAGAGGCAGCAGGGCTGTTACCTCGGGCAGGAATGCAACAGCACCGCGAGCTCCCCTTGAACGCAGGGTGGTTGTCGTTGGTGCTCTTCGCGGCCCCCGTTTCTTCCGCCCGTGACGCAGGCGCTTCGAAGCTGCCCACGATGGTGCGGCCGGTCGAGAAGACGCAGGACCAGATGCAGAAGGAAGCGTTGGCCCGGTACGCCGAGCTTGAAAAGACGATGCCCGTGTTCGACGCGGGCATGCCGAACCCTCCGTTTCGCTGGAAAATCTCGAACATCATTCAAGAGATGCCTGTCGTCGGGACGCAGGTCGTCAACGACGTGCCGGTGAAGCTGCACAGCCTGCTGGTCAAGGGCTCGCGCGAGGACGTGATGATCGAAATCCTCGACCACTTCCGCGCCAGTGGGCTGTACGTCGAAGACCCGAGCAAGCAGGCCCAGCCGATGCGCCAGCTTCAGATTACCGGGCTCGACCAGGAACGCGCCATTTCGTACACCGCCATGGTCGACGCGATGCCCGACAAGACCTGCATGGTGGTGCTCGGTGAAGCGAACATCGGCATGGCGTCGTTCACCCAGCTGACCCGCAAAGCACGCAACGAGCAGGTGAAGGACTTTGCGCCGCTGATGCCGGACGCGATCGCGCCAATGCGCACCGACACCGAGCAGCTGCACACGATGACCTTCTCGGTCGCTGCCGACGAGGCCACCATTCGCAAGTTCTACAAAGAGAAGCTCGCCCAGCGTGGCTACCGCGAGGTTGCTGTGGGCACCTACGTCAAAGACGACGAGCAAATCACGATGACCCTCAGACCCCGCGCCGGCAAGTATGACGTGCTGCTGTCGCTGGGGCTCAGCCTGCAGGCGCCGTGAGCCGACCCTAAGGCTGCTGCGGTGCTTCCTGGTGTTCGATCTTCTTCGGCGGTGGCGCCGGCGCCATCATGTCCGCGCAGTTGATCATCTTCCCGTTCATGCCCGGACACTTCTTGGGCGTTTGCTGCGCCTGAGTCTTCTTCCGCGTGGCGCACTGCATGTTGCAGGCGTCCATCTGGTCAACGCCCCGCTGCATGCACTTGGTGTCGCTGCCACACCGCGATGTTGCACTGGCGAGCTTCTCGCCGCACTTCGTCGAGCACGGGTCCATTGTCATGCCCTGAGCAGAGGAGCCCAAGGCGAACAGGACGGTGGCGAGCCACACCAGCCGCAGCAAGCTACTTCCCCGCCTTCTTCTTCTCGGGCTTCTCGCACTTGGCCAAGCAGGGCTTCTGCTGCTCCGCGCAGCCGCGAACGCAGGTCATCGTCTTGTCTTTGTTCTCTGGATTGGCAGCCTGCTTGGGGTCGGCGCCCATGCACGGAATCATGCAGGCGCTCATCGCCTGGCCGCAGGCCGTCTGGCATTTCTGGTCTTCTGAAACCTGGGCCAACGCCGAGAAGCCCAACAAAGTCACCGCCAGCGCGAGGGTGCGAACCATTCTTAGCTCCTTGCCCGAGAACCATTCGGACGGGCTCAACTCTACTCCGATTCAATGCGGGTACGAATGACTCCCGACTGGGTAATGGGCGAGTCGGCCCGCTGCACCGTGGCCGCCACAAAGGCCTCGTCTTCGAGCGCAACGGGCAGCGGCTTCTGCAGGTCGACGGTCGCCGTGCCGCCCCCTGAGACCTCGAGCTTCATGTCGGCCTCACGCACCCCCGAGCCCGGGTCCCACTTGCCGCCGAACCGGTAGGACACCTTCACCTTCGAACCCATCACCTCGACGAGCGTGAAAGTGGTGACCTGCAGGTAGCTGAAGCCCCCCCGAATCGCCAGGCGCTCGACCTGCCAGCGCGCGCCCACCGCGATGGGCTCGACAGGGAAGGGAATTGACAGCAGCGACAGCAGGCCGCGCCCCATTTCCATCGCGTAAACCGACCGCCTTTCGACGGCCCCTGCGTCCAGAAGGCGGTCGTTCGGGCCCGGGTGAAGCAGGAACTGGGCGAAGACGCCGCGGGCGTCGGTCTTGATCAGCCCGCCACTTCCGTCCAACGCGCCCAGCATCAGCTTCGTGACGGACTCCATCTGCGAGCCAGCGGGCGCTCCCGTCACCTTGCCCATACGGAAGACGTACTCGACCGCCCCCCCCATCGGCATCAGCTTCACCGGCATCGACATGTTCGGCAGCGGCGAGTTGGTGTCGCCCAGGCTCGTCGTCGCCTTCCATTCACCGCCGGCGACGACGTTCAGTTGCTGCTCTTTGAGTGGCCCGTACCGCAACGCTGTCGCGGGGCCTTTGCCCGAGGACAACAGGCTCACCTTCGCCGCGGCGAACGGCCGCATCGACGGCGCGGGTCCGGATTGAGCGGCCGCCGACGTCGACAGCCAGAGGATGATGAACGCGCGCTTCAACAGTTCGAGTATACGAGCGCGCAGAGGGAAAAAGCCGCCATGAGCGAACCGAAGGACTACAAATCAACCCTCAACCTGCCCCAGACGGAATTTCCGATGAAGGGCAACCTGGCGCAGCTCGAGCCGAAGATGCTCGAGCGGTGGGACACGCAGAACGTGTTCGAGCAGGTGGTGCAGAAGAACGAAGGCAAGCCGCTGTTCGTGCTCCACGACGGGCCGCCGTACGCCAACGGCCACCTTCACGCAGGCCACGCGCTCAACAAGGTGCTGAAGGACATCGTGGTGAAGTACCGGAACCTCGCCGGCCAGCAGGCCGACTTCGTGCCGGGCTGGGACTGCCACGGGCTGCCGATCGAGCAGGCCACCGAGAAGCGCCTGCGCGAGAAGAAAATCGACAAGCGCGCGATGTCGACCGACGACTTCCTCGCGAAGTGCCGCGAGTACGCGACCGAGTTCGTCGACATCCAGCGCACCGAGTTCAAGCGCATGGGCGTGCTGGGCCGCTGGGCCGAGCCGTACCTGACGATGACCTTCGACTACGAGGCCCAGGAAATCCGCGAGCTCGCGAAGTTCGCCGCGCAGGGCAGCCTCTACCGGAAGAAGAAGCCCGTCTACTGGTGCCTCACCGACGCCACCGCGCTCGCGGAAGCCGAGGTCGAGTACGCCGACCACACCTCGCCCAGCGTCTACGTCGCGTTTCCTGCCGCATCCGACCTGACAGTGAAGTGGCCCGCGCTCGCCGGCAAGAAGGTCGACTTCGCCATCTGGACGACGACCCCGTGGACCCTGCCGGCCAACCTCGGCATCAGCGTTCACCCCGAGTTCGAGTACGTCTTCTACGAGCTTGGGCCGCGTGTGCTGGTGGTGGCGAAGGGGCTGCTGGCGAAGTTCCTGTCAGAGGTCGCTCCCGCAGAGCTGAAGGTTGCGCAGGTCGCCGTCGGAGCGAACGCTTTCGACGCCGCCGCCTTCGAGCACCCCGAGCGCATCCTCGCCTACGCCAGTGGCGAAGACCTCGCGGGCCTCATCTACACGCACGTGCTCAACGGAAAACACTGCCCAGTGATGGCGGGCGACCACGTGACGCTCGAGCAGGGCACGGGCCTCGTGCACACGGCTCCCGGCCATGGCCAGGAAGACTACGTCATCGGCCTCAAGCACCAGCTCGAGGTCTACAACCCGGTTCGCAACGACGGAAAGTTCGACGACACCGTGGGCGAACGGCTGCGCGGCTTGAAGGTCTTCGACGCGAACCCGGTGGTGGTCGACTGGCTGGTCGAGCTCGGCGTGCTGCTGAACCAGAAGGGCGACAGCCTCACCCACAGCTACCCGCACTGCTGGCGCTGCCACAACCCGGTCATCTTCCGCGCCACGCACCAGTGGTTCATCGCGCTCGAGCACGAGAACCTGCGTCAGAAGTCGCTGGAGCAGATCGACAACGCGGTCACCTGGGTTCCGAAGTGGGGCCGTGACCGCATCCGCGGAATGCTCGAAGGGCGCCCCGACTGGTGCATCAGCCGCCAGCGCACCTGGGGCGTGCCGATCGCGATCGCGATGTGTGAGAAGTGCGAAGAGCCCGTCATCGACGCGGCGATGATGAACAAGGTCGCCGACGCGGTGGAAAAAGAAGGCGCAGGCGTCTGGTACCGCACCCCGATGTCTTCATTCTTGCCGGCTGGCTACGCGTGCAAGTCGTGCGGTGAAACTGCGTTTCGTGGCGAGAAGGACATTCTCGATGTGTGGTTCGACTCGGCGTGCAGCTACGCGGCGGTCGCGGCCAAGCGCCCGAACATGCGGGTGCCGGTCGACCTCTACCTCGAGGGCAGCGACCAGCACCGCGGCTGGTTTCACTCGTCGTTGCTGGTCGCCGTCGGCACCACCGGCAAGGCGCCGTACACCACCTGCCTCACCCACGGCTTCGTCGTCGACGGCAACGGCAACAAGATGTCGAAGTCGGTGGGCAACGTCGTCGCGCCCGACGAAATCATCAAGAAGTACGGCGCCGAGGTGATGCGCCTGTGGGTTGCGTCCAGCGACTACCGCGACGACGTGCGCCTCGGGCAGCCGATTCTGCTGAACCTGTCTGAGGGCTACCGGAAAATCCGCAACACGCTTCGCTACGCGCTGTCGAACCTGTTCGACTTCGACCCCGCCAAGGACAGCGCGCCGCTGTTGCCGCTGGATGCGTGGGCCGTCGCGCGGCACGACGCGTTGATGGCGAAGGTGCGCGCTGCGTACGAGGCGTACGAGTTTCACACCGTCTACCATTCGGTGGTCGACTTCTGCGCCACCGACCTGTCGGCGCTGTACTTCGACATCCAGAAGGACCCGCTCTACACGTCGAAGAAGGCGGGCCCGAAGCGGCGCAGCGCGCAGACGGCGCTGTACCAGATTGCCAAGGAGCTGCTGGTCGCGCTCGCGCCCATCATGAGCTTCACCTGCGAAGAAGCGTGGGACTACCTGCCTGGCGAAAAGCCGAAGTCGGTGTTCCTCGCCGACTTCCCGAAAGGTGGCTCTGCGGTCGATGCGCCTGGCATGGCGCAGTACGAGAAATACTTCGCGGTGCGCGCGGCGGTGTTGCCGCTGCTCGAGGCGGCGCGGCGCGACAAGGTCATCGGCAAGTCCACCGAAGCAAAGGTGGTGCTGACGCCCGGCCCGAACAGCGGCATCAAGCAGGAGCAGCTGGCGGTGCTGCGCGAGCTGTTGATTGTGAGCCAGGTCGAGCTCGCCACCGCTGCTTCCGAGAAGGCAGTGGCCGTGTCGCCTGACCTGCATGCCGAGGTGTTGCCGGCGACGGGCACCCGCTGCCCGCGGTGCTGGACCTACGCGGTCGAGGTCGGCGCGCAAGAGCTGTGCAACCGCTGCGTGCAGGCGACGACGTGATCGACCATTTCACTTTGACCGTGAAGGACGCGAAGAGGTCGACCGCGTTCTACGAGAAGGTGCTGGCGCCGCTGGGCTACGCGCCGATGATGGACTTCGAAGGCTTCGTCGGGTTCGGCGACGGCAAGAAGCCGTACTTCTGGGTGAAGCAGGGGAAGAAGTCGCCTCCGCAGCACATCGCCTTCGCCGCGAAGAACCGCAAAGCCGTCGACGCCTTCTACAAGGCCGCGCTGAAGGCGGGAGCGAAGGACCACGGGGCCCCGGGTCTTCGCGCGCACTACCACCCGAAGTACTACGGCGCCTTCGTGATGGACCTCGATGGGCACCCCATCGAGGCCTGCTGCCACAAGTGATTTGAGTTGGACGTGGCGGGGCCGCGCCGCTACAGAGCGGCGCGTGCAACGCAAGTACGTCATCCTCCTCGCGCTGACCCTTGGGGTGGTGGTGCCGGATCAGGTGACGAAGTACCTGACCCTTCGCGACCTGACGACGGCGTTCGATGGCGCCGAGAGCCCGATGAAGGTGTTCTTCAGCTCGGCTCCCGAGATGGGCTTCGACGGGTACCACTACCGCAGCAAGGCGCCGTACACGGTGTCCGAGAACTTCTTCAGGCTTCGGTACGCCGAGAACCCGGGCGCCGCTTTCGGGCTCTTCCGCACCCTGCCCGCAGCGGCGCGGGGGCCGCTGTTCCACCTGGTCAGCATCGGCGCCGTCATCCTCATCTCGTTCTACTTTTCGAAGCTCACCGGCACCGACAAGAAGGAACGCTGGGCCCTGTACGGCCTGCCGCTGGTGCTCGGGGGTGCGTTGGGCAACTACATCGACCGTCTGGCCCGGGGCTTCGTGATCGACTTCCTCGAAGTGCACTGGTTCGACAAAGCGGCCTGGCCGAGCTTCAACGTCGCCGACATGGCGATTTGCGTGGGCGTCGGGATGCTGGTGGTCGACTCGTTCGTTCGGAAGGAACTGAAAAAGGCCTGAAGGAGCAACCGATGTTGCCTGTCATCTACAAGTTCCTGCTCGACACCGACTTCTCGCGGGCGGTGTTCTACCTCGTCGCGGTCGGGCTGGTGGCGTACTCGGCCTACAGCGGCTGGCGCGGCGCTGAAGGGCCCATCGACCCGAAGACGGGGAAGGCCGGCGAGCCGACGCGTGACGACCGGAAGCGGCGGGCCATCATGTTCGGGCTGATTGGCGTCGGCCTGGCGGGCGCTGGCCTGTACTACGCGCTGCCGAACGTCCCCATCATCGGCCGCGGCAAGAATGAAGGCATTCCGATTCACACCTACGGCGTGCTCGTGGGCGGCGGCTTCATCTTCGCGGTGACGGCGGCCGGGTGGATGGCGATGCGCGAGTGGCCGGGGGCGGAAGGGCTCAAGAAGCGCGACCAGATTTTTGACCTCGCCTTCTACGTCTTCATCGGAGCGATGGTTGGTTCCCGCGTCCTCTTCATCATCGTCAACTGGAAGGACTACGCGTCAGACCCTTCGAAGATTTTTTCGCTCAGCGGTGGCCTCGTCTTCTACGGCGGGCTCATCGGCGCTTCGCTGACGGCGTACTGGTGGGCGAAGAAGAACGACATTGAGTTCCTAAGGCTGGCCGACCTCGCGATGCCGACGGTGTCGCTGGGCCACGCGCTGGGCCGGCAGGGCTGCTTCTCGGCGGGCTGCTGCTGGGGTGACGTCGCCGCAGCGAACACGAAGCTCTCGGTGCACTTCCCCGGGCCGACGGCGCAGAACATCTTCGGGCAGGTGGGCGGCACGCCGTCGCTGGCGTACCAGTCGATGTCGACGGACACGCGGTGGGTCGTCGAAGCGACCGGCCAGATTACGCCGCAGGCAGTGCCGGGCGCGGTGCAGATTTCCCAGTGGGTGACCGAGCACGGCCACACGCTGCCGGTGCACCCGACGCAGGTGTACGAGTCGATTGGCGAGCTCTCGCTGTTCCTGATTTTGATCGCGATGCGGAAGTACCGCCGCTTCCACGGGCAGATTCTGGGCAGCTGGTTGATGGGCTACGCCGTGCTGCGAAGCTCAGTCGAGCTCTTCCGCGGCGACGTCGAGCGGGGCACGTTGAACGGCCTGCTCAACTACCTCGGCCTCAACAGCCTCGCGACCAGCGTGCCGCTGGAGGCCTGGTACAACATCTCGGTCTCTCAGTTCATCTCGATCTGCATGTTCTCGTTGGGCGTGACGATTCTGGTGACCCGCGCTCGGGCGCTGAAGGCGCAGCCGACGGTGGATTTGAACGCGCTCGCCCTGAGCTGACCCCGGGAGTTGGGCCCAAATCCCGGCGAGATCCGGGTGCCCCCTGCCCAATCTCTGGGGTTAAGCTCGCAGGCCTTCCGTGCCTGAGCCGACAGAGCAGAGAAAAACGCTGGGCGATGCGGGGCAGGTCGATGCCCTGTGCACCGAGCTCGAGGGCGAGATCGCCGCCCTGCGCGCCAAGTACGAGCAGTACTTTCTCGGCGTCGATCGCAAGCCGCCCACCGTCGAGCACAACGCGCTGAAGAAGCGCGTCAACAGCCTTCGCACCACCTTCGTCCGGCAGACCGCGACCAGGTTCCGGGTCGAGTCGGTGACGTCGAAGCTGCTCACCTACGAGCGGCTGTGGACGCGCACGCTGCAGGAAATCGAAGCCGGCACGTACAAGCGCGACATCTTCAAGCTGAACTTCCGGAACAAAGAGAAAGAGAAGGTCGCTGCGCCGAAGCCTCCCGAGAAGAAGGAAGAAGTTAAGAAAGCCGAGGTGCCTGGCGCTGCAGCCGTCGCTCCGCTGGCGCCTGCGGTGAAGAAGCCGGCTCCTGCTCCAGCGGCGGCCGTTGCGGGCCAGCTGTCGGACCAGAAGGTGAAGGCCATCTTTGACGCGTACGTCATGGCGAAGAAGCGGTGCAACGAAGACGTCTCGAAGATTTCGCTGGACGGCTTGTCGCAGACGCTGCGGAAGCAGGTACCCGAGCTGATGAAGGCGCACAACGCGAAGAGCGTCGAGTTCAAGGTCGTCATCAAAGACGGCAAAGCTATTCTGCGGGCGCTGCCGAAGGACACGTGACCCGCACGCGCTGGGTGCTGGTGGGCACGTTCCTGGCGCTGGTGGCAGTGGTGCTCGCGCCCCGTCACGCGACCGAAGGTCCTTTCGTCCCGGCGTCGCCCGACACAGTGGTCGAGCGCGTGCCGGCAGGTGGAGAAGCCCGAAGGGCGCGAGCGGTAGCGCGCGCGGCACTCGCCTCGAAGCCAGACGACGTCGACGCGGCGGTGGCGTTGGCGCGCGGGTACGTCGAGGCGGCGCGGGCGGAAGGAAATGACGTGCGGTTGATTGGCCGGGCGCAGGCGGCGTTGGCGCCGTGGTGGGGAGTGCTGGACGCTCCGCCCGCGGTGCGGCTGTTGCGGGCCACCATCAAGCAGAGCCTTCACGACTTCGCGGGTGCGCGGGTCGACCTCGATGCGCTGGTGGCGGCGAACGCAGAGGATGCGCAGGCCTGGCTGACGCGCGCGACGGTGGCGATGGTGGTGGGCGACTACGCCGAAGCGCAGAAGAGCTGCGACGCGCTGAGTGGGCTGGTGGCCGTGGTGTGCCGCGCGCCGCTGAAAGGGTTGAAGGGCGAGGCCTCGGCGGCGGCGAAGGAGGTCGAAGCGGCGCTCAGCGCGTCCGACCCGGAGCGGATGAAGGCGTGGGCCTTGTCGGTCGCGGGCGAGCTGCACGGCTGGGCGGGCGAAAACAAAGAAGCGGAGAGCGCCTTCGCGCAGGTGCTGCAGCTTGACCCAGCCGACGACTACACGCGCGGGGTGTGGGCCGACCTGATGCTCGACGCGGGGCGAGCTGCCGAGGCGGCGAAGCTGGTGGCGGGGCGCGAGGGAAATGACGCGCTGCTGCTGCGGGGCTGTGAGGCGCAGAAGGAATCGGCGGCGTGCGAGACGTTGACCCAGCGCGTGGCGGCGACGCGGCAGCGGGGCGACGTGGTGCATCGAAGGGAAGAGGCGCGGTACACGTTGCGCGTCGAAGGCGATGCGGCGAAGTCGTTGGCGCTCGCGGTCGAGAATTTCAAGGTGCAGCGCGAGCCGGCCGACGTGCGCGTGCTGCTCGAGGCGGCGGTGGCGGCGAAGGACAAGAATGCGGGCGCGGTGGCGGTGGAGTGGATGAAGCGCACCGGCTTTCAGTGGGCCCCGCTGGCGGCGTTGGTGAAGCAGCTGGAGGCGATGCCGTGAAGCTGCGCGCGGTGCTCCTCTGCTGTCTCTTCGCCGCGAACGCGTGGGCGCACAAGGCAAGCGATAGCTACCTGACGCTGACGCAGAAGGGCAGCGAGGTGGTGGCGAGGTGGGACATTGCGCTGAAGGACCTCGACGGCGAGCTCGACCTGGACGCGGACGCCGACGGGAAGATTCTGTGGAGCGAAGTGCAGGCCCGGCAGAACGAGCTGATGCGGTACGCGTTCTCGCACCTGGCATTGTCGCAGGGCGGAACTGCGTGCACGTCGCGGCCGGCGTCTCTGCGGCTGACGCACCACTCGGACGGCGTCTACGCGGTGCTCGACTTCTCTTTCGCGTGTGCGGGCGAAGTGAAGGACGTGTCGATGGCGTACTCGCTGCTTTTCGATGTCGACGCGCAGCACCGCGGTCTCGTGCGGCTGGCGGGGGCCGGCGACAGCTGGGTGTCGTTCTCTTCGGACGAACGCACGCGCGCGCTCACCTTTGAAGAGGTCTCGCGGGCGCATCAAATCTGGGAAGCGTTCACGTCGGGCGTGCACCACATCGCGATCGGCGCGGACCACCTGTGCTTCTTGTTCGCGCTGCTGCTGCCGTCGGTGCTGAGGCGGCGCAACGGGCAGTGGGAATCGGTCGAGAAGCTAAAGCCCGCGCTGCTCGAGGTGCTGAAGGTGGTGACGAGCTTCACGGTCGCGCACAGCATCACGCTGGGGCTGGCGGCGTTCGACGTCATCCGGCCCGAGCCGAAGTGGGTCGAGGTGGCGATTGCGGCGTCGGTGGCGCTGGCGGCGCTGAACAACGTGTGGACCCTGCTGCCGGAAGGGCGCTGGAGCCTGGCGTTCGGCCTGGGGTTGTTGCACGGGTTCGGGTTCGTGAACGCGATGCAGGACCTCGGCGCGGGCGCGACGGGAATCTGGGCCTCGGTGCTCGGCTTCAACTTAGGCGTCGAGGCGGGGCAAGCGGCGATTGTCGCGGTGTTCGTGCCGATCGCTTTCGCGCTTCGGAACACGAAGCTCTACCGGGTCGGATTCTTCAAGGTCGGCTCGGTGGCGATTCTGTGCGTCGCGGTGTGGTGGGTGTTCGAACGGATTTAAACTTCGTCGGTCGCGGCAGGAGCGTACGGCTTCTTGAGCTTCCCCTGCTTCGTGTAGATCCCCACCTTCACTGCAGACTGAAAGATCTCCTCGGTGGGCATCTTGCTGAGTTCCTTGCCGACCGCCTTGTGCAGTTGCTGCGGCGTCAGGTTGGCGTCGATCTTGGATTTGGCGGTCTTGGTGCTCATCTTCTGTGCATGTTTGGGCGAAACACTCCGAGAATTCAATCCGGGTTGCGGACCGCGATCTGCACATGGCTCTACTCGTGAATGCCAGAGCCCGCGAACGCTGGGTAACCCTCGACAAAACCGCAACGAACTGTGTCCTACGAAACGCGCTGTGTGCTGGTGACCACGTCGAGGTACTGATCCCCCTGATGCTTCAGATCAGAGAATCAACGTGGTCGCCCGCAAAGGCAACGGCCCTCCTTCGGTGCGCTGAAGGAGGGCCGCCTTTGAGCTTCGTCTCTTCGAGGGTTACGGGAAGAGGGCGTTGAAAGCGCCCGCGTCCGGCGTGCTCACATTGATGAAGTTCTTGTCTTCCGTCGTGTCCGGAATCGCGGTTCCGGTGGTCTGGGTGTTGACCATGTTGATGACGTAGGTGACGAAGTCGAGACCGGCATCGGCACCTGAGCCGCCGCCAGTTCCAGTTCCGCCGCCGGAGCCACCCCCAACGCCACTGCCGCCGCCAGAGCCGCCACCCGTACCCACGCCGCCGCCGGTGCCAGTACCGCCACCTTTGCCGCCGCCAGTACCCGTGCCGCCGCCACCACCGTCAGGAGTCCCGGTGCCGCCGTCGCATGAGCAGTTCGCCGTGAAGGTGAGCAGCGATGCCATCACCAGCCATTTGATTGGTTTCATGGTGCACCTCCTTCCATCAAGGCGTGCCGCCAATCGGCGTCTTCAGGTAGGGCCAGGTCGTGTCGAACTGCGCCGCGTTCTGTTGGACTGCGTCGGTGAGCGGAAGCAGTCGGCTCGGTGCTACGCCGATCGGAAGCAGGTAACCCATCGCCACACGGAGCGCGATGTCGACCACGTCATCGCCGGGGCGACGGCCGTTCGGGAATCCGGCGGGATCGCAGAGGGGGTTGCCCGTGGTCACAAGCATCGGCGGCTCATTGATGAAGCAGCCTGCCGCTCCGAGGTCGTTCTGCGTCGCCGCGGGGGTTGCCGGAATGATGGTGTTCAGGCGAACCATCTCAGTGAGGGCGTTGGTTGGTGGCGTGCCCGAGCTGAGGAAGTTCACGCCAGGAACTCCAGTGAGGAACGCCTGGATGAGGTCAGCACGTGGAAACGCAGTTGGCTGACGAACTCCGTCTGGCCCGAAGAGGATCTCGAGGAGGAGGGGTAGGGTCGGGTTGGTCACGTAAGGAGCGAAGTTGGCCGCGTCATTCTTTGGCTCGCTGCTGTTGAACTTGTCCTTGTCCTTGAGGCCGATGATCACTTCGTTGATCAGCGGGTTTCCAAGGCGCGAGACCTGGGTCCAAGCGCCGCCTTCACGCGAGGGGCGTACGTAAGTTGCCGCCGGGTTGATGACACGGGCTTGACGAACACTGGCCGTCGTCCAGCCACCGATGGTCGTGCCAGTCGCGCCTTTGAGACACTCAGCCGGGATTTCCATCGCGATCGTCGTGACATTCTTGTTCGCTGTCGGGCCAAGAATCGTTGTCGCGCCGAGCGGGTTGTTTCCGTTGCGAGAACCCGTGATCGTCGCCGCTGAAGCGTTGACGAGATCGAAGATCACGCCGAGGTTGACCGCAAAGCCTTCTTTGCGCTGACCGACGAACACACGCACCGGATTCGCCGAACAGGCCGCAGTGCCGCCGGGGATCATCACGTTGTACATGAACGTCTTCGCGTACGCGTCGTAGCTGCCGTTCGGGAAGGACTTCGCGCCGATGTTGTCGACCGGCTTACCGAACGTCATGCCGCCCGTGTGAGACAGCGCTGTCGTTGCGGTGCGACGGCCACCGCGCGCGAGGCCGAGAACGTAGCTCTCGGTGAGGTTCTGATTGGGCGACGTACCGGCAACGAACCCACCGTCATCAAGGCCGATGGGGCCGTAGTTGATCAGCGGAATCGAGACCATCTGCGACGCGCCGCCGTCCGGAGGACCAACCGGAAGCTTGTAGCCATCGGTGGCCGCGAGCGCATTGGTGAAGCGGAACTGGAACGAGAGGTCTTCGACGCCGTCCCCGGTGTTGTCGAAGTGAATCTCGTACAGCGCCTCAGGGTCGAGCGAGAAATAGTTCGGGCCGCCGTATGGATCCTGAAGCGGCAGGTAGTTCGCGAGAACGGTCACGTATGCGCCGCGACCCGTCTCGTAGCTGTTGAACAGATAGAAGTCGGTGCCGTCTACCTTCGGGTTCTTGGTGATGAAAGGAGCTTCGCGGTGGCTCGAAGCGAAGGCTGAGCCCGTCGTTACCGCCGCGATGATCGCAGCAGCCATAAACAATTTCTTCATTTGAACTACCCCCAGCTGATTGGTTTACGAACTTCCCGCTGTGCGCTGCACGAAACGTCCGTTACGGTGACGCGATGGTACGAACCGCGAGTCGCCTCTGGATTGGTGTGGGTTTGCTGATTCTCACGGGCTGCAAGGACAAGCCGGCAACCCCGCCGAAAATCGAGGCAAACCAAGAGGTTAAGGCTGATCCGGCCGCCAATCTTCCCGTCGCTGGGAACCTCGCCGAACAGCTCACGACCGAGGCTGCAGCCCGATCGAAAGACGGTCTCAAGGTCGAAGCAGTTCTCGACGCACTCGCCAAAGGCGGCGTCACAGTGACTGATACGCGGCAGTACATCGGCCGCACGGTGTTCGCGACCTACTGTTTTGGTGGAATCACCAGCAAAGTGATCGCTCTGACTGTCTGTGAATACGGCACGGAGGACGCGGTCAAGTCTGCACTCGAACGCTCTGAGAAGTTGTACGGCGTGAGCCCGCTGCGCACGATGACCGTGAACAAACTCACGGTGCTCTCGCTTGTTCGTCCGACCGATGCCGAAGAGGGGAAGGTCGAAGCGGACAAGGCGATCCAGATCTTCAGCAAGCTGTGATTCGCCCAGCGCGAATCGAATCACTCACGGTCGAGGCATTGTCGGTTGCGACGGTGGATCCGTTCGTGATCGCGTCGGGCCAGGTGCAGGCGACGCGCAGCGTGCTGGTGACCGTGACGCTGTCAGACGACGCGGGAGCGAAGCAGATCGGAATCGGCGAGGGTGCGTGCCTGCCGCCGGTGACGAAGGAAGATCAGCCTGACGCGCTGGCCGCGGTGAAACTCGCCGCTGATCAGCTGATCCACCAGCGCATCGAAGACCTCGCCGCGCTCACCACGCTGCTGCAGAAGCACCTACCCGAGACGCCAGTGGCCCGCTCGGGAATCGAGATGGCGATTCTCGATGCGTGGTCCCGGCTCGACGGCCTGCCGCTGTGGCGCTGGCTCGGTGGCGGCGGAGCTCCTCCGGCGCTGGTGACGGACATCACGTTGCCGATTCTCGCTCCGGCGCGAATGGTCGAGCTCGCGCTGCACTGGCGGAAGCTCGGCTTCACCGCCTTCAAGCTCAAAGCCGGCAAGTCGCTGGACGCCGACCTCGCCGTGCTCGCGCAGCTCGTTCGCGCCGTGCCCAACGTCACCTGGCGCCCCGATGCCAACGCCGGCCTCACCGTCGACGAAGCCATCGCCTACGCCACCGAAGCCAGTCGCCTCGGCGCGAAGCTCGAGTGCTTCGAACAGCCGTGCCGAACCATCGAAGAGCTCGCCCAGGTCGCCGCCGCGCTCGACGTGCCCGTGCTCGCCGACGAGTCCGTGAAGACGATGGCCGACTTCTACGAAGTGAAAGACGCGAAGGCCGCCGACGGGGTGAACCTCAAGATTGCCAAGTCCGGCAGCCTGCTCGACGCGTTCTTCATCGGCGCCGCAGCCAAGGCCCACGGCCTCTCGCGCATGGTCGGCGGCATGGTCGAGACGCGGCTCGGAATGACGGCGGCAGCGCACCTCGCGGCGGCGCTGGGAGGCGTCGAGTTCTGTGACCTCGACACCGCGTGGCTGCTCGCCGAAGACCCCTTCGAGGGCGGCTACCTCGCCGACGGCCCGACGTACACGCTGCCCAACCGCCCGGGGCTGGGCGTGCGGCTCAAAGGCTGATACCTCACGCGCGCCGTGGCGCTGATCAACCTCAAGACGCAGGACTTCCAGAGCCTCGAGGCCGCGCTGGTGCCCGCCCAGGCCTCGCGGGTCGCGGCGCTGAAGGTGTTCGCTTCCGTCTTCGCGCACCAGGCCCAGAACATGGCCGACGTGCGCAACGCGAAGCAGGTGCCTGCGGGCGTGCGCGACTGGGTGCAGGCCAACGCCGAGCTGCCTTCGCTGGAAATCGTCGAGCGCCGCAAAGCCGACGACGGCTTCGTGAAGTACCTGTTCTCGTCACCAGCCGGCGGCCGCTTCGAGGCGGTGCGCATCCCCATCTTCGAGGACAAGTACATCGTCTGCGTCTCGTCGCAGGTCGGCTGCGCGCTGGCGTGCGACTTCTGCATGACCGGAAAGATGGGCTTCAAGCGCAACCTCGAGGCCTGGGAAATCATCGACCAGGTTCTGCAGATTCGCCGCGAGGCCGACCGCCCCGTGCGCGGCATCGTCTTCATGGGCATGGGCGAGCCGCTGCTGAACTTCAACGAGTCGACGAAGGCCGCGCGCGTGATGTGCCACCCCGCTGGGCTCGCTATCTCGTCGAAGAGCATCACCTTCTCGACCGCGGGTTGGGTGCCGGGCATTCGCCGCTACATCGCCGAAGAAGTTCCGTACCGGCTCGCGTTCAGCATCACGTCGGCCATCGCCGAGAAGCGCGTGCAGGTGTTGCCCGTCGAGAAGACGTGGCCGCTCGCGACGCTGGTCGACGAGATTCGCACCTATGCCATCACGCGCCGCGAACGGGCGATGCTCGCGTACGTGATGATTTCTGGCTTCAACACCGGCCGCGAAGACGCCGAGGCCCTCGCGCAAACGTTCGCGGGCATTCCGGTGAAGATCGACCTCATCGACGTGACGGACCCGACCGGCAAGTACCAGCCGCCCGGCGCCGAAGAGCTCGCTGCGTTTCGCGACCACCTACAGGTCGTCAAGGCGCCGATCGCCCGCCGCTACTCGGGCGGCAAAGACATCGGAGCGGCCTGCGGGACCCTCGACGCCTCCCAGCGCGGCGGCGTCTTGTTCGGCGCCTGATAGGGTTCGGTTCGCCATGATTCTCAGCGCGCTGCTCGCCCTCTCGATGTCGCAGGCCTGCCCCTCGTACACGCGGACGCGCACGAACGACGTCAACCCGAACGCGTTCTGTCTATTCTGGAAAGAGAACACGCAGCTCAAGTTCGAGATCAACGACCAGGGAAACCCAGAGAACGCCGGCGACGCCGAGTTCACCGCGGTCGAGAACGCGATGGCGGCGTGGAACACCCAGCTCACTGCGTGCGCGTCGCTGACGATGACCGCCGCGCCGCGCACTTCTTCCCGCCTCGCCGAGTTCATCAAGGGCGCAGCCGTTCACCACAACGTCATCCTCTGGCGCTTCACGAAGTGCTCGGCCGCCGCGCCCGGAAACGATTCGTGCTGGAACGAAGGGAACTGCGGCAACAAGTACGACTGCTGGCAGCACGCGAACACCGCGCTGGCCCTCACCACCACCAGCTTCGAGCCGAGCAGTGGTGAGATTCTCGATTCCGACATCGAGCTCAACGTGCCCGGCTACCTCTTCACCGTCGTCGACTCGCCGGTGTGCGTCGCTCCGAACTTCGCGCTCACCTGCGTCGCCACCGACATCCAGAACGCGATGACGCACGAGCTCGGGCACTCGCTGGGCCTCGCGCACAGCTGCATGCCTGGCTCGGTGATGGCGGCGATGTCTCCCCCAGGTGAGCTGAGCAAGCGGGTGCTCGACCCCGGCAGCAAAGCGGCGGCGTGCGAAGTTTATCCGAAGAATATGGCCGCAGTTCGCTGCGGCACGGGTGGAACAGGCACCGGCGGTGGCAGCGGCTCAGGCGCGGGTGGCGGGACGACCACCGGCGCAGGCGGCGGCACGATGTCCGCGACGGGCGGCGGCACGGGTGGCACCGCGGGTGGCTCGGGTGCGGGCGGTGGAGCAGGGCCTGTGACGCCGGGCTGCGGCTGCACGTCGGCGCCTCAGGGAGTTTTGCTGCTCGCGCTCGTGGGCCTGCTGCGCCGCCGACGCAAGCAGCACGCCGATTCCGAACGCGTGGGGTTCTTTCGACCTGCCTCGGGCTCTAGACAGCAAGGGAAACGCGAAACTCTGCGACGCTGATTGAGTTGGAGCACCCGACCACCGCGGGCGGTGGTGTGGTGCTCCAGTTCGACTCCGCGCCAGAGAAGCGGCCCGCCTTCCCCCGTCAATGCCCAGCGAAGCGCCGAGAGAACCCGCGGAGATCCCGAATTTCTCCGCTGTGTTCCACGGCAATGTTTCCCCGGAGGCCGGCGCGCACCTTCTCGGCGCGGAGGTCGCCTCCCGCGAGCGTGAACTGGCTGAGTACCCGCGCGTCCGGCGAGATGCCGACCTCGCGATCACGTTCCACCGAGGCTGCTCATTTCGACGGGCTCAGCACTGCTCTGCGACTGAACGGTGGCGGCAGCGCACGCCGTCACGCGACTACGTGTCACCGAGGCTGCTCACCCCTCGACTTCTCTCGGGATGAACGGGAGCGCGCATCTCTCGGGATGAACGGGAGCGCGCATCTCTCGGGATGAACGGGAGCGCGCATCTCTCGGGATGAACGGGAGCGC
>Ga0209181_10005562_pt1 | contig 18077 bp, 15 predicted proteins | sample MAT05_FD_187208 | JGI IMG/M metagenome (GOLD analysis project Ga0209181, IMG submission 187208) | Freshwater microbial communities from Lake Fryxell liftoff mats and glacier meltwater in Antarctica - MAT-05 (SPAdes) (version 2) | ecosystem: Environmental > Aquatic > Freshwater > Ice > Liftoff...
TTCCTGCGGCGTCGGCTGTGGCGACGTGACGACTTTCCATGCGGCATCTGACTGCGGCAAGTCGTCCCGATCCTGAACCAGCATCCCTCCACTGACGCGACGATAGTCCGGGGCACCCTGATCGGCATTCGAGAAGTCAACCTGCATCAGGCGCACGTTGCTCTTCCATTTCGGCTTTGTGGTCAGTATCTGCAGCGCAGCATCGTCATAGGCCGGAGCAATGACCGCTTCAATAAATCGACCCGGCACACACATGGCTTCAGCCGTTGCGGCATCCACGGTCCTGTTGAGTCCTATGATTGACCCGAAGGCACTGATTGGATCGCCTTCGTACGCTTTGTCGAATGCGATGGCCAGAGATTCGCCGACAGCACAACCGCAAGGGTTATTGTGCTTGATCACGCAGGCTGCCGGTTGCGTGAACTCAGACACAATCGCCTTTGCTGCGTCCAGATCCAACAGATTGTTGTACGACAATTCTTTTCCGTTGAGCTGTCGAGCACTCGCAATGGAAGTCGAGGCAGGCGCATCTTCCACATAAAACGCTGCCCGCTGATGGGGATTTTCGCCGTAACGAAGTTCCTGCTGCAGACGGAATGACAGCGACAGGCGAGGCCCGAAGCTGCTGACTTCGCCAGCGTCCTTTGACGTCACCTGAGCCATGTAATTGCTGATGGCTCGATCGTATGTCGCAGTCATTTCAAAAGCTGCGGCAGCTAACGTGCGGCGGAATGCTTCATCGACCGAATTCTGCTGCAGTCGATTCAGGACATCGCTGTATTGTGATGGCTGCGTGACGATCGCCACATGAGCGTGATTCTTCGCCGCAGAACGCACCATCGACGGTCCGCCGATATCGATATTTTCAATCGCTTCGTCAAACGTCACATCCGGCTTCGCGACCGTCTGCTGAAATGGGTACAGATTCACGACGACCAGTTGAAACGGAACAATCCCATGCGCTTCAACAGCAGCAGCATCTGATGCCAGTCCTGGACGTCCCAGAATCGCGCCGTGAACTTTGGGATGCAACGTCTTGACGCGACCATCCATGATTTCAGGAAAGCCCGTGTAGCTGCTGACGTCGATCACCGGAATTCCGGCCTGTTCGAGAAACCTGCGCGTGCCTCCGGTCGAGAGAATCTCAAATCCCAGCTCCGTGAGTCCACGAACAAAAGATTCCAGACCTGTTTTATCACTGACGCTCACAAGGGCGCGTTTGGGATGAGAGTTGCTCATTGCGAAATCAGGAACCGATGCTGAAGAGGGTCAAAAACGCCATCGATTGAACGACGGTCGTACCTCACAACCGTCGCGTTCCGGACGGGACTTGTGCGGCGTTGGGGGCGGGGGCGGTTTTTACCACGAATGGACGCGAACGACCACGAATCGGACAAGGCAAAGTCAACATGAAGGACAATCGGGCAAACTTCCACTATGCCCGCCGCAGCGTTGTTTTTGCTCGTGGGTACACAGGAATGCAAGTCGCGGAGCGACTTGCCTACGTAGCTCAGTCGCTCCGCCGACTGAGATTCCCTGGATACAACACTGTCAAACTCAACACAGGCGAATTATGGTTCACACCCGGTTAGGCGAGCGGCAGATTTCTGGTTACCGTCGAAAACCGGGGGCTAAAGCCAATACCGTTGAAATTGCCATAAATCACAGCCTCCCGCTATGTTACGTGCAGTGGTATGCAAACTACAGCACAAACAGCAAGGAGGCTGTGATATGGCTCAGGACGAGTTTTGTACGTTACCGGCAGACGCTGCGGGGCGTGTTTTTGATCGACTGGCTGGGCTACAGAAGATTATCTCAAATGAAGCTGTGCAACAAGCTCTCAGTGACACTGGGCGTGTTCAGAAACGTTCCTGCATGTTGACTCTGGAACTGACACTCTGGATTGTTCTGGCAATGGGCATCCTCACCGATCTTCCCATTCGTCAGGTCTTCAAATTTGCGCGTCGAATGCGTCAAGACGAAGAAACGCCCCATCGTTCCAGCCTGTGTGTTGCAAGGAAGCGACTAGGGGTGGCACCAGTCAGAGAATTGTTCAACATCACAGTGCGTCCACTTGCCGACCCGGAAACCATCGGCGGGTTCTACAAGGGCTTTCGTTTGATCGGTGTTGATGGCGTGATCTACAACGTGCCCGATACGCCAGCCAATGAGAAAGCCTTCGGGCGTCCATCGGGTGGTGATCGCGGTATGGGCGCATTTCCTCAGGTGCGTAAAGTGAGCCTGACAGAGCTGGGCACGCATGTCGAATTCGCGATGGTAATTAAGCGTCTGGCCTGCGGTGAGACAACGGCGTTCGCGGCGCTATGGAAGCACATCCCTCCCGGTTCGTTGTTGCTGGAAGATCGCGGATTCTTCAGTTATTTACACTGGAAACGTGCACTTTCAGAAAATGTGGCGGTGCTCGCCCGAGTGAAAAGCAACTTGATTCTCAAGCCGAATGAGACACTGGCGGATGGTTCGTACCTGGCGAAGATTTATCGGAATTCTTACGACCGCAGTAAGGATCGAAACGGGATCGTTGTTCGCGTGATCCGTTACAAGCTCGATGATCCTCAGCGAGTTGGCCACGACGAAGAACACATCCTGATGACAACACTCCTGGATGCCACGCTCTATCCTGCATCAGAACTGATTTCACTGTACCACGAACGATGGGAACAGGAACTGACCTACGATGAACAGAAGACTCACCAGGATCCTCGGCGAGCCACCAAACCGGCAAATCTGAGAAGCCTGACTCCGGCGGGAGTGATCCAGGAATTATATGCCTTGTCGCTGGCGCACTTTGTGATTCGCGCTACGATGTTCGATGCGGCAGAAGGAATTGCGATTGACCCGGAACGTCTGTCGTTTACGGGTTGCTTTCAAATCCTGAAGTGCCGTCTTCCGGAATGCAACACCCAGAGCGTCAATACGATCCAATCATGGTACGATGCTCTGCTCTGGGAGATGCAACACGAACTCCTCGAACCTCGTCGGAATCGTATCAACCCCCGAGTTATCAAACAAAAAATCCTGAAGTGGCCCAAGAAGCAACCCAAACATCGGCCAGCTCCAAAACTCTCAAAAACATTCGCAAATTCGGTGGTTATCACCTAATTCAACGGTATTGCGGCTAATAAAATCAGCCGCCACGCGTTAGCGTCCGGTTGTTCGGCTTGGTAGTTCCTAATCTGCCGCTCGCCTTATGACCCGAATATGCTGGCCGAAACGTGAGAGCCGTGCGATTTTGGGATACGATTATTTGACAACGGGGGTGGTGCAACTGTAAAAGATGGGAAGTTGCGCGGGAAAGAAGCGAATATCCCGTGGAATGCATGTGTCAATGTTCAGCAGATTTTGACGGGGTTCCGTCAATTGCTGATCCAAAATCACAGCCATCATTCGCCTCAGAAGTTGAGTATTCCCATGAATCTGTTCATCCGAATTTGCCTGTCATTGTGCGTCGCCGCTTTGTTCGCGACAACTGCAAATGCACAATATTGGAACCCCTGGAGTGGCTGGTGGGGAGCTGGTTATTATGGTAGCCCTGCGTATTCCGCTCCTTCCTATACGAGTTACTACGGATCGCGATCGTATTCGAGTTTTTACGGATCAGCCAACTACGGATCTTCGTCCTGGGGTTGCTGCGGAACTGCGGCACCAGCCTATGCTGTCAGCTATGGCTCATACGGCAACGGTTGCTGTGCGACCTCTTGTTGCGACCCATGTGGTTCAGGCTGTGCGTCCGGTTCGTGTGCCTCTGGTTCATGTGCGGGAATTTCACCGGCAGGCTCGTTGAAACCAGCTCAGGATCCGATCTCCGACAAGAAGTCGCCCGACTACGACGACGAACCTCGTTTACGGCGATTCAACCCGGACTCACCGTCTCTTGGCACTCCTGGGGCTGATGCCCCGCTTGATCCAGTGGATAGCGGCGACCGCCAGGACCTGTTTGGTCGTCCGAAAGAGGGTACAGACGGCGGCATCGGTTCCGGTTCAGGCGCAGGTACTTTTGAAGAAGACAAAACTGATCCCGCACTGGATCGCACGCTTCAGAAGCCGCCAATGACGGACCCTCAGGACGGAAAACCCCTAGACCCGGTTGACATTGATCCTGGTAAACCGGTTGATGAAAAAGCATTCTACGAAGACATTTCCAAACCAGGCAATAGTGTTTCCCGTGGCCGTGATATCGTCGTCGCGCGCACAAGTTCACTAAGCGAAGTGATCGCACCAAAGCGTCTGGCATCGCGTTCGTTGCCAGCCAGCCAGCGTTCGGCATCAGCCGGCAGACTGGCCGACAAGTCGAACAACACAAAGTCGGATTCGCCACGACCAATCCGCTGGATTTCCGCTCCACTTGCGGATGGTCATGTGCAATTGTGACCGATTCGTGTTCAGAATAGTTGGTCCATCACGAAAGCCCTGGAGTCCGTTCCAGGGCTTTGTGGCTTGGGCCGGTTCGAGAATCCAGTGTCGTCTTTCGCTCCGCGAAAGCAACGCAACTTTCGCAGAGCGAAAGGCGCCAATCGGACAGTAAATTCTCGAACGGTCCTTACCGGCTGTACCAACTGCACAACGCCGGGATCTGCTGCATCCTTGCGAGTTGCTGAATTCGCTTCTTCGCTGCAGTCGTACCGAGTGCTGGAGAATAGCCGAAGTTGTGGTCGATGGTCGCGAGTGCAGCCTGAACATCGGGCAGTGTGATGACAGTCCGTCCGTCGCGTGCAGCACGCATGCGAGCTACCCACAGCGTCGCAGGATACATCAATGCCAGACTTCGAAAGCCATCAATGAACGGCATGTCGTAGAACGCGCGACCACAGAAATGCAGGCCCTGCAGTTTTACGCGAAAATAGCGCACGAACAGTTCGTCGAACTCTGCATTCCGACCGCCGAACTCATTTTCCAGTTGAGTAAATTTCGGCATTGCCGCAAAAGTTTCCGATGCCGATTCAGGAGACGCCGCTGAGCTGCCTGAAAACGCGACGCGCACCGAAATCGGATCGGCCAGTGCCGGAACGCATCCGCGTCCCAGTGTGAAACGGACACCATCACTCAGCAATCGCAGACGTCCCACAAATCCGCCGCGAGCTGTCACATCGGTGTCGTGTCGCAAGAGCTGAGCCACCCACTGCCGAAACATTGTTTTTCCGATCCCTGTCGGCTCAACCTGCGGCAAATCATCGTCCGGCTGAGCGCGAACTGCAGCTTCATGCAGGACTGGCAGGAGGTTTCCCAGCAACTCACCATAGACTGTTTCCGGCGGGGCCTTCTCCAGCAGTTCAATCCACGTCAGAACGCGCTGTAACCTCGTAGCAAAGCTCACCTTTCCGACAGACAGCCCACGTTCGACAAACGCAAGTAACATCAGGACGCCAGGCCAGGTGACAAGGTGATCGGATGCGGACAACCGCGGTGGCTTCGGAGCCTGGTAGTTTGCGGGGACAATTTCGCGCGAAAGTTCCTCAAGCGTCTGCCGCTGCTGAGCCACGGGTTCCCCCAGATTCTGCACGACCGACGGGCAGCTGAAACGCAGGCTCACCGTCACCGAATTACCCGATGGATGTACGGCGTACGGATAGGCTCGGCACGCCAGCGGTTTTGCCGCTTCACCAAACTTTGAATGAATTCGGCACAATCCGCGTTCATCCAGAAACACGCACGCTCCGTCGGCCTGGTGATTGAGTCGAAAATCCGTGCCGTGCGCGACGATCAATGGCCGGTCGTCAGCAACGCCATCGGCTGCAGTCCATTTCTGCCTGTCGATACGTTTCTTTTCTTCGGCCGTGATGACGATCTGATGCTCCCGGCAGCAGCCACCGCAATTGTGACAGCTCCAGTTCTGCAGAATCGGCAGGATAACGCCCGGATGAGCCATGATGTCTCAATTCACCGGAGTTCCCAGTTGCACGACCTGGATATTCTTCGCAGCATCGGCATCGACGTAGTCGCTATGGCAGTTGCCCTTGCCGTCGTCAGCGCCGACCGACTTCTTTGTCTTGCTGGCCAGCCGATGGATCTCATCCGGTGACAAGACGCCGCGTTTTTCAAGAATCTCTTGTTGTTCGGCTGTCAGCGCGGCGGTGACTTTGGCCTTTTCCCATTCGAATTCTTTAGCCTTGCCGCTGGCGAATTCCTGGATTTCCTTGCTGATCCGGACGCTGCACCAGTCGTGACCGCACATGGCACAGAAGTCAGTATCGACGTCAAGATCTTCGTCGTGATATGCGCGAGCCGTATCGGGATCGAAGCTCAGATCAAAATGTTTCTGCCAGTTGAGCGCCGCGCGGGCTTTGGTAAGTTCATCATCGCGATCGCGTGTTCCTGGAATTCCCAACGCCACGTCGGCCGCGTGTGCCGCGATTTTGTAGGCCACGCAACCCTGCTTGACGTCGTCTTTCTTCGGCAGGCCCAGATGTTCCTTAGGCGTCACGTAGCACAACATGCTTGCTCCGTGCCACGCCGCATTCGTGGCACCGATGCAGCTGGTGATATGGTCGTAGCCCGGAAACATATCGGTCACAAGCGGCCCGAGCACATAGAACGGGGCTCCGTGACACAGCGTGCGCTGCAGCTTCATGTTGAATTCGATCTGATCGAGCGGTACATGCCCTGGTCCTTCGACCATGACCTGAACACCTTTTCGCCACGCGCGTTCGGTCAGTTCTCCCAGTGTGGACAATTCCGCCAGTTGAGCGATATCCGTCGCATCGGCAAGTCCACCCGGACGGAGTCCGTCGCCGATGCTGAACGTCACATCATGCCGACGCATGACATCACAGATTTCTTCCCAATGCGTATACATCAGGTTCTGTTTGTCATGGTGAATCATCCACTTAGCCAGCAGCGAACCACCACGGCTGACGATGCCGATCAGTCGATCGCGCACATACTGCAGATGTTCGTGCAGCACGCCCGCATGAATTGTGAAATAGTCAACGCCCTGACGTGCCTGATGCTCCAGTGTCTCAAGCACCATTTCCATGGTCAGGCTTTCAATCCGCCGACCGATGATCATTGAATAGATGGGGACCGTGCCGATCGGAACGGTACTATTGCGCACGATGGCGTCGCGACACGCATCCAGATCGCCGCCAGTGGAAAGATCCATCACCGTATCAGCGCCCCAGCGTTCAGCCCACTGAAGTTTTTCAACCTCCTCGTCAGTCCCGGATGAGACCGGTGATGCGCCCATGTTGGCGTTGATCTTGGTTCGCGAGGCACGGCCAATGCACATCGGTTCCAGTTGATACTTCAGGTGCTGCTTGTTGGCCGGGATTACCATGCGACCGGCGGCGACTTCGTCCCGGATCTGTTCCGCAGTCAAGTGCTGTTCTCGTTCAGCCACACGGTGCATTTCTGGTGTTGTGATGCCCAGCCGAGCGAACTCGAGCTGTGTGCATGCTTCAAAATCCGCTGGAGCCTGCCAGGCGCCAGCATGTTCATATTTGTCTTCGACGCCAGCCCGCAATTCCCAGTCGGCTGGCATGAAATCCCAGGCTGTTTTATCAGATGGGAGCGGCATTCCGGGCGTGTCGGGAGACGAATACGTCAATGCACCCCGCCGTCCGGCGGCGATCTTCGGCGCGCGGGCGAAACTGCCAGGCGTGGTGCCAGCGTGGCTGCTGCTGGGGTCTGACGCCTCAATCTTTGGCAGAAACTCAGCAATTCGTTCGACGTGATTAAGACTCATCAATTCTTCCCTGGGCATAACTCTTCGGCTCAATGCTGTGCACAAAGTGTGCGGTTTGCACACACAGTCGAATCGTACTCATCAGCCAGCAATTTGCAACGAGTTGTTACGGATGTATCAAGTTTTCGGTGCGATGGCGGAATAATCCTGCGTAGGATGGACATCCCTGTCCGTCGCCTGGCCAAGAAACACTGTCGAAGCGAAGGTTATTATGCATTGACGCCCATTTGACAATCCGACGGTGTCTGGCCAATATCTCGGACATGAATGTCCAGGCTGCACGAATCGCAGCCTTGGGCCACCCAAAACTACTCATTCGTCGTTGCGGAGAGACGACAATGAGGCGACGTCCGATTACAATGATGCCATCCCTCGCAATTTCCGAAGTTGAACCTGGTCTCCCACCCACACCTGCCACGCAGAGCACATTCGATGAATCTTTCCACTCGACTCATCCTGGTCCTGATCTCATCAATCCAGATCCTGAAATCCGACGCGGTCTGCCTCAGTGACGAGACGCTGAACAGTCTGAGTGAAGCGGAAAAACGCGGCGGCTGGAAACTGTTGTTTGACGGCAAGACCACCAACGGGTGGCGTAACTATCGTGCTGAGAAAATGAGCGATGGCTGGGCTGTGAAAGACGGTGTGCTCGAACGCATCAGCAATGCGGCTGGTGATATTGTCACCACGGAAGAATACCAGAATTTTGAACTGTCGCTGGAATACCGAATCTCAAAAGGCGGCAACAGCGGCATCATGTTTCATGTGACCGAAGATCAGCCACAGCCGTGGCACAGCGGACCGGAGGTACAGATTCAGGACAATGTGGATGGGCACGATCCGCAAAAATCCGGCTGGTTGTATCAACTCTACAAACCTGTCAAACCCGCCTGGGCGACACAATTCGAAAACCAGGTCGGATTCAAAGGCAGCGATATGGACGATGCCACTCGACCAGCCGGAGAATGGAACCTTGTCTACCTGCGAATCTCGCCTCGACAATGCGAAGTCGCGATCAATGGCGTCAGCTATTTCTACTTCCTCAAAGGAGACGAAGAGTGGAATCAGCGAGTTGCTGCCAGCAAGTTCGCGGCCTTTCCTCAGTTCGGCAAGGCCACGAAAGGGCACATCTGTTTGCAGGACCACGGCGCTGTAGTGGCCTTTCGGAATATCAAAATCCGAGTGCTGTCGGACGACGGCGGTGTCGCTGATCCGATCGATGGTCAGTTGCCCCTGAAAGGTGTCGTCGCCTTTCCTGAACTGAAATGGGAAGGTTTCGAAGGTGCTGATGAAAACGGTCGACTCACCACACTCAGGCCGATGGTGTTGACTCATGCCGGCGATGGCAGCAACCGGAACTTTGTCGCCACGCAGCGAGGTTCCATCTACGTCTTCCAGAATGATCCGCACACTCAACTCGCGACACAGTTCATGGATATCCGTGATCGAGTCCACGACTTTGCGAAAGATAATGAAGAAGGCCTGTTGGGATTCGCATTTCATCCCAGCTACAAAAAGAACGGCCAGTTTTACGTGTATTACAGTTCCGCAGCGGAACCACGCACGTCGATCGTGTCTCGGTTCAATGTCTCGGCAAACGATCCGAATCGTGCGGACCCGGCCAGCGAACAGGTCCTCATGAAGATTCCTCAGCCGTTTTCCAACCACAACGGTGGTTCGATCGCATTTGGGCACGACGGATACTTGTACATCGCACTCGGCGACGGCGGCGGTCGCAACGATCCGTTGGGCCACGGCCAAAACCTGAAAACCTGGATGGGTTCACTTCTCCGCATTGACGTCGATCGCCAGCAGGACGATAAAAATTACGCAATTCCTTCCGACAACCCATTCCTGCAGCGTGAGGGTGCTCAGCCGGAAATCTACGCTTACGGATTCCGCAACATTTGGCGATTGACCGTCGATCGCAAAACGGGTGCGCTTTGGGCCGCTGACGTCGGGCAGGATTTCTGGGAAGAAATCAACATCGTGAAATCCGGCGGCAACTACGGTTGGAGCATTCGAGAGGCATCCTATCCATTCAACAACAAGTCATTCGAACCGGCTGATCCACCGCTCGCACCGATCTGGGAATACGACCATCAGCTTGGCAAGTCGATCACCGGCGGGTTTGTCTACCGCGGCTCACGACTGCCTGAACTGCACGGATTGTATCTCTACGCCGACTTTATCAGCGGCAAAATCTGGGCTTTGAAGTATGACGAGGCCCTCGGCAAGGTCACCAGCAACATGGGCATTGCTACCACCGGATTTCCGGTGCTTGCGTTCGGAGAAGACGAAGCCGGTGATGTGTATTACATGCTGGAAACTGTCGATGGAAAAGGGATCTATCGTTTCGATCGCGTGCAATAAGGATCGCACTTCAAGGTTCGTCCACTTAGTGTCTTACTCTGTTTCGTAAGCCCAGGATGCGAGCATGATTTTATAGTCGTGGATCGCTCCGCGATCCAACGCTGGATCGCGGAGCGATCCACGACTATGGGGTGCGGGCGAAGCCCGCGTTAAGTAGAAACCCTGGCGAGACGATGATTCTCAATTTGATGGCGTACAACGAATGCAGAAACCCCATATGCCTGTGCCAAATCATCGACTTCATCTTCAGAGATTGATGTGCCTGACAGGTCCTGCTTGAGTAGCTCATAAGGAGCAAGAAATTCGGCGGCAAACGCTCGATTCATTTGCTGGCGTTCAGTCCTCAGCCTTGATACTGCGGCGAATACACCTGTTTTGAGAGTCAGATGCTCAAATAACGGGTTCTGCGCGAAATGAAGTGCGCGGTCACCCACGTACGGTAAATGACTTGTATTTGATGGTCGCTGCGGGTGCTGAGATTGAGCCTGAAAGGCTCGCGCAAATCAGCCTGGGGCAAGAGAATTCGCAAATGCGGATGAACGCCGCCCCAGGTTGTCGTTTCGCCCGAACACGAACCCTGAAAGGGTTCCACAAGGCTGTTTTGTATTGCCCTTTCTGGGCAAAATGCATTGTCGCCGACGAAACTTGGGGCGTTGCCCCAAGCTGGCCTGTTCTGCCCCGCCGCTACAACTCCCCGGTACGATGGACTCCCAAAGAACTCCGCCGCGACAGCGGCTTATTTGAACGATACGATGCACCGGAATGCTCAACTCGCCTTTGCTTACGATAACACGTGGCATGTTCGCATCCGGTCATCGGGGCCGTTACACAATGAATGCAGCACACTGTGAGTCCGAACCTCATCGGCTGACGTGTGTCGCGTTGATAGGCAATCGTCTACTCTTCGTATCGACACCAAATGACTACATACAATCCAATACGATTCAACGAGCCGGGAACACCTGAGCAGAATAGCCAACGTCTTCTTAAATTGATGACTGAAGGATTTCGTTCCGTTCGTGAGAGGACCGATGAAGAATGCACTCTTGTTGGTCGATTTTTCAGCGCTGTGCTATTGATTGAATCGAAGCTTGTTCGATTGCTGGCATCTTTTGATCCGGCCATTGAGGAACGAATGCTTGACGGGAAGCTTTGTTCATTCAAGGACTTTCTCAAATTGTTTCGCGATGCAGACGAAGAATTTGAAATTGACGATTATCGCCGTTTCTTGCCCGCATTAAAATGAGATCAAGGACATCCGCAATGCTATGGCACACGACCTTGCAAAGACGGGCATTGATTCGTCGGAATTACGGCAAGCACGTCAACTGATTCAGGGATTGCGACCAGATATGTGCAAATTCGAGAGTGTGAATCGGAGAATGTTAAGAGCTTGGCGATACTCTTGGTATTCACATTTGTGTTCTGTGACGAGATTGCTAAACTTCAGATCGAGGTTTGTTGATCAACAGTGTGTTTGATGATTTGTTGCAACGGATGACCGCGAGTTGCTGGCATTGAATTCGTTGGTCTGTCGCGCGGCCACGCTGGACCGTATCGTTCGGGCACTGGAAGTCAGCATCCCGGAAACAACAAAAAGTGGAGCCGGTCAATTGTACCTCATTGCTTCTTGGTGCGTGGCAGTCATACTTACCCTCGGAGTAGCGAGGACCGCGTGCGCCGGCGTAATTACGGTCAGCGGCCATGCTGGCGATGGCACAGTCGGTAATGCCTTGGCTGGCAACCTGTTCGATCCCATGGTCCGGGTCGGTGTTGCTGGCAACGATGTACATGGACAGGCTATCGTACTCTTTTTCGCTCTGCCCCAAGTTCCACTCCTAATTCGATTGTTGGCGCAGAACTCGACCTCCAATATCTGGGGATTTCGCAATTCACAGTCACAACCGTCCCGGATTTCAATGCCGATTTGTTCGGCCTTGGCGTCCGCTCTACTCCGACTATCTTCGGTTCGGATTATTACGACGGCAGCGCTTCGCTCAGTACTGATGCATTAATCACTACGGGCTGGTTACGCCAACGACCAGCGCCGGTCGCTTGCAAGTCTCTGGTGATAGTTTACTCGCTTTCGTGCAGTCTCTTTACCGGCCAGACGGCACGCCCATGGCTGCGTACGCTGTCTTTCGCGTCAATTCGGACCTCGACCTTCCTCCGTTCAGCCACCCCTATCGAGGATATGAGTTCGCGTCTGCCGACAACGCTGACAGCGATGGAGCCTTCGTCCCACAACTGAGTCTGAACGTCGTGCCGGAGCCGAGTACAATGGCGATATTCCTCGCGGGATCTGTGGTCCTGACAGCCTACGGCTGGCGGAGTATTGGTCGTTAAACAGGAAGAAATAAAAGGGAAAGAAGTGGACATTCTACTTATCCACTAAAGTACAATGTTCCCTTTTTTCAACGTCGAACCGTGGCAAATCTGCGGATCAATCACGTTTCGTGTTTGTTCAGCCATTGAAGGACTCTCGAGATTTGCGGCACGGTCGAAGTTGCAAACGCCCGTGAACAAGCTCAAGTTCTTCAATTAATTTATAGTCGATGACGCCTTCGCTGATCCTCCTCTTGTGCAGCACGCTGTCTGTGTCGAATTGATCTTTTCGAAGTTGGTAGAGTTTTGGACTGAGGAGAAAAATTGTGTTCTTATGGCTGCCGAACCCGTCATTCTTGCCAACATCAAGGCCCATTGAGACACCGACACCACCAAGATTTGTCAGTATGTATCGATCATGAAAACCGTCTCCATCGGTGACGGTCTCCCATATAAAAACGCGGATAGGCAATGATTTTGGAAGCGTACTGCGAAATTCCGTACCTAGGGCATGCTCAATACTGTTCTTTATCTTCGAAACGTCTTTTCTGCCCGGTTCATGGACTGTATGAATCTCCACTCGCTGCAATGGTGTGTGTTCGCAATTTGATACGTCAATGATTGCAGGGATGGATGCAAAGCCGTGAGGATTCTCACCAAAGTACGGATCGATGATCTGCAAATCTGTGCTGATTCTGCCAAGAGGTGCGAATGCCTGTGCAATATCATCTGCAGTACGTTGAACAATCGGAGTTTGATCGACGAACCAAAATGGATTGGCATCCCGCAAATCGTATTTTGTCAGTACGCAATCCAGCTCCTTCGGGCCATCGCAAATCAGTCCTCGGAATGGCTGCCGCTTATGCTCTGGAAGAATCTTTTGAATCCATGCGTCCTTCGAATTGTTGTACACGGATTCCTGCCCCTGCCTTTTGATGAACCAACCTTCATCTAGCATCTGTTCGAATTGTGCCACCAGTCGATCTCGTTCGTCGTAGTCCTCCCCTGCCGCAACTTGAATTGCTTTCTTCAGTTTTTTGCGGAAGTTGGATGGGCATTCGCCAAGGATCCTTCCACGATGTATGCCGAACTGACTGAGGGCCTGCCACAATGTGTTTTGATCACATTCCGGGTCAATTGCGTATTCGTAAATCATTCGAACAGCTCCTCGTGCCGCTCACTGAAAAAGCCATCTGGCCAGCGATCCAGCCACCGGCCGCTGTCGCTGATCCGCAGCCGAGTGAAAGTGGTTCCATCGCCGAGATTATCAACCCACAGCACGCAGACATCATCCGGCTTCACAGGCGGAATATGTTTGGGCCTTTCACCATCGGTTGTCTGCCGAATGCGTCTCAGGATGCGCAGGATGAGATGCTCGCTGTGGGTTTCGATGAGCAGCCGGGCAAATCCTGGCTTTTTGATTGCAGTTAGAAAGAGATCGCCGAGTCGCGCCGCGAGTGACGGATGCAAATGCAGCTCGGGTTGTTCAATGTTGACCATGGACGCAACCTTCGAACTTTCGCTGATTGACTGTACGACTGATGCGATGGCTGGGATTACTTGCGTGATACCTTCGCCGATATCCTGTGGATGCCTTCGAAGGAGGGTACGATTATCTTTGATTACGATTTTGCTTGATTTCGGCCAGCTATCTGACTCCGCTTCGAACTCCACAAACATGTCGGCGTCCCCTTCCTCATCTTTACTCACTGCATTCTTCATCGCGGCATGAACAGTTTTGGTATCGACGTCATAAAATGTCTCGCGAACCAATGTGAAGCTCGTTCCCAATCCGCTAACGTTATCCCCTAGCCAACGAGCGCATGACGCCAAATCCTTTTCTGCGCAAATCGACATCCAGCGCCAAGCCCCAAGGCCATCGGCCCAACTGCTGAATTCATCCATCATGCTGCTGTTCAGATGTCGCGGCACCGTACTGCGTTTTGGCCCGATATAGATCGCGGTTTTAAGCGAATGCTGCAGGGAAACCAAGCTGCCTCGAACCATAGCGTCAATGAATGCCTGCATCTTGCTGAGCAAGTAGTTATCGACTTCGGAACCCGATCCTCGGTCCCATAGACTAAGATTCAACGGAGTATTCGGCGACAAAATCAACGTCTGAAATGAGGGGAACTTCCACGCAGCAGCGAATGGACTACGACAGCAGGCTACTCTGAGCCGAGACAACCCTGAAAGAAAATGGGATTCCCGTTTAGAGTCGCCAATCAGCCATGCGGGAACAACGCAGCCAGCGGATGGTCCATCTTCGGATTTAATAAGCATGACAAAAAGTCCCGACCATTCAGCATGCACATCTATACTCGTGTCGACAGATGCATCGAGTTAAATCGCCGCGAGAACGTCATCCAGTGGAACTGTCCCAGGAAATTCTCGCATGCTGCCAGGAAGTGCCCGTGGGCACGTTGGCATGTCAAGAATGTTGAGCGAAATGAGATACTCTTCGTGATTACGTAAGGGCTCCGCCTCGATTCCAGAAGTAACGTCGCCATAGAGCGGCTCAAGTCGCGAAGAAAGCCACTCTACAGCGGCTGTGCGTCTGTCTTGACCAGCTTCATGGATAGACTGATGGTAATCCGCAAGCGATCCCGGGTGAGAATAATGATCGCCGATGCATTCCGGAGTCAGAAACCCACACCAAACGTCGATCCAGCCGGCACAGGCGGGTGCTTGCCGCCCGGTCACGGGGAGATGTGCTGGGATTTCCAGCTTGAGGTCCTCCGACCAGATTACAACCGACGGTGTTCCTTGAACTTGAAATCTCAGTTGAACTATCTGAGACTCCGAAACAACCACTTCGATCGTCGTTGGAGGTTCAGTTGCATGACATGCAAAGCCTGTCCACGGGAGCCATTCAACTTCACCGACTTGTCGATTGCGCTCATCAGTTTCGTCAACATTTTGAGATAGAAAGAAACGTTCATCATAGACATCGCCCCAACCTTCGCTTCTCGCGCCAATGGTCACCTGCTTCCCGTCAGGCTGATGGACTAAGTTGCTGAAGCCCCCAAGATTGACGGTTTGGGTTTCCTCCCAGTGACTTTGTCGGATTCGTGTTGTTGTGACAAAGGATCTCCCGGAGATACGACAGAGCATGCAGTACAGTGCTCTTCCCCGCACTGTTCGCCCCGAACAGCAGCGTGATGGGTCTCAGAGGGATGTGCTGGCGTTTGCCGATGCCTTTGAAGTTTTCGATCCAGAGGTCTGTGATCATGTTGATGGGCTCAGTGTGGGGTGGGGACTGATGGTCGCGAAGGGACGGCGTTTTGGTCTCGGGGAGGGATTCTCTTGAGTCGGACAGGAATGTCCAACCTACATTGAAAAGTTACAACGCGCCGACTCGTCGTCGGCTGCCGTCGGTGTTCCACATGGTTTCCAGACAGTACGCTCGCTGCGCGGCGAGCGTGTTGAGTGATTTCGCCGGTGGACAGGCCATTCTACTCAGCGCGGTCAGAGATGAAGCTGTCGATAGTTTTGCGAATGTCCCCTCTCCCCAACGCCATGAAGGATTTTTCCGCCAAAACACGGGATGTATGAAAGGCACGTCAGGGCGATGCGATCCTGCGTTTGAGCCACGAATGTGGCGGCAGGTTGTAGCCACGGGCGTGAGCCCGTGGTAGGAAATACACAGGTGATTCTCAGTCCCGAAAGGACGATATGAGACGACGCAGTGGCAATACCTGTCGTCCCTTCGGGACTTTCGACGTTTCATCATCGTGTTCCACGGGCTCTCGCCCAATGGTACTCGTTTTAACAAAGTAGACCTCACTCTCCGAGTGAGGCAGGCCGCAAAACGCGGCCTTTGGCATTCGTCACTCAGAGAGTGACGGCTACTTTAATCGCAAATCGAGTACCATTGGGCTCTCGCCCGTGGCTACATCTTGTCGTCCCTTCGGGACTGAATCACCTTCCTGTGTCTGGAACATTGGATCGACGAGGACTTCGAAATCCATCTCCCAGGACAAGTCGCAGTCGTACCGGTGGGCGGACGCCGCACCGCTCGCCGAACCTGGGAGGTATGACGCTGCAACTTCAATTACGTGGCCACGTGAAAGGCTCCTCTCGACGGAGCGAGAGGGCGACAATGGTTTTGGAATCAACAGCCATCTGCGTATAATGGGTTCCTCACCTTGCTGCCTGCGTACCTTGCGATGGCGGCCAATTCCTGCCTGACAAGGAGTTCCCCGATGCGTTGCGGTTTGTTTGCCGTGCGTCTCTTGTTCCTGCTCGTGTTGTTGAAACCGGTCGTTGCAGACGAACAAAAGCGGCTTCCCGCCGATCATCCTGAACGCGCGAAGAAGGGGCTTGCTTTGTTCAAGTCGTCCGTGCGCACGACGCTGACACAGCAGTGCCTGGATTGTCATGGCGGCAAATCCGTGAAAGGCGACTTCGATCTGTCAACGCGCGAATTGCTGATGAGCAGCGGGTTCGTGACAGAGGCAGCGGACGACAGTCATCTAGTGGCTTTGATCGAGCATTCAGCGGATCCGCATATGCCGTTCAAGAAACCGAAGCTGTCCGATGAGCAGATTGAACAGATTCGCGCATGGATCAATCTGGGCGCTCCGTACGATGCGCCGCTGGCAGAACAATCAACGACGCCTGCGCTGGAAATGCAGGTCAAAGAAAGTGATCGGCAGTTCTGGTCGTTTCAACCTTTGCAGCCGACCGCGCCGCCGATGGTGGAGGATGCCGCATGGTGTCGAACACCGATTGATCATTTCGTGCGGGCCAGACAGGAAGCCGTGACGCTCTCGCCGAATGCGACAGCCGATCGACATGTGCTCATTCGCCGCGCTTACTTGGGTCTCATCGGACTGCCGCCGACGCCGGAACAAGTCGATGCGTTTGAACACGATTCCGATCCTGATGCGTGGTCGAGGCTGATTGATGAATTGCTTGCGTCGCCGCAGTACGGTGAACGCTGGGCGCGGCACTGGATGGATGTGGCAAGGTTTGCCGAATCGCACGGCTACGAACAGGATTATGATCGACCGAATGCCTATCACTATCGCGACTTCCTGATCCGTGCGCTGAATGCAGACCTGTCGTATGATAAATTCGTGCAGTGGCAGCTCGCCGGGGATGAGCTGGCTCCTCAGGAACCTCTTGCGATGATGGCCACGGGGTTTCTGGGTGCCGGGGCTTTTCCGACCCAGTTGACTGAAGCCGAATTCGAATCGGCGCGCTACGATGAACTCGATGACATGGTGATGACCACAGGAGTGTCGTTCCTTGGATTGTCGATCGGTTGTGCGCGTTGTCATGATCACAAGTTCGATCCGATTCCCGCGCGCGACTATTATCGGATGGCTGCCACGTTCAGCTCGGCGATTCGTGCGGAGACGGAGATTGACCTGTCACCGGAAGAGAATCGCAAACGACAGGACGCATTTGACTCGCAGTTGGCGTCGAAAGAGCAGGCAGCGGCGGAGTATGAGAAGACTCAGTTGCCAGGCAGATTTCGTGACTGGCTGGCAACCGTACCGGCCGCCGCACCCCAGGGTCCGTGGGAGACTTTGCACGTGGTTTCGGTCGATTCATCGGCCGGGACGAAATTTGATCTGCAACCGGATTCCTCAATCCTGTCCACCGGAGCGGCACCGGCGCAGGAAGTCATTACGATCGTTGCCGAATCATTTCGGCCCGGCGTGAATGCTCT
>Ga0209181_10005564_pt1 | contig 18076 bp, 14 predicted proteins | sample MAT05_FD_187208 | JGI IMG/M metagenome (GOLD analysis project Ga0209181, IMG submission 187208) | Freshwater microbial communities from Lake Fryxell liftoff mats and glacier meltwater in Antarctica - MAT-05 (SPAdes) (version 2) | ecosystem: Environmental > Aquatic > Freshwater > Ice > Liftoff...
CCGCATTTATGGCATTCGCTGCTGGAGCCTCGCGCGCTCCTTGAGGCCGCCTTGCTGCCCGCATCACTGCCGCTGCTGATGCAGGCCCCCAAGGGCGACGGCCACCCGGTGCTGCTGCTGCCCGGCTTCATGGCGGATGAAAAGTCGCTGTTTGTGCTGAAAGCCTTTCTGCAGCGCAAGGGCTACGACGTGCACACCTGGGGGCTCGGGCGCAACCTGGGTTTTCGCAGCAAACACGCCAGCGCCCTGCCGCAAAAAATACGCTACCTGCACCATGTGACCGGGCGCAAGGTGAGTCTGGTGGGCTGGAGTCTGGGCGGTGTTTTTTCACTTTACGGGGCCGAAAACACGCTGGACTGCGTGCGTTGTGTCATCACCCTGGGCAGCCCGGTGAGCATGGACGCGCAAGGCAGCCAGTCGCCAGCGGTCATCAAGGCGCTCTATCGGCTGGTGTCGCACCGGCTGGGTTCCAGCGCACATGCCATGGCACCGCGCGCCAAAGCGCTGCGCGAACACCGCCGTCTGGCCATCCCCACCAGTTGCCTGTATTCGCTGGGAGACGGCGTGGTGCCCCCGCAAGAAGCCACCATTGATGGCGACGCGGCACTGCACGAAAACATCCGCGTGCCCGGCAGTCACCTCGGCCTGGGCTTCAATGGCCTGGTGCTGGCCGTGGTGGCCGACCGGCTGGCACAGCCAGAAGAGCTGTGGCAACCGTTCCAACCCACCGGCTTGCTGGCGCGGGTCTGGCGGGTGCTGCCCAAAGACAAGTTGGATTGAGCCATGCCCTACGCACCCCAACCCAGGCTGCACCAGTTGGGTGAGGCCGATGCCGCGTTTATCTACTCGGACAGCGAGCATGCCAACTCGAATGTCTCGCTGCTGCACATTTACGACCAGAGCACCGCCCCCAATGGTGTGGTGCGTTTCAAGCAAATCCTGACCCACATTGCGTCCCGGCTGCACCTGCTGCCGGTGTTCAGGCAAAAAATCCTGCGTGTGCCGCTGGACCTGGACTACCCGTACTGGGCAGAAGACGAAAATTTTGACATCGAGTACCACGTGCGCCACATTGCGCTGCCTAAGCCGGGCGACTGGCGGCAGTTCTGCATCCAGGCCTCACGCATCCATGCCCGAGCGCTGGACCTGCAGCGCCCGTTGTGGGAGATGTACGTCATTGAGGGGCTGGACAGCTTTCTGGACCTGCCCCCTGGCAGTTTTGCCGTGCTGCTGAAGGTGCACCACGCGGCGGTGGATGTGGCGCATGAGTCCCAGATCACCACCTTGCTGCATGACCTGAGTCCGAACCCGCCGCCAGCGCCGCCTGCGCCGCCGTGGTTTGCACACGCGCCACCGAGTCCGTTGACGCTGATGTGGCGCGCCGGTTTTCATGCGGTCAGCTTCCCGCTGCGGCTGGCGGGCAACGCCTCTGATGGCCTGGGGCTGATGGCACTCAGCATCAAAACCGTGGCCGGTGAGTTTTGGCACCGCCCCAGCGATTTTCCGGCCATCCGCTTCAACACCGTGGTGTCGCCACACCGCGTGTTTGACACCCGGCGGTTCCCGCTGGATGAGTTCAAACGCATCAGCCGCCTGGTAAGAGGCGCCACCGTCAACGACGTGGTGCTGGCAGTCTGTGCCGGCGGCCTGCGCCGCTACCTGGTGCTGCAGGATGAGCTGCCCCAGGACAGTCTGCTTGCCGCCGCGCCCATCACCCTGCGCAACAGCGCCCAGGGCGACGACAGCTTCTCATGGGTGCGGGTCAGCCTGCATACCAACGAGCGCGATGCACTTCGCCGCCTGAAGGCCATCCGCGCCACCACCTCATCCTCCACCGTCAAGGCCAAAGCGACCCGCGCGCACGGGCTGTGTGATGCCGCCAGCCATGCCCCGGCGCTGGCCATTGCCGCCACCAGCAAAATGATGCGTGCCGCTTCGGCCCGACTGGGTGACTGGACACCGCTGGCCAATTGCAGCATCACCCATCTGCCCGGCCCCGCCGCGCCGCTGTACCTGCTGGGTGCGCAGCTGACCTACCTGTCGGCGATCATGCCGATTGCCGACGGCATGGGGCTGGTGTTTTCGGTGACCAGCTACAACGACATGCTGGTGATCTCGTTCACCGGCTGTGACGAGCAACTGCCTGACCCCGAAGTGTTTGCCCAGTGCCTGCGCGACAGCTTTCAGGAGTACCGAGCGCTGCTGCCAGCGCCAGCCACCGCAGCGCGCGCCACCCGCAAGACAGCGCAACCCACGCAAACAACCTGACCCATGCGAACCACTGGAACTGTGCCGATCGAATTCGAGTCGCTGGGTGACCCGGCTCACCCGGCCATTGTGCTGATCATGGGGCTGGGCATGCAGCTGGTGGCCTGGCCTGATGCGTTTTGCCAGGCGCTGGTGGCGGGCGGCTACCGGGTGGTGCGGTTCGATAACCGCGACAGTGGCTTGTCTGCCCGCGCCACTGGTGGTGGCGGGTTGGGTCTGTTCAAAGCGGTGGCGGCATCGGTCTTGAAGCTGCCGGTGCACACGCCCTACACGCTGCATGACATGGCGCAAGACACCTTGGCGGTGATGGATGCCCTACAGATTGAGCGCGCGCACATCGTCGGCGTGTCGATGGGCGGCATGATCGCGCAGGTGCTGGCCGCAGCCCATCCGCAGCGGGTGCTGAGCCTGACCTCCATCATGTCCACCAGCGGCCACCAGCGCCTGCCCCAACCCAGCCTCAAGGTGCGCCGGATGTTGATGAGCCGCCCGGCCAAGCCGAAGGATCTGGCGTCGGTCACTGACCACCTGGTGCACATACTGCAAGTGATTGGCAGCCCGGACTACCCAGAACCCGTGCAGGCGCTGCGCGAGCGTGTTAGCCAAGGCGTCAAACGGGCCTACAACCCGGCTGGCACCAACCGCCAGCTGATGGCGGTCATCGCCAGTGGTGACCGGCGGCCCTTGCTGCGCCAGATCCAAGCGCCTACCCTGGTCGTCCATGGCCGTGACGACCCGCTGGTGCCGCTGTCGGGCGGCCAGGACACAGCAGACCACACTCCCGGTGCCAGACTGATGGTGATCGACGGCATGGGCCATGACCTGCCGTCTGCGCTGCTGCCCCTGCTTAGCCAAGTCATTCTCGACCACTGCAATGCTTTTTCGGGCTCTAGCCCTTATCCGTGAAGCGTTAACAGCTATTATTTAAGTAGCGTCACGAATCACGCATCACACGCAAGCGCAAGCGCTTTTTCCCCAACCTTTCACCGAGTAGCACCCCATGCCCACCCCTCTGGACACCCTGAACGCCTCTTTTGGCTTGCCTGGCACACTGCACTTTGACGAGGCAGCACCCGGCCTGCCGGTGGCCCATATCACCACGCCGCTGGCCAGCGCCAGCATCGCGCTGCAGGGCGCCCAGGTGCTGACCTGGCAGCCGACCGGGCAACAGCCGGTGCTGTGGGTGTCCAAGGCCGCCATTTTTGAGGAAGGCAAGCCTGTACGCGGCGGCGTGCCAGTGTGCTGGCCGTGGTTTGGTGCGGTGCCCGGGAAACCCATGCATGGGTTTGTGCGCACCCGACTTTGGCAGCTACGAGGCGCAGAACTGGATGCGCCCGGCCAGGTCGTGCTGCGTCTGGGGATCGGTGACGACGTCGCCACCCACAGCCTTTGGGACCATGCGTTTGACTTGGAATTGACCGTGACCGTGGGAAGCACGCTGACCCTGGCGCTCACCACCCGCAACACTGGCACGCAAGCTTTTGAGATCACTCAGGCGCTGCACACCTACTTGTGCACCACAGAGATCACGCAAACCACGGTGCAGGGGCTCGACGCCTGCCACTATCTCGACAAGGTACAAGACTTTGCGCCATGCCAGCAAAGCGGCGCAGTCACCTTCCAAAGCGAAACCGACCGGATCTACACCGACACCACGGCAGACAGCCTGATCGTGGACGCAGCCGGTGGCCGAAACCTGCGCATCGCCAAACAGGGCAGCGCCAGCACCGTGGTCTGGAACCCCTGGACAGACAAAGAAAAAACCATGGCCGACATGGCCTGTGGCGAATACCGCCAGATGCTTTGCGTGGAAACCTGCAACGCCGGGCCGGATGCGGTGAGCATCCCGGCCGGCGGCGCGCACACGCTGGTGGCGATTATTTCGGTGGAGTAAGCGACCCATTGCCGCTGGGACGATCTGGCGAGGGTGAGCGCCAGTCTTGAACCGTCCGGTGACGGGCTTGGCGCCGCCGCCGCTCTGAGGTAGTATTTACCCTTACAAAACAAGTCCGCTGGAAGGGCAACACCTCATGACTACAGAAGCAACTCAAAAGAGAGTGCCGTTCGTGATCGAATGGCGCGACGGGTTCAAGATCGGCATTGACCAGGTGGATCAGGAGCATCGGCACCTGTTTACCTTGGTGCGCGCGCTCAACCTGGCGTCGGTGGACCACACTGTCGACGAACTGCTGGACTATGTGGTCACACATTTTTCCAACGAACAGGCGATGATGGAAAAAAGCGGCTACCCGGCGTTTGAGCAACATTTGAAGTTGCATGAAGAATTTGCCGCCCAGGTTGCCGAGTTTCTGGGCAGTGACCAGGGCTGGACCGAAGACCGGGTGCAGGAGATGCGCAAATTCCTGAACAAATGGCTGATCGGACACATCATGACCCACGACCTGCGCTTCGGAAAATGGCTCACCAGCCGGCCGGTACCGAGCGCCCCGCTGGTACAGCAGGTGGCGCCCAAGTCAGGCGGTTTTTTTGCCCGATTGTTTGGCCGGAAATGATCCCTGCGCAGCTGCCTGTCGCCGCGATCCACACCGCCCAATTCCCCGAGCACCTGACCCTGGCGCGCACCGGCCGGATGGCACGCGGGTCAATCTGCTCAGTGCTTGCCCAGCACTGGGTAGTCGGTGTAGCCCTTGGCGCCGCCGCCGTAGTAGGTGCTGCGCTCGCCCTCGTTGAGCGCGCTGCCATTGCGCAGGCGCTCCACCAGATCGGGGTTGGCAATGAAGGCTCGGCCAAAAGCGACCAGGTCAGCCCCCTCGCGCACGGCTAGCTCGGCTTGTACTTTGTCCAGACCGTTATTAACCATCCAGGCGCCCTGGCCGCCTGCCGCACGGTAGGCCCGGCGCAGGCCGGTGTAGTCAAACGGGCGGTCTGGCAGTTCGCGCGCGCCGCCGGTGGCGCCTTCGACGATGTGAACATAAGCCAGCTTGAACGCCGCCAGCTCACGCACCACGTAGTCAAACAACGGCTGCGGGTCTGGGTCAAACGCGTCGTTGGCCGGTGTTACCGGCGACAGGCGGATGCCCAGGCGGCCGGCGCCCACCGCATCACTCACTGCGCGCATCACTTCCAGCAGAAAGCGGGCGCGGTTTTCAATGCTACCGCCAAAGTCGTCGCGGCGCTGGTTCGAGCCGCTCTTCAAAAACTGGTCAATCAGGTAACCATTGGCGGCATGGATTTCCACGCCGTCAAAACCGGCGGTTTGCACCGCGTTGCGGGCGGCTGCAGCAAAGGTATGGACGATGTCGGGCAGTTCGTAGGCTTGCAGTGCACGCGGCTCCGAGGTGTCAACAAAAGACGGCACACCGTCCTTGATCAGCACCGTTTTGGTCTTGGCGGTGATGGCCGACGGTGCCACCGGCGCCGCACCACCTGGCTGCAGGCTGGTGTGCGAGACCCGGCCCACGTGCCACAGCTGGCAAACGATCTTGCCACCGGCGGCGTGCACGCTTTTGGTGACAGGCTTCCAAGCCTCCACCTGTTCTTCAGCATACAGGCCCGGCACATTGGCATAACCCTGGCCTTGCTGGCTGATGGCGGTGGCCTCACTGATGATCAGCCCGGCGCTGGCGCGCTGCGCATAGTACTCGGCCATCAGCGCGTTGGGAACAGCATCGGGCGCGCGGTTGCGGGTGAGTGGTGCCATGACAATGCGATTGGCGAGGTGTAAATCACCGGCATGTACAGTATTAAAAAGGGTGGCGGCAGAGTGGGGCATAAAAAAACCTCTTGAGAACGTAGAGTGATGGTAGCGCGGGCGCGGGCCCATGCACTTGAATAGGTGCAACGCAGTAACTGACTGGCAGCGCTACCTGCTGAGTTTGTACACCGAGGTTCCTGCCAGCAGGTTGGGCGCGAAACGCACAATTTCGCCCTCCTGAATACCAAATTGGTCCAGCACCTTGAGGTCACAGGCACGCGCCAGCAGCCCCAGATCGGCATGGGTGCCAACGCGAATATTGGGCGTGTTGTACCACTGGTAAGGCAGACGTTTGGTCACCGGCATGCGACCCTTGAGCACGCTCGCGCGGTTGGGCCAGTGGGCAAAGTTGGGAAACGCCACCACGCCAAAGCGGCCCACACGCACCGTTTCACGCAGCATGACTTCGGCGTTGCGCAGGTTTTGCAGGGTGTCGATTTGCAGCACCACGTCAAACGAGGCGTCCTCAAACATCGACAGGCCTTCATCCAGGTTGAGCTGGATGACGTTGACGCCGCGCTGCACACAGGCCAGCACGTTGGCGTCGTCAATCTCAATGCCGTAGCCGCTGCAGCCGCGCATCTGGCGCAAATAGGCCAGCATGGTGCCGTCGCCACAGCCCAGGTCGAGCACCCGCGAGCCTTCGGGCACCAGTTCAGCAAGCAGTTTTATGGTGGCACTGGCCAAGCCGTCAACCGTGCTGTGGGCATTCATGGCTGGCCCTCCAGGCTTTTCAATATGCTCTCAAAATAAGAGCGTATAACGCTTGTGTATCTTGGGTCATCGAGCAAAAAGGCATCATGTCCGTGGGGTGCATCAATCTCGGCGTAGCTCACGTCGCGCTTGTTGTCGAGCAGCGCCTTGACGATTTCGCAGCTGCGTTTGGGCGAAAAGCGCCAGTCAGTGGTGAAGCTCACCAGCAGGAACTTGGCGGTGGCGCGGCCCAGCGCCAGACTCAGATCACCACCGTGGGCACGCGCCGGGTCAAAGTAGTCCAGCGCGCGGGTGATCAACAGGTAGGTGTTGGCGTCGAAATACTCGGCAAACTTGTCGCCCTGGTAACGCAGGTAGCTCTCGATCTGGAACTCCACCTCTTGCGTGCTGTATTTGTACCTGCCGGCATCGGGCGCGGCGGATACGTCCCTGGCCTGCGCCAGCACCGCATCACGCAACTGGCGGCCAAACTTCTCGTTCATCACATCATCGCTCAGGTAGGTGATGTGGCCAATCATGCGGGCGATGCGCAGGCCGCGTTTGGGCACGGTGCCGTGCTGGTAAAAGTGGCCGCCGTGGAAGTCGGGGTCGGTGACGATGGCGCGGCGCGCCACTTCGTTGAAGGCAATGTTCTCGGCGGTCAGGTTGGGCGCGCTGGCAATCACCAGCGCATGCCGTATGCGCTCAGGGTACTGCAGCGCCCAGCTCAGGGTTTGCATGCCGCCCAGGCTACCACCCATCACTGCAGCGAGGGTCTGGATGCCCAGGGCATCAAGGAGTATTGCCTGCGAGTTGACCCAGTCTTCCACGGTGACCACCGGAAAATCGGCACCATACACCCGGCCTGTATCGGGGTTCGTGTGCATCGGGCCAGTGGAGCCAAAACACGAGCCGAGGTTATTCACGCCGATGACGAAAAACTTGTTCGTATCGAGCGGTTTGCCCGGGCCAATCATGTTGTCCCACCAGCCCTCGGAATTGTCCTGGCCAGCGTAGCTGCCCGCCACATGGTGCGAGGCGTTGAGCGCGTGGCAGACCAACACCGCGTTGGTTTTGGCGGCGTTGAGCTGGCCGTAGGTCTCAAAGCTCAGGTCGTAGCCGTGCAGACTGGCGCCGCTTTGCAGGGGCAGGGCAGCTGCGAAATGCATCGACTGGGGTGTGGCGATCAATGGCATAGTCACTTGGGGACAAAGCTCCAGAAAAAACCCGGTGGTGCTAAAGGCACAACCGGGTTGGCTGGCATCTTTAGCGGTACTTGTTACGCGCCCGCAATTGTGTCAAATCGGCGCAGGAATCAGTATAGCAACGCGACTCCAGCAGGGCGCGCGGCAACACCTGATGTAGGATTCAGAAAAAAAGTTTTCCGTTGGCAACCCACTAGCAACTCAGGGAAGCAACGCATGCCCGCTACAAACCCGGATAGACGCCTGCTGCTGGCCAGTGTGGCAGGCCTGTTGCTGGCCACTTTAGGTGCCTGCCAGCAGCCAGAACCCATGGTGCGAGTGGCCGGGAATTCATGGGTGGGCTATGCACCGCTGTACCTGGCACGCGAGCTGGGTTATTTCAACCTCACCAACCTGCGTCTGCTGGAGCTGGCCGCCAGATCGTCGGCACTGGCCAACTCGCCCGGGCAGTTCGAACAACTGCTGGCGGGGTACTTTCAGGCTCTGGCCATGCTGCAAAAATCGCCATCACAAGCCGCTACTGTGATGGCGCCGACCTTGGGCATCAGCGCTGCAGAGCTCCTCACCGCGTTGCAGGGGGTGCATATGATGAACCTTGCAGACAACCGCCGGCTGCTCGTTGGCACCCCACCCGGCCTGGAGCCGGTGGCGCGGTATGTGTCGGCACTGATGCTGCGCTCTGGCCTGCTGAACGCCGGCCCGAGTCTGGACGCCTTGACCGATGAGCGCTTTCTGCCCACCGCCTGACCGGAGACTTCACCATGCGCCCCCCGAGTCTGAAATGGTCGCTGCCCCTGGGGCTGGCCGTACTGCTGCTGATCTTTACCGCCTTTGCCACCTGGAACAGCCTGAGCACCCGCCGAGCCATCCTCACACAAACCACGCGCCAGGACGCGCTGAACCACGCCTCGCACCTGGCACGCATGGCAGAGTTGGGCTTTCCGTCCAGCCTAGCGCTGGTGGCGTCAGACCTGGGCCAGATCGGTACCGACCCGCGTGTGGAGACGGTGCTGGTGCTGGACGAGCAGGGAAACATCATGCTGTCGCAGCATCAAGCCTGGAGCGGCCTGGCCGTAAAAACCGTGCTGCCCGGTTTTGACGATGCTTGGCGGGCGCAGGTGGTCAGTGGACGCCTGCCGCAGGTGCGGGTTACCCACGACGGTTTACATATCACCAGCTTACAGCCGTTTCAGCTACCCGCCGCCAGCAACGAGGTGCGCAGCTTGCGCCGCGGCGTGGTCGTGATCCAGATGAACCTGACCCAAGCTTGGCAGGTAGCACGTTACCAGGCGTTGCTGGCGCGCGTGCCCGGTCTGATGACGGCGCTACTGGTGCTGTTGGCGGTGGGGATGATGTTGCACCATTTCGTCGCACGGCCCCTGCAGGTGCTGGCCCAAGCCGCTGGGCGCTTGAAACAGGGCCAGCTGGGCACCCGCGCCGCACTGCAAGGCCCGCGGGAGATCGACGAGCTGGCGCAAGGCTTCAACGGCATGGCCCAAGCCATCCAGGACGCGCAGCAAGCGCTGATCAACAGCGAAGAGCGCATGTCGCTCACCTTGCAGTCGATGGGTGACGGGCTGATTGCCACCGACACCCGCGCCCGCATCACCCTGATGAACCCCGCCGCCGAGCGTTTCACCGGCTGGACGCTGGCGCAAGCGCGCGGACTGGCAATCTCGGATGTGTTTGTCATCGAGAGCGCCATCACCGGGCTGCCCGCCGAGATTCCGGTGAAAAGGGTGCTCATCGAGGGTTCGGTGCTGGGCCTGGCCAACCATACCGTGCTGGTGGCGCGTGACGGCACCCGGCGTGACGTGTCCGACTCGGCGGCACCCATTCGCAACGCCCAAGGCGGTATTGAAGGCGTGGTGCTGGTGTTTCAGGATGTGACTGAGGCCTACCGCCTGCGCCGCGCGCTGGCGGACAGCGAGCAACACTTCCGCACCCTGGCCAACCACGGTCAGGCGTTGATCTGGACGGCTGGCCTGGACAAGAAGTGCAACTATTTCAACACCGTCTGGCTGGCCTTCACCGGCCGCACCCTGGCGCAGGAGCTGGGCGACGGCTGGGTGGAAGGCGTGCACCCGGACGACCTGGAGCGCTGTTTTTCCACCTATGCCGCCGCCTTTGATGCCCGCAAAGCCTTTGACATGGAATACCGCCTGCGCCATAGCAGCGGCGAGTACCGCTGGATTCTTGACCAGGGCAGCCCACGCTTTGACAGCCAGGGCCTGTTCCTGGGCTACATCGGGCATTGCCTGGACCTCACCCAGGTCAAGCAGGCTGAAGCCCAGGTCGCCCATCTTGCCTACCACGATGCGCTCTCGGGCCTGCCCAACCGCGCATTGTTTCAGGACCGGCTGACCCAGACAGTTTCGGCTGCGCGGCGCTGCCAGCGCTTTGGCGCGCTGATGTTTGTGGATCTGGACCATTTCAAGCGCCTTAACGACGTGTATGGCCATGCGCTTGGTGATGCGGTACTGAAAGAAGTCGCTACGCGCCTGCAGTTTTACCTGCGCCAGGACGACACAGTGGCGCGCTTGGGTGGCGACGAATTTGTGGTGTTGCTGCCCGCACTGGCTGCCGAGCCTGATGGCGCCGCCACGCTGGCCCGTGCGGTGGCCGACAAAATTCGCCTGGCGCTGGAAGCCCCCATCTTCATCGACGGGGTGACCCACCACACTGCAGCCAGCATTGGCGTCACGCTGTTCCCGAAAGCGGATGAGTCGGTGGACGACCTGATGCGCGAGGCTGACATTGCCATGTACCGCTCCAAGGAGAGTGGCCGCAACCAAATCTCGTTCTTCCAGGCTGACATGCAACACAGTGTGACCCAGCGCTACGCCCTGGAGCAGGAGCTGCGCGGCGCGGTCGCGCAACACGCGTTTGAGCTGTACCTGCAGTCGCAGGTCGATGCTGCCGGGCAGATCACCGGCGCCGAAGCCCTGGTGCGCTGGCACCACCCGACGCGTGGGCTGGTGGCACCGGCCACCTTTATCCCGTTGGCCGAAGAAACGCGCCTGATCCTGCCGCTGGGCGAATGGGTGCTGCAGCAGGCCTGCCAGGTGATTGCCCGGCTGGATGCCGCTGGGCACAGCTTGCACATCGCGGTGAATGTGAGCCCACTGCAGTTTGCCCAAGCCGATTTTGTGGCCCGCACCCGCGACATCCTCAGCGTGACTGGTGCCGACCCTACCCATCTGACACTGGAGATCACCGAAGGTCTGCTGGTGGAGCACATGACCGAGACCATGGGCCGTATGGCCGAACTGGCTGGCCTGGGCATCCGCTTCTCGATAGACGACTTTGGCACGGGTTACTCGTCGCTGTCGTACCTGAAGCGCCTGCCACTCTACGAGTTGAAAATAGACAGGAGTTTTGTGCAGGACGTGCCAGACGATCCCAACGACGTGGCCCTGGTCGAGACCATTCTGGCCATGTCACAACACCTGCATCTGCACGTGGTCGCTGAAGGGGTGGAAACCGCTGCGCAGTTTGCGTTTCTCAAAAGCCGGGGTTGCACGCGCTTTCAGGGCTACCTCTTTCACCGCCCGCAAGCGCATCAGGACTGGCTGGCCGCCTTGATCAAAACCGCCGACTGAGATAACCAAAAACCGGAGACGACATGCCGCGCTTTGCCGCCAACCTGACCCTGCTGTTTACCGAAGTGCCGTTTCTGGAGCGTTTTGAGCGCGCTGCGAGCGCCGGTTTCACCGCCGTGGAGTTTTTGTTTCCCTATGCCTGGTCAGCCGAGGTCATCAAAGCCCAGTTGGACCAGCACGGCCTGACACTGGTGCTGCACAACCTGCCCGCCGGTGAGTGGGACGCGGGTGAGCGCGGCATCGCCTGCCACCCGGACCGGGTGCAGGAGTTTTGTGCCGGCGTGCGCCAAGGCATCCGCTATGCGAAGGCCCTGGGCGTGTCACAGCTCAATTGCCTGGCGGGCAAGGCCCCGGCTGGTGTGGCAGATGCGCTGGCGCACCAGACACTGGTGCAAAACCTGCGTTTTGCTGCTGCCGAGCTGAAAAACGCCGGGCTCAAACTGCTCGTCGAGCCCATCAACACCTACGACATTCCCGGGTTTTATATCAGCCGCACTGCGCAGGCGCTGGCGATTCTGGACGAGGTTGGCGCTGATAACGCCTTTGTGCAGTACGACGTTTACCACGCCCAGCGCATGGAAGGCGAGCTGGCCGCCACGCTGCAGCAACACCTGGCACGTATTGGCCATATCCAGCTGGCCGACAACCCGGGCCGCCACGAACCCGGCACCGGTGAGATCAATTACCGCTACCTGTTCGCACGGCTCGACGAGCTGGGCTACACCGGCTGGGTCGGTTGCGAGTACAAGCCGCTCACCACCACGCTGACTGGCCTGGGCTGGCTGGCCTGGGCGGGTGCCAAGCAGCCTGCCTGACCTGACCTAACTAACTTAACCTAAACCCCATCCCGCCATGAACCAGCCCCTGAGCCCGCGCGCATCCACAGACTTGCTGCGCCGCCTGTTTGACGCCGCCATTGCCAGCGCCCAACCGGCGCGCTGTGTGCCAGCACACCTGCCCCACCCGCAAGAGCTGGGCAGCGGGCGGCTGGTGGTGATCGGCGCGGGCAAGGCCAGCGCCGCCATGGCGCGTGCGGTGGAAGACCATTGGGCAGGGCCACTGAGCGGGCTGGTGGTGACCCGCTACGGCTACAACGTGCCCTGCGAGCGCATCGAGATCGTGGAGGCCGCGCACCCGGTGCCGGATGATGCTGGTGCGCAGGCCGCCCAGCGGCTGCTGGAAACCGTGCAGGGTCTGAGCCAGGATGACATCGTGCTGTGTCTGATTTCTGGTGGTGGTTCATCCCTTCTACCCTTACCCATCAAGGGTTTAACGCTATCAGACAAGCAGCACGTCAGCCGCGCGTTGCTGGCCAGCGGCGCCAGCATCAGCGAGATGAACTGTGTGCGCCGTCACCTGTCGGCCATCAAGGGCGGGCGCCTGGCTGCAGCCTGCCACCCGGCGCGGGTCATCACCTTGCTGCTGTCAGATGTACCAGGCGACAACCCGATGGACATCGCCTCTGGCCCCACGGTGTCCGACCCCACCACCTGCCAGGACGCGCTGGAGATCGTGCGACGCTACGGCATGACGCTGCCACCGGCCGTGCTGGACGTGCTGGAGAGCGGCCGTGGCGAGTCGGTTAAACCGGGCGATGCGCGCTTGGCCCGCTCCGAGACACGCATGATCGCCACCCCGCAAATGGCGCTGGAAGCCGCCGCCAGCATCGCTCGCGAACAGGGTTTTTCCGCGCACATACTTGGCGACGCCTGGGAGGGCGAGGCACGCGAGGTGGGCAAGGTGCTGGCCGGCATGGCGCTGCAAGTGGCGCAACGCGGCCAGCCGTTTCAGGCGCCGTGTGTGCTGCTGTCTGGTGGCGAAACCACGGTGACGGTGCGCGGCCAGGGCCGTGGCGGGCGCAATGTGGAGTGCCTGCTGTCGCTGGCCATCGCCCTGCGCGGCCAAAGCGGCGTGTACGCCCTGATGGGTGACACCGACGGCGTCGACGGGCTGGAAGAAATTGCCGGTGCCATCGCTACGCCCGACACCCTGTCACGCGCCTGGGATCAAGGCCTGCGCCCGCTGGAGCATCTGGCCAACAACAACGGCCACGGTTTTTTTGAAGCGCTGCAGGACACCGTGGTAACCGGACCCACCCTCACCAATGTGAACGATTTCCGGGCGGTGCTGATTCAGAGCGCCGTTTAAAGCGCAACTAATTTCATAGCTACCCACGCTTTATTCATAAGGGCTAGCGGCCTAAAAGGCTTATAACTATGCGAGCAGTGCCCATAACCCGAGGCCCATGAAGATCAGCGCCGAGACGATGTGCACCACGCGCAGCGGCACCAGTCGCGTCATGCGCTCACCCAGCCAGACCACCGGCGCATTGGCCAGCATCATGCCCAGCGTGGTGCCGGCAATCACCCAGTAATAGGCGCTGTATTGCGCCGCCAGCATCACCGTGGCCACTTGGGTTTTGTCACCCATCTCGGCCAGAAAAAACGCCACCACCGTGGTGCCAAACACGCCGAAACGCGGTTTGGCGGGCGCATCGTCGTCTTCCATCTTGTCCGGGATCAGCATCCACACCGCCATGGCGATGAACGACACGCCCAACACCCAGCGCAACACGTCCGGGCCCAGCGCGGTGTTGACCCAGGCACCCACGGCACCGGCTAGCGCGTGGTTGGCGATGGTGGCAACAAAGATGCCGGCCACGATGGGCCAAGGTTGGCGAAAACGTGCGGCCAGAATAAGGGCGAGCAACTGGGTTTTGTCACCCATCTCCGCTAGGGCGACGATGCCGGTGGATACTAAAAAGGCTTCCATGAGGGTCTCCGGCCGGTTGATGAAACCAATGACTGCGCAGCATCCCCGGCCAAAACAGAGGTGCGCAGTCAAAGGTCTCGCCAAAATCCTGTTGCAGGACTTTGCTTGCGCCATGTTGGCCGGTGACGGCCAGACAAGTCTGTTGACGCAAGCCCCTCTCAATGAAGAAGGGCGGCTACTCCCCAATGACAGCGCGTATTGTAGAAGCCCTTGTAGAGCGCCCCAACCAGACAAATCACCCCAAACTGGCGCGCTTTTTGCTTTAGTTTGGTGCGTTTCCATGAAACTGGATTAAAGCGCACTGATAAATAGCAATTCACTCAAAGAGGTTCTCATGGAAGCACCAAAACAGGGAGCAGATGTCCTGTTCATCCTGCTGGGCGGCATCATGGTGCTCGCCATGCACGCCGGTTTCGCGTTTTTGGAGTTGGGCACGGTACGCCGCAAAAACCAGGTCAATGCCCTGGTGAAGATTCTGGTGGACTTCTCGGTGTCGACTGTGATGTATTTTTTGGTCGGTTACGGCGTGGCTTATGGCACGCACTTCTTTGTCGGTGCCGACCAGCTGGCCGCCAAAAACGGCTACGAGCTGGTGAAGTTTTTCTTCCTGCTGACCTTTGCGGCGGCTATTCCGGCCATCATCTCGGGGGGCATTGCCGAGCGGGCGCGCTTTTGGCCACAACTGATGGCGACGGCGATCATCGTCGGCTTTATTTACCCGTTTTTTGAAGGCATCGCCTGGAACCAGCACTTTGGGGTGCAGGCGTGGTTAAAAAGTCTGACTGGTGCCGAGTTTCATGACTTTGCCGGCAGCGTGGTGGTGCATGCGGTGGGCGGCTGGATCGCCTTGCCAGCGGTGGTCTTGCTCGGTGCCCGTGCCAACCGCTACCGCAAGGACGGCGGCATTTCGGCGCACCCGCCAAGCAGCATTCCTTTTCTGGCGCTGGGCGCCTGGATTCTGACGGTGGGCTGGTTTGGCTTCAACGTGATGAGCGCGCAGACTTTGGACAAAATTTCAGGGCTAGTGGCGGTCAACTCGCTGATGGCGATGGTAGGCGGCACGCTGGCAGCGCTGGTGGCTGGCAAAAACGACCCCGGTTTTGTACACAACGGCCCGCTGGCCGGCTTGGTGGCGGTGTGCGCGGGCTCAGATCTGATGCACCCGCTGGGTGCGTTGGTGGTGGGCGCGGTGGCCGGTGGGCTGTTTGTCACCATGTTCACCTGGACGCAAAACAAGTGGAAGATTGACGACGTGCTGGGGGTTTGGCCACTGCACGGCTTGTGCGGCACCTGGGGGGGCATCGCTGCAGGCATTTTTGGCAGCCACGCCCTGGGCGGCCTGGGCGGGGTCACATTCACCGCGCAACTCATCGGTACCGCCATCGGCGTGGCCTGGGCTGTGTTCGGCGGGGTGCTGGTGTATGGCGTCATCAAGCTGGCGGTTGGCCTGCGCTTGAGCCAGGAAGAAGAATTTGACGGTGCTGACCAGTCCATTCACCGCATCAGCGCGACGCCGGAGCACGAGGTCAACTGGTAAGCGCAGGTGTTCCGCGCAATTAAAGTCGTAAACAGGTCATTAAAGTCGTAAACACGGGCCTAGCATTCATGCGGGTTTGCGGGGTGTTGGATTTTGGAGACGATTATTTAAAGTCGTAAACACAACAACTTTTTGTCTTTTTCAGCAGGTGACTGCCGTGTCTGCTGTGGGCCAGCACCCACACTACCCACCGTGGGTGTCCGCAATACAAGCCGCACGTCCGCTAATAGGCGCTATCAATAGAGTCGGGAAGGGGCGCGGTGGCATGCAGTTCCGTTTCCACTCCCCACTCATCGAACCGAACATGCAGATCCCCAGCATCCAGCACTCTGAGCGATCAGTTTTCGAAAAGTCATGACGAGCAACTCACATACGACACTCCACCAATCTCAAAGAACTCAGACGGCTTTAGCCTGTAATATTTTTCCTCCACGGCCATCGACTGCTCGGAGTAGGGTTGCGTCATGACTTCCTGCAGCTCTCGAACCAGAGCGTAGTTCCCTGCACTCGCTTGACGGTACGCAGGCACAAGGAACCACTCTCGCAAACTGTATTTTGGGTTGACCAGTTTCATTCGCCTAGAGAGGTCCTCACGGGAGCGGGGCGGAGCCGCTTCCGCGTCCGCGTCGGTCGTGCTAGCGCTGGCGCTGCAGTTGCCGTTGCCAACCAACGATTTCCATTGTGTTAGCCACTCTGACCAGCGCTTGTCCATTGCTTCGTCGTTCTGGTAAAAACTCTTTTTGAGTGGCCCAATGTCGTCAGGTACCGTCGAGAGCTCGCGGAAGAAAATGGTGAAATCGACAGTTGTTTGCACCATGAGCGTTTCAAGCTCACTGAATAACGCCGCGTGAAAAGTGCCAAGTCCAAGCTTGGCAGCCCACATCTTCTCCATTTGCGCTTGCATCACGGTCGAAAAGCCACTGCGAATCTCGTCAAGCTGTCGCAGGTTGTCCTGAAGCGACGTCAGCGGTGCCATTGATGACAGTAAAGGCCGCAACGCCATACAAAACATGTGGAAGTTGCGTTCCGCTGCCACGGGTTGGTTCAGGAACGCGAAGTGTTGCCCGCCACCTGTCCATGGCTGGTAGTGTGGGTTGAACACATCGCAGAATCCGAATGGACCATAGTCGAGTGTGAATCCACCGGCCGCGCAGTTGTCGCTATTGAAGTTGCCCTGGCAGTAGCCAACGCGGATCCAGTTCGCCACAAGCTTTGTCAGGCGACTGCGGAACTCAAGGGCGAGCAACACCACTTTTTCGGCAGTACTTAGTTGTCTGTCGATGACGTCTGCGTACTCACGGTCGATCAATTGCAGCACAATTTTCTCAAGCTCCTCCATCGCTTTCGGGTGTTCCTGCTTGCGAGCACGGCGACCGAAGAGCTCGAGTTGGCCGACCCGAATGAATGACGGAGCGACGCGGGTCGTGATGGCGACTGCCTCTGATGTAAGCCTGTCGGGATCCTTAGCGCGCGAGCCCTCCGAGTACCACGGCCTATTGACCTTCTCCGTTTTCGACACGTATAAACTCAGAGACCTTGACGTTGGCACGTCGAGCGCGTGCATGTGCTCCTGTGCCAGGAACTCCCGCACACTCGACCGCAGCACGGCGCGACCATCCGCACCGCGGCAATAGGGCGTGCGGCCTCCACCTTTGAGTTGCATTTCCCAGCGCCTGCCATTGATGACGGCCTCAAGCACGGAAACTGCGCGACCGTCGCCGTATCCGTTGCCAGTTTGGAACGGACACTGTTGGGTGTACTCGGTGCCAAAAATAGAAAGTGCGTAGCCGCACGCCCAACCGACCTTGCGCATCGGCTGCGGAACGTGTGAGATGTCGCCGGAGAACATGCGGACGAAATCGACCGACTGTGCCATGCTGTCGGCGAAGCCAAGTTCGAGAAAAAAGTTTTTACTGTGAGCGACGTACTCAGGGTCTTCGATTGGCGTGGGATTAACGGGGACAAAGTGGCCCGTGAAGACCTGTCGCGGCGCGTGGTCGGCGCCGTTTGCTTGTCCGTCAGGATCGCAGTTAAGCGTATCCACGAGCGAGTAGTTCGCCAACTTTGCGAGATCGGCTAGCGTCGCGACGGTCGCTGAGGGTTTTTGGGACAGTAGATTTGTCATATAGCAAGATGGCGTTTCAGCCTAATTGTGAACGCGTACGGTGAGCATGACCAGTTACCGTGATGGCGTTGCCGTCTGAATTGGTCAAGTTATGTGATGGTCAGATAACCTGCCCCATCACGAAGGCTGATCAATTTGAAGGCAGTCGATCCTGATGGC
>Ga0209181_10005567_pt1 | contig 18074 bp, 13 predicted proteins | sample MAT05_FD_187208 | JGI IMG/M metagenome (GOLD analysis project Ga0209181, IMG submission 187208) | Freshwater microbial communities from Lake Fryxell liftoff mats and glacier meltwater in Antarctica - MAT-05 (SPAdes) (version 2) | ecosystem: Environmental > Aquatic > Freshwater > Ice > Liftoff...
AATGGTGCCCAGCCCAGCAACTCAAGGAACGCACATGAATGTCTTCAAGTTTGTCCCAACGCAGCTGGCAGTCGCCGCTGTTTCCCTGGCTGCCATCGCCCTGCCGGGTGTCGCGCATGCCGACGCTGTTGCCCAGTCGATTCTGGAGGTCAACGCGTTTACTGTCACGTCTACCGGCGCCAGCGCAGCTACTTTTGTATCAGCCGCTTCGAACACCACGCTGACGACGAACTTGGTCGGTTTTGGGAGCCAGTCCATCTCCAACAACCCCACCCCCCAGTTCGACAATCGCCTGTGCAACGGCCCTGACTGCGCAGCCACGTACTTGACACCTGGCGGTAGGTTCATCAAGAACCTCTCTCCTTTTGCGCCTATTGGAAATCTCGCTGGCGCGGGGGTGCAAATCACCGGAGCACCCAACATCGCCGGCGGGTCCACGGCCAGGGCCGAGTCCAACGTACAAGTGACGCCGAGGGGCGACGGTGCATCTACCGGGAATACGAATTTGTCAAGTGACTTCCAGGTTGCGTTGGCCGGCCCAGGTCGGTTGCAGTTCAATTTCAATGCTAATTTGTTCCTGCGCTCCTACCTTGATGGTTCCCCGATGCTCCCCTTTGCGAATGCCACTGCCACAGCGGGGTGGTCAATGACAATCGCCGGCAATGGCTTCGATGTGTTTCAGTGGAATCCCGTAAGCGGCGCCGGCGGTGGCGCCCTTTGCAATATTACGGGAGCTAGCACCTGTGTTGGTTCGAGCGGTTCCGGCGCGTTCAGTTTGACCAACCGTCAGACCTCAGTGAACAACACGTCGATCCCGTTGGACCGTGAGATCGATCTCGTTGGAGGCTTGTTCGCTGCGAATACTGGAGACTTGGCAGCCGGCGTTTACACGATCACGATCCAGCACAACACGGGCTCAAATGCGCGCATCGATATTCCGGAACCGAACAGCCTGGCGTTGATCGGCATCGCCCTGCTTGGTGCCGCAGCGGCCGCAAGCCGTCGCCGCAAGGTCTGACCGAATCTTTAGCAAACCGCCAGTCCAACGGCCCCCGAGCGGGGGCCGTTTTCGTTTGTGCAACGACTTTTCGTTTCGTGGGGCAACCCCGGCCAGGATAGTTGACGCCAGTCAGACCACCGCAGCAACGCCTTCGTCTGGGCCCTGAACGCCCAGCTTCAGTTTGCGGGTTGGGCTTCGCGCAGATTCCGCACGGTGATCAAGGCCCAGGCTTGATCAGAGATTCTCTTCATCGGCGCGGTAACCTCGTCTTGGCAGTCGAAGCAATCTGTGAACCTGGTTAAACGGTAGAGCTAACCCCGCGCCGACGTCGCCTCCTCGCGACGCGGCGGAACCTGTCCGTTGTCTAACTCTGGCTGCAGAGTGCTCGCCACATCCAGCGTGCCCACCGCAAGAAGTCGATCGCAAACCGGCATTGTGGTCGCCACTCTGTTCCAACCCTTCCAGACGCTGTTCACCGCGGCACGACGGTAGTCAGACGATTCGGGAAGCCGGGCCATCAGCCGCCGATGAGCTTCCTCCAAGTGGTGGTAGGGAACGTAAGGCGCAAGGTGGTGGAGTGCGTGGTATTGCAATCCGACCGGGCAAAGTAACCAAGTAGACAGGGTGTTGCCCTCGACGTTGAGAGAGTCTTTCATTTGCTCTACCGCATTCCGCCCGCCTGGATGCTCGTCATAGAGGTGGGTCGCCCCAGCTGCCCTAAGCGTGTTCAGCATGGCAATCCCGACAATGAGCACTGCCCACACGATGGCCACGCGACTGTGTGTGCCGGCGGCCAGTACGCAAAGCGCCCAAGCTACGAACATGCATGCAATCTCTATGAATCGATGCTCTCGTTGCCACTTGCCAGATGTTTCGGAGACTTTGAATGGAACCCGCAATGAGAGGTGGAGAAAGCGCGGTATCAACTCGTTGCGCACCCATGGTACGGCGAAACTCAATGGCGTCAACAATCCGAATCTAATCACCAACGCCAGAGGAATTAGGAGATTCAACGCCAGGAGCTTGGTTACTGTCGAGTAAGCCCGGCCAGCAAACTGTTCATACTCCCCGTCCTGAAGCGTGCCGTAAGCGCGAGAACTGTGGTGCGCTTGGTGAACTGGAAGGTACAGCAGCAACGGCAGAAGCAATGGGATACCGGCGATCACATGCCAGTGACCGCGAAACCAATGCATCTGCTGTTGATGGAACAGTTCGTGGATAAAAGCCAGAACGCGGAACATCGCGAGGCAGCTCACCGTGATCCACAACGCCGCCATCGGCAGGGAAGACGTCGCAACCGCCGCTCCGTATGCCCACCAGCCGACGACGCCTGACAGCGTTGCGTCGACGAAGTAACGCTTGGGGTTGGGAGTTCGAAGATCGTCGACGAGTGCGCGACAGGCGGCAAGATCAACCGGACGTGCAGGGATATTCATGTAATTTAGCTGGTTGGCAGCTGGCGTGAAGATGTCCGACAGCCAGAAAGTGCGTCAACACACTTCTCAAGCTGACCTTATTCAGTGATATCGGCCAGATTGCGCTCCTTCTTGAGCGCAACCTCCTTGTAAAGCTCGCGGCCCAACCCCGCGAGCCAGGCGCCTGGTTCCTCAAGGACCCGCTGACGCTGTTTGTGGCCGCAACCACGCCGACGCGGTCTTGGCGGCGGCTTCTGGATCCGAGATGTGGCCTCGCCGAACTTTAAGCCAATCGATCCACACCGCGCTCGCTCAACACCGCGGCAAAAGTGACCGCTGTTTCATGCGCAACTTTTTAGAAATGCGCATTTCACTTATAGTGCGCACGATTGGAGTGTGCCATGCAGGTATTCACAGCTACAGACATCAAGAACAAGCTCGGCGACGTCTTCGACGCTGTCGAGCAAGACGAGGGCGCGACCGTGCTCATCGAGCGGAACCGTCGTCCGGTGGCCATGCTGCTCAACGCGCATATCGCCGAGAAGGTGATCCTCGGCGCCTATGCGCATGGGGTCGTGTCCCGGACCATGGCGATGCAACAGCTGGGGATCGTGTGGTATGGCGATCTGTTGCAGCGGATGAGTTCGGCAGGCATCGAGCGTCCGTCTGTGTCCGCTTCTGACGCTTTGACCATGGACCAGTCGATCAACGACGTATTCGCTGCAATTGATGGTCTGAAGTGACGTTCGGCGACATCGAACCCATCAGGTCCGCGATGAGTGAAAAGGTCAAGATTGTGTTGCCCGACACGGGGCCGCTGATCACTCTCGCCCAGGCAGATGCGCTGGACGCGTTGCTCGTTTTCAACGCCGATCAAGTCCAGCTTGTGTTCACTGACATGGTGGAATTCGAGGTTGCTCGACAGCGAAGTACCCGTGAAGATGCGCAACGCATCGCAGACTTCATAAAGCGCCATATCGGCAGGGTCGTGATTGAAGAAACGTCATTCGGTCGAATGGCGATTTCGGCGGCGAAGACCTGCGAACGCTACACCCAGAGCCAGCAGGTGCGGGATTTCTACGCCGCGAATGAAATGCCCGTGCCATCGCCGGTAGCACCGAACAACGGCGAGATATCCATCAACAGCTATGTGACCGGGCTGATTGGTCAACCCCCGGGTCCACCGTGCTTGGTCATTGCTGAAGATGACTATTTCCTGAGGTCAACACCTGGCGCCCTGCCTGGAAACGCTCACATCATTTCCACGGCCAGGCTACTGGCCAAGATCGAAGCGCTGAATCCTCGTTTCAGCGCTCGACGGGTGCTCGATTCCGCGGCTGACTTCGCGGGCCGCAATTCGGATCGAGCGGTCGTTGATGCACCAGCGGCCAAGCTATGAGGTGGAACAACCTAACCAGAATCGCTCAACGCGAGCAATTTGACCAACAAGCTGACCAAGCAACATGTGGGTTCATCGCCCAGTGATCGCATGAAGAAGCCCTCTGATCGCAAACGCTTGATCCGCGCTTCGTCGTCGAACAGGCAGTCCGCTCAGGGCCGCTCTGCAAATGTTTGGGTCTGGCCCTGGCACAGAACCGCCAGGGGCCGGAGTTCGGCCAGCGCATGGGCGCGATGTTGCCGCTTGATGGCAAAACGGCGTTCGCAAGGCGCGATGCGGCGCCGAAATCCTGACCACAGATCGTGGTCCGCCCGGGAAATGGCCAGTAAGAGTCCACCTCGCCATGCGGAAATGCGGGCGCACTTCATTTCGGCGCTATTAAGCCGCCTGACCTCAAGAGACACGTACACCTCGGCGACTTAGGTTGTTGGTTTGTCGTATACCGCTCATTTTTGTTGGGTTCGCCGAGCATTCGCGCTCACCTGCTTTGAGCGGCTGCGCGAAGGGCCGCCACAGGCCACGATGGCCAAGCCCGCCCGCCACCGTAGGGGACAGATCCGCCGCTCTGATGCCCAGCTGTCCGCACCGCGTGCAGATTTCACGGACCGAGCCCCCGATTCGCGGGGGCACGGCGAGCGAAGTGAAGGCCATAATCCAATCGGTGTGGGCGCCGCTTCCCACGGAGATCTTCATGGACCATCCCGACCTACCCAACCCGCAGAAGACCAGCGCCCGCCGCCGGCTCATCCGCGGCGCGCTTTCCGCGCCAGCGTTGATGACCGTGTGCTCCGGCAGCGCCTTTGCAGCGGCATCCAACCTGCGCTGTCTGGCCAATGCGGCCGGCGCCACCACACCGCCCGCGGCCTGGGGCACCCCGGGGACCGATACTTATCTTCGGGTTCGGCTTTACCGGGTCATTACGTGCACGACGACCGCGCCGTCCCCTGACTGCGTTGCCCAACCTGCCCTTCACTACATCCGGGGCAACGACCTGAACATGTACGTTCGCGGCCCGGGAATGCCCACCGACTCGCAGTACCTTCAGATCGACCCGGTCAGCTACGTAACCATCGGCTCGCCGGTCCCCATCGTTGTAGCCCCCCCCACCATCACGTCTGAAGTCCTCGTCGATCAATACGTCGCGATACGTTTCGACTCGAGCGGCGTGATCGTGGGCATCGGCGTCCCGGGCTCTGGCGGCCAGGGCGGCATGGTGGGCATGAGTTGCTGGCTCTCCGCCTTTCCCAGACCTTAATCAGCCTGGCGGGCGGCCGGTTCGGGAGGTGATCCACAGCACCGGGTACGTCCTGGTTCCCGACGTGCTCGTCGAGCCGCTGGGTGACCACTGGGTGGCGTTCAGCCCCAGCTCGGGCGAATCGCACCTGATCAACGACACCAGCGCGGCCATCGTGGAGATGCTGTCTTGCGAGTCAGCGCTGACCCTGGCGCAGGCCTGCACCGCGCTCGCGGCCGAGGTGGGCACCCTGCCGGCAGACACCGAGGGGCTGGTGCACGAGGCCTTGCAGACCTTCGTCAGGGCCGGCCTGGTGCGCGCCGTGCGGCTGCCGCGCGACACCCACCCGTGAGCCCCGACGCCCACCCCGCCGGCGGCCTGCACCAGCTGGGAACAGGTGCGCTGCGCCAACGACTTGCACGCGGCGGCCTGCACCTCGACCTGGGTCTGGTTCGCCTGCGTGTGCGGGCTGACGAACCGTCGTTCGCAGACCAGTTGTGCGAGGTTTATCGGCACTTCACACCCACCGAAGAGCCGACCTGGAGCGATCTGCATGTGTCGCTGCTGCGCGCCACCGGGGTGCGCCGCTGGTTGCGCCCCCAGGTGCGCTTCATTTCCGACAGCCGCATGGAGTTCGACCCCTTCCCGGCCGACCACGCCCTGCCGCTGCTGGAATGGGGCGTGAACTGGCTGATCGGCCGGCGCATGAACGACGTGCTGCTGCTGCACGCCGGCACGCTGGAGCGTGACGGGCGGGCACTGGTGATGCCTGCGCTGCCAGGGTCTGGCAAGAGCACCCTCAGTGCCGCGCTCAGCCTGCGCGGCTGGCGTTTGCTTTCCGACGAGTTTGGCGCCTTCGACCCGCGGGCCGGCGCCTTCCGCGCGGTGCTGAAGCCGGTGGCGCTGAAGAACGAGTCCATCGACGTCATCCGCCGTTTCGAACCAGGCGCCGAAATCGGGCCTTCGTTCATCAAGACGCGCAAGGGCACCGTGGCGCATCTGGCCCCGTCGTTCGAGGCCGTGTCGCGCCGGCACGTCACGGCGCTGCCGGGCATGCTGGTCTTGCCACGCTGGCAAGCCGGCAGCGCCACCGTGCTCGAGCCCGTGCCGCCGCAGGTCGCCTTCACCAGCCTGGCTTTCAATGCCTTCAACTACGCCGTGCAGGGAGCGGATGGCTTCCGGGCCGTCATGGCGCTGGTGCGCGGCATGCCAGCGTGGCGCTTGCAGTACAGCGACCTGGAAGACGCGACGGCACGCCTGCTCGAGCGCTGGCACGAACAGGTGCCGCTCGATAGCGATCCCCGGCCATGACAGGCCCGGTCACGCCACCACCGCAGTTGGCCTGGCTCGAGGCCCTGCGCGAGCCTGCGTCGGCCCTGGAGTGGGATCTGGCACGCTGGGAACACGTGATCCGCGTCGCGCGCCGCCTGCGCCTGCTCGGCCGCCTGGCCAGTGGGGTGTGCGCAGCGGGCATGCTGCCGCGCCTGCCCGCGCAGGCGGCCCGGCACCTGCAGGCCGAGTTGCGCTACGCCACGTGGCGCTCGGACGGGCTGGCCTGGGTACTTGAGCGTCTGCCCGACATGCTGGGCGAGGTGACCTACCCCCTGGTATTGCTCAAGGGCGCGGCCTACATGGGGCAGGGCCTGGCGATCGGGCGGGGGCGGCTGCCGTCCGACGTGGACATCCTCGTGCCCCGCGAGCACATCGCCGACGCGCAGGCCCGACTGCTTGGCGCCGGCTGGGAGGAAGCGGCACTGGACGCCCACGACCAGAGGTACTACCGCGAGTGGAGCCACGAGGTCGCGCCGATGCGCCACCCCCTGCATGGGCTGGAGCTGGACCTGCACCACAACATTCTTCCGCCGGTGGCGCGCACGCACGTGGATGCCTCACTGCTGCTGGCCTCGTTGCAGGCGTCGAACTGGCCACACTGGCAGGTGCTGGCCCCGGCCGACCAGGTGCTGCACAGCGCAGCCCACCTCTTCCACGACTCTGAACTGCGCGACCGCCTGCGCGACCTCGTCGATCTGGACGGGCTGCTGCGGCACTTCGGCACCGCCCCGGGTTTCTGGGACGGCCTGGTTGCCCGCGCCTCGGTGCTGGGCCTGCACGAGTCGCTGACGCTGGCCCTGCACTTCTGCAGCCGGTGGTTGGCCACGCCCGTCCCGCCGGAAGTGATGGCCGCGGCCCGGGCGCGTGGCCTGTCGCGCGCCAAGGCACTGTGGCTGCATCCTTTGCTCGAAGCCACGCTCTGGCCCGCCGACCCCGACCGCCTGCCGCCGCGGCGTCAGGCCCTGGCGGCGCAGACCCTACTGGTGCGGCATCACCTGGGCCGCATGCCGCTGAGCCTGTTGTTGCCCCATCTCTGGCACAAGCTGCGGCCGGGTGCGGGTGCGCGCGCGGACGCGGACGTGGCGGCCGACGCCCCGGCCCGCTGAAGGCCGACAAGACGCCCCGCGTCGTTGGCGCAGCGGCCGGACCGGACTTATGTCACGCCACCCCCCTTACTCGGGGGTTGTGGTGTCCGGTTGCAGGTGCTTACAGTCAAGAGAAGGTACATGTGTCAAAAAAACTGACAGCGTCGGCTTGAATGCAAGTCGATCGATCGGTCAGCACCGGATCACCAATGCATCGCACCATTCATCTCCACTGGTTTCGCAGCCGCATGCTCATCGCACTGCTTGACGCCGGCCTGGTGTTGACGGCGGTTTGCGCGGTTCTGCTGTGGCAGGCCGGCTCGCTGGACTACATGGTGCCCATGGCGGGCACGCACGCCGGGTCGCTGGCGGCGGGCATCTTTTTCATCAATGCAGCCAATGGCCTGTACGCGCCCAGGCAGCGGCGTTCGGGCTGGCTGCTGAAGCTTCGCGCCGCTCTGGCCTTGTCTATGGCACTGGCGCTGACCTATGCCATCTTCACCTTCCTGCCCACCCAGTTCGGCCAGCGCGACGCTGTACTCGCGGCCGCCATGCTTGCGGTCTCGGCCGTCATGCTGCGGCGGGCCCACGTGACGCACATCGCCTCGAACCCACGGCGCCGCCGCACGCGCGCGCTGATCTTCGGCTCTGGCGAAGCGGCCCGCGTCGTGGGGCATACGCTCACCGCCGCCGACCCCGACGTCCAGATCGTGGGCTACTTCGCCGGCCCCAACGAAAGAGATCCGGCGGTGCCAGGTGGCGAGATCCTGCCCGCCAACCGCTCGCTCATCGAAACTGCGCGGCAACTGGGCGTGGACGAGATCGTCGTGGCGCTGACCGAGCGCCGCGCGGGCAGCATGCCGCTGCGTGAACTGCTCGACTGCAAGCTGCAAGGCATCATGGTGTATGACCTGAACTCGCACTTCGAGAAGCGCCTGGGCCAGATCCGCATCGACTACCTGAACGCAAGCTGGCTGATTTTTGGCGACGGCTTCAAGCAGGGCGTGGGGCGGACGGCCGTCAAGCGGGCCTTCGACATCGTCTGCGCCAGCGGCCTGATCCTGCTCGCCTCGCCAGTGATGCTGCTGGCCTCGCTGGCTGTCAAGCTCGACAGCCGCGGGCCGGTGCTGTACCGGCAGGAGCGCGTGGGCTTGAACAACACGCCCTTCCAGGTGGTGAAGTTCCGCAGCATGCGCCAGGACGCCGAAGTGAACGGCCAGCCGGTCTGGGCCACCAACGGCGACAGCCGCGTTACGCGTGTCGGAAAGCTGCTGCGGCTGACCCGCATCGACGAACTCCCGCAACTGTTCAGCGTGCTCTCGGGCGCCATGAGCCTGGTCGGACCGCGCCCCGAGCGGCCCTTCTTCGTCGAGCAACTCACGCGCGAGATTCCGTTCTATGCCGTACGCCACAGCGTGAAGCCGGGTGTCACCGGGTGGGCGCAGGTTCGCTACCAGTACGGCGCCACGGTGGCCGACTCGCTCGAGAAGCTGCAGTACGACCTGCACTACGTCAAGAACCACTCGCTGATGCTGGATCTGCGCATTCTGGTCGAGACGGTGCAGGTGGTGCTGACGGGCAAGGGCGCCCGGTAGATACACTGACAGCCCTCTGCCCCGGACACTTGGCCGGGGGTCCAATCCGCCAGGGCCCAGGCGCATGACCGCCGATTCCGCCAACATTGCCATCATCGGCTTCGCCGCGGCCACGCTGTTGCACGCGGTGTTCGCGACACTGCTGCTGCGCGACCCGCAGTTCGGCGGGCAGAACCGGCTCGCCACGCGCGCTTTCGTGGGTGCGGTGCTGGCCAGCGTGGCCTGGTCGCTGGCCAGCTTGTTCGACCAGTTCTCGCTCTACCTGGGCCCGCGCCAACTGGCCATGGGGCTGGACTGGCTGCGCTACGGCTTGTGGCTGCTGTTCCTCACCGCGCTGGTGCGGCCGGGACTGGCGGCACCCGCGCCGCGCCGCGCGGGAACGCTGGCGACCCTGGGCACCTTGGGCAGCGCCGTGCTGGGGCTGTGGCTGGCCGGCGCCTTGCTGCTGGCCGTGCTGTCCAGCGGCCTCGTCGACATCTCCACGGGCGAACGGCTGCTGCGTTACTGGCTGCTGGTCGCCCTGGGGCTGCCGGTACTGGGCCTGGTGCTGGTGGAACAGATGTTCCGCAACCTGCCCGAAGACTCGCGCTGGAATGCCAAGCCGGTTTGCCTGGGTCTGGCAGCCATCTTCGTCTTCGACATCTACCAGTACTCGGAGGCGGTGCTGTTCGGCCGCTTCGACGCCGACGCCGGCCACGTGCGCGGCGTGGTGCATGCACTGGCGCTGCCGCTGATCTTCGTCGCCTCGCGCCGCCGGGCGGACTGGATCGGCCGGCTGCAGGTTTCGCGCAAGGCGGCGTTCTATTCGGCCTCGCTGCTGCTGGTGGGGGGCTACCTGCTGTTCGTGGCCGGCCTGGGTTACGCGGTGCGCACACTGGGCGGGGACTGGGGGCGCGCAATGCAGCTGGCGCTGCTGAGCAGCGCCGTGCTGCTGGGCCTGCTGATGCTGCTGTCGGGCACGATGCGGGCGCGCCTGAGGGTGTTCGTCGGCAAGCACTTCTTCAGCTACCGCTATGACTACCGCGAGCAGTGGCTGCGATTCACCAACATGCTGTCGTCCCCGACCGCCACACAGGACGTGGGCGGTCTGGTGGTGCGCGGCCTGGCAGACATGATCGAGAGCCCGGCCGGCAGCCTGTGGGCCCGCAATGCGGGCGGCACGGCCTACGCGCAGGCCGCGCGCTGGAACATGCCCGCCAGCACCGAGAGCGCGCCGGCCGACACGGGGCTGGCCCCGTACCTGCTGGCCAGCGGCTGGATCATTGCCCTGGACGAATACCGCAGCGCCCCCAAACGTTACGGCAATCTCAGCCTGCCGCCCTGGTTGGTGCAGGGGCCCAACCACTGGCTGGTGATCCCGTTGAGCATGCACGACCAGTTGCTGGGCTTCGTGGTGCTGGCGCGCCCTCGAGCGGCCATTCAACTGAACTGGGAGACCCGCGACCTCATCAAGACCGCCAGCCGCCAGGCGGCGGGCTTCCTGGCGCAGATGCAGGCCACGGAAGCGCTGCTGGAACTGCGCAAGTTCGAGGCCTTCAACCGCATGTCCGCATTCGTGGTGCACGACCTGAAGAACATCGTCACCCAGTTGTCGCTGATGCTGAAGAATGCGGAACGTCTGCACGCGAACCCCGAATTCCAGCAGGACATGCTGTTGACTGTGCAGAGCTCGTTGGAGAAGATGAGGCGCCTGATGCTCCAGCTGCGCGAAGGCGCCACGCCACCCGGCACGGCAGCCGGCGTGGAGTTGCAGCCCATGATCCAGCGCCTGCAGGGCATGGCCCGGGCCCGCGGCCGCGAGTTGCAGGTGAGGCAGATCGCGCGGCTGGCCACGCGGGGGCACGAGGAGAGGCTGGAGCGCGTGCTCGGCCACCTGGTGCACAACGCGCTGGACGCCACCGCCCAGGGCGGCGAAGTGTGGGTTGCGGTGCAGCGGCAGGTGGGTCAGGTGAAGGTGGAAGTGGGCGATTCTGGGGTGGGCATGACCGATGAGTTCGTACAGACCCGGCTGTTCAGGCCGTTCAACAGCACGAAGGAAAACGGCATGGGCATCGGCACGCACGAGAGCCTGCAGTACATCCGTGAATTGGGCGGGCAGATCGACGTGGCCACCGAGCCCGGGCGTGGCACCGTGATGACGGTGCTGCTGCCGCTGTTCGACACGCATGCCGAACCCGAGCTCGCTCGGGGGTTGGCATGAGCCAGGGCACACCGCCGCCGCTGCTGATCGTCGAAGACGACCTGGCACTGCAAAAGCAGATCAAGTGGTCACTGGACCGCTTCGAGTCGGTCACCGCGAGCGATCGCGAGACCGCGCTGGTGCAGTTGCGCCGCTACAACCCCAGCGTGGTGACCATGGACCTGGGTCTGCCGCCGGACGCCGACTCGGTGTCCGAGGGCTTCAAGCTGCTGGGCCAGATGCTCGACATCGACCCCAACCTGAAGGTCATCGTGCTGACCGGGCAGAACGACCAGAACCACGCACTGCGTGCAGTGGCCATGGGCGCCTACGACTTCCAGGCCAAGCCCTTCGAGCCCGAAGTGCTGGCGCTGACGATAGCTCGCGCCTACCGCCTGTCCGAGTTGCAGCAGGAAAACCGCCGACTGCAGGCCATGAAGCAGCCCGACGCACTGGCAGGCTTGCTCACTCGCGACAGCGAAATGCTGCGCATCGGCCGCCTTGTCGAACGGGTGGCAGGCAGCAACGCTTCGGTACTGCTGCTGGGCGAGAGCGGCACCGGCAAGGAAGTGCTGGCGCAGGGCCTGCATGCCGCGTCCAAGCGCAGCGGCAAGTTCGTGGCCATCAATTGCGCGGCCATTCCCGAGACGCTTCTGGAGAGCGAGCTCTTCGGCTACGAGAAGGGTGCCTTCACCGGCGCGGCCAAGACGACGCTGGGCCGCATCGAGACGGCGAACGGCGGCACCTTGATGCTCGACGAGATCGGTGACCTGCCTCACAGCCTGCAGGCCAAGCTGCTGCGCTTCCTGCAGGAACGCACCATCGAGCGCCTGGGCGGGCGCCAGGAGGTGCCGGTGGATGTGCGCGTGGTGGGTGCCACGCACCAGGATCTAAGCTCGCTGATCAAGGCCGGCAAGTTCCGCGAAGACCTGTACTACCGGCTGGCCGAGATCGTGGTGACGATTCCTCCGCTGCGCGAACGCAACGGCGACGCTGTGTTGCTGGCGCATGCCTTTTTGCGCCGCTTTGCACAAGAACAGCGGCGCGGCAGCCTCACGCTGAGCGAGGACGCCATCCTCGCCATCGAGGCCCATGACTGGCCGGGCAACGTGCGTGAACTGCTGAACTGCATCAAGCGCGCATCCATCATGGCTGATGGTGCGCGGGTGACGGCTGACGACGTCGGCCTGTCGTCCCCTGGACGCGACAACAATCCAGGCACCGACGGCGGCGAAGGCAGCGAAGGCGCCGGCTCGTCGGCCAGCGACATCGACTTGCGCGCCGTTCGCGACCAGGCCGAACGCCAGGCCGTCGTCACCGCGCTGGCGCGCACCAATGGCAACATGGTGCGCGCAGCCGAATTGCTGGGCACCAGCCGCCCCACGCTGTACGGCCTGATTCGGCGGCTGGGCATCCGCTGACCGCAGCCACGGCGCGCGTCGTCCGTAGCCAGGCACCACCGCCAACCCGGAGCACTTTGACCATGAATCGACACACCCTGCGCAAGACGCTGCTCCATGCACTGCTGGCCGCGAGCTCGGTGCTCGCCGGTTGCGGCGGCGGTGGGGCGGCCGCCACGAGCGCCCAGTTGGCCTCCGCCAAGGCCTACTTCGAGAAGCAGGACTACGCCGCTGCCGTCATCGAGCTGAAGTCGGCGCTGCAGAAGAGCCCCGACAACCGCGAGTTGCGGCTGCTGCTGGGCCGTTCGCTGCTTGCCACCGGCGACGCGGCGACGGCGGCCATCGAACTCCAGAAGGCGCTGGACCTGGGGGCCAGCCCCAACGACGTCCAACCGCTGCTGGCCAAGGCGGTGCTCGGCCAGAACAACATGCGTCAGGTGGTGCTGCAGTTCGCCGACGTGCGCCTCGACAGGTCGGACGCCTCCGCCGACCTGAAGACCACCGTGGCCACCGCTCAGGCGGCCCTGGGAGAGCGTGAACGTGCGCTGGCAACCACGCTCTCGGCCCTGGGCGACTCGCCGCAGCACGTTCCAGCCACGCTGTTGCAGGCAAGGCTGAAGGCCGCCGGCGGCGACATCGACGGTGGGCTGGCCCTGGTCGATCAGGTGCTTGCGGGCAGCAGCACCAACCTGGCCGCGATGCTGCTCAAGGGAGAGTTCCAGCGCTACAGCCCACGCAAGCGCGAAGCCGCCATCGCCACCTACGGTGCAGCCGTCGCCGCGCATCCGAATGCCGTGATGGCGCACGTGCCGCTGATCACGATGTTGCTGGAGCAGGGCGACACTGCGGGCGCGCGGACCGGTTTCGAGAAACTCAAGGCGGTGCAGCCCAAGCACCCTGAAACGGTGCTCATCGAAGCGCAGCTGGCCCATGTCGATCGCAACTACGCCCGCACCCGCGAACTGACCGATCAACTGCTGCGGATCTATCCCGATGACATGCGGCTGTTGCTGCTGGCGGGCGTCAATGAGCTGAGGCTGAACTCGCTGACCCAGGCCGAGGCTCACCTGGGCCGGCTGATGAAAGCGCAGCCCGCAGCACTCCAGCCGCGACATCTGCTGGCCGGCATCTACACCCGCACCGGTCAACCCGGCAAGGCGCTGGAGGTGCTGAAGCCGCTCATCGAAGGGCCGAAGACCGACAGCACCAGCCTGACCCTGGCTGGCACGGCCTGGCTGCAGTTGGGCGAACCGGCGCGCGCCGAAACGGCCTTTGCGGCTGCCGCCAAGGGCAACCCGCAGGCGACTCAGGCACGCACCGTGCTGGCGCTGGGGAAGGTGGCGCGTGGCAATGCCAGCGCGGGATTTGCCGAGCTCGAAGCGGTGGCTGCCGACGACAAGGGCTTACGTTCCAACCTGGCGCTGGTCGCGGCCCGCATGCGCAGCAACGATCTGCCCGGCGCGCTCAAGGCCATCGACGACCTGGAGAAGAAACAGCCCGCCAGCCCGATCGCCCAGTCGCTGCGCGGCTCGGTCCTGATGCAGAAGGGAGACACGGTCGGCGCGACAGCCGCTTTCGAGAAGGCGCTGAAGATCGACCCGCTCTTCCACTCCGCCACCGCCGGCCTGGCCGGCATCGAGTTCGCGGCGGGCAAGCCCGAGGCCGCACAGAAACGCTTCGAGACCGTGTTGCAGCGCGATCCCCGAAACACCCGCGCGCTGCTGGGCCTGGCGGAGTTGAAGGCGCGCACGGGCGGCAGCAAGGACGACGTGAGCGCCGCCATCACGGCCGCTTCCAAGGCCAACCCGGGCGAGGCAGGGCCGCACGTGCTGCTGGTGAAGCATCTGCTCAGCCACGGCGATACCGCCGCCGCGCTGGCCGCCGCGCAGAACGGCTCCGCGCTGCTGCCCAACAGCTTCGAGGTGATGGACGCGCTGGGCACCGCGCAGCTGGCTGTGGGGCAGGCCAAGCAGGCTGTCATCACGTTCGCCAAGCTGGCTTCGCTTCGGCCCGACAACCCCGAGCCCCAACTGCGCCTGGCCGAAGCCCATGTCACGAACAAGGACCCGGGCGCCGCCAAGGACAGTCTGAAGAAGGTGCTCGAGATCAGACCGGGACTGTTCGCGGCGCAGCGGGCGTTGGCGTTGATCGCCCTGCGCGAAGACAATCCGCAGGAGGCCTTGCGCATCGCGCAGGCGGTGCAGAAGGCGCAACCGCAGCAGACCGCGGGCTTCCTGCTCGAGGCCGAGATCGAGTTCGGTCGCAACCAGCCCGACGCCGCCACCGTGCCACTGCGCAAGGCTCTCGCCTTGGGCGGCGGCACCGAGGTTGCCATCAGGTTGCACTCCGCCCTGGAAGCCGCCAACCGCGGCGCCGACGCCGGGCGTCTGGCCAGCACCTGGACCAAGGACAAGCCACGCGACGCGGGATTCCGCTTCTACCTGGGCGACAAGGCACTGGCGGGTAAGGACTACAGCGCGGCCGAGACCCACTACCGCAGCGTGCTGGAGATCCAGCCGAACAATCCCTTGGCGCTGAACAACGTGGCCTGGCTGATGGCGCAGCAGAAACGCCCGGGCGCGCTGGCGCTGGCTGAGAAGGCCAATACGCTGATGCCGGACCAGCCCGCGCTGATGGACACGCTGGCGTACTTGCTGGCACTGGAGAATCAGGCCCCGCGCGCGGTGGAACTGCAGAAGAAGGCGATGGCCAAGTCCCCGCAAGACCAGGGCCTGCGCCTGACCCTGGCCAAGATCTACCTGCAGACGGGCGACAAGGCACAGGCGCGTATCGAGCTCCAGACCCTGGCCAAACTGGGCGACAAGTTCGGCGCCCAGGCCGAGGTCACGAAACTGATGGCCGCACTGTAGGGCGGCTGGAAACCGGTCGTCGTGGGACACGACGATGGACCGGTAGGCGCCACGCGCGGCGGCCGTAACCATCGCTTGCAAATTTCCCGCCCGGCAACGGTAAAGCTGTTGTGCGCAGAGGTCGAAAAGACGTGCATGGGCTGACAGCCCCGTCCGCGACAACCGGCGACCCATGATGAAACTGTATCTGTCTTTGCTGCGGCGAAAACTCCGGCGCTGGTCCCGATCGCTGCTGGCCGCCATGCCGGAGTCGCTGCGATTTGCACTGTACCGGCGCATGGCCGATTGCGAGACCCTCAACGAGGGGCGGCTGGAACTGAAGATCGCAAACACGCAGGAGGAACTGGAAGCCTGCTTCGCACTGCTGCACGACGCCTATGTGGGCAGCGGCTTCATGCGCCCGCATGCGTCGGGCCTGCGCGTGACGCCGCACCACGCCCTGCACACCACCACCACGCTGTGCGCAAAGGTCGATGGCAGAGTGGTGGGCACGCTCTCGATCATCCGCGAGGGCATCTTCGGATTCCCGATGCAGTCGGCCTTCGACATCTCGAGCGTGCGCGCCAAGGAAGGGCGCATCGCCGAAATTTCTGCCCTCGCCGTCCATCCGCACTGGCGCAAGACCGGGGGCTCCATCCTCTTTCCGCTGATGAAGTTCATGTACGGGTATTGCACCCGCTACTTCGACACGCGGCATCTGGTGATTGCCGTGAACCCGGCACACATCGAGATGTACGAGTCGCTGTTGTTCTTCCGCCGCCTGACTGAGAAGGTGGTGGACCGCTACGACTTCGCCAACGGCGCGCCGGCCGTCGGTGCCACACTCGACCTGCACGAGGCGCCGATGCTGTTCAAGCGCGCCTATGGGCACAAGCCGGGGCGGCGCAACCTGCACCGCTACTTCACGGCAACCGAACTGCCCGAGATCCAGTACCCGGCACGGCCATGGCACACCAGCAACGACCCGGTGCTGACGCCTGCGCTGCTGAACCACTTCTTCAACCAGCGCACCCGGGCCTTCGATGAACTCGACAGCCGGCGCCAGAGACTGCTGCATTCGATCTACCGCGAGTCGGCGTGGGCCAGGGTGCTGCCCCGGCTGCCCGCCGATGCCGACGTGGCGATCGGCCTGCGACGTGAAGAGCGCCATTCGATGCATTGCCCGGCGACGTTGATCGCACTGGGTAGCCACGCAAGCGCACAGCGCGTGACCATCGTGGAGATCTCGGGCCATGGCTTCCTGGCGCGGATATCCCGTGCCCTGCCCGAAGGCACGCGCTGCAGCCTGGTGGTCGAACTGGGCGAGGGTCTCCTCAGCCACGGGGAGGCCGAGGTGGTGCGCCAGGCCAGGAGCGACACCGGCCAGTTCTACGGCTTCCGGATCGAGAACCCGGATGACGCCTGGAGGCGCTGCGTCGCCTGGCTTGAAGATACGGCGCAAGCGGCGGTCGGCGCCGATGCGGAGCCAAACCGAGCGGTGGCGGCCGTGCCAGTAACCGCCGCCCTGCCAGCCTGAGCCGCCCTGCCTTGCGATCAGCAGCCACTTTCCATGCGGACCCAGGAACGCGTCTGACTATGATCCCCCCTCGTTCAACAGCCTGGGGAGTCATGACCATGCCGACCACTCGTCTCATTCAAGGCGTCTGCACGTTTGCCGCCGCCCTCTCGCTGACATGGGTCGCCAGTCCCGCCAGTGCCAGCGTCGCACCGTCGTTCAGCCAGGTCGTCGCCTTCGGTGACAGCCTCAGCGACAACGGCAACCTGCTGGCCCTGACTGGCGCGCTGTTCGGCCCCGCCAACGCCTTGCCACAGGCCAGTGCGTACTGGCAGGGGCGCTTCTCCAACGGTCCGGCGGCCGTAGAGCGGCTGGCGCAGGGCCTGGGCGTCGGTCTGGTGAACTATGCCTATGGAGGCGCCACCACCGGCCAGACCAACGGCCCGTTGCCAGGCCTGCCTGTGGCGACCGGTGTACAGGCGCAAGTGACCAGCTTCGCAGCGCAGCTGGCGGGCGCGCCGGCCGGCGCGTCGGCACTGTACGTCGTGTGGGCAGGCGCGAACGATATTCAGTATCTGGGCACGACGCCCGCAGTGGTGCAGCAGGCAATCGCCAACCTGGCAGGCTCGGTGGCCACGTTGCACGCGCTGGGCGCGCGCAATTTCCTGCTGCCCAACCTGCCCGACCTGGGCCTGACGCCCCAGGCGCTGGCCCTGAACGTGCAGCAGCCAGGGACGTCTGCCGCGCTGTCCGGGCTGACCGACGCCTTCAACGCCGGACTTCAAGCCACTTACGGCGCGCTGGCGGGACAGTTAGGCGGCGCCACGCTGTTCGAGGTGAACGTGGCACAGATCCAGCGCAGCGTTGCCGCCAACCCGGCAACCTTCGGCTTCACGAATCTCACCACACCCTGCTTCACTGGCTTTGTCGGCGAGCCCGGCGGTTCATTCTGCGGCGACCCGACCGGTATCTTCTACTGGGACCGCGTGCACCCCAGTGCGCAGGCGCAAGCGCTGCTGGGCACCCAATTCCTGGCCGCCGTGCCCGAGCCTGCCGCGGCATGGCTTCTG
>Ga0209181_10005568_pt1 | contig 18073 bp, 15 predicted proteins | sample MAT05_FD_187208 | JGI IMG/M metagenome (GOLD analysis project Ga0209181, IMG submission 187208) | Freshwater microbial communities from Lake Fryxell liftoff mats and glacier meltwater in Antarctica - MAT-05 (SPAdes) (version 2) | ecosystem: Environmental > Aquatic > Freshwater > Ice > Liftoff...
AACTCTCAACTCACTGGATAAACGATTGCTGGCTCTGGCTTTACAAAGGTGCGTGGCAGGAATGGGACATTACAGAAATTGAAATGGCCATACCCATGAGCCCCGACCAGGTGGTAAAAAAACGTCACGGTATTTTTATACACCAATCGCAAAAAGACAGTGTGCCTTTTCAGGGAAGCGATGACCGTGAGTTTTGGCAACGTGCCGAAGAGCGAAATGCCAATACCGCCAAACTGTATGCCCAGCTTGGCTTAACGCAGTATGCAGCTATGGAGGCTTTTGTAAGGTGGAGATTTTGATATATATGTATCAATGTGTGTAATCTCTTTGCAGCATCAGACAGCGTTTGAAAGATTTTAATTAACTTGAGAAGACAAAAAACTTCCAATTTTACTGCAATGAAGAAATTTTTACTAGTCTTTAATTTAGCTTTCTTTCTTTTAACATCATTAACCAGTAATGCCCAAACCTGTTTTGGAGCTTTTGGTGGTGTCGATATTAATTTACCATGTAACACTCTTTGTACTCCATTTACAGCTACTATACCAGAGATAAGAAGTACAGAGACATATACGGTAGGAGCTATCCCGTACAATCCATATCCCTATGTTACTGCAGCCCCGGGTTTGTCGCTTGCGTGTGGTAACCAGGATGATAAATTCTTTGCAACATCCAATTTATCTTTTCCGTTTTGTTTTTATGGTCAAACATTTAATTCCCTTGTGGTTGGCACCAATGGCCTCATAACTTTTGATGCTTCAAACAACTTGGGTTGTAACCAATGGGAGATGAATACTGGACTTCAACCGATGCCATTTCCAGGCGGTACCGGAACACAATGTTTTACAAGTTGCCCTACACCATCAGGATATATTTACCCCCGTGCAAGTATACTGGGTGTATACCAGGATATAGACATCGATAATCCTGCAGCGGGCAAAAAAATGGAATTCCGTATTGAGGGTACCGCACCCTGCAGAAGAGCAGTTATTTCATTTAATAACATTGCAAATTTTTCCTGTTCGGTATTTTCTACCAGCGAAATAGTAATATATGAAGCGACAAACATAGTTGAGATCTATATTAAAGACAAACCCTCAGGCTGTAGCTGGAATGGCGACCTGGCAGCGGTTGGAATAATGGATTTTACAAAAATTAAATGGGCTGCGCCTCCCGGTAGAAATTTAGGGGTTTGGGGTTCAGTAGGTATGAACGAAGCCTGGCAATTTAAACCGGATGGTGCAAGTTCTTTATTAGATCATGTTGAATTGGTTTTAAATGGTACTGTGGTTGCTTCTGGTACATTAGGCACCTTAAATAATGGATTTTATGATGTTGATTTTGGTAACGTTTGTCCGCCTGCCGGCATTAATCAATATGTGGTAAGAGGCGTTTATAAAGTTTGTAACGATAACCCCGCAACATTTTATTTTATAGAAGATACGGTGGAGATAAACCGTATTGCACCTTTCTTTGCAAACGCAGATACCACCAACCCTTTGTGTAAAGGTTTAAGTACAGGACAGGTTATTTTTAACCCCATTGGTACAACTGGTCCTTACGAATATTCAATTAACGGCGGCGTAACCTATATTACAAACAATACATTTACCAGCCTTGCAGCCGGCGTTTATAATTTTAAAGTAAGAGACATAAACGGTTGTGTAAAAGATACAGCCATCACCATTACAGAACCTACTTTACTTACTGCATTGACCATTACTTCATCAGTCACCTGCCCTAATAATGATGGAAGTATTGACATTATAGCCGGAGGTGGTACACCTGGATATGAATACTCAATTGACAACGGTCTAAACTATCAGGCATCAAACCAATTTTTAAATTTACCAATCGGCAATTACAACAATATTAAAGTAAGAGACGCTAATGGTTGTGTATCACCTGCAACAGCAAGTATCGCCTTAAACGATACCATGCGCCTTGAACTCGGCCCCGACAGTACCATCTGCTTTGGTACCAGCATCACTTTAATTCCACAAACAAATGCTCTAACCGATACTTTTAAATGGAACCCCAAAGCAACTTTAAATTTTGATACGGTAAGAACTCCCATTGCCAAACCAACCGATACAACCAAATATTACCTCACAGCTAAATGGGGCGTTTGCAGCAGGAAAGATTCCATCACCATTAATGTTTTGCATAAACCTGTGGCCAATGCAGGTAAGGATACAACCGTTTGTTACAAAACAAATGCAACTTTGTTTGGCAGTGCAAGTAATTTATCGGGCACGGTAAATTATGCCTGGAGTCCGCCGGATTCTTTGAACAGCCCCAACACTGCTGTTACCCGTGTAAGGTTGGATACTACCCGGCAATTTACTTTAACAGTTACCGACAATTACGGCTGCAATTTTTCTGTATCCGACAGTGTAATCGTATTTATGCAGCCGCAATTGGTTGCTTTTGCCGGCAACGATACCATAGCCATTATAAACAGAGAGCATCAGTTACTTGCCACCGGCAGAAATGCAGTAGGCTTTGTATGGACTCCTGCTGCTCCGTTAAACAATCCTTTTATTGCAAACCCGCTGGCAGTAATGCAAAACGACACTTATTTTTATGTGCGTATTACCGATGCCATTGGCTGCACAGATGATGATACCATATTTATAAAAGTATATGAAGGGCCAACTTATTATTTACCCAATGCTTTTACCCCCAATGGCGATGACCGAAATGAAACATTCTTTCCAACCCCGGTGGGCATTCAAAGTACAGAATACTTTAGAGTTTTTGACAGGTATGGAAAACTGATGTACCAGACAACAGCCTGGCTGCAGGGCTGGGATGGCACTTTAAAAGGCAAGCCGGCTTCCTCGGGAACTTATGTGTGGATGATTAAGGGAATTGATAAAAACGGAGCTGTAGTTGAAATGAAGGGAACGGTGATTTTACTCAGGTAATTTTTTTGATAGATAGTATAAAAATTATAAATCCCGGCAATAACTGCCGGCATTTTATTACAAAATAACTGTGTCCTCTACTCCTTTGTACCCCCTGGGTGAAATAATCCACAATACGTTAATAAAAAATGGGGTATCTCCTAAACATCTTCCTTTAAAAAATTGTTATGTTTGTATATGAACTGGACCGAAAAAAAATCCATCCGTGTTGCCATTCTTGATTTGTACGAAGGCCATGCCAATCAGGGCATGCGCTGTTTACGTGAAATACTAAATCAATTTGGCGAGGTAAATCAGCTTGATTTAACCTGGAATGAATATGAAGTGCGCCTGGAAAAACAAGTTCCCGACCTGAGTTACGACATTTATATTTCAACCGGCGGCCCCGGCAGCCCGCTTGAAACGGAAGGCAGCGAATGGGAAAAAATATATTTTAGTTGGTTAGAAAAAGTACAGCACTGGAATAATAACATTGCCAATGTTCAAAAAAAGCAGGTATTTTTTATCTGCCATTCCTTTCAGTTAATTTGCCGGCATTTAAAAATAGCAAAAGTCAGCAAAAGAAAAAGTACAGCCTTTGGTGTATTTCCTATCCACCTGTTAACAGATGGCAAAAATGAGCTGATCTTTGATGGTTTAAAGGATCCGTTTTATGCAGTTGACAGCCGTGACTACCAGGTAACCGAGCCTGTTCACAATAAACTGCAGGAAATGGGCGCCACTATTTTAGCCATCGAAAAAGAAAGGCCCCACATCCCGTTGGAAAGAGCAGTAATGGCTATCCGGTTTAATGAAAATATGATTGGTACCCAGTTTCATCCCGAAGCTGATGCTATTGGTATGAGCCTGCATTTGCAAACCGACGAAAAGAAAAAAACAGTTATTGAAAATTACGGCCAGGAAAAATGGCAATCCATGATCACCCATTTAAACGATCCCGAAAAGATCATGTGGACCTATGCACACATACTTCCCAATTTTTTATTTCACGCAGTGGAAAACATGCAACTGGTTGAGGTTTAAATTATCTGTACAAATAATAAGATGGTATTCATGAACTTTTCTGCGAAGCAGAATATATCTGTTTTCATCTGGTCAACCCGTCTCATCTGTGTTCCAACCTTTTCTTAATCTACCGTTGTTGCCTGTAAATGAATTTTTATAGTTATTTTTAAGCTTGATAAAAAAGAATAACCAAAAGCTTTATTTAACATGATAAAAGAACTAAGGGAAAAATTCAACGCCAATTTTACGAAGGAAAAATATGCTGCCTACATGGCTAAGCTGGAAAACCTGCATCCGGGTGCATTGGATTTCAGAAATGCAGAAACCCCGATTTTTGTTCCAAAAGATTTTACGGCTAAAATGCTGCTTGCCTGCGAAGATATTATTGATGTGATTGTTGATCCAAAGTTTATTGCCATGACCGATCGTGGTATTCCTGCCAACGTAAAAGTACCCAACGAAAACAGCCATCCGGAGTTCCTGGTTTTTGATTTCGGGATTTGTGAAAATGAAAATGGAGAACTGGAACCGCAATTGATTGAAATGCAGGGCTTCCCTACCCTATATGCTTTCCAGGCCTTTCATTCAGAACTAACGGCCGAATACGCTGAATTGCCCGATAATTTTTCTCCGTATTTAAATGGCTATAATAAAGAAACCTATACTCAATTACTCAAGGATATACTGGTTGGAGATATGAATTCCGAAAATGTAATTTTACTTGAAATATTTCCTGAGCAACAAAAAACAAGGATAGATTTTTATTGTACCGAACAGTTGCTGGGCATTAAAACAGTTTGTCTTACTAAATTAATTGCCGAAGGCGACAAACTTTTTTATATGAACAACGGCGTGAAGACTGCCGTTAAAAGAATTTATAACCGCGTTATTTTTGATGATCTGCAAAAGCAGCAAGGGCTTGGCGAAATTGTTGACCTTACCAAACCGTATGACGTAGAGTGGGCTCCGCATCCAAACTGGTTTTACCGCATCAGCAAATTCACATTGCCTTTTATTGAAAACCCGTATGTACCACAAACTTATTTTTTAAATGAGTTAAAGCAAATGCCTGCCGACCTGGAAAATTATGTACTGAAACCGTTGTTTTCCTTTGCAGGTATGGGTGTGGTGATTGATGTTACCATGGCAGATATTGATGCAGTAAAAGACCCCGAAAACTGGATACTGCAAAAGAAAGTTAAATATGCCGATGTTATTGAAACACCCGATGAGCCTGCAAAAGCAGAGATTCGTTTGTTTTATTTATGGAAGAAGGAATGGGACAGGCCCGTTGGCGTGCATAACCTGGCGAGGTTAAGCAAGGGGAAAATGATTGGCACCCGTTACAATAAAAATAAAGAATGGGTTGGAGGTAATGTGGCGTTTTTTGAAAAACCTTAATTGAAAAGCTGTCAGGCTGAGCTTGTCGAAGCCGGTATGTTTTTTATTAACCCGCCTTCGACAAGCTCAGGCTGACATTTCATTTTGTAAATAGATTAATCAAATAGATTTTTACCGGTTATTTATTTTTTAAGCAAAAAATATTAAAATGAAAAATGGTCAGCTAAGATTTGAGTATTTTCTTAAGCAATTGGAAGAATTGCTTGTTAAATCTTCTAAACAAAAAAATCCGGGGCTTTGGCTTTACCAGAATAATGCACGTACTCCTCTTTTTATGTTGGAAGGGCTGGCAAAACTATACAGCGGCATTCACAATGAGAAGAAATTTGAAAAACTGAAGGCTCATTTTAAGCTGCTGGAAGATGCCATTGGGCAGATAGATTATTATGATGCTTTTGCAAAAGAGTTTGTTGCCAATAAAAAAATGCCGGCTGTTATTACAAACTACCTGCAGGCACAAAGCAGGGAAAAAATACAAAGCCTGAACGAGATTTTAACTGAAAAAGATTGGCTTGGCGGCGATAATATCCGCATCAGTAAAATCAGGAAAAAACTATCAAATGCTGATTGGCAGGATGAAAAAGAAGATGTAGAAAGCATTCAGCAGTTTTACATTACTGCCATCAACAAAATACTGGAGTTTATCAACGAAAAGAATTTTCATTTTACCGATATTGAAAAAGATGTACACGAATTCAGGCGGATGATACGTTGGCTGAGTATTTATCCGCAGGCTTTAAGGGGCTGCATACAATTGAGTAAACCCAAAGCTGCAACCCCAAAATATCTTACAAAGTATTTAACCAAAGCAATAACAAGCTCACCATTTAATATAATGGCCGATGCCGCAGGTTTGAAACATTTTTTATTATTTGACCAGAACCGTTTTTATGCTTTAAGCTGGATGATAGCTGAGCTGGGCAATTTAAAAGACAACGGCCTTAAAGTGGAAGTAATTAAAGAAGCTATCCTGCAAACATCTCCACAGGAGCCTACGGCTAAAGCCAATGAAAAAAATGCGTTGGCAAAGGCTTATAAATTGGCAGGTGCAGCACAAAAAACTATAGAACAGATTTTGGATGCCGCTGAAAAAATAAGCCAAACTTTTTGCAAAGAAAAAAATCTGGAGAATTTAATTGCAGGAATTGCAACGGCTAAGTAATGCTATTTGATAACCCAGCGTATGCCAATAAAAGCCTTTGCTCCCTGCACCGGCGCATAATTGTACGAAGGATCAAAAACATATCCTTGCGGATTGGTATCGGGCCTGGCAGTCCCATTGCTGTCAAAGTATTTACCCCCGGGCCTGTCAAATGGATCATCCGGATGCAGCAATGGATCTACAGGCAGAAAATTAAATAAATTTTTAACTCCACCGTAGCATTCAAAACCTTTCTTCCAGGTTTTGGTAACCTGAAAATTTACAATACTATACAATGGCGAGCTTGCGGGCCTGAAATCATTTACCACTACCGGCAGGTGCATCGGACCATTTACTTTCCCAGTCAAATCAAAAGCCAGTCCTGCTTTTGCCAGCGTGTAACTAACCGCAAATGTGCCCGATATTTTTGGCGCAAACAATTGTGGCACTTTTATTTTATCTCCATTTGCATCCTTATCCATCTCGAATACACCCATCCAGGTGGCACCTGCTATAATTTTTAAACCATTGGTAAAACTAAAATCCGTATTTAATGTTACACCCCTCGAGATGGCATAACCACGCAGATTATCATAAATTATTTTAGCAGGGTCGGTTATAAAATCTGCTACAATTTTATTGCTGAAACGGGTATAAAAAACACTGGCATCAATTCCGATGTACCCCTTTTTGTGCGTAAAAAATCCGGTATAATTAAAATTAGCATTCCATGATTTTTCGGGTTTTAATGCCGATGCAATTACCACTTCCCTGGCACCTGTTAATGCGGCATGGTCCTCTGTAAAAAGATTCACCACCCTGAAACCATTACCGCTACTTAACCTGAGGGTATTGTTTTTATCAGGTGAGTATTTAAAACTCAATCTTGGTGTTACAATGCTTCCATGCTCATTATTATAATCGTAACGAAGCCCCAATAAGGTTGTTAATTTTTCATTCACGGTAAACTGGTCCTGCACAAAAATACCGGGCAGCGAAGCGTGTGCAGGCTTATTATTACCGTTTGTATCTGCTGTTGCAGGAGAATTGTCATCGTAATAAGTGTACCTGAATGGTATGCCCATCAATACATCGTGCCGCCCCCATGTTTTATTCCACCGCAGTTGTGCAAAAGCCACCTGCTGACTTGCATAGTATTTAATACGGCCATAATAACTATCCTGTAAATGGTAATTATAAGAAAGATCGGCGGTGATATTTGCAGATAAAGCAACAGTACTGATCATTTCAAAGCGGTTGGTATTGATACTTTCGCCGTAAACACTATCAGTTCCCCTGAACTTGGGCTGCCACTGTATTTCGCCTCCCCAGCGATTTTCGTTAACATACCGCAATGCCAGGGAAGACTGCAGATTATTTTTTTGTTTAAAGTTCCACTTATTAAAAACTGAAATGCGGTTTTGCAGGGTAACATCAGTAAAATTATCACGGTTAATATCTCTTATCTGCTGGTAATTAAAATAATTAATACCGAGCAGGGAATTGATTGTTTTGCTCAATTTAAATTTTGCAGTAAGGTCAGCATTATACTCGCCTGTACTGGTTGCTGAAAGGTCAACACGTATTTTATCTGAGCTGGATGCATCTTTGGTGATGATATTGATCAGTCCACCCACTGCCTCGCTGCCGTACAGGGTGGAAGCCGGGCCTTTTACAATTTCAATACGCTTTACCATGCTGTTAGGGATACCAGCCAATCCGTAAACTGTAGATAAGCTGCTTACGATTGGCATACCGTCAATTAATATCATGGTGTAAGGGCCTTCCATACCGTTGATATGTATGTCGCCGGTATTACACACATTGCAGTTCAGTTGCGGTTGTATACCGTTTACCATTTGCAAACTTTCGAAAATATTGGGTGTGGGATTCTTTTTAAAATAGCTGGGTGAATACACTTCCACCGGTATCGGCGAAGCCATTTTACTGATCGGCTTCATGGTGCCAGAAATGACAACTTCGCCCATCATGTTGTCATTTTCGGCCAAAGCAATATTCAGCATGGTTACACTTTGTTTAACTGATACCTTGCCGGTGTACTTAATAAAATTAACTGCAGATACCTCAATGGTATAATTGCCATGGGGGATATTGGTAAAATGAAAATGACCTGTAGAGTCTGAGATGACTGTAGTATTAGGCAGACGAATAGTTACTGTAGCTGCAACTACTCTATTGCCGCTGCCGGTTACTGTGCCGGATATTTTCCCTTGCTGGGCAAGGGCACTGTTTAGTAAACAACAGGCAATAAAAAAAGGTGTAATTTTTAGCATACTATTTATTCATGACTGCAGCAATGCAGCTAATCGTTTATATTTGTTTGGCAAAAATATATAATTAGGCTCACCTAAATTTATTTTTTCAATTTTATTTCGGAAATTTGGTGAAATAACCAGTTATGACCTCATTAGCAGAAGAGAACTATCTTAAATCCATTTATAAATTACAGGAAAAACATGGCGATATAGTTACTACATCGGCACTGGCCGAAACCCTGGGCATCAATGCTGCTTCTGTAACAGATTTTATCAAAAAGATGTCGGTAAAAAAACTAATCAGCTACGAAAAGTCGAAAGGGGTAAAGCTTTCAGAGCAGGGCAGGCAGATTGCGCTCAACATCATACGCAAGCACCGGCTGTGGGAAGTTTGGCTGGTAAACAATCTGGGATTTAAATGGGACGAAGTACATGAAATTGCAGAACAACTGGAACATGTTATAAGCGATGAGCTTATTGAGCAGCTAGACAAACATTTAGGTTACCCTAAAGCCGATCCCCATGGCGACCTGATACCAGATGCAAAAGGGCGGTTTATTAAGAACAGCAGTAAGCCTTTAAACGAATGCAGCAAAGGGGATAAAGTGAAATTTACCGGTGTGGCTGAACACTCAAACCCTTTTTTACAATACCTCACAAAAAGCAATATAAAACTGGGTGATGAATTACTTATAGAAGCTATTGAAGAATTTGACAAATCCTTCCATGTAAAAATAAACAACAAAGAACGTAAACTGCTGAGCAAGGATGTGGTAAAAAATTTGCTCGTAGTTGTTTTATAAGCAACTTACGGTGCTTCCACCAGGCTTTTTACTTTATCAAACAACTCCTTTCCTTCTAAATTTATGGCAACAATTTTACCCGTTCTGTCTAATAAAAAATTGGTTGGTATAGCATCTACATAATACTTCTCCGCAACTTTCGACAGCCAGCCGTCAATATCAATAACCTGTGTGTAAGTTAACCTATCCTGCCTGATTGCCTTTAACCAGAGCGGCTTATTTACATCAAGCGACACAGCAAATACTTCAAAGCCGTTGGCTTTATACTTCTTGTATAATTTCTGAACATAGGGATTAGCAGCCCGGCACGGACCACACCAGCTTGCCCAAAAATCTATCAGCACCACTTTGCCATTGAGCGATGAAAGTTTTATAAGACTATCTGCTTTACCGGGTAATTCAATTTCCGGTACCGGTTCGCCAATCCGCAGTTGTGCATGTACAACTGTTGAACCAAGCAAAATAAGCAGAGCTAAAAATAATTTTTTCATTTACAACAATTCTTTTTTAGAAATAACGACAATATGAAAAGTAATATTTTTTTCATGGTTTTAATAGGCATTAAAGATATTGTATTCAAGTCTTACAAAATAACCGCCAGGTGCCGTGCGGCTTAAATCCTTCACTAAAGGAATACGGTAAGCGGCATCTATCCTCATTCTGCTTAAAAATATAAATTGAACAGAAGGTGCTATATCTAAAAAAGAATTACCACTGCCGAGATTAGTTTGCCCGAGCATTTCAAGCATCAGGTTTACATTGGTTTGCCGGTATCCGGTATATTCTTTTGGCAACATTAGCTTACCAACCGATAAGGTATAGTTAACTGCTTGCCGGTTCTTATCTCCGTAAACAAATTTTTCTTTCCCATTGTCCATCGCATTTAAGTACGATGCCGAAGCAGAAACAGCAACTTTGCCTTTTAATTTAGTGGTAACCAGTCCGCCCTCATAACCACTGTTGTGCCCGTTCAGGTCAATTGCCTGTTGGTGTACATCACTGTTATTAAAACTATAACGGCCAAAAGCTGCCATACGAAAATGGCTATGCACTTCATCTATTGAGTAAAAACGGTATTTCGCATAAAGTAATCCACCTTCTGCCACAAAGCTTTTGTTGCGGTTACTTAAAAAAGCTTCTGCATGAACCATCACACGTTTAGAAACGCCCCACATGATTTCGGGAATTAAATGATAATTGGTCCCTTTAGTATCAGTTTCTTTCATCAAATAATTATTAAGCCTAAAACCAAAACTTTTTGCAGCCATATTGCTGGCAGGCTCTGTAAAAACAAAAAGCTCCTGTGCTGTGGCCGCTTTACAAGAAAATACTACCAGCAACAAAATTAAACGTTGCATATAAAATATTAAAAGCAGTGCAGGTATTGATCCCTGCACTGCGGGTTAATTAAATGGTTACGTGAAAAATTCTTGTTCCCTCTTCTTCGCCTGTTTTGTAACAGGGCATTTTAGTAAGGCTGCTGTTCTTTTTAAATTCCTTTGCAGATAAAAAACCTTTGTTAAGAAAACGGATTTTTTTGTCGCCAGTTAAAACCGCATCCTCCACATTTAAAAAATGAAACACGGTTTTACCAACAGTTACGTGTTTGTCGTTGGTTATGGCCAAACCATCAAAATGATAATTAACGGTGAAGTTTGCAACGAAAAAACCAGCATCTTCCACCTTTGCTTTCAGCTTATCAAAATCAACGTTGGCATCAGGTTTAAAAGAAATTTCGAAAGAGGATGTCTTGATGTTGGGATCAACCTTTTCAACAAAATCCAGTGTTTTCAGCGCTTTAAAAATGGAATTACTGCACATACTGCAGGTTAATCCGCTTGCCTGAATGTTTACAGTTTTTATCTGTGCATTGGTAATACCCGAAAAAAGAACCAGTATTATTATTATTAAATTTTTCATTTGTACTGATTTTTAAAGGTTATGATTTGCAGCAGGTTTTATCTTTACAGCATTCCATTTTCTTACAATCAGCAGCATCCATACTACATTTTTCGCCGGGCGTACAACATTTTTTTACATCGCCTGCAGCAGCAGCTTTTCTATCGTACTTGCAGCAGCCATGCAAATTATCGTATGCTGTTTGCACGGCAGTAAAATCCTGTGTATCGTAACCAGACTTTGCAATTGCTTCCTGGATTTTTGCAGAAGAAGTTTTATTAACTGTATAGCTAACTTTTAATTCCTTACTGTCCTCATTCCACTCTGCAGTTTTTGCACCGGCTTTTTTTGCAGATTTTTCAATGGTGGTTTTGCACATACCACAGTTGCCCCATACTTTTATGGTTTCTGTATTGGCTGATTGTGCTGTTGATGTATTGATTGAAAATATGCTGAATAAAATTGCAGCAAATAATGATAATGTTTTCATTTTAATAAATTTTGAAGTTGAATAAATTCATTGTCTGACGTGCCGTCTGACAATGTGTTTTGGTCAGACGGGGCGTCGGACCAAAAACGTGTAAAAATTCAATATCAATTCTAAATTCTGAAAACACAGTTCATTATACAAACATCGGGCTTTGTATAATCAGGTGGAGAATGGTTGTTGACTATAGCTAATGCTGAAGATTGAGGCATTTGCCAATTGAAGATATTATACTCATTGATTACAACAAACTCAGGCGCTGTAAAAGAAATGTCGTTTGAAGCTGTTTTATGAGAGTCGCTTATTTTATAAAACTTAAACTCATCGTGGCAGCAACCGGTTTTGTTTTCGGTCATGCCGCATTTGCCACACTTTTCATTTACCGATCCATAAAGTTCCATGCCGGCCTTACTACCCATGCAGTAATGCAACTCCACCGCTATTCCCGAAGAAACAGCCATGTAAATAATTGCCAATATGCCGATATATAGTTTTTTCATCTGCACAGCAAAATTAGTGTAGAAAAGGCAATAAGCAATAGGCAATAAGCAATAAAGAATATTTTAACATTCCAGTATTTTTAATAAAACGTAATAAATTAAAAATTATGCGCCATCATTAGTACATTAGCAAATCAGCAGATTAGCAGATTAGCTAATTAACAAACCCCCACTGAATGCCAAAACGAAGAATGAAACCCTGTGTAGGATAATGGGCTGCCGCAAAATTATTATTGGTAAATCCAAAGCCGTTGGAAAAACTTACCGTGTTGAGATTTTCGGCACGTATAAAACCGGTGAATGATTTTATACGAAAATGAAAGAAAGCACTTACATCCGGCAGGTTTTTTAATTTAAAAGTGTCTTGGGGTGTAAACTGTCCCATAACAGGAGAATAATTATAAGCTTCAAAAGGTGTAAAATAACGAACTTCTAAACCTGCACTTACAAATAAATTTTTGTAGAAATTGCCTTCATAAGCTAAACGGTTTCTGCTAAGCATTAAAGGCACTTTTACCGGAGCACTGCCGTCTGTTTGCTGAAAAGTAAGATCAGTATAAAGGTTCCATCTTTTGGTGAGCTTTATTTTTTTGGATGCATATAACTGCAACAGGTTAATTACTTTACTGCTTTGCGCTGTATGATAGTAATCTGAAAAATACGTAAGGTTAGTAATGATATGGTTTTTAAACCCGAGGCTGATAAATTTATTATTAGCATCGGCCCCAAACGAAATAATATTTTCTTTTTTGGCAAGCGTTGCATTTTTAAAATTAAAGCTCGATGCATTATTAAAAATAAAAGATGGCGACCTGTTTACATTTTTAAAAAACAACCGTACATCACCCAGTTTATTATTCAGGTGCCGGGATATAGTTGCATAAGCACTATAATCGCCACTATTCAATCCGTTTACAAAAAATTCGCCCTTGGCCAAAACATCCCAAAGCTTATTACGTGTTTTGTTCCGGTATTCGCCATGCAAAACAAAGTTGTAAAAATTACGTGTGCCGTTTCTCAGTTCTCCTTTTATGTTTTCAAACCTTACCCCGGCCGATATAAACTGGCCTGAATTTTTTGTATCCGGAAACTGCAGCAGTGTAAAATCATTACTCATCACCGCCCATTTTTCCTTAACAAAAAAACTATCCGTACCTCTTTTTACAATGGTATCGTACCAGTTTTTATAAATAGCCGAATCGGCAACATTATCTCTATACAAATAATTGTAAGTGCTGTATGTGAAACTATGCTGAGCTCTTAGTTTGGGGAAAAACAAATATTCGGTAGTAGAGTCATTTATGGCAACCGAATCTCTTTTACCAATATCATAAGTCTGGCGTACAAAAACGGTAAAATCTTTATAAACATTACCAGTAAGTATCGTAGAACTGAATGGCGTAGCTTCAGTATTATTATCATTGCCAAGATTTACATTTACATTAAACCGTTCTTTCAGATTTGGGTTCGATAAGGAACTGTCAAACCTTATCCCGCCATTCTCCGAATTTTTTATGGTATTGCCCACCAGTATCAAAAATGCGGCATATCTTTTTTTCTTTCCCTGGTAATTACTGAAGAGGCGATAATTTTTATGATTGGTATTCTGGTTAGTAAAAAAACCGGGGGCACTTATTAACCGGTAATCAAAACCAAAGCTTAAGTTAGGCCGGGGGCTTTGTGTATGCAGCACTTTTATCATTTGCTCTTTACCAGATGCCAATTGATAACCCAGTTGTGTAAAGGGCCTGTTTGTTTTATAAAATTTAGATTCTTCGAGTGTGTAACGGTATAAATCAAATGCATGAAAACCAGCATCCCAGCCCGGTTTGGCATTGGGCTTATAAATTAATGAATAAGCTGCTGCGCCATTATTACCCAGGTATAAGTAAGAGGAAGGAACAGAAAAATATTTATCAAAATCGTTTATGGAGGAATCGAACGGAATACTGCGGATAGAATCGATGTATTTGTAGAAGATGCCAATGGAATCTTTTTTATCATTCCGGCGTTCAAAACCAATCGTGTCTTTTCCGCCACCGCCTGCCGATCCAATATTTTTAACACGGCCGCCTATCTGATTAAACACATCAGACTGCGCATATACCAATTGAAAACAAAAGAGCAATATTAAAAGGGCAAAAATGGGCTTCATCAATAGTACTTAAAGTTGTGCAATCAGGTCGCAAAATAATGCCTTAAAGTTTGGCTCTGCAGCTTTGGCTGCCTGCAAAACTTCCTCGTGTGTTATTATATTGTCTTCTTCACGAATGCCTACATCAGTAATTACACTCATGGCAAATACAGGCAGGCCCATGTGTACGGCTGTAATTACTTCCTGTACGGTGCTCATCCCCACCACATCGCCGCCAAGGGCAAGTATCATTCTATACTCAGCATGAGTTTCAAAAGTAGGACCGGTAACGGCAACGTAAACCCCCTCCTGCACTTTTATATTTTTTTCTGCCGCAATGGCCTTTGCTTTATCGATCAGGTATTTTTTATAAGGCTCACTCATATCCGGAAATCTAGGACCTAGTTCTTTATAATTTTTACCAATCAGCGGGTTGGGTGCAAGCTGGCTTATGTGGTCGGTAATAATCATCAGGTCGCCCACTTTAAAAGCCGGGTTTACACCACCGGCAGCATTACTTATCAGCAAGGTATCAATACCCAAAAACTTTAAAACCCGTATAGGAAAAACAATTTGTTCAGATGAATACCCCTCATATACATGAAAGCGCCCGGCCATAGCAACAATCTTTTTGCCACCCAGCTCCCCAAAAATCAGTTTGCCACTATGCCCTTCTACCGTACTCACCGGAAAATGCGGAATATCACCGTAAGGTATTTCTTTCTCTATTTTAATCTCATTGGTAAAACTACCGAGGCCGCTGCCCAAAACGATACCCACAGCCGGTTTATCACTATAAATATTTTTAATAAACTCAACTGCTTCGTTAATTTTCTCTATCATATAACAGATAATTTTAGCTGCCAAAGGTAAGGTAGATATTGTTAAAGGAATTATAGGGTTTTAAAAGGCATTTTTTGGAGCCCAACATACTACTGCTATCATGCTTTATTGGCGTCGCACTCTTGTACAAAATAGCTTTATTGAGCACTGAGCGAAGTAGAAGTGCTATTGAAGCGTAGATTATGTAAAAGTGATTAGCCACTTACCAGGCCAAAAATTAAACCAGTAATCGCTTTTTTCTTAAAATTTATTAACTTACGCTTTTCACTTTGTACTTTTACTATGCCCATCTACATGGATCTCCACATTGTTCCTGGTGTAAATGCTAAGGACGTTGCAGAAGCACACAGCAGGGATGTGTATCTTGAAAAAGATCACCATTGTAAATGCCTTACTTATTGGATTGATGAACTACGTGGCCATGTGTTTTGTTTAATAGATGCCCCCAATAAGGAAAGTGTATATGAGCTGCATAACCGTTCGCACGGGTTACTCCCACATAAAATAATTGAAGTACAGCATAATTTTGTAGAATCATTTCTTGGCCGAATTACCGACCCTGAAAGTGGACAATATACGGATACCGGTTTGCTGATGCTGGATGATACTTCTTACCGTATTATTATGTCGGTAAATACTACTGATTCGGTTTTGCTACAACAGCATTTGGGTTTAGAAGCAGCTATTAAAAAAGTAGCAAAGCAAAATGCTGTGATTAGAGAGGAGATAAAAAAACAGGGCGGCAAAGAAGCGCTGCATGATGGCCGGGAAATTATTGGATCATTCATAGCTGCTGAAAAAGCAGTGAGTTGTGCACTGGCCATTCAACAGCTATTCAACAGTTTGTCCGATGTAAGTTTTTCTATACGAATCCATGCAGGCGAACCTGTTGCGCAAACCGAAGAACTTTTTGGTGATACCCTGCAACTATTGAGGGACCTGTGCCTGCTGAAACAGCAGGAACCCATTGTAATTACCGGCGGAGTTAAAGAACTCATTGCAAAAGATATGTATCATAAAAATAGCGGACAACTGCTGGCACTTAATTTACCTGATGAGCAGTTCCTGATTTCATTATTTAATATGCTGCAAAAGAATTATGCTGACAATGAATTTAAGGCAGACGACTATGCTCAAATACTAACGATGAGTAAATCGCAATTGTACCGAAAGATAACAGCACTTGCCGGTTATTCACCCAACGATTTATTAAAGGAATATCGCCTCGAAAAAGCAAAAGAACTCCTTCGAAAAAAGAAACACAATATATTTGAAGTGGCAATTGAATCAGGCTTTACAAGTCCTTCTTACTTTACCAAATGTTTTAAAACAAAATTTGGATTACTGCCACTTACTTACCAGCAATTAGTTTAGCTTCTTATTTCATCTGGTTGAATTTTACCATTTCTTGAACGAAATGTTTTAGCCCTTTGCTTTTACCTGCTGTTACTTTGAATCATTATTAACCATTCAAATACTTAAGTATGAAAAAACTTTTTTCCACAAGCCTGTTGGTACTGGCACTAAATTTATTTTTTATGAGCAATGCTAACGCACAAAACAGTAACCCCTCTGCTACCAAAAATCTGCCTGAGCTAAAAACCTATTTAATTGAACGGGATATACCAGGTGCCGGACAATTAACTGCTACAGATCTAAAGGGTATTTCCCAAAAATCCTGTACGGTAATAAAAGATATGGGACCAGGTATTGCCTGGGTGCAGAGCTATGTAACCGGCAATAAAATATTTTGTGTGTATCGTGCAGCAAATGAAACGCTTTTGCGGGAGCATGCAAAGAAAGGTGGCTTCCCCATTACTTCTATCACAGAAATTAATAACAGCATCAGTCCTAAAACGGCAGAGTAAACCGTTTACGTTAACCAACTTTATTATAAGATTTAAAAAAGGGGCACAAAATAATTTCAATACGATTATTTTTATTATACTCATTTAAATTTTGAAAAAAATAAGATTTATGAAAAAACCACTAATCGCTTTAATTGCCATGCTCTGTGTGGCAATGCATGCCAGCAGCCAGTACGAAATCATGTTACCCATACCAGGGGCAAAAATGTATTTTTCCGACAAGCCTTTTACCAACAGTCATGAGGGCGCAAAGACTTCGTTTAAATCAGACGATTTTATATATGGGCGTATAGAACTCCCCAACAACCAGACCCTGCTTGATGCCTTTAAGATGAGCAGCATTAAAACCCAATACTACTATCTTAGGTTTTGGGTACAGGTAAATAAGGATGGTGAAAAAACCGGCAATAGAAATTCCTTTGAATACCTTTTGATAAAAAATGAAGAAGATGTAAAGAAAAGTTATTTGAATTTCGACATACTACCCAACCCAACTGCTGCCACGAGTGCACTTTGCGGACTTGATGATTTTACCAGTGCTATTGCCACAGGCCCATTATATAGTCTCATAAACCCCGCATCGTTTCCAGAAAATGGTGAATACAGCATTCAAACACGGTTGTTTTTGAATGCCGTCGATGGCTGGGGAAAGTCTGTAAGTGAAGAAAACTGGCCCGAGGTTATTGACGAATTCAAATTCCAGTTTGATTCCAAAGACATTGCTGCATTAAAGAAAAATTTTGAGACAGGTAATGATATGGTGCAGAAAAATACCTTTCGCCTATC
>Ga0209181_10005569_pt1 | contig 18072 bp, 9 predicted proteins | sample MAT05_FD_187208 | JGI IMG/M metagenome (GOLD analysis project Ga0209181, IMG submission 187208) | Freshwater microbial communities from Lake Fryxell liftoff mats and glacier meltwater in Antarctica - MAT-05 (SPAdes) (version 2) | ecosystem: Environmental > Aquatic > Freshwater > Ice > Liftoff...
TTGCGGTAATGGCACTGCTACTGCTGTTGGTCGAGATCACGGTTCTCGACCACAGCTCGGTCGGCACTTGGCTTCTGTACGCAATCTTGGGTATTTGCTTGGCTTGGCAGCTCTGGTGGATCGTGCCGTTCACGCCGTTGGCCTCGGTCGAGGTCAAGGATGCGTCAGACCCTGATGATGCAAACAGCGCGCTGCGCATCCTCACCTCCAATGTGCTCGGGCCCAATCGTCACTCGAACAAGCTATTGGATCTCGTTCGAGAGAACTCACCCGATCTTCTGGTAACGCTCGAATCCAATGCTTGGTGGCAGGAACGGCTCGATCAGCTCGAGCTTAAGTATTCGCATAGCGTGAAGTGTCCACTCGAAAACCTTTACGGCATGCACGCCTATTCACGTTTGCCGCTTGCCGATAGTCGTATCGAATACCTCGTTGAATCGGACATTCCTTCGATCCACACATGCGTGACGTTGCCATCTGGTTGCCAAGTGAGCGCGCACTTCCTGCACCCCTCGCCGCCCAATCCAAAGTTCAACGACGAGTCGTCTGAACGCGATGCGGAACTGGTGATGGTCGCCAAGCACGTCGCGCAGCACGATGAACCCACCGTCGTGTGTGGCGATCTCAATGATGTGGCTTGGGTCACCGACCATGCGGCTGTTCCGAAAGCTCAGCGGCCTGCTCGACCCGCGCGTCGGCCGCGGCATGTTCAACACCTTCCATGCCAATTGGTGGTTCATACGCTAGCCGCTGGATCACGTGTTCCACAGCAAGCATTTCACCCTGAAAGAATTGCGCCGCTTGCCATCGATCGGTTCGGATCATTTCCCGCTGCTAACCGCGCTCCAATACAGCCCGGAAAGTGGCCAGCAACAGAAGGGTTTGACGGCCGATGCCGATGATAAGGCGCGCGCGCAAGCCAAGCAGGCGCAGCAACAGGCCGATGCTGACGACGTGCCCGAACTCGGCGCACGTTAACCTTAAGCTTTCGGCCGTGTGCTGTTCTTTACGGATAGGCGAACAGCAACACCGCGCATCTGGCCACCGCAATGTCGTACGCTCGAAGCCATCGGCGATCAGATCCTCACCAGCATTGAGCGAGTTTCACGCCTACCACGCTGAATGCTGACGAATGGCGGAAGCGAACAGCGTATGTTGCGACGCTGCCATTCGATCATCAATAAGGTCATGCGATGAACGCCGCTGACTGGCATCGGATACGAGAGCTGTTTGAAGCCGCACTGCTGCTCGCACCAGACGAGCGCCAGCGTTTTGTTCGCCACAGTAGCAATGGCGACGATGCACTCGTGCAGGAAGTCTTCGCGCTGCTAGCGTCCGACGCGCGTGCCCCGACAAACACGCTGTCGATGGACGGCGTGGCGCCTGAGCTGATGGCGGATATCGGCGACGAGGCCGAGCGTTCTGATCACAATCGCTGGGCCGGTGCGCGACTCGGGCCGTGGCAATTGCTGAGCGAGATCGGCCGCGGTGGTATGGGGGCGGTGTATCTGGCCGAACGCGCTGATGGCGCCTACACGCAGCGCGCCGCCGTCAAGTTGATCCGCAGTAGCTGGGATAGCGCGGACTTGCTGCGGCGCTTCTTGGCCGAGCGCCAGATCCTTGCCAATCTTAACCATCCGCGCATCGCGCGCTTACTGGATGGCGGGCTAAGTGATGGTGGCAATCCCTATTTGGTGCTGGAGTACGTTGACGGCGTCCCGATCGGTCGCTATTGCGACGATCTGCAGTTGTCCGTTGCCGACCGACTGACCTTGTTCCTAACCGTATGCGAGGCAGTCGCGTACGCGCACCGCGCATTGATCGTGCACCGCGATCTGAAGCCGGCCAACATTCTGGTCGATGCTGCAGGCGGCGTGAAGTTACTCGACTTCGGCATTGCCAAAGCCTTGTCCGGCAGCGCCGAAACCGCCTCGCGCATGTTCACGCCCGAGTACGCGGCGCCCGAGCAGGTGCGCGGTGATGCGGTAACCACTGGCGTCGATATCTACGCGCTGGGGCTTTTGCTGTTTGAGCTTTTGACAGGGCGACGGCCCTACGCGCAGACCGGGTCGACGCCAGCGGCCTATGAACAGGCGATCCTTACCCAGGAACCGCGCCCACCGTCTCTGGCCGTGCTAACGCAAGATCAGGAGACATCCTCCTACGCGGCTCGACGCGAACTCGATCCGCGCGGCCTCGCCCATCGCCTGCGGGGCGATCTGGATGCGATCGTACTCCGCGCGCTGCGCAAGGATCCTGCCGAACGCTATGCGACAGTGGACGACTTGGCAGCGGACGTGCAGCGCCATCTGCGGCGCGAGCCAGTGCAGGCGCGTCTCGGCAACTGGCGCTATGTGGCGGTGCGCTTTGTCAGACGCCACGTGTTGGCGGTGGCCTTGGCGCTGGTCGCGGTGGCGGCGCTCGCCGTGGGTCTCGGCGCGGCACTATGGCAAGCTGAAGACGCGCGACAGCAGCGTGACGCGGCCGAGGACGCAGCGCGTACGTCGCGCGCGGTTGCCGATTTTCTGACCAAGATCTTTGCCAATGCCGATCCGGCCGCAACCGACGGCAAAGACCCCGCTGCGAGTGCGCTGCTTGCCGCCGCGGTGACCGAAATCGATTTGGCCGGCGATCTGCCAGCGCGTGAGCGCTCTGCGATGTATCACGCACTGGGAACCGCGCAACTTGCCCGCGACGCGCCTGCGCTGGGTTTGGTGATGATGGAAAAGGCACTCGATCTGGCCGGCGACGACCCGACGCGCCGAATGCGCGCATTGCACGGCGTCGGCATTGCTCTGAATAGGCAGGGTCTACTGGATGACTCGAATGCGCGCTATACCGAGGCGCGCGCGTGGCACGCCAAACACGGCGCGGCCCTCGACGCTGAGCGCCGTGAACTTGATTACACCCAAGCGATCAACTACATCAGCCAACAGCGCATGGGCGACGCACTCAGCCTGCTCGATGAACTGACTAAAAAGCTCGATGCGCGTGGCGAGGGATTGAGCGAATTGGGCATTGCAACCAGCACCATGGCGATTTACTCACTCGGTGCCACGGGCAGCAAGGCCGAAGCCCTGGCTCGCTCCCAGCAACTTTATGACAGCGTCGTTGCGGATCCAAAGGCTGCGCTTTCCAAGCGCAAGACCATCGTTGGTGTGCACGCTTATGCGCTTATGACTGCTCAAGGCCCCGCTGCTGGCGAACCGTTGTTTCGCGAAGCGATGGCGCTCGATGAGCAGATTTACGGTCCCGGACATCTGCAGACGGGCGTATCGATCAACAATGTCGCGATCTGTTTAAATCGTCAGAATCGCTACGACGAAAGCATTCCGCTGTTTGAACAGGTCGTCGCTATTCGTCGCAGCAAGCTCGATCCGCACCATCCCGATCTGGCTTTCTCGTTGGTCAATAGCGCCAACGCCCACGAAAAGGCCGGACATCTCGAGGCAGCATTGCAGCGTTACGGCGAAGCCATACGCAGTTATCAGGCATCCAATCAAGTCGGAACACAGTGGATGCGCGCGCACCATTGGCGCGCGCGCACCCTGGAACGCTTGCAACGCTTCGATGACGCGCTGCTTGATGTCGCGGCGCTTGAGCCATACCGCGCCGACCAGCCGTACTTCAAAGGCGAGCCTCAACGAGCCTTGCTTTTGCTGGAGGCGCGCTTGCATGAGGCGCTGGCCAGAAGCGATCTAGCGTGCGGAATTGAACAGCGATTAGTAGAAGCCACTGAGGGTGAACGCGCCGAAGCCGCTGCGCTGGCGATGCGTTGCCGCACACGTCTCGGGCAATGAGGCACATTGAATGGTGTAGTTGAGCATGCTGCTCCTGGGGTTTAGCGCCGAAGCACTACCGTGACGCGACCAAGACCGTCTGGCCGCGCAGTGGCAGGGCGCAAGCACGCGTGTCGGCACGGTCACGGTCGTCGTCGAAGCTAAGCCCGCGATGTGCCGGCGCCAGTGCTTGAATTGCTGCGGACGTCGCGATAGCCAACTATCCGGAATTTCAAGCTCGCAAACCGGTCGCGACACGTGTTCCCCGCGCCTTGAGCCGGTGAATTTCGAGTGGCTGTCAGAGCCGGTCGTGGGTTCTTGAAAAGATGAAAAGCCTGTGAAAATCACAGGACGCTAAGAGCACAGGCGGCTCCAAACCTTGCTGCTTTTTCGGCGTTGAACGGCATCAAGGTCTGCAACCAGAGCTGCTGGCGACTGACACCCAATCGTCATTCTCGCTTCCTATAGTCCCCGCCTCTTTGGTTTGGTTGGGATGACATGCTTTATTCGCGGCGGAATTGGGTGGCGGCAGCTTTCATGATGATCCCGGCGTTTGCTTGGTCGGCGGCGTTCACGCCGGGCAATCTGGCGATCTACCGCATTGGTGTCATCGGCAGCGGCAACGCGCTGGTGAACACCGGCAGCCCGGTATTCATCGATGAGTACTCGCCGACCGGGACACTGGTGCAATCAATTGCCCTGCCCACGGCCACCGCAGCGCCCGCGAATGCGTGTCTCAGCAGCGGCACGGCGACCAGCGAGGGCCTGCTCACCCGCAGCGCCGATGGCAACTTCCTGCTCGCCACCTGTTACAAACGCGATCTGGGCGGCACCGGCAGCTTGTCCGGCACCAGCGCGGCGGCGGTCAACCGCGTGGTCGCGCGCATCGACGGCGCCGGCGCTGTCGACACCAGCACCGCCCTCGTTGACTATGCCGACGGCAATAATCCGCGCGGCGCGACCAGCACCGACGGCACCGCGCTCTACGTCACCGGCGGCGCCGGCGGCATCCGCTTTGCGACGCTCGGTGCGAGCACCTCGACGCAGCTCAGCACCACCGTGACCAATCTGCGCCAGCCGGCGATTTTCGGCGGGCAACTTATGGTTTCGACCCAATCCGGCAGCGTGGTGCGCATTGGTACGGTCGGCAGCGGCACCCCGACCACGATCGGCCAGACCATCAGCAACCTGCCAGGTTTTCCGCTGACCGGCCTCCCCAACGGCTTCTTGCTGCTTGATCTGAATGTGGGCGTCGCCGGGGTCGACACGCTTTACGTGGCCGACGACGGCGCCATGGCGCTCGGCAAGTTCTCGCTGGTGGGCGGCAACTGGGTGAGCAATGGCACGATTGGAGTCGATGCCGATGACTACCGCGGGGTCTCAGCTAGCGTCACTGGCACGACGGTGACGCTGTTCGCGACCCGCAAGGGTGGCAGCGGCGCGACCGGTGGCGGTGAGCTGGTCACACTGGTCGACAGCGCAGGCTACAACGGCGCCTTGACTGGCACGCCGAGCTTGCTCGCCACGGCGGCCATCAACACCGCCTTTCGCGGCATTGCCCGGGCCCCGATCGCGGCCGTCGCACAGCCGGATCTAACCGCCACGCTGAGTGCGCCGGCCAATGCGGTGGCCGGCACTCCGTTCAATTACACGGTGACTTTCGCCAATGGCGGCAGCGCTGCGGCGGGCGCCTTCAGCGGCAGCTTCACCTTGCCGCCCAGCGTGAGTTTTGACAGTGTGGCGTCGGCGGGCGGTTGCAGCGGCGCGCACTTGGCGGGCGTGGTGAACTTTTCCTGCAGCGGACTCGGGATCGGCGCCAACGCCGCGCCGACGGTCGCGGTGATCGCCGCCGCCGCGGGCAATGTGATTGCGCCAGTCGGTGCCGTGATTGCAGACACGGGTGCCGCCATCGCCGAATCAAACGAGGGCAACAACACCAGCACGGCAGCGGTCACGACCAATGTCAGCAACGGCGCGGTGCCGGTGATCCAGTTCGACGCCGCCGCCACCACCGATTTCATCGAGGTGCCACTCGACGGTCCCGGGGCGATCAGTGCGGTGATCGGCGATGCCACCGATCCGGCGCGCACGCTCGGCGTGGACTTCGCGTTGAGTGATGCCGACAGCGCGCCGGCTAGCTTGTCGGTGATGGTTGCCAGCAGCAATCTGACGGTGGTTCCGGCTGTGAATCTAGCCTTGACTGGCAGCGGCCTCTCGCGCCATCTGGAAATCACGCCGGCGGGTGTCGGCTATTCCGATCTGACCCTGACCGTCACTGACGCGCAGGGCAATAGCGACAGCTACGTGATTAACTACGCCGCCTCCGATGGCAGCGGCGCGCCCGCGACCACGCGCTGGCACACTGGCGGCGCAGATGCCTCGACCGCGGTGGCGATCGACGCCGACACAATGCTTGTTTCGATCGACGAGGACCAGCGGCTGCGCTTCGTCGACCGCGATGCCTCGGGGCTTCCGCGTTCACAGTTTGATGTAACGCCGCAGCTCGGTCTTACCGAATTGAGTGGCGGCTTGCTGCGCGAGGTCGATATTGAATCATCGGTTCGCGTCGGCAATCGTCTCTATTTTATGGGCTCGCACAGCAATAGCTCGGGCGGCTCGCTGCGTCCCAACCGCTATCGCTTGTTCGCCGTCGACTACAGCGCGCCGGCCAGCTTGAGCTTTGTCGGCCGCTATGACGGTTTGCGCAGCGATCTGGTGACCTGGGACAGCACAAATGGGCATGGCTTGGGTGCGAACTTCTTCGGCCTCACCGCCAGCGCCGCCGCCGGGACAATCCCGGAAGAGCCCAATGGTGCTGGTTTCAACATCGAGGGCCTCGCGATCGCCCCGAATGGCAACGCCTACCTCGCCTTCCGCGCGCCGATCGTGCCGGCCACGGCGCGCACGCGCGCGCTGATCGTGCCGCTAACCAATCTCGCAGCTCTGGTGTCGGGCAATCCGAGCGCCGGTCCGGCCCAGTTCGGCGCACCGATCCAACTCGACCTCGGCGGCCGCGGTATTCGCTCGCTCGACTGCAACGCCAACGAATGCCTGATCATCGCCGGCCCGGCCGCCGCCGGTAGCTTCCGCCTCTACACCTGGGATGGAAATCCGGCCTCGCGTCCGCTTGAGCGCAGCGCCAACTTGAGCGGGCTCAATCCCGAAGGCATCGTCGAATTGCCTGCAATTTTGGGCGCGGCCAGCAGCCTGCAAATCCTGTCCGATCTCGGCGACAGCGTGTTCTACAACGACGGCGTGATCGCCAAGGATCTGCCGCGCGATAACTGGAAAAAATTCCGCAGCGACTTGATCGTGCTCGGTGGCACTGCAAGCGTGTCGATTGGCGATGTCGCGGTCAGCGAGGGCAATGCCGGCACCAGTGTGCTCAACTTCACCGTGAGCCTTTCGTCCGCGGTGAGCAACACCGTCAGTGTCGATTTTGCGACTGCGGACGGCACTGCCACTAGTGCCAGCGGGGACTATCAGCCGACCGCAGGAACACTAAATTTCGCGCCAGGCAGCACCTCGCAAAACGTCGCGGTCAACGTCAACGCCGATCTTATCCTCGAAGCCAATGAGAACCTGTTGGTCAATCTCAGCAATGCCCAAGGTGCAAGCCTCAGTGACGCCGTCGGCGAGGGCACGATCAACAATGACGACGCGGCCAGCTTGAGCATCGGCGATGTGAGTCTGGCCGAAGGCAATAGCGGCAGCAGCGCATTCGCCTTCACGGTCACGCTGGCGGGCGCCGTGCAGGGTGGCTTCAGTGTTCCCTACATGAGTGCCAACGGGACGGCGCTGGCGCTGTCGGATTTTACCGCCGCCAGCGGCAGCTTGAATTTCGCCGGCAATCTGGGGGAAACGCAGACCATCACTGTCAGCGTCGGCGGCGACAGCATCGTTGAGGCCGACGAGAGCTTCACGCTAAATCTTGGCAGCCCCGGCAACGCTGCGGTCACGCTCACCGACGCGAGCGCGAGCGGCTTGATCCAGAACGATGACAGTGCCACGGTCGCGATCAACAGTGTGATGTTGGCGGAAGGCGACAGCGGCGCCAGCACCTTCACCTTCACGGTGACCCTCACAGGCGATGTACAGGATGGCTTCACCCTGCCCTACCAGTCCGCAGACGGCACTGCGCTGGCAGGCAGCGACTACACTGCGGCCAGCGGCAGCTTGAACTTTACCGGCGTGAACGGCCAGACCCGTCCCATCGCGGTGGCGGTCAGTGGCGATACCAATGTTGAGCTTGACGAGAATTTCTTTGTCGATTTGGGAACACCATCGCTGGCTAACGTCAGCGCCAGCATCGCGCGCGGCACAGGCACGATCGACAACGACGATGTACTCCCCGACCCCATCCTCGCGACTGGCTTCGAGTCTCCAGAAGTTCCCGCTGGTAACGTTGATGTAAGCCTCGAAGCTCGCTGATTTGCAGATGGGAACAAAGCCAAAAGACTGAACCGCACGCGAAGTACGCCAAAGGAGAAAATCTTTGGCGCTACTTCGCGTCCACGTCATAAGAAACTGAGCGGAACAAAAAACCACACTTTCTGTGGAGACTCTCTGCGGAGTCCAGCATGGACTCATTCAAACGCTTCCTACGTCAGATAGTTGCGGGCAGCGCCCACCATGCGCCGGATCTCGTCAAATTCAATGGGTTTTGTCAGATGGTGGTCAAAGCCGGCTGCGCGGGCCGCCAGACGGTCGCTTTCGCGGCCAAAACCGGATAATGCGACCAGCGGCACGTGGTCGAACTGAGCGCGCATGCGGATGGCACGCGCAAGGCTGAAGCCATCCATTTCCGGCATGGATAGATCGAGCACCATAAGCTCGGCCGCGAAGTCTTCAAGCGCGAGCAGCGCCGAAGCGCCGCTGTAAGCAACCACGACGGTCTGCCCAATCAGGCGCAGAGCAGACGCGAGCGTGTCGGCAACATCGTGATTGTCGTCGACAACGAGCACGCGCCGCGCGGGCACCTCAAGTTTTGTAGTCTCGGCGAACATGTGTCGAGCCTACCCAAATTTATTCGCGCCTGCAGGCTCGCGAACGCTTCCCCACACTTGTTCGTGCTGCCTCGAAGCCCTAAATTGCGCCTGTTTGGCGGGGCCGACAGGGAATCGTTGCAAGATGAAACGTCCGTGAAAATCAAACGCCTCCAGAATTCGCCACGGTTAATCATGGCCCTTGGCTGCAGCTTGCTCCTCACCGCAGTCAATGCTGCGGCAGTGGCGGTCGATGCTGGCGCGCTGGCGCAGATGTCTCTCGAGGAATTGATGAATGTCGAAGTCACCAGCGTCGCCGGTATCGGCCAATCACGCTTCAGCTCACCGGCGGCGTTGTTCGTGCTTACGGCCGACGATATCCGGCGCGCGGGTCACCGCAACCTCGCCGAAGCCTTGCGCCTGGTGCCGGGCATGTATGTGGCACGCGTCAACTCCAGCAGTTGGCTGGTCGGTGGGCGCGGCCTGACAGGTTCCAGTCTGACCGCTACACGCTTTCTGGTGCTGATCGATGGCCGTGTCGTACATGATCCCTTGCTCTCTGGCACCTTCTGGGACGTGACCGATCTGCCGCTGTCTGACATCGAGCGCATCGAAGTCATTCGTGGGCCAGGGGCGACGTTATGGGGCGTCAACGCCATGAATGGCGTGATCAATGTCATCACGTTGTCGGCACACGACAGCCAGGGTGCCCGCGTCGAGATTGGGGGCGGAAATTTTGATCAGAGTGATGTCACCGCCCGCTATGGCGGTGCCGGCCCTGGAAATTCGGCGTACCGCATCTGGGCAAAGTACGCGCAGCACGGTGACACCGAATTAGCAGACGGGGCCAGCGCAGTCGATCAATGGGCAAGCGCACGCACTGGTTTTCGATTTGACGATCGCAGCGCAGAAAACCGCACCCTCATGATCGAGGGCGACCTGTACACGCATCCGCGCGCACGCTATTCCTTGTTCCGGCCGGTGCCGAACGCGCATCTGAGCAGCGAACGCGTCACTGGCAACGACACCATTTCCGGCAGCCATCTGCTGGCACGGATCACTGGCGACGGGGGCCCTGGACGCGGCTTTAGTCTGCAGGCCTATGTCGATCACACCGAGCGCGAGACAGCGCGCTTCGGGGTAAAGCGCACCACCGCGGATCTCGATTGGCGCCACTGGCAGGCGCACGGCCGACACCAGTGGATCATGGGCCTACAATACACTTCAAACCACGATGCTCTCAGCGAGCAAGTGTTGCGTTTCGCGCCGCTCTCACGCAATTGGGGCACCGCCAACGCCTTCGTTCAAGACACTATCGAGCTCGCTTCCGATAGGTGGTTTCTGCTGCTCGGCAGCAAGCTCACCCACCATGATTTTGTGGGTTTCGAAGTACAGCCGAGTATCCGCCTGTGGTGGACGCCGAGCGAAAATCAGACTTGGTGGACAGCGATTTCGCGGCCCGTGCGCGTGCCGTCGCGTTTTGAAGAAGACGGCTCGTTAATCTTCAACTACGCCGATACGGGTCTGCTATTGGGTCGCCCCGCGAGTGGCGTTTTCATTCCGCTGGCACTGAGTGGCGACGATTCGCTGCGTGCTGAAAAAATGCTCGCCTATGAATTTGGCTATCGTTTTCGCGTTGGCGACCGATTCTCATTCGCCACTTCGCTGTTTTTGAATGACTACCAGCGGTTGATTTCGGTGCCGCCGACGATCTTCGGTAACTTTACCGATCGCGGTTACGGTGAGACCTATGGACTCGAGGTGCATACCTCCTGGCAGGCTTTGCCCAATTGGCGCATCGAAGGCGCCTACAGTTGGCTGGGCACCGATATCCACGGTCCGGTGTTGCCGTTCGAGGAGGAGAGCACACCAGAACAATTGGCCTATGTGCGCTCGGCGCTCGACATCGGCGAAAATCTCGAGTTCAACACTGTGCTGTACCTCGTCGATCGCATTCCGCAGAACAATATCGACGCATATGAGCGACTTGATCTCGGCCTGACTTGGCGTCCGCGCCCCGATCTTGAGCTCTCACTCTGGGGCCAGAATCTCAGCGAAGCCGAACATCGGGAATCTTCCGGCGCAATGATCCCACGCAGCTTGCATGCGCAGCTAACGTGGCGGCTGCGCTGATGCGTGAATCGCGTGCCACGTGGATGCTGCGATATCTGCTACCGCTGTTGCTGCTGGTCTCGACCACAGCGGCGGCACAGACAGATGTTGATCGATTGCGGCTGGCACAATTGGAAGCGGCCTATCTGATCAATTTCGCGCGCTACACCGACTGGCCGGCGGATGCTTTCGCCGCACCCGATAGCCCACTGGTGATCCTGGTGCATGGCGACAGCACGCTGGTGAAGGCGATGACCGAGATTGCCACGCGCGCCGATCCGATCGCTGGTCACAAGATCAAGCTGCGCGGCACGCGGGCACAGGACTATCCGACACCAGAGGAGCTCAGCCAACTGATCGCTAATAGCCATGTGTTGTTTATCGATGAGCCCTTTGTTGGTGCCGTTGGCGAACTGCTCGTGCAAGCGCACGCACATTCGGTGCTAACGGTCAGCAATGCCCCGGGCTTTGCCGCGGCCGGTGGCATGTTCGAATTAGTGCGCAGCGGACAGCGTGTAAGCTTTGACGCCAATCCTGAAAGCATCCGCACCTCGCGTCTGAGCGTGAGCTCGCGCGTGCTCAAACTGGCGCGGCAACTGACAGGCGGCGGCTGATGGCCGGCACCTCACGCACCTTCGGCCAAAAGATCAGCCTGCTGCTGACCATGACCAGCGCCGGCGTCGTGCTGGTGGTCGCGGGACTGCTGGCGAGTTTCGATGTGCTCGACTCTAACCGGGAGCTGCGCGAGCGCATCGACACCCACGCGCAGATCGTGGCGCTCGACGGCAGCGCGGCGCTCGCCTTCGGCGATCGAGCCAGCGCTGCCGCAGCATTGCGCGCATTACAGGCAGTGCGAGATGTCGGTTCGGCAACTTTGTTCGACAAGGACCATGCGCGGTTCTCAAGCTATCGGCGCGAGGGCGTCGAGGTGCCGCACTTCTCGGATCAGAGTCCTGGTCAGGTGCGCTCGGGATTCTGGCGCGTGGTCACGCTCGCCGTGCGCGATCGCAGTGGCGAGCACGGGCGCCTACAGGTGGTGGTCGACCTGCGGCCATTGTGGATGCGCGCCTTCTTCGATGCATTGCTAGTGATCGCGGTGACCTTTGCCGCTGCGGCGATTGTCAATCTGCTCTCACGGCGTCTCAGCGGCATGTTGCTGGATCCGGTCACGGAGCTGGCGAGCAAGGCGCTGGCTGTCTCGCAAACTGGGAATTATTCGATCCGCGCGGCCAAGTTCAGCGATGACGAAATCGGCCAGTTCACGGATGTGTTCAACCAGATGTTGTCGCAGATCCAGCAACAGGACGCCGAGATCAAGGCTGCGCGCCGCCATGCGGAGTACGCGAGTCAGATGAAGGATGAATTTCTGGCGACGCTGTCGCATGAGTTGCGCACGCCGATGACGCCGATCCTCGGGTGGGCGCAGGCACTCAAATTCGCGGCCGGCGACAATGCGCAGGTTCGCGAGGCGGCGACTGTGATCGAGCGCAATGCGCGCATCCAAACGCAGATCGTTGACGACCTACTCGACATGAGCCGGATTGTTTCCGGCAAGATGCAGTTACAAATGGAGCCGGTGCGGATTGCCGACGTGGTAGATGCGGCGGTTGCGACAGTCCAAACCGCAGCCAGCGCGCGCGGCGTAAGTATCGAGGTCTCACCGGGCTGCACCAGCGCTAAGGTGAGCGGCGATGCTGGCCGCCTGCAGCAAGTATTTTGGAATCTGCTCGCCAACGCGGTCAAGTTCACTGACGCCGGCGGACGAGTGGCCATCGATACACGCGTACACGAGCAAAGGGTCGAAGTACGCGTGATCGATAGCGGCCAAGGGATCGATCCGGAATTTCTTCCCTTGGTATTCGAGCGTTTCCGCCAAGCCGACAGCTCTATCACGCGCCGTCATGGTGGGCTCGGCGTCGGTCTGGCAATCGTCAAGCAACTGGTGGAACTGCACGGCGGCAGCGTCAGTGCAAATAGCGAGGGCCGTGGGCGCGGCGCCTGCTTCACCGTGAAACTCCCCATCCTGCTGGGAAACGATCGCGCGGCCCAAGGTGAGCCTGGCGCTGATCACCAACGCGATCTGCTGCGGGGATTGCGCCTGCTGGTGGTCGACGATCAGCTCGACAGTCGCCAGTTGATTGCGTATTTATTGGATGCGAGCGGGGCCGACACGCGTCAAGCGGATGGCGTCGAGGCGGCGCTGGCCGAACTCGCCGAGCACACCTTCGATGTGCTCGTCAGCGACATCGCGATGCCCGGCCGCGACGGCTACGATCTGATCCAAGCGCTGCGCTCACGCGACACCGGCGACGCCCAGCGCCTGCCCGCATTGGCCATCACCGCGTTCGCACGCGACCAAGAACGCGAACACATGATCGCCGCAGGCTTTGATGCGCACGTGCCCAAGCCCATCGATCAGAAACTGTTGGTGCAAACGGTTGCGCGGCTGGCGGGTCGCTCGGCTACGGCCGCCAATGCGCCTGGCGGCGACGGTTAAGTCGTGCTGCGCAAACTTTAAGGTAACGCGCTTAAGGGGCGCGGATTTGAAGCCAATGGAGCCCGCTCCGTTTCGACGCATGGCGTGCCGAAGTGGCATCCACCGGCGCGAATTCGGCCTATAGGCACCCCGCTGATTGCCAAAGTTGGTTACACTTAGCCTGCGTTGGTCGCATATGCGATCAATTGAGCTCACAGGGGAATTTTTATGCGCGTTTTGCAAACCGCCGCGGTCATCGCGGTCATCGGTGCGACGTCTCTATTTTCGCAAGCTGCCTGGTCACAGGCTGAGTTGTTGTCGCGCAGCGGTTTGACGCAGGAAAATGTGTCCGCGCAGCCCTCTGCGCCCGCTGCGCCCAATGCCACCTTGACCGAGGGCTTCGAGGGCACGTTCCCACCGACGGGTTGGCTGGTGCGCAATCAGAGCACAACCATCGGCACCAATGTAAATTGCTGGAATGTGTTCACCGGCCTCACACCCTGGGGGGCTCGAAGCGGCAATGGTCACACGGGCGCCAATTTCAACTGCACAACGGGTGCAAACACCATCAGTGGCTGGTTGCTGAGCAGCCAGATCTCCGGGCTGGCCAATGGCGATCAGGTGTCCTTCTGGTCGCGGAAGAGCGCTGGCGCCACCGATTTTCCCGATCGACTGGAATTGCGCCTGTGCCTAGATGGCGCGCCCAATTCCTGCGGCGCCGTCGGCAGCACAGGTACGCTGCCGACCGATGTCGGCAGCTTTACCACCTTGGTGTTGTCAATTAATCCCACCTTGGTGACCGGCGTTTATCCCAATGTCTATACGCAATTCAGCGCGACGCTTTCCGGATTGCCCGTTGGACCTAACAACGGGCGTTTAGGCTTCCGCTATTTCGTGACCAGCGGCGGTCCTGGCGGCGCCAACTCCGACATCATTTCAATTGATGATGTGAGCGTGTCGACACCGGCCGGCGATACCGCGCCCACGCTGACCTACAACCCCACTACCGCCGCAGGCGTGACTTTCCCGGGCGGTGCTGCGGGTTCTGTGAACGCCTCCATTGCGATTAGCTCTATTGGCGCGAGCGGCACCGGCCAAACCGCGGTTACTGGCTGCGCGATTACCGGTCCTGGAGCAGCGTCATTTGGGGCGGTGACAACTACGCCCGCCGGCGGTGTTTTCAACACCGGCACGACCGCGGGTTCGATCAATTTGAGTTGCACGCGCGGCGCTTCAGCAGCGTCGGCCTCACTGGCTTGTACTGAGACTGCCACGCCAACAGTGGTGGGTTCGCCGTTTACGCGCACTTGGGCATTGACTTGCCCCGCCGCAGGCGCGAGTAACGTGGCACCGGTTGCCGCTATCGCTGCGACGACGACGTTAACGGGTGGAACTGGCACCGTGACACCGACCATAGTCACCCCCGCGCAAGGCACCGGCAGCACCAACTTTGCCTGCAGCATACCGGCGACCGCGCCGAGCAACTTTTTAATCACCACCAACGCAAACCAAACAATCACCACGACCACGCTGGGTATTGGCTTGACCTGTGTTCCGCAAGCAGCCGCAACCTCAGCGACGCTGACCTGCACGCAAACTGCAACGCCCGGTCCAAACCCGGCGAACGCCACGGCGCTGATCACCTGCCCCGCGGCTGCTGTGGCCTCGTGCCCGCTGACGAACACGCTTAGCGTCACTGATCTGACATACAATCGTTCACTGTCCTTCCTTCAGGGCGGCACCTGTACTTTGAGCGGTGCTGGTACCGCAGTTCGTTACAAGGCAATTCCGATTACGCTGATCGCAGCCTCGAATGTAACGGCCAGCTTTTTGACCGCTGATGGCGGCAGCATCACGCCGGCGGACGCCGATACTTTCCTGACCCTCTATGGCCCGGGCGGTTTCAATCCAGCGGCCGCGTGCACCAATGCAATCACTGCCAACGACGATTCCCCCAGCCCGCTTTCCAGGATTGCGACCACCACCCCTTTGGCCGCAGGCAGCTATACGCTGGTCGTTACCTCGTTCTCAAATGTGCCCGGTGGGGCTGGCCCCCTGCCGTGGAACTACACGTTGGCAGTAACGCCGGCGAATGCCTGCGTTGCCGTGGTCGTTAATGCCGATTTGGCCGCCACGCTTACCGATACACCCGATCCGGTGAACGCAGGTACCAACTTGAGCTACACCGCGACGGCGACCAACAATGGCCCCGATCCGGCTGCTGCCGTATCGATCTCGCTACCGCTGCCGGCTGGCACCACTTTCGTCTCGGCCACGCCGAGCGCCGGCGGTATCTGTAATGCCGCCAGCCCGGTCGTGTGCAATTGGGCCGCGCCGACCGCCACTGGCGCCGCCAATGCGCGCAGCGTCGTCGTGGTGGCATCGGTTCCGGCCAGCACCGCCGCGGCCACCGTGTTCAATGCCACGACCACGGTAGCAAGCACCACCAACGATTCAACGGCTGGCAACAACACAGCAGTGGCCACTACCACCGTCGGGACCTCTGCCGATGTAAGCGTGATTTTGACCGATAGCCCGGATCCGGTCACCGCCGGTAGCAATCTCACTTACACGGCAACCGCGACCAATAACGGTCCGTCTGATGCGCAAGGCGTGAACATCAGCCTGCCCTTGCCAGCCGGCACTAGCTTCGTCTCGGCGACGCCGAGCGTCGGCGGCAATTGCGCAGGCACGACGACAGTCACCTGCACCTGGGCTGGCGCCACTGCACCGGCTGGCGTGGTTACCGCCACTATCGTGGCGTCGGTGGCTCCGGCCACCATCGGTACATTGAATGCAACGGTGACCGCGGCTGCCAGCACAACCGATGGCGCTCCAGGGAACAACATGGCGTCTGCCACCACGGCAGTGACCGCATCGGCCGATTTGTCGATAACGCTCACCGATTCGCCGGATCCGGTCACCGCAGGTTCCAATCTGACCTACACCGCAACGGTCAGCAACGCTGGTCCATCCGATGCGACGGGTGTGACCGTGACCCTGCCCTTGCCGATTGGCACCAGTCTGGTTTCAGGCAGCGTTTCCGGCGGTGGCAGTTGCGCGGGCAGCCCGGTGGTTTGTACGGTAACCGGCAGCATCGCCTCAGGGGCACCGCGTACCGCAACCATCGTCGTCGCCGTGGCCCCGTCGGTCCTGAACGGGACGGTACTCAGCGCGACTGCCACTGTCGGGTCAAGCTCGACCGACCCGAACGCTGCCAACAACAGCGTCAGCACGACAACCACTGTGTCCGCCATCGCCAATCTGGCGCTGACCTTCACAGCGTCCGCCACGCAGACGGCACTGGGCACGCCCGTGATTTTCAGTGCCAGCAGCCAGAATCTTGGCCCCAGCAATGCACAGGACGTCAACATCACGGTCACACTGAGCCCAACCTTCCGCTACAGCAGCCACAACCCGAGCGCGGGCGCTATCTGCACCACGCCGCAAGTGGGCACCAGCGGACCGATCAGTTGCACGTGGACTGGTAGTACCGCTGTAAATGCTGTGCGAACGCTGACCGTGACAGCTTTCAGCAACTCGCCAGGCATCAGTTCGGTCCAGGCGGCAACCAGTTCGCCCACCGCCGATCCGGTGCCGGCTAACAACCTCAGCAGTCAGGCTGTGGCGGTCGGTGATCCCGCCGAGCCCATTCCGAGTTTGAGTGAGAACGGACTGGTTTTACTTGGTTTGCTGTTCGGTCTGCTCGGCCTAGTCGCCGTGCGGCGCCAAAACTGACAACCTGAAAACCGTTAGCGCTGCTGCCACAGAGCGCTGACGACTCAAAACCCGCTGTGCGCCAAGTGCGCCCAGCGGGTTTTTTTTTGCGCCTCATTTGGCGGTGTTTCCCGAACACGATCCAGCCGGCGGTATTCGTATTGGGACTAGGCTTAAATGCACGAAGCGCTGCCTGGGATCGTGCATCCTGCCCCCCGCGCGAGGCAATGCATCGAATAAAGATGCGTTAATTCAACCGGTTGGAGTAGATCCTAGCGGTTGGCTCAAGGCTTGCAACAGGCGCTCATGAGTCAACAAACTGGAGAATTCCAAATGAAATATCCCTATCTGATCGCCGGCGCGCTCGCGCTGACCTTGGGCGGCTGCGTGTCTGACGGCTATAACAGCCGCAGCTATGCCTATGACGAACCGCGGAATCAACGCTGCCAGCAATGCGGCACGGTCGAGGATATTGATCGCGTCAGTTATGGCGAGCGTCGTCGTACCACCGGAGGCGGTGCCGTGATTGGCGCGCTGGTCGGCGGTGCTGTGGGCAACCAGTTCGGCAAGGGCGACGGCCGCACGGCCGCAACCGTTGCGGGTGCGGTGATCGGTGGCGTTGCTGGCAACGAGATCGAAAAGGATCGCGGCCGGGACGATGTCTACGAAATCAGTGTACGCATGGACGACGGCCGTCGCTTCGTACTAGCTCAGTATGAGCTCAACGGCATTCGTGAAGGCTCGCGCGTGGTGGTCAACGAGGGCTACGCGAGCTTGTCGAACGATGGTTATTGAGCGCTAGCGGCCACGAGAAGCGCAGCGGATTCCGCCGCTACTGCGTTAGTGGGAGCGGCCATGGCCGCTCCCACTGAGAGCAGTGCAATGGTCAATTGAACTTCGCAGCGCGCAGCTTTGCTTGTGTGGCAACGCATCTATATTTCCGATGGATCTCGTCGTCATTGAAGGCGTTGTCGCACCGCGCAGTCGGCGTTTGGCAAACGCG
>Ga0209181_10005570_pt1 | contig 18070 bp, 15 predicted proteins | sample MAT05_FD_187208 | JGI IMG/M metagenome (GOLD analysis project Ga0209181, IMG submission 187208) | Freshwater microbial communities from Lake Fryxell liftoff mats and glacier meltwater in Antarctica - MAT-05 (SPAdes) (version 2) | ecosystem: Environmental > Aquatic > Freshwater > Ice > Liftoff...
GACCTGGAGCGCGTTGAGGGCATGCTGGTGCGCCTGACCGGCCCGTTCACGGTGGCGCAAAACTTCTTTCAGGGCCGCTACGGTCAGTTGACGCTGGCCGTGGGTGGCCGGCTGCAGACGCCGACCAACCGCTTCCGCCCGGGCCCGCAGGCGGCAGCCCTGGCCGACCAAAACGCCCGCAGCCGCATCGTCCTGGACGACGGCAGCAGCCTGCAAAACCCCAACCCGACGCCCTACCTGGACAGCAACGCGCTGCCGCGGGCTGGCGACACGGTGGCCAGCATCACCGGCGTGATCGACTACGGCCTGGCCACCAGCAGCAACACCGGCTTCGGGGACTACAAGATCCACCCGACCCAAGCGCCGGTGTTCACCTTGAGCAACCTGCGCACCGCCGCACCCGAGGCGGTGGGCGGCAACATCGTCGTGGCCAGCTTCAACGTGCTGAACTACTTCACCACCTTCACCAACGGCGCCACTGCCAATGGCCAGACCGGCCAGGGCTGCAGCCTGGGCGGCGCGGTTGCCGCCAGCAACTGCCGGGGCGCGAACAGCCTGGCCGAGTTTGTGCGCCAGCGGGCCAAGATCGTCGAGGCGATGGCAGCCCTCAACGCCGACGCGCTGGGCCTGATGGAGATCCAGAACAACGGCCTGGTCGCGGTGCAGAACCTGGTCGATGCGCTCAACGCAAAAGTCGGCGCAGGCACCTACGTCACCACGCCGCTGCCCGCACAGGGCACCGGCAGCGACGCCATCCGGGTGGCGATGATCTACAAGCCGTCGCGCCTGGGCCTGCTGGGCGCGCCGGTCAGCGACACCGACCCGGTGAACAACCGGCCAACGCTGGCCCAGAGCTTTGTGCTGAGCAACGGCGAGCGGTTTTCGCTGCTGGTCAACCACTTCAAGTCCAAAGGCAGCTGCCCGGCCGCCGGCGATGCCAACGCTGCCGGCAACACCAACAGCGGTGACGGCCAGGGCTGCTGGAACGGCCTGCGCAAGCAGCAGGCCCAGCGGCTGCGCAGCTTTGCGGCCACGGTGCAGACCGCCGCCGGCAGCAACGACGTGCTGGTGATCGGTGACCTGAACGCCTATGCGCAGGAAGACCCGGTGTTCGACCTGACCAGCAACGGCTACATCGACCAGGTGGACCGTTTCAACACCTTCGGCTACTCGTATGTGTTTGATGGCGGTGCCGGCCGGCTTGACCATGCGGTGACCAGCGCCACGCTGTCGCCCCGAGTCAGCCGCGCTGTGCATTGGCACATCAATGCCGACGAAACCGCGCTGGCCGACTACAACCTCGAGTTCAAGGCGCCGCTGCTGTGCAATGGCGGCACGCCCTGCTCACCCGACCCGTACAGCGTCTCACCGTACCGCTCGTCGGACCACGACCCGGTGGTCGTCGGCCTGAATTTGTACAAGACCTTCTACGGCGCGGCCACCCGCGGCGCGCTGGTGGGCAGCGCCGGCGACGACCTGCTGATCGGCGGCCCGGGCGCCAACACGATGACCGGCGGCGCCGGCCGCAACGTGTTTGTCTACGCCTCGATGCGCGATGCCGGCGACACCATCACCGACTTCGTGCCAGGCAAGGACCGTATCGACCTGGCCGCGCTGCTGGCCTCGATCGGCGCCAACGCTGCGTCGGCCGCTGCCAACGGCGTGCTCAGGCTGGTGGCCGCCGGCGCCCACACCCTGCTGCAGATCGATGCCGACGGCAGCGCCGGCCCGGTGCCGGCACGCACGCTGGCCACCTTGCTCAACCTCAGCCCGGCCCAGATCTCGCCCAGCCGCGACCTCGGCCTGCAGTGAACCCACCCGAAAGCACAGCGCCATGAACAAGCATTTCATCCTCTCCTGCCTGGCCGCCGCCACCGGCCTGTTGGCGGCGCCAGCCTGGGCCCAATCGGCCGATCTGAATGACTGGGCCAAGCTCGGCGATGCGTTGGTCAGCGCCAGCAGCGCCACGCTCAGCACCGCCTTCAGCGACGAAGCGCCCGCCTCGGGCACCGGCGCGTTGGACTACCTCGCCTTCGAGCCGGCGCTGGGCCTGGCCTACGACAGCCTGGGCGCCGGTGACACCTTCGACGGCTCGGCACTGCAGCACAGCTTTATCGCAGCAGCCATGACCACCGTCAGCTTCAGCTGGAGCCTGAGCACCACCGGCTTCGACGCCGGGTTTGCCGACCGCGCTTTTGTGGTGGTCGACGGCAGCGTGCTGGCCCTGGGCACCGTGGCGGCCAACCCGGTGGGTGGCAGCTTCAGCCACACCTTTGCCAGCACCGGCAACCATGCACTGGCGTTTGGCGTGGTGGATGTGGGCGACGTGGTGGGCGTGTCCACCCTGACCGTCAGCGGCTTGACGGTCAGCGCCGTGCCCGAGCCGATGTCGGTGGTGCTGCTGTTGGCGGGCCTGAGCGCGCTGGGCGGCATGGCGCGCCGCAAGGCCGGTCAAGCCACCCGGTAAGCCCGCAGCCCGGCCAGGTCGAGCACCCGCACACCGCCGTACTCGATGCGGATCAGCCCGGCCGCCGCCAGCGCGTTCAGCGCCTCGTTCACCCGCTGGCGCGACAGGCCCACCAGCCAGGCCAGCTCTTGCTGGGTGATGCGCAGCAACTGGCCCACGCCCGGGTAGAGCACCGGGTGGAACAGCGCGGCCAGGCTGCGCGCCACCCGCGCATCGGGCTGGTTGTTGCGGTCGATCTCACGCGCCGCGATGAACTGGCCCAGCCGCTCGTTGAGCTGCGTCATCACGAAGCGGTTGAACGGAATGCTGCGCGCCAGCAGGCGCCAGAACACCTCGATCGGCAGCCCGGCCACCGTGCTTTTGCGCAAGGCCTCGATGTTGTAGCGGTAGACCTCGCGCTTGAGCAGCGTGCCCTCGCCAAACCAGGCGCCCGGCGGGATGCCGGTGTAGGTGATGGGCGTGCCCTCGGTGCTGACGTTGCTCATCTTGAGCAGGCCGTCGATCACGCCAAACCAGTAGGTCGATGGCGCCCCGGTGCGGCAGACCCGGTCGCCGGTGTCCGCCGTGACCACCATCAGCGCTGCAGCCGCCTCGCGACGGTCATCGTCGGCCAGCACGGCCAGCCAGGGGATGTTGGCCATCTCGGCCGCGCTGGGCGAGCGCGCCCGCTGGCGCAAGCTGGCGGACGGTGAGGCAGCCGTGGCTGCCGGAACGGGACCATCGGCGGCGGGTTCGGCGGACATCCGGGCAATCCTTTGTCAAGTTCGGGGGTAAGTCCTCTGGGCACAGACCCTTAAATTGTCGCCCTACCGACAAGCGGACGTCAAACGCACCCCTAGTATCGGCCTTCAATCGCTGACCGGTACGTCGATCGACTGTTGCCCTGAACCGGTCTTGCTGAAGGAGTTGCTGGTGTTGACAACGTTTCCCCGCCTGATGCTCGACCATGCCAAGGCCCGGCCTGACGCTGCTGCCCTGCGCGAAAAATCCTTTGGTATCTGGCAGACCACGACCTGGGCGGAGCTGGCCACGCAAGTGCGCCATCTGGCCTGCGGTCTGGCTGAGGCCGGCCTCAAGCGTGACGACCATGTGGTGGTGGTGGGCGACAACCGGCCGCGCCTGTACGCCACCATGCTGGCGGTGCAATCACTGGGCGCGGTGCCGATCCCGCTGTACCAGGACGCGGCCAGCACCGAGTTTGTGTTCCCGATCAACAACGCCGACGTGGCTTTTGCGGTGGTGGAGAACCAGGAGCAGGTGGACAAGCTGCTGGAAATCCGCGCGCAGTGCCCCAAGCTGGGCCGCATCTGGTTTGACGACCCGCGCGGCCTGCGCAAGTACGACGAGCCGGGCCTGGCGTCCATGGATGCGCTGATCGAAATGGGCGCGGCACGGGCGGCACGCGAGCCGGGCTTTTTTGACGCTGAAGTGGCCAAGCTGCAGTCGGCCGATGTGGCGACGATGTTTTTTACCTCGGGCACCACCGGCAACCCCAAGGGCGTGGTGCACACGCACGGCTCGCTGCTCGACCGGGCGCGCGCGGGCGCCAAGTTCGACAAGCTCACCGCGCAAGAAGAGGTGCTGGCCTACATGCCGCTGGCCTGGGTGGGGCAAAACACCTTCAGCTACGCGCAGTGGCTGGCCTGCGGCTACATCGTCAACTGCCCTGAATCAGCCGCCACGATCACGATCGATTTGAAGGAAGTGGGGCCGACCTACTACTTTGCGCCGCCGCGTATCTTCGAGGGCCTGCTGACGTCCGTGATGATCCGCATGGAGGACGCCAGCGCGGCCAAGAAATGGCTGTTCGACACCTGCATGGCGGTGGCGCGGCGGGTGGGGCCGGCCCGGCTGGACGGCAAGCCGGTGGCACTGCTCGACCGCATCAAGCTGACGCTGGGCGACTGGGCGATCTACGGCCCGCTGCGCAACTCGATGGGCTTGTCGCGGGTGCGGGTGGCCTACACCGCCGGCGAGGCCATCGGGCCCGACTTGTTCACCTTCTTCCGCTCGATCGGCATCAACTTGAAGCAACTCTACGGCAGCACCGAGACCGCCGTGCTGGTCTGCCTGCAGCCCGACAACGCGGTGTTTGCCGACACCGTGGGCGTGCCGATCGACGGCGTGGAAATCAAGCTGACCGACAGCGGCGAGATCCTGGTCAAGTCGGCCGGGCTGCTGAAGGAGTACTACAAAAACCCGGCGGCCACCGCCGAGGTGCTGACCAAAGACGGCTGGTACCACACCGGTGACGCCGGTTTCATCGATGCGACCGGCCAGCTCAAGATCATCGACCGCGCCAAGGACATCGGCCGCATCATCGGCGGGCCCAACGACGGCGCGATGTTTGCGCCCAAGTACGTGGAGAACAAGCTCAAGTTCTTCCCTTACATCAAGGAGGCGGTGGTGTTTGGCGACAAGCGCAGCACGGTCTGCGCCTTCATCAACATCGACGTCGAGGCGGTGGGCAACTGGGCCGAGCGGCGCAACCTGCCCTACGCCGGCTACACCGACCTGGCGCAAAAGCCCGAGGTCTACGCGCTGATCCGCGAGTGCATCGAGAAGGTCAACGCCGATCTGGCCAGCGACAACCTGCTGGTGGGCAGCCAGATCCACCGCTTTTTGATCCTGCACAAAGAGCTGGACGCCGACGACGGCGAGATGACCCGCACCCGCAAGGTCAAGCGCGGCTACATCAACGAGAAGTACCAGGTGCTGGTCGAGGCGCTGTACGGCGGGCTGGGCGAGCAGTTCATCGAGACGGCGGTGAAGTTCGAGGATGGGCGCTCGGGCTCGGTCTCGGCCACGCTCAAGCTCGACGATGCCAAGACATTCCCCGCGATGAAAAAGGCGGCTTGAGATGGTTGAAACCACCCACACGGCGGGCGCCGAGCCTGACAGTGCCAACAGCGGCGGCAGCGCCAGCGGCAAAGTGATCCTCGACGTCAACAATATTTCTTTGAGCTTTGGCGGCGTCAAGGCGCTGACCGACATCAGCTTCAATGTGCGCGAGCACGAGATCCGCGCCATCATCGGCCCCAACGGCGCCGGCAAAAGCTCGATGCTGAACTGCATCAACGGCGTCTACACGCCGCAGCAGGGCTCGATCACCTTCCGTGGCCAGACCTTCAGCCACATGAGCTCACGCCAGGTGGCCGAGATGGGCGTGGCGCGCACCTTCCAGAACCTGGCGCTGTTCAAGGGCATGAACGTGATCGACAACATCATGTCCGGCCGCAACCTGAAGATGAAGAGCAACCTGTTCTTGCAGGCGCTGCGCATCGGCCCGGCGGCGCGCGAGGAGGCACAGCACCGCGAGTTTGTCGAGCACATCATCGACTTTCTCGAGATCCAGGCCTTCCGCAAGACCCCCGTGGGCCGTCTGCCCTACGGCCTGCAAAAGCGGGTGGACTTAGGCCGGGCGCTGGCGATGGAGCCCAGCGTGCTGCTGCTCGACGAGCCGATGGCCGGCATGAACGTCGAAGAAAAACAGGACATGTGCCGCTTTGTGCTGGAGGTCAATGAAGAATTTGCCACCACCATCGTGCTGATCGAGCACGACATGGGCGTGGTGATGGACATCAGCGACCGGGTGGTGGTGCTGGACTACGGCAAGAAAATCGGCGACGGCACGCCCGACGAGGTGCGCAACAACGAGGACGTGATCAGCGCGTACCTCGGCACATCCCACTGAGCCCGCAGGAGAGACGCGATGGGATTTTTTCTGGAAACACTGTTTGGCGGCCTGATGGCCGGCATGTTGTATTCGTTGATCGCACTGGGCTTTGTGCTGATCTACAAGGCCTCGGGCGTGTTCAATTTTGCCCAGGGCGCGATGGTGCTGTTTGCGGCGCTGGCGATGGCGCGGTTTGCCGAGTGGTTCCCCAAGTGGTTCGGCTTCGACAACCACTGGCTGGCCATCGGCCTGGCCTTTGCCGGCGCGATGCTGGTGATGATTGCGGTGGCCTACATCATCGAGCGACTGGTGCTGAGCAAGCTGGTCAACCAGGAGGGCATCACCTTGCTGATGGCCACGCTGGGCATCAGCTACTTCATGGAAGGGTTCGGTCAGACGCTGTTTGGCTCGGACATCTACAAGATCGACATCGGCATGCCCAAGGACCCGATCTTCGTGTTCGACAAGGTCTTCGAGGGCGGTGTGCTGATCAACAAGGAAGACCTGTACGCCGCGCTCATCGCCGCTGCGCTGGTGGTGGTGTTGAGCATCTTCTTCCAGAAAACCGCCACCGGCCGGGCGCTGCGCGCGGTAGCCGATGACCACCAGGCCGCGCAATCCATCGGCATCCCGCTCAACCGCATCTGGGTGATCGTGTGGAGCGTGGCCGGTTTTGCCGCGCTGGTGGCCGGCATGATCTGGGGCAGCAAGCTGGGGGTGCAGTTTTCGCTGGCGCAGGTGGCACTCAAAGCGCTGCCGGTGGTGATCCTGGGCGGGCTGACCTCGGTGCCCGGCGCGATCATCGGCGGCTTGATCATCGGCGTGGGCGAAAAGCTCAGCGAGGTCTACATCGGCCCGATGCTGGGTGGTGGCATCGAGATCTGGTTTGCCTATGTACTGGCGTTGCTTGTACTTCTCGTCCGGCCGCAAGGGCTGTTTGGCGAAAAAATCATTGACCGCGTTTGAACTGGCCGAGACAACCCCATGATCTACAGAGAAAACGGCCAATTCAAGACCAGCTACCGGGCTGACCAGCAGATCTTCCCGATCCTGCAGGACAAGCTGGTGATCCTGGCGCTGGTGGCATTTGCCTTCCTGGCGGTGCCCTTCCTGGCCAGCGAGTACAGCTTCCGCGCCATCCTCACCCCGTTTTTGATCCTGTCGCTGGCAGCACTCGGCCTGAACGTGCTGGTGGGCTACTGCGGGCAGATCTCGCTGGGCACCGGCGCCTTCATGGCCATCGGTGCGTATGGCGCCTACAACTTCTTCGTACGGGTGCCCGGCATGCCGCTGATTGCAGCACTGCTGCTGGGTGGCGGCTGCGCCACGGTGGTGGGCGTGCTGTTTGGCATCCCCAGCCTGCGCATCAAGGGCCTGTACCTGGCGGTGGCCACGTTGGCGGCGCAGTTTTTCACCGACTGGGCCTTCTTGCGCATCAAGTGGTTCACCAACGATTCATCGTCCGGCTCGGTCAGCGTGGCGGGCTTGAACGTGCTGGGCATGCCGATCGAGACCCCGGTGCAGAAGTACCTGTTCTGCCTGGCGTTTGTCTGCATCTTCGCGCTGCTGGCCAAGAACCTGGTGCGCGGCAACATCGGCCGCGAGTGGATGGCCATCCGCGACATGGACGTGGCCGCTGCGGTGATCGGCATCCGCCCGGTCTACGCCAAGCTCACGGCGTTTGCGGTCAGCTCGTTCATCGTCGGCGTGGCGGGTGGGCTGTGGGCGTTTGTGCACCTGGGCTCATGGGAGCCGGCGGCGTTTTCGGTAGACCGCTCGTTCCAGCTCTTGTTCATGGTGATCATCGGCGGGCTCGGGTCGATTGCCGGCAGCTTTTTTGGCGCTGCCTTCATCGTGCTGCTGCCGATCCTGCTGGACGCGCTGCCGGCCTACTTTGGCATCCCCATCGACACCGCGCTGGCCTCGCACCTGACCTTCATGATCTTCGGCGCGCTGATCGTGTTCTTCCTGATCGTCGAGCCGCACGGCATCGCCCGGCTCTGGGCCACCGGGCGCGAGAAGCTGCGGCTCTGGCCGTTCCCGCATTGACCGTTGCCCGCATCAAGCTTTTCTCACCAATCCTTTCCCGCATCACCGCCGACGTATCGGCGTTTGTTCCCCGGCACCGACGGGTGCACTTTTTCCACCTCTGGAGGTAGACATGAACTTCAAATCCATCTCGCTCACGGCCGCAGTTCTGGCGGCCGGTCTGAGCACCCTGGTCGCCACGCCCGCCTTCGCGCAAGCCAAGGAGCAGTTCTTCCCGCTGCTGGTCTACCGCACCGGCCCGTACGCGCCCAACGGCACACCCTGGGCCAATGGCAAGCAGGACTACATCAAGCTGATCAACGCCCGTGACGGCGGCGTCAACGGCGTCAAGATCACCTATGAAGAGTGCGAAACCGGCTACGCCACCGACAAGGGTGTCGAGTGCTACGAGCGCCTCAAGGGCAAGGCCGCCACGGTGTTCGACCCGCAATCCACCGGCATCACCTTTGCGCTGACCGACAAGGCCCCCGGCGACAAGATCCCGCTGGTGACGATGGGCTACGGCCTGGCCGCCAGCCAGGACGGCGGCGTGTTCAAGTGGAACTTTCCGCTGATGGGCAGCTACTGGACCGCCGCCGACATCCTGATCCAGCACCTGGGCAAGCAGAACGGCGGCCTGGACAAGTTGAAGGGCAAGAAGATCGCGCTGGTCTACCACGACAGCCCGTTTGGCAAGGAGCCGATGCCGCTGCTCGAAGAGCGCAGCAAGACCCACGGCTTCGAGCTGCTCAAGATCCCCGTCACTGCACCGGGTGTCGAGCAAAAATCGGCCTGGCTGCAAGTGCGCCAGCAAAAGCCTGACTACGTGCTGCTGTGGGGCTGGGGCGTGATGAACTCCACCGCGCTGAAAGAGGCGCAAGCCACCGGCTACCCGCGCGACAAGATGTACGGCGTGTGGTGGTCGGGTGCCGAGCCCGATGTCAAGGACGTGGGTGAAGGCGCCAAGGGCTACAACGCGCTGGCGCTCAACGGCTCGGGCCAGCAGGCCAAGGTGATGCAGGACATCCTGAAGTTTGTGCACGACAAAGGCCAGGGCACCGGCAACAAGGACGAAGTGGGTTCCGTGCTGTACACCCGCGGCGTGGTCATGCAGGCCATGATGATCGAGGCGATGCGCGGCGCGCAAGAGCGCTTTGGCAAGGGCAAGGTCGTGACCGGCGAGCAAATGCGCTGGGGCCTGGAAAACCTCAACATGAACGCCAAGCAGCTCGACAAGCTGGGCCTGACCGGCACCATCCGCCCGGTCAGCACGTCCTGCCTGGACCACATGGGCTCCACCTCGGCCCGCGTGCAGGTCTGGGACGGCGCCAAGTGGAACATCGGCGCCGACTGGTACCAGGCCGATGAGGCCATCCTCAAGCCCATGATCAAGCAGGCCGCCGACAAGTACGCCGGCGACAAGAAGCTGACGCGCCGCTTGCCAGCGGACTGTCAGTCCTGATCGACTGATCTGGCCGAGGGCCCCTGGCGGGGCCCTCTTCAAAGCGCCGCTCGCGGCGTTTCGAAGAGTCAAAGGACACACCCCGATGAGCACACCGAACATCCTCCTCAACGTCAACGGCATCGAGGTCATCTACAACCACGTCATCCTGGTGCTCAAGGGCGTGTCGCTGAACGTGCCCGAGGGCAAGGTGGTGGCGCTGCTGGGCGGCAACGGCGCGGGCAAGACCACCACGCTGCGCGCGGTGAGCAACCTGCTGGCGGGCGAGCGCGGCGCCGTGACCAAGGGCACGATCGAGCTGCGCGGTGAGCGCATCGAGCAGCTCAGCCCGGCCCAGATGGTGGACCGGGGCGTGATCCAGGTGATGGAGGGCCGGCATTGCTTTGCCCACCTCACGATCGAAGAAAACCTGATGACCGGCGCTTACACCAGGAAGGACGGCAAGGCAGCCACCGCACAAACGCTGGACAAGGTCTACAACTACTTTCCGCGGCTCAAGACCCGGCGCACCAGCCAGGCGGCCTATACCTCGGGCGGCGAGCAGCAGATGTGCGCCATCGGCCGGGCGCTGATGGCCAACCCGAAGATGGTGCTGCTGGACGAGCCCAGCATGGGGCTGGCGCCGCAGATCGTCGAAGAGGTGTTCGAGATCGTCAAGGACCTGAACACCAAGGAGGGTGTCACCTTCTTGCTGGCCGAGCAGAACACGAACATCGCGCTGCGTTATGCCGACTACGGCTACATCCTGGAGAACGGCCGCATCGTGATGGACGGCGTGGCCAGCGACCTGCGCGAAAACGAGGACGTGAAGGAGTTTTACCTCGGCATGGGTGGCGGCGACCGCAAGAGCTTCAAGGACGTGAAAAGCTACAAGCGCCGCAAGCGCTGGCTGGCTTGACCGTTGTCGAGGCCCGGTTGTCTCATGTCCGACGATTTCAACTTCGCCGCACCGGCGTTCAAGCCCGACGACGCCTTGCAGCGCCTGCGGCGTGAGCTGGGCGGCCTGGGCTTGGTGGAGCGGGCCGGCCGGTTTGAGCGGCGCGGCACGCCCATCGCCCGGGCGGCGGTGGATGGTGACGCATTGCGCGCAGCCCGCGTGAAACGCCCCTCGCGGACCAGCCCCGAATGGCAAGAACGGCTGCTGCACAGCAGCGCTGATGTGCGCGACTTCGTCGCCGACCTCAAAAAACAACTGGCGCAGTGGAGCGACCGTGATGACTGACTTTTACGACGCGCTGGAACAGCGCGATCCTGCCGAACGCGAAGCCACGTTGATGGCTGCGCTGCCCGGCCACATTGCCCATGCCCAGCGTGCCACCAGCGCGTTTGCCGAGTCCTTGACCGGCGTGGATGCAGCCAGGATCTGCAACCGTGGTGCGCTGGCCCAATTGCCGGTGATCCGCAAACACGAGTTGCTGGCGCGGCAGACCGCGCTGCGCGCACAAGACCCGTTTGGTGGCTTCTCTGCCATCGGCTGGCGCGGACTGCGCGCGGCCAGCGGAGCACGTCGGGTGTTCCAGTCGCCCGGCCCGATCTACGAGCCCGAGGGCAGCGCGCCGGACTACTGGCGCATGGGCCGCGCGTTGTTTGCCGCCGGATTTCGTGCCGGCGACTTGGCGCACTGCAGCTTCAGCTACCACCTCACCCCCGCCGGGTCGATGATGGAGTCGGGTGCACACGCCGTGGGCTGCACCACCTTTGCCGGCGGCGTCGGCAACACCGAACTGCAGTTGCAGGCAATCGCCGAGCTACGGCCACACGGCTACATCGGTACGCCCAGCTTCCTGAAGCTGCTGGTCGAGAAAGCGGCCGAGACCGGAACGCCGATCGGGACGCTGGCCAAAGCCTCGGTCGGCGGCGAGGCGTTTCCGCCCAGCCTGCGGGACTGGCTGACTGCGCGCGGCGTCACCGCCTACCAGAGTTATGGCACGGCCGACTGCGGCCTGATCGCCTACGAGACCGCCGCGCGGGAGGGGCTGGTGCTGGACGAAGGCGTGATCGTGGAAATCGTGCGCCCCGGTACCGGCGATGCCGTACCCGATGGCGAGGTGGGCGAGGTCGTGGTCACTGTGCTCAACCCCGACTACCCGCTGGTGCGCTTTGGCACCGGTGACCTGTCCGCGGTGCTGGCCGGCGCCTGCCCCACCGGGCGCAGCAACCGTCGCATCAAGGGCTGGATGGGTCGCGCCGACCAGACCACCAAGGTCCGCGGCATGTTTGTGCATCCGGGCCAAGTGGCTGACGTGGCACGCCGCCATCCCGAGATTCTCAAGGCCCGGCTGGTGGTTGAAGGCGAAATGGCCAACGACCGCATGACGCTTCTTATCGAATGCGCCGGCGCCTCAGAAGGCTTGGCCGCTGGCGTGGCCGCCAGCGTGCGTGACCTGACCAAGCTGCGTGCCGAGGTGGTGCTGGCGGCGCCCGGCAGCCTGCCCAACGACGGCAGGGTGATCGAGGATGCGCGCAAGTACGAATGAAGCGTGCCGTTGATCCGCCGCAAAGTACGGCACGACTGGCTCAGGGCTAAGTAGTTTCCGGCACCCTTCGGCGGCCAGCACGCCCTAGCATTCACTGACCCTAATTTATCGACCCGTGCACCGCGCTGCCATTCCGCAGCTGACGGCACCTACCGCTGAGGACTTTGCGATGAAGTTGCTGATCTCCACCGCCCTGCTGTTTGGCGCCGCCACCGTGGCGCTGGCCGAATACCCCGACAAGCCGATCACTGTCGTTGTGCCGTTTGCCGCCGGCGGGCCCACCGACAAGGTGGCGCGCGACCTGGGCGACGTGCTGCGCAAGCAACTCAACCAGACCATCATCATCGAAAACGTGGGCGGCGCCGGCGGCACGCTGGGCGCTGCCAAGGTGGCCAAGGCCTCGCCCGACGGCTACACCGTGCTGCTGCACCACATCGGCATGGCCACCGCACCCGCGCTGTACCGCAAGCTGCCCTACGACACGCTGGCGGACTTTGAGTACATCGGCATGATCAACGAGGTGCCGATGACCTTGATCGGCCGCAGCACCCTGCCAGCCAACAACTTTGCCGAGTTGCGCAAGTGGATCGACGCTAACAAGGGCAAGATCAACCTGGCCAATGCCGGCCTGGGCGCTGCATCTCACCTGTGCGGGCTGCTGTTCCAGCAGGCGATGTCGGTGGACATGACCACCGTGCCCTACAAGGGCACCGCGCCCGCCATGACCGACCTGCTGGGCGGCCAGGTCGACCTGATGTGCGACCAGACCACCAACACGACGCAACAGATCGAGAGCGGCAAGGTCAAGGCCTTCGGCGTGACCACCAGCAAACGCCTGAGCACGCCGGCGCTGGCCAAACTGCCGACGCTGGATGAATCGGGCCTGAAGGGCTTCAACGTGGCTATTTGGCACGGCATGTACGCGCCCAAGGGCACGCCCAAAGCGGTGGTCGACAAACTCAACACGGCCTTGCGTGCGGCGCTGAAAGACCCCGAGTTCATCAAGCGCGAAGAGGCACTGGGCGCGGTGGTGATCACCGATGCCCGGCTGGCCGGGCCTGAGCACAAGAAGTTTGTCGAAGCTGAAATCAACAAATGGGGACCGGCCATCAAGGCGGCCGGCCAGTACGCCGACTGAGCATGGCCGTGGCCATTGCGGCCAGCTCAACCCGACAAAAGCCCCGTACACCGGGGCTTTTTTTCGCCGCGTTCGGGACGGGCCCTGCCGTCTGTCAGGGCCTGATGTGCAGCGGGATCGTCACCGGCCCGTCGTTGACCAATGCCAGCTGCATATCGGCGCCAAACACACCGGCAGCCACCACCGGGTGCCTCTCGCGGGCAATGCGCAGTACCGCGTCATAAAGCGCACGCCCCCGTTCCGGGCCGGCCGCGCCGGTAAAGCTGGGGCGGTTGCCCTTGGAGGCAGCCGCCGCCAGCGTGAACTGGCTGACGATCAACAGTCCACCAGCCACATCGACCACGCTGCGGTTCATCTTGCCGGCAGCATCGGCAAAGATGCGCAACTTCAGCAATTTGTCCACCAGCTTTGACGCCTGGGCCTCGGTGTCTTGCGGCTCGGCACAGACCAGCACCAACAGGCCAGCGCCGATCTGACCCACGGCGCTGCCCTGCACACGGACGGTGGCCTCGCTCACGCGCTGGACCAAGGCAATCATGGCGCGGCTGCAACCGCCGTCAAACGCTCAGCGTCACCCGCGCGAACTTGCGCTTGCCCACCTGGACCACCACGGTGCCGGGCAGAAGCTTCAGCGCCTTGTCGCTGACCACCACGCCGTCGATGCGCACACCGCCCTGGTCGATCAGGCGCAGCGCCTCGCTGGTGGACGGCACCAGTCCCGCCTGCTTGAGCAGGCTGCCGATGGCCAGCGGTGCGCCGCCCAGGCTGAGTTCGGGCACATCGTCCGGGATGCCACCGCGCGCCCGGTTGTCGAAGTCGGCCTCGGCGGACAACGCCAGCGCCGCGCTGTGGAACCGCGTGACCAACTCGCGCGCCAGCAACAACTTGGCGTCTTTCGGGTTGCGGCCCGCCAGCACCTCGGCCTTGATCGAGGCGATGTCGCCCTCGCTGCTAAAGCTCAACAGCGCAAACCAGCGCCACATCAGCACATCGCTGATCGACAACACCTTGGCAAACATGCTGTTGGCGGGCTCGGTGATGGCGATGGTGTTGTTTTTGCTCTTGGACATCTTCTCGACGCCATCCAGGCCTTCGAGCAACGGCATGGTCAGGATGCACTGCGGCTCTTGCCCGTACTCCTGCTGCAAATGGCGGCCCACCAGCAGGTTGAACTTCTGATCGGTGCCGCCCAGCTCCAGGTCGCTCTTGAGCGCCACCGAGTCGTAGCCCTGCATCAGCGGGTACAGAAACTCGTGCACCGAGATCGGCGTGTTGGCCTTGAACCGGTCGTGAAAGTCGTTACGCTCCATCATGCGCGCCACCGTATAGCGGGCGGCCAACTGGATCATGCCGCGTGCGCCCAGCGGGTCGCTCCACTCGCTGTTGTAGCGGATCTCGGTACGCGCCGGGTCCAGCACCAGGCTGGCCTGCTGGTAGTAGGTCCGGGCGTTGGCTTCGATCTGCTCACGCGTCAGGGGTGGGCGGGTATTGTTGCGACCTGACGGGTCTCCGATCATCGAAGTGAAGTCACCGATCAGGAAAATCACCTGGTGCCCCAGGTCCTGCAACTGGCGCATCTTGTTGAGCACCACGGTATGGCCGATGTGGATGTCAGGCGCGGTCGGGTCCAGCCCCAACTTGATGCGCAGCGGCTGGCCAGTCGCTTCCGAGCGTGCCAGTTTTTTCAGCCAGTCTGCTTCGGGCAGCAGCTCTTCGCAGTTGCGGCGCGAGATCTGCATGGCCTCGCGCACCCGGTCGGTGATGGGGTACGGCGATGCCGCAGAAACAGGGGCTGACAGTGACATGGTGGGCTCTATAGGGGCTGATCCGCAGATTCGTCAGAACGGCCGCCGGGTATACTCGCGGACTTGTCTGTGCGGCAGAGCGCACAGCGGATCTGCTGTCGCTCAGGTCAACCTGCAATTCTAGGGGCACTGAGCGGCACAGCCCGGCACGGCCCGAACCCGCGCCAAGGGCGATCTCTTTCATCCACACGGGCTCCTGCACAGGGAGCCACCGAGCCAGGAACCCATCGCTTTGACACTGGTCCCGCCCTTCGCCCAGCGCCTTCTTGTCACTGTCCAGGCCGCTGTGTTGCGGCATCCGCGCCGCGTGGCAGGTACCGTGCTGGCCGTGCTGGGCACCTTTGCCGTGACCGCCTTTGGTATCGCACCGCTGGCGCCCGACGCCGCTCAGTTGCCACAGCGCCTGATCACCGAAGCCCTGCAGGTACCCGGCCTGGACCGCCAGCTTGGCGATCTGTCCGAGCAAGTTCTTGAACTGAATCACAGCGACCTGACACGTGCAAGCGATACCGCAGACAGCCTGCTCCGACGCCTGGGCGTGAGTGACCCGGTGGCGGCCGCCTTCATTCGGGCCGACCGCGACGCTCGGCGACTGACCGACGGCCGGGGCGGCAAGATGGTGCAGGTGCGCACTGCCGCGGACGGTACGCTGGTCGAGCTGATCGCGCGCTTCCCGGCGCTCGACGCTGCCCGTAACGCTAGCCATTTCACCCGCATGAAACTGGCGCGGATCAACGGCCAGTTCATGAGCACGCTCGAAACCGTGGCCTTGGTGCCCCAGGTTCGCCTGGGCAGTGGCACGGTTCGCACGTCGCTCTGGGCCGCCACCGACGACGCACGTCTGCCCGAGGCGATTGCCAGCCAGCTTATCGAGATTTTCTCTGGCGACATCGACTTTCACCGCCAGTTGCGCAAGGGTGACGCCTTCAGCGTTGCGTTTGAGACATTGACCGCCGACGACCAGCCCATCAGCTGGAACGACGGTACCGGACGCATCGTCGCCGCTGAATTTGTCAACAACGGCAAGGCGTTGCAGGCGCTGTGGTTCCAAGACGGCAGCAAGGCCAAGGGGGGCTACTTCGGACCCGATGGTCGCAGCAGGCGCAAAGCATTCCTGGCGAGCCCGATGGAGTTTTCCCGCGTCACCTCAGGTTTTGCGATGCGTTTCCATCCCATTCTCCAGAACTGGCGCGCACACAACGGCGTGGACTACGGCGCACCGACGGGGACAACGGTCCGGTCGGTAGGTGATGGGGTTGTCGAGTCTGCCGGCCGGCAGAACGGCTACGGCAATGTGGTCCAACTGCTGCACGGCAACGGAAAATCGACCTTGTACGCGCACCTGAGCCGGATCGATGTGCGTCAGGGCCAACGGGTCGAGCAGGGCCAGCGCATAGGCGCAGTCGGCGCCACGGGTTGGGCCACCGGCCCTCACCTTCATTTCGAGTTCCGCGTCAATGGCCAGTTTCAAGACCCGCTTCAGGCTGCGCGTGTCAGTGAGAACCTGGTCATCGACACCACTCAGAAAGCGCGCTTCCAGCAAGTTGCCAGCATTGCGCAGCACCAACTTGACGCGGCGGAATCACTGACAGGCTTCAGAGGTGACGCCGAGTAAAGTTTCTGCGTGCGCCACGCGCCCGCGATGACAGGACCCGCTGCGACGTCCGGTTGCCCGGCTACCGGCATGGTTGATCACTACATCGGCCTGATGTCCGGCACGTCACTCGACGGTGTTGACGCGGTACTCGTTGGCTTCTACCCGCCAGGCCAGCCGCTGAAAGTCGTGGGGCATGTCCACCAGCCGTTCACGCCCACGCTGCGCCAGGAGATGTTGGCCTTGAACCGCGCGGGCGCCAATGAACTCCATCGCTCCAGCCTTGCGGCCAACGCCCTGAGCCGTGCCTATGCCGAGGCGGTATCCGTCCTGCTGCGCCAATGCGCGCTCCGACCCGAACAAGTTCGCGCGCTGGGTGCCCATGGACAAACCGTGCGCCATCGGCCCGGGGAGTTTGATGGCACGGGCTACACCATTCAACTGCTCAACGCCGCGTTGTTGTCTGAACTGACGGGTATCGATGTCGTCTACGACTTTCGAGCCCGCGATGTTGCCGCCGGCGGGCAAGGCGCACCACTCGTACCCGGTTTTCACGCTGCCGCGTTCCACCAACCCGGCATCGACCAAGCGGTGTTGAACCTCGGTGGAATTGCCAACATCTCGCTGCTCAGCGCCGACGGCCGCGTGATGGGCTTCGATTGCGGCCCAGGCAATGTGTTGATGGACCTTTGGTGTGAACGCCATCTCGGCACCGCCTACGACGACCAAGGTCACTGGGCCCAGGGTGGCAGCGTGCAACGAGAACTGTTGGCAAACATGGTTACCGAACCCTTTATCCAGCGCAGACCGCCGAAGAGCACAGGTCGGGACCTCTTCCACGCAGAATGGCTGGACCAGAAAGTTGCTGGCGTGCCCTTTAACAATAGCCTCGCACCGCGCGACGTTCAAGCGACGTTGGCGGAATTCACCTGCTTGGCAGCACAGCAAGCGCTGCAGGGTGCGCTACCGACCGCGCGGCGCCTGCTGGTTTGCGGTGGCGGGGCATTGAACACGCATTTAATGCAGCGCCTGGCCGATTTACTGCCCAGCGTACAAGTGGCAACCAGTGACACAGCCGGGCTGCCGGCGCTTCAAGTAGAAGCCACGGCGTTTGCGTGGCTTGCAAAGTCGTGCCTGGACCACCAACCGGGCAATTGTCCATCTGTGACCGGCGCCAAGGGGCACAGAGTCTTGGGTTCGCTGCATATTGCAGGTTAGTTTGACGACGGGGTTGGAAACCCGATTGCTACGTCAAAAAAGCAAAATCCCCCGCACCAGTGCTGGTGCGGGGGATAGCATAATATTAGCCTGACGATGTCCTACTTTCACACGGGAACCCGCACTATCATTGGCGCAGAGGCGTTTCACTGTCCTGTTCGGGATGGGAAGGAGTGGGACCACCTCGCTATGGTCATCAGGCTTA
>Ga0209181_10005571_pt1 | contig 18068 bp, 13 predicted proteins | sample MAT05_FD_187208 | JGI IMG/M metagenome (GOLD analysis project Ga0209181, IMG submission 187208) | Freshwater microbial communities from Lake Fryxell liftoff mats and glacier meltwater in Antarctica - MAT-05 (SPAdes) (version 2) | ecosystem: Environmental > Aquatic > Freshwater > Ice > Liftoff...
AATTTTATAGGAGCGGTACGACCATGCGATTTACGGCTATCAGCAAGCTTACACACACATAGCCCCGTGCATAGTGCTCGGGGCGCGGCAATTTGCCGACCCGAGCCGGTTGTTTCTATATATGAACCCCGGTGAGGAGACTCGCCGGGGTTTTGTTTTTTAGGACAACTTTTTGTCCCGTACAAAAGTGCCCGGCATAACATAAAAGAGAATTAGTTATGCCAATTAATCAAACTTTGCACAAGGGACGCGTCCCTGTGCATGTATTTACGGACGACATTGATCATGCTGCCTTGCGGCAGTTGATCAATATTTCGCAACTGCCTATCGTCCATCCACATGTCGCCGCAATGCCAGATGTGCATGCGGGTATTGGCGCAACGGTGGGGAGTGTGATTCCGACTCGGGGTGCAATTATTCCTGCCGCGGTGGGGGTCGATATCGGTTGCGGGATGAATGCGGTCCGCACGAGCTTGCATGCGAACCAGTTGCCAGACACGCTGGCGCGCTTGCGCAGTGGCTTGGAGGCAGCAATCCCCGTCGGCTTCGCACAACACCAGTGGGACAAGGTACGTGGCTCAGCACATGGGCGCGTCGGGCGGCCTTTGAATGACAGACTGGATCGCATCGTTGCTCGCCACAAGGGCATCATGAAGATGCAGCATAAGTTTGCCCAGACTTGGATTTGTCAGATCGGCACATTGGGTGGCGGCAATCACTTCATCGAAATTTGCTTAGATGAGGAGCAGCGAGTCTGGATCATGCTGCACTCGGGGTCTCGCGGAATCGGTAACGTGATCGGACGGTATTTTATTTCCGCGGCGAAGAAAGATATGTTGCGTCACCAGGTGCATTTGCCGGACAAGGACTTGTCGTATTTCAGCGAGGGATCTGTTTGGTTCAATGACTACGTGGAAGCGGTGGAATGGGCGCAGGATTATGCGCTTGTGAATCGTCGGGAAATGATGCGTCGCGCACTGGAAGTGTTGGCGCAGCATTCACCCGCATTCAAATTGGATGGCGAGGCGATCAATTGTCACCATAACTATGTGACGCAAGAGACGCACGGTAATGAGCGGCTATTTATTACCCGCAAAGGCGCAATTTCGGCACGTGAAGGAGAATTGGGAATCATCCCCGGCAGTATGGGTGCAAAGAGTTATATCGTGCGAGGTAAAGGCAATCCTGATTCATTTTGTTCCTGCTCGCATGGCGCAGGACGACGCATGAGTCGAAGCGAAGCACGACGAAAGTTTAGCCGATTCGACCTGGCCGATCAGACCCAGGGGATCGAGTGTCGCAAGGACGGTGGGGTGGTAGATGAAATTCCCGCAGCTTACAAAGACATTGATCAGGTGATGGCGCATCAGAGCGATCTGGTGGATGTGGTGCATACGTTGCGCCAAGTCGTTTGCGTGAAGGGCTAAGCCATGAAGATCACAATCAAGCTAGCCAAACTACGTAATCCTTTGGTGCTGATGGCAAAACAACGCCACGGCGGTGCCCATGGCAGCTATCGTCCAGAGCGTCATGAGAGACGGACTGAAAATCAGCGTCTGCGTCAATTGTTGAGAGAACGAGGGCTACCTTGTAACGGAAAAGGAGACAGCGATGAATAAATTCATTGATCGTTTTTCTCACCATGCATGCGCGGGGAGGTTTTAATGCAATCGACAATTCAATTGAATCAAACCGAGGCGATAGACTTTTTGCTGCATGTCGCCGTGGTTCGCCCTGTATTTATGTGGGGCGCGCCGGGCATAGGCAAGAGTGCGTTAGTGCGCCGATTTGCCGATGCTGTTGGTATGGAGTGCGTGTCTTTACTTGGCAGCCAACTGGCACCGGAAGATTTGCTGGGTATTCCAAAAATCGACGGTGAATGTTCGCGCTTTTATCCGCCCGCCAGCATTGTGCGACAACAACCCTTTGTTCTGTTTCTCGATGAGCTGAACGCTTCTTCGCATGAGATTCAAAAGGCCTTTTATTCGCTGATTCTTGAGCAGCGCGTCGGAGAATACCGACTTCCTGCAGGCACAATTGTCATCGGTGCAGGCAATCGGGCCAAAGATGCGGCTATCGTCAAGCCGATGCCATCGGCACTGATCAATCGCATGGCGCACATTCACCTGCGCACTGATCACCGGCAATGGCTGGCATGGGCTATTAACGAGGGCGGCATTCATGCATGGGTAGTGGAGTACATTCAGCTACGGCCAGATCATTTGTGGAGCGAACCGCCTAAGCATGAGGAGGCGTTTTCCACGCCGCGCAGTTGGCATATGCTGTCGGATGCGCTGCATTCGTTTGGAGAAAAAATCAGTGATGACATGATCGAAGCGCTTGCTTCGGGATTGTTAACACCGTCACATGCAGCGCACTTCAAAGCGTATCTGAAGCAGATCCGGCAGAAGCATGCATTGCACTCGATCATTAAGGGCGATGCCTTCTGGCCGACTGGACCTGAAGATCGTGATGTACTCTATTTTCTCGCACAATCTTTCCGCGCCCATTTGCGTAAAGAGTTGCCGGAAGACGAGTCATCAGTACGTAGCAGCCATCAAGAACTGGCGATTCGAGCCAAAGATATGTTGCGTGATTTGGCGCGGATTAGCGTGGAGATAGCGCAATCAGTGATGAGCGAGGATGAAGCTGGACATCGCTTGCCATCTTGGTTTTTAGTGGAAGTGGCGCGCGATTTGCCTCGTCTAGCGAGTCGCCGCGATCAAAGTACGAAGGCAGCGCCATGAGCAAGAGTCCTCAAGCTGCAGCCGCAGATGGGATGCGCAATACCGCTCTGCAACACATTCAGGCACATCCGGTGCTGGCGCCAATTGCGGAAAAAGTCCGCTTTGTCGTCGATACGGATCATCGCGTAATAACGGCCAAAGCATGGCTTGCCGTAACTCCCAGCGGTACGCTGTATTTGCATCCCAAACGTCGTGCGCCGCCTGAGCACTGGACGCGGCTGATGGCGCTTGCACTCACTTGTCTTGGTTTCGGATTACTGCGACCGCGCCAGCCAGAAGAGTTATGGGAGATTGCCGGTTTGTTGGTGGCAGATCGCTTTTGCGATGAGCTGAAGCTTGGCCACTGGCCGGAAGAATTACGGCCGCCCGAGCTGGCATTACCGTCAGGCGGGGCAGAAAGCTTGCTACGCCAGTTCTGCATACATGGCTGCGAGCCTACAGTGCGCGACTGGCATGCTTCGCTCTTTGGCACAGGTAGTCTGTTTTTTAATCTGGATGAAAAACAAGCGCGCGGGCAATCCCGTCCAACATGGCAAAACTTGCTGGCTGATGGTATCGCGCGTGGCGTCGGTCAAGCACTGCAGGTTGCCTCTGGCGCTAAAGCGGATGATGGCAGCATCAGGCCGCTGACTCAGGCACAGCGTGCTAAGCGTCGCCTAATTGATCACTATCCCTTGCTGGGCGCGCTGGCGGCAAGCTTCGATATTGTTGAAGACCTGCGTCAATGTCAGCAATATGATATTCGCGTTGCTGCAATTGATGTCGGCGCACGGCGCATCTGGATAAACCCGGCAGCCGGTTTATCGAACGACGAATGTTTATTTGTATTCGCCCATGAACTGCTACACGCTGGACTCAATCACTCATCCCGGCGGCGTGGACGCGATCCGTTGTTATGGAATATCGCCTGCGATTTTGTCATCAACGGATGGCTATTGGAAATGCGCGTAGGTTCTGCACCGCATATCGGGATGCTGCATGATTCGGCGTTTTCCGGAAATTCGTCCGAAGAAGTCTATGACGTTCTGGCACAAGACATTCGTCGTGCCCGCAAGCTCGCTACCTTGCGCGGGACAGGTGCCCAAGATCTGATCGGTGAAGACGATAACAAACAGTTTACCGATGCCGAAACCTACTGCCGCCGTGCACTGGCACAAGGCGCAGAGCGCTTTAGCAGTGGCGCTTCTCGAGGCTTGCTACCAGCGGGACTGCTAGAAGAAATACGCAGCCTCAGTCAACCGCCAATTGCGTGGGATGTGAAGCTGGCGGAATGGTTTGATGAACGTTTCCCACCACCTGAATTGCGCCGCAGCTATGCACGCCCGTCCCGTCGTCAGTCTGCGACGCCGGAGACGCCCCGTCCCTCCGTTATCAGGCCACCTGAGGAAGAGCGCCTGGCCCGCGTCTTCGGTGTCGTGCTGGATACATCGGGCTCGATGTTGCCGCAGCTCTTAGGTAAAGCTTTGGGCGCAATTGCCAGCTATGCCCTGGCGCGCGATGTAATGGCAATCCGACTGATCTGTTGTGACGCACTTGCCTATGACAGTGGCTGGGTCGAGCCTGAGCGCCTTCTGGAACATTTTAGTATTCGCGGTCGTGGCGGCACCTTATTGCAACCGGGACTAGAGCAATTGCAGCAACTCGCGGTTCGTGGCGAGTTCCCTAGCAACGGACCGATGCTGATCATTACTGACGGCTATTGTGAAGACCAGCTTCACACCAGAATGGATCATGCGTATCTATTACCTGAGGGAAGACGCCTGCCGTTCAAAACCAATGGTGAGTTATTCTTTCTCAAGTAAACCCCTTCATGATTAGGTGATGATTATGGTGTGCCGGTCCTTATCTTCGCTATTCGCGAATAGCGAAGATAAGGAGATTTCGAGATTCGCGGAGTTCATTTGTATTGACATTCCCTTGTTTATTAAGTAATTTCGTGTTTCGCGAAATGCGAAACTGCTGATCGGACTCATACGCAATGCCTAGACCCGCCAACCGCCAAGCTGTTCTCAAGCCGCAGGATTTCTACCTCCTGCTGGCGCTGGCCGCTTGTCGCGATCAGGGCACGACTTACCCCGAGTTGGCGGCTTTTTCGGGTTTATCGATGTCTGAGGTGCATGGCGCGCTGAAGCGTGCTGAGGTGGCGCGCCTGCTGTTTTTCGACAGCAAGCGACCGCGCCTGCTGCCAGCGTTCAAGGAGTTTCTCTTCCACGGCGCCAAATATGCTTTCCCCGCCACGCGCGGCAGCATGGTGGTGGGCGTGCCCACCGCCCATGCCGCGCCGCCGCTCAATGCCCTCATCGCGCCATCCAGCGACCCGCCGCTGGTATGGCCTTTCATCGCAGGCACGGTGCGCGGCATGGCTCTCACCCCGCTTTATCCGTCAGCCCCGCCTGCCGCGTTGCGTTGCGCTGAGCTCTACGAGAACCTTGCCTTGTTCGATGCCCTGCGCAGTGGCAATGCCCGCGAACGCGCATTGGCGCAAGATCTGTTGGAGGCTCGGCTGTGATTGCTGGCGACCCCAATGTGCAGCGAGTCGAGTTGGTGGCTGCCGCACTGGGCGACTTGTGCGATGAACTGGTGCTGGTCGGCGGTTGCGCCGCCAGCCTGTTGATCGATGCTCCGACCGCGCCACCACCGCGCGTGACTTACGATGTCGATTTGATCGCGGCAGTGACGGCATTGCGCGACTACCACGCACTGGAGTGCCAGTTTGCGCAACGCGGACTGACCCGCGACTTGTCGCCGGATGCGCCGATTTGTCGCTGGAAAGTGGGGGCGGGGGTCAGCGCTGTGGCGGTAGATTTGATGCCCACGGACGAAGCCGTGCTGGGCTTCTCAAACTGCTGGTACGCGGAGGCAGTGGCCTCGGCCATGCGCTTGCTTCTGCCAAGCGGCAAAGCGATCAATCTGATCTCGGCGCCAGTCTTTCTCGCCACCAAGTTCGAGGCATTTCACACGCGCGGTAAGACTGACCTGATCGCGAGCCACGACTTTGAGGACATTATCAATGTTGTCGAGGGGCGCGCCGCCATCGTCGAGGAGGCTGGCGCCAGCACAATGGCGCTGCGGGATTATCTGGCCGCGCAGTTCGCCAGAGTTATTGCAGCGCCAGATTTTATCAACGTGTTGCCGGGCTTGGTCGCCTTCGACGAGTTGCATGGCCAACGGGTAGCCCTTGTGATGCAGCGGATGTCGGCGATGGCCGCAATGCAATCCTCAGCGATGTCTTGAACGCTCACGTCTACAATGGACCAGCTTGTCGATTGGCCTGTGTTTGAAAAAAATGTTACGGAAATATCCAAACTGAAAGGAAAAATGATATGAATTACGTTGATGGAACTGTTATTCCTGTACTCACTTCTAACCGTGAAGCTTATATAAAACACTCACAGCAAGCCGCCGCACTGTTCAAAGAGTTTGGGGCACTGAATGTGGTTGAGTGCTGGGGTGATGATGTGCCCGAAGGCAAGCTGACTTCGTTCTCGATGGCGGTGAAACGCGCAGCCGACGAAACAGTCGTGTTCTCGTGGATTACTTGGCCTTCGCGCGAGGTGCGTGATGCGGCGTGGGAAAAGCTGATGAAAGATCCGCGCATGCAACCTGACCCAAGTCACCCCGTCCCTTATGATGGAAAGCGTCTTATTTACGGCGGTTTTCAAACTATTGTTGAGGCGTGATATTCAATTTGCGGACTAAGCTGTCCCATGAAAAAAGCCCTTGGCAGATTCTGCCAAGGGCTTTTTTTGCAGCGCTTAATTTTCCGGTGCTTAACTAAAAGACGGTAAGTTAAAACGGCAACAGTCCCATCAAAGCGTTTTCTCCCACAGGGGTAGCTTTGCCCCATGTAGGTATATTAGCCGTAGGGATTGGCACGCCTTTGGTAACCCCTGTGGTCGAGTCTTTAGCTTGGTAGCCAATGGTTAACAAACCGGTTTGGAATGGACTGGCGGCGTCCCCTCGCCTGATTCGGCCTGCGATTGAGTGCTCGAAGCAGGCTGATAGACGTGAGTACGCTTGTGGTTCGCGTAGTACTCGTGCAGGTTGTGCGCCTTAGCTGACCGGTAATCGAAGTCACGCTCTCCCCACATGAGCCACACCAGCGCCTTGCCGGACTGCGTCAAGTAGCTGTCAAGAAGGTCACGACGCAGATAGCTGAAAGAGCCACTGATCTGCGAGTCATACTCGCTGACTTCGCGGTACAGGGACGCCACGCCTGAAGCATCGTGCAAGTCCCATTTGTTGGCGCGGTACCTGAGACTCAATACCTCACAGAGCCTCTTAGAGGGCAGGCATGCGCTGCCGCCCTCGTTCACCACGCTGTGGTAGCTCTCCCAGTTGTACTTCTGCACTGGGATGTCGACCGCGACGCCATTGTTTGACCACCTGTCAGCGGACACCATGTATTCGGCGCGGTCGCCCTCTTGCTCATCAGCGACAGGCAGTCCCGGAATCGAGGAGAAAGGCATCTCACCCGCATAGGTGTTGTAGTAGCTTGGCTCCTCCGGAATGGCGTCATTGCCGGGGTATACGAGACCATTGAACAATGTGCACAGGCGGTCGACTTCTCCGCTGTCCACGAGTACACCTCGGATGAAGGTGAAGACCTGTCGGTCATCAGCGGGAGCGTTCTGTTCGAGGAACCCGTCAAGTACGACCCACGGCCCCGTCAGGTCATCAATCTTCGCGATCTTGAGGATGCCGCGGTAGTCTGGTTGCGGACCACTCACCACCCAGTCGCCATCACCCGTAGGCTGACTGCTGAACAAGTCTGGGAGCTGCAGGTTGATGCTCGCGGCCTTGAGCGGGAACGTCGGGTCGATGTCCGCAGCTGAGGGGCGAGCGCTGCGCTCCTCGGCAAGGAGTCCCCGCGCGTACCGGACACCCCACATCTCGAAGTAAGCGATCCAGCCGTACTTCTTCCCGTATCGGTCGACCTTGTGCTTGTCATTTCCCATACGAGGACCCGAGTTCATTTGCCGGTCAATAGCTTCGAACTGCGCGGGGTCATAGCCCAGCACAAGCATTCGTGAAATGATTGCCGGCAGCACCCTCTGGTACTCTAGGTTGCGATAGTCGTAGTTCGACCGACCTGGAATCAGTTTTCCTATCGTGTAGTTGCCGAAGTCCATCTGAATCGCAGCGTGCTTCGCACGTTCGATCACCGCTGGGTCGTACTGCGGCATGTTCTCAAATGGACTGGGCAGATGGCTAAACGGTGGACGGAGATGAGCTGCCTCGTCCTCAGACAAGCAAGCCGGATCAACCATCTTTGCGATGGCGATGGTTCCCAGACAGTACTGCTGATATAGCGCATGCCAAGTAGGATGCGTCGCGCCAGGCGCGAACATCGCTTGATAAATCTCACGAGCGACTCTAGGCAGTGCCTCACGCAACTCAACAGCATTGATATCCGACCAAGTGGTCAGCGCCGCGCCGTAAGCCGCGGCGAACATCCGCTCGGGCACGTATGGGTCTGAAACGGCAATTGCCTCCACTGCCAGTCGTAGAAACTCTGCGGGCCACTTGGCTGCGAATTCGTACAGGGTCTTGGTGGCCAGGTCCCGCAGGCTTCTGGACGTCGATGTCAGCGTCCACATCACCCAGCGCGCCCGCTGAATCTCTTGCTCGTCTAGGCCACCCGACTTCCATCTGGTCGACAGGAACTTGAAATCGTCTTTAACTTCCTCAGACCTCTCGCGAACCCATTCCGACCAGAAAAAATCGCGCTGCGTATTGGGCATGGCCAAGAGCACGCCGTGCAAGAAGTCCATGTCAAACGGATGCGCTCGCGCTGCCCTGGTACTCCAAAGTCTCTTGAAGGCCATCCCTGCGAACTCCCTCGACTCCTGCATTGCGCGCGCGAATCGTTCCACCGTTTCCCGACCGATGTGTCTTGGGTCTGATTGCGCCGTCAGCAACAGAGCGTTCATGATGAGATTCTCGTCCGACAACTCTTGCCAAAGCTGGCGCCTGTCAGAGCGCGGATACAGGCCAACCAGAGCGTGGAACACGTCTGAGGCGAACGTATGCGAGCCGGACTCACGGAATGCGAACTTCGCGCGCCCATCATCGCTTTGCAGCCACTGCGCCAAGTCCGGCTTGGTAAGCAAGTGGCACGCCATCATATGGCCGGCCATCAGGTCGTATGAAAACGCGATTCCTTGACCGCCTTCTTCAGAAGTCGTTCGAACGAAGACGCCTTCGGACTCCAGCGCGCGAATGACGCTGGCGTCCCAATGGCCAACGTCACCAACTGCCGTCCGCGCAGCTCGAAACTCCACGCTTCTCGCGTTGCCCTCCCAGAGGATACCCGCGATCGTCAGCAGCGCATCTTGCACTTCATCCTGATAGATGCGATGCGCCGCCGGTGAAAGCTCAGCGACTCGTGCGGCGACCTTGTCGAAGTGCTCTTCGAACAGGCTTGTAAGCGAACTGGGCAGCGCCTCTACCCCAACAATGTGCTGGCGACGAGAGTTCGCCACCTCGCAGAAGATTCTCAGCGTCAACGGGTGCTGCAAGAACTCGATTGGCAGATCAGCGTCGGTGGCGTCGATCTTGTAGTACGCAAAGTACTTGTCGATGGCCGTCTGCGGGTCTTCCTGGAACCCCTTGTGCTCAACTTGAGGAAATTCCTCCGGCAGGCACATCTGCGCGAACTCATTACGCAGAGTGACAACCAGTAGGACGTACGGAAAGCCCTTCAGAAGCTCGTCCACTCGGGAGAGCTCATCCCTCCAGTTTCTCGGGTCTTCCGCCTCATTCAGACCGTCAATGACAATGGGGATGCGCTTCCCCGCGCGCTGACCCGCCGCATCTACGGCCTCAACCAGCCGGTCGAAGCTCTCCGCCGGCCTGCCAGAAATCTTGAAGGCAGACACGAGATCTTCAAGTTTTTGGCCAGCATGAAGATTCTTGCCCAGCAGCAAGACACCCCCTGGGAACTCTCCGTCTGGCTGCGTCACCTTGACGGCAAGCTCGGACTTTCCTTCACCCGCAGCCGCAAGCACGGCTACGGCTCGAACGCCGATCGACTTCTCAAGACTGCGCAGTGTCGATGAGACTAAATGGATGTCCGCAACCAAATTCGAGGCTAAAGGTGCTCCGGCTGAACGCGCGCCGCGCAGCTTCGAGAGCAGTCTGTCGTAGTGCACCGGTTGCGACGGATTCGACGCCAGCATTTGCTGTATAGCGTCGAAGTCGCCCTTACCGAGCGCTGCGTGCAGGCTATCAAGCAGGTCAGCCAATCCAGTGGCTCGGGCTAAGAGAGAATCTACTTCGGCCTTGATCTCAGTCTTGAGTTTCCCCGTCCGCGACGCAATGTCCGAGGAGTTCCTCTTGAGGGCACCGGAGAGCTTCTCCAGAGATTTCCACGCGCTCTGGCCGCCCAGATACCTGTGTACCTTCTCTTCTGCCCCGACGACGACATGTACTTCCGGCTGGTATCGATGTTTAAAAGGAGCTGCAGCGAGCCTGTACTGTTCAGCAAGTAGCGCAGGTGTTAGAACGAGCTCGCCGAAGTAGGTCTCTCGTAGAAGAGCTCCCGGCCCCACCAGGAGATCTTCAATGTCCGCGGCCGTCAGCAGTTCCAACTTCAACTCGGGAAATTGGCTCTTCTCGAGGTCGAAGAACCATTCTTGGTCTCCCTTGGTCAGGGTGTGACACGTCCAAAGCTTCCAATCGGTCACACCGGGAACATGCTTGCGCGTCTTCTCCAAGCCCTCGATGATCTTATTTTGGCGCGCGGCGCCCAAGCCTTGTCCGTTCGACCGCTCATACCATTTGCATTGCCAACCCATCCAGCGCGGCGGCGCTCCGAGATCACAAGCCTCGGTCAGCTGGAGGTGGAACTCAACGCCAGGCTGGTTTGCGAGTTGCTTGAAGCGACCGAAGCGTCCGTAGTGGCGGCGCACCAACGAGCGGCAAAGCTTCTCGAAGTTTTCATCCGCTGCTCCAGGCAGCTCACTGAATACAGCCCAATTTGCTTTAGGCATCGGCGCTTTCTCCGTCAGCTGACGTCGAGGAATCAGACGGGTAGTAGTGCGCCGAGAAGACTTCTACCTTCGCCCCAGCCTCGATGAAGAGCTTCACGAACGCGGATACCTCAGCCTCGTTAGTCGTTACAGTGATTCGATCGCCATCACGCTTGAGGTGGTGTTCAGATACCAGCTGGCCGAGATCAACTGGCCCTAAGGTGTTGAGGTTCAGGTTGCGCAGCAACAAGAGCATGTCATCTGAAAATCTCTGACCCTCTGGCTCACCAAAAGAGACGGAGTGGCTGTCATCTTTCGATGCCTGAGCGCTGAGTTTGCCAATGTCCTTCTCGACCTTCTCGGCGTCTTGGGCGCGCTTGAACTTCCCGATGAGAACCAAGTTCATCGAGTGCTCAGACCCGTATCCGTTCCAAATTTTCATGTTTGCGTCTCCCGTTTGATCTCGAAGGTATTTCTGAGTCGCTTAAGCGCCGACAGAACGCCGGCGTCTCCAATCTTCGCGCCGGCGGACGAGTAAGAACTCGCGCGAAGCATTCCGGACGCGTCTATGTGCGCATAGGCCTGAAGGCCTCGCTCATCGGGGAGCGGATCGCACGTAGGAAGTCCTGACGCCCCAGCCTCACTTACCGCAAGGCGAACCTTGCCTCTGTAGTTAGAGACCCAGTCCTGAAGGGCTCGGCCGACCACTCCATCCATGCTGGCGACCGCTGTGGTCGCTTGCTGAGGAAGCAACAGTAATTCGCTAGCTCCAGTCTTTTGCGCGAGCTCGCTCAACGCGTCAAGTTCTGCAACTGTGCGCTCGTTGACCACGACGTTGATCCCAAAAGGCGACAAGGTCGCAATCGCGTCAATGCCTCGGAGCAGGCTGACAAACTCCTTCCCGCGCTGTTCTTCATAGGTTAGACCTACCCCATCAACGCTAACGCGTGCGAAGTGGATCGAGCCCTTGAGGCGCTCGACCAGCTGTGGCGTCAGGCGATGTCCATGAGTCGTGAATGTGACCGCGAGCTGAGTCTCTCCCGCAACCCGTTTGCATATTTCGACGAAGTCAGGGTGCAGCGTGGGTTCGCCGCCGCCAAATCCGATGCCGAGGCACCCCTCAGTATCCAGTTCCTTCAACCAGCCGAGCACCTGGTCAGTATGCAGCGATGCCTTGTGCTTCGGCGCGTAGCAGTACGCGCAGTGGAGGTCGCAGACATTGGTGAGTGCAATGGATACCTGGCGGGGGGACCTCGACCAAACCGACTCTTTCGGGCGCAACTCGTCTAGCAGGACATTCAGACCTGAAAGTCGATCGAAAAGATGCACCCCGTTTGGGCCGATTCTGGACTTCATAATGCATTGTCACTGAAAACAGTTCTATCTTAAATGGGTCTTCTAACGCGTTGATGTTATTGAGGCAGCCGTTGGTACGCTCAAGTCTATGGCGTCGAGCCAGCTCGGCCATAAGTTGACGGACGCCACGCGACTATCAACAAAGCGTGTTCTTTTAAGCCGACAAGTGACCTCAATGAACGGAAATGCGGATACTACACTCAGAATCTTGAGCGTGCGATGGCGTGAACAGCTTCACTCACATCGTAGGTGTAACAACAAAAATAGGTGCGTATAACCTTTTTGATAGTTGTTTAACTAAGCCAGTTAAGCTGCCCCATGAAAAAAGCCCTTGGCAGATTCTGCCAAGGGCTTTTCTTTTTGCGGCGCTTAATTGCACGTCGCTAATTACCAATTAACAAGCGCGGTAAGTTAGAAGGGCAGCAATCCCATCAAAGCGTTTTCTCCCACAGGGGTAGCTTTGCCCCATGTAGGTATATTAGCCGTAGGGATTGGCACGCCTTTGGTAACCCCTGTGGTCGAGTTCTTAGCTTGGTAGCCAATGGTGACCAGCCCGGTTTGGAATGGAATTGCGGCGGACAGGGTGGTGTTTCCACCGCCTGTGCCATCGCTCTTGTTCCATGCGCCGGTGAGCAGTGAGCTATAGCGCAAGCCGGACAGATCTGGTTTGTAAACGCGCACAAAGTCATTCCAAGTACCTTTTAATTGGCCGGGTAGAGGCATGCTTTGGAATGCATTGGTGGTGGTTGCTGTACGGCGGCCACTACAGGTGACCAATACAGAACCATCTGCATACACAGACAATTTGCTGCGACATTTGGTGGTGTTTAAATTAGGCCAGCCTTGGTTAGGGTCAGGCCACCCACCCATAATGGGGTCTGTGCTTGGCGTTCCGGCGCTTGCGTCTTCGGTTAACTCAGCAACCCAAGTTGCGTTGTAAATGCGACCGTCAGCTAAGCCATATTTGCCGAGCCAAGAGATATGGATGTTGCCATTAGTGCCACTAAAGCGATTTTGATAGCCGCTCGCGCCAGGGGATGCGGTGATTTGGTCTCCAGCCCAGAAATTGTAGGTGTTGTTTCCGTGAGAACGAGCTAGGACTACTAAACGATCATTAGCATAGTCAACTTCCAAACCATCTACAAACTGGTCTGGTGTGCTGTTCTGCGTGGTTTCCCGATACAACCGCGCCCACCAATGCAATGCCCCATCGGCACCCATTGCAACCACAGCAGGTTCAAAGTCTGGGTTGCCATCCGGTAATTTGGATTGCGTGCTGTAGCCGAAATAAATATCGTTTGTGCGCCGATCAATTACAACGGAGCCGACACGTTGAGTGGGGTTAGCGCCCATTCGGTATCCGGTGTAACCAGGTTGGCCCGTGTCGCAGCTCACGTAGGCACAATGCATGCGGAAATAGTAATCGTCAGGCCACATGCCTTTGCGTCCAGCGTTGCCATTTTCATCTTGGGTTAGATACGCATACTCAGTAGCATCTGCTGAACGCATCTGTCCGAGTCGGCCATTTTTCATCACAATCCCGCTGTAACTTAATGCGGCAGGCGCTGATGATGCAGGGGCCCCAAACCATTTCGAGTTGGTTGTTGTCCAATGCGTCCTCCATTTATCAACCACTTCAAGATTGCCGCTGGCATTCAGCCGATAGATTCCTACCCAATTTGGATCGAATGCTTTGCCTTCAACAAAGACCACTTTGCCGTCGGAACCTACGTCCCAAGGTTGTAGTGATTTGTGTGAATTGCCGCCATCGGCTTCGCTGCGATTGTTGATATTGCGCCCCCAAGCCAGCGCTGTTGGTAATCCGTCGACAAAGTTTTGATCCAGGCGCGCTATGTAATACCCATTGTTGGCAACGGTATCTCGGTGGCCAGAGATATACAGCGCACCGGTCGTGTCTCCCGGGACTTCTGTCCCTCGAATTTTAAATACACTGCGCACGCTGCCGGTTGGAAAAGAAGCCACTGCAAGCACGGTGTTTAGATCGGCAGATACTTGGAGGATAAAGCCCGTTTTACCGGGGGCAGAGGAGGCAATCTGGTCGAGACCCAACACTACTTGCGGCACGCCTACCGGCACCCAATTTAAATTGGGTGCTTCGCCCGCCACGAGCAAGGTGCCGTCGGATAAGGCGTAGGCATCATGAAACCGAGTGTCACCCCCAGCATTAAAATAAAACGATCGCGGTGTAATGCTGTCAGCGCTCACTGCGATAGCGCTGTATCCGGTGCCCAAAGCGGAAAACAAAGCGATGAGGAGCGACACAATATATCGTCCAGTACTTTGTGATTGAGATGATGGCTTGTGATGATCTGTTCGTAGAAAAAATCGGAATATTCGATGCATGATAGCGTCCCCTCAAATAGTCGTTTAAACGACGTTATGGACCCCGATCAAATCGACCCACTTTTTATGCCTATGAACACCAACTCCCCATGCTTGGCGCCACAAAATCGGCGAAAGTACCTACGGTCAGAAGTGAGAAGGGTGATAGTGCCGCCAAGAACTGACGGCCCGCGTAGCAAATGCAAAATGACTATAGCACAATTGTAAACAGCATAAATCAAGGTTTTTCAAGGAACTTTGTCACAGATTTCTCTGTGATTAAGTCGTTGTTATTATGGGAAAACCTGGTTTTCGGTTTTTTTGGTAAAAAATAAGGCAAGTCGCGGATTGCGTACTAGCCTTATTTTCAGTTGGAGCAGAAGTTTGTGATTAAGCACGGTTAGCGGTAATTTTCTAACTACGCCAATCCAAATTCGGCAAATGCCCGTCACACGCCTTTCACCCCAGATTTGTCGCAGTGAGCGCAGACACGGGGTTATTCATTGCCAAGTTGCGCAAAGATTCGGGATAGAATGCACGCACTTTTTAAGGTTTGAGTTTGGTGATTTGCACATATTGCGTTCCACTGCGCTTATCAGTGCATAGTTACCCCCCCCATTCTTTTAATCCAATCGCCTAAATTTCCTGAATTACTGACAGGACACCCCTCATGCAGTCACAGCCAGAACATTCGCAGAAGAGCAGCCTCACCACTTTGTCATTAGCCGCATTGGGCGTGGTGTTTGGCGACATCGGAACTAGCCCGCTGTATGCTATGAAAGAGGCTTTTGCAGGCAACCACCCCATACCATTTTCACCCGACAATGTGATGGGTATTTTGTCGCTGTTCTTGTGGTCTTTGATTATTGTTGTGGCAGTCAAGTACGTGAGTTTTATTATGCGTGCCGACAATCGCGGTGAAGGTGGAATCATGGCGTTGATTGCGCTGGCTTTACAGGACGCCAAAGGTAAGCCTAATCAGCAGAAATTCATTATGGTCGTGGGTATTTTGGGTGCCGCGATGTTTTTTGGAGATGGCATGGTGACGCCCGCCATTTCTGTTATTTCTGCTGTTGAAGGCTTAGAGATTGCCGCGCCTGTTCTCAAGCCTTTCGTGATTCCGATTACTTTGCTTGTTTTGTTTGGTTTGTTTGCTATTCAGAAGCGTGGAACGGCCGCGATGGGCGCTATGTTTGGGCCTGTCATGTTGTTGTGGTTTTCTACCTTGGCCGTGTTGGGTATTTATAACTTGGCGCAGTCACCCGAAATCCTCCAAGCAATAAATCCTTATTTTGGCATTGCCTTTCTTTTTCACAACCCTGCGATTGCCTTGGTGGCGATGGGGACGGTGGTGTTGGCGGTAACTGGGGCTGAGGCACTTTATGCTGACATGGGCCACTTTGGCCGTAAGCCGATTCGATTGGCTTGGTTTGGATTTGTATTACCGGCTTTAATGCTCAACTATTTTGGACAAGGTGCGTTGCTTTTACGTGATGCGTCGGCTATTCACAATCCGTTTTATCTGTCTGCACCCAGCTGGGCGCTGTATCCACTGATTGCACTGTCTACTTTGGCAGCGGTCATTGCTTCGCAGTCCGTCATTTCAGGTGCGTTTTCTATTACACGTCAGGCGATGCAGATGGGCTTCTTACCGCGTTTTGAAGTGCAACACACTTCGGACAAACAACAGGGCCAGATTTACTTGCCGGGCATCAACTGGGGGTTGATGGTGGCGGTGTTTGGGTTGGTGATTGGCTTCAGGTCGTCACACAACATGGCTGCGGCTTATGGCCTTGCCGTGACAGGGGATATGGTGATTACGTCGATACTGGCCATGTGGGTTGCGGCGCGGGTATGGCGATGGGGTTGGCCACGCGCGGCTGCTTTGTTTTCCTGTTTTCTGGTCGTTGAAGTCACTTTTCTGTGCGCGAGTATAGAAAAAATTCCTGATGGTGGCTGGTTCTCTCTGTTGGTGGGCGTTGTTGTCTTTACGTTAATGACAACTTGGAAACGCGGCCGAGAATTGCTTGCGGCGCGCTTACGCGCCGATTCGTTTGAGCTAAAAGCATTTATCGACAGCTTGGCCTATGCACCACCAGAGCGCGTCGCGGGTGTTGCTGTGTTCATGACGTCTTCTCTAGGCGGTGTGCCTAACGCTTTATTACACAACCTAATGCACAACAAAGTGCTTCACGATCAGGTTGTTATCCTGAAAGTGACAGTGGGTGACGTACCTTATGTGCCAGAAATTGATCGTGTGGAAGTGCGGAAAATCAACGAGCAGTTTTCACAGGTTCTCGTTCAATATGGCTTTAAGGACCAACCGGATATCCCTAAAGCATTAGAACATTGCGCGTCGCAGGGCTTGCCCTTAAATATGATGGAAACCTCGTTCTTCTTGGGGCGTGAAACGCTGATACCAAGGGCGCATTCCTCGATGGCTTTCTGGCGAGAAAAATTATTTGTGGCGATGTACCGTAACGCGGGAAGTGCGACGACTTTCTTCAAAATCCCATCGAACCGCGTGGTGGAATTAGGGGCGCAGGTAGAGTTGTGAGGCAGGTTTGAAGCAGGTTTTGAAGCAACTTGTGAAGCAGCGGAACTGTGAGCAACGTCGTGAGTTTTGAGCTACTCAAAACCAACTAGGGTTGTTATGTTTATACAGAGCGAATTTTATTAAGCAGCGCAGTTGTAGAACGTTCGTGACGGAAGGGGATGGAGTGAACTTGGCCGCCACGGGATAACACCTCTTTTGCACCGACGATTTTATCGGGCGTCCAGTCGCCGCCTTTCACCAGCACGTCCGGCGTAATGACGCGAATGAGTTCAAGCGGCGTGTCTTCCTCAAAATCGACAACCAGCGACACCGATTCCAATGCGGCTAACAGCGCCATCCGATCTGCCATTGCATTGAGCGGACGATCATCGCCTTTCCCTAAGCGCTTCACCGAGGCATCACTATTTACACCAACCACCAAGCTTCCACCCAATGCGCGTGCCTCAGCTAAATAGGTGACATGGCCGCGATGCAGAATATCGAAGCAGCCGTTTGTAAACACCACCGGTTTTGGTAACTTGGCAATGCGTGCCGCCAAGACGCCCGTGTCTGCTTGCTTGCAGAGCTTGGCTTCGAAGGAGGGGGGTGTGGCGTTCATGGTGTCGGAAAAGCTGATAGGGTTGGCAAAATTGGTTAGGGTTGATTTTTCAAAGCTTGCTGCTGCCGCTTCTTTTTCTCTTCTGGCGTGTCATGGTCAATTCGTTGCGCGTCGGCATCTGTAATGATCTCAAATGCACGCACAACTTTTCTAACGCCTGCTGTGGTGCGAGCCAGTTCAGTAGCGTCTTCAGCTTCTTTATTGGTGACCATGCCTAGCAAATAAACCACCGTCCCTTCGGTGACGGTTTTGACGTGATATGACCTGAACTTTCCTGCTTCAATGAAGCGTCCTTTAACCTTGGCGGTAATGTAAGAGTCATTGCTGCGCGAACCAAAACTACTGTTTCCGGCCACTAGAATTTCATTGACCACCCCTTTTACATTGGGAACGGCAAGCACTAACTGTTCAACTTCTTCTTTAGTAGCCGCATCCGGCACTTCGCCGGTGATCAACATCTTTAAACTGTAGCTGGTTAAATTGATATGCACCTT
>Ga0209181_10005572_pt1 | contig 18067 bp, 13 predicted proteins | sample MAT05_FD_187208 | JGI IMG/M metagenome (GOLD analysis project Ga0209181, IMG submission 187208) | Freshwater microbial communities from Lake Fryxell liftoff mats and glacier meltwater in Antarctica - MAT-05 (SPAdes) (version 2) | ecosystem: Environmental > Aquatic > Freshwater > Ice > Liftoff...
ATGACCAGCGGATTATGGCATCTGGGCAAATGGAAGTCGTGGAAGAATCCCCCGATGGCATTCAAACTTTTCTAGGCACCAAAGCGCCTTACCGCAATGAGTTGGGAGAGGTGGTTGGGTTGATTGGGATTTTGAATAATATTACTGATCGCGTCCAACTTGAACGCGATCGTGAGCGTATTTTACAGCAGAAACAGGCTGCCCTGGCAGAATCAGAACGAGTCAACCGCATCAAAGACGAGTTTCTAGCTGTGCTATCTCACGAGTTACGATCGCCTCTCAACCCGATTTTGGGCTGGACAAAAATGCTGCAAACTCGCAAACTTGATGAAGCCAAAACCATCGCAGCCTTAGAGACGATCGAACGGAATGCCAGAGCGCAATGTCAATTGATCGACGACCTGCTCGACATGGCTCGCGTGTTGCGCGGCAAACTAACTCTGAATGTGTCTCCCGTCAAGGTGTTAGGGGTGATTGAAGCGGCGATCTCCACCGTGCAAACGGCAGCGATCGCCAAGTCCATTCAGATTTATCCGGTGCTGTCGGATATTGGGCGCGTGTCGGGGGATGCCGTTCGGCTCCAGCAAATTTTTGGGAACTTGCTGTCCAATGCGGTCAAGTTCACCCCCAACGGGGGCCGCATCGACATTGGGCTAGAGGAAGTCGATCGCCACGCCCAAGTGACCATCACCGACACGGGCAAGGGGATCAGTCCCGACTTTCTGTCTCACATTTTTGAGTCATTTCGCCAGGAAGATGCCTCTGTGACTCGCAAACACGGGGGGCTGGGGTTGGGAATGACGATCGTCTATCAACTGGTCGAAGCCCACGGCGGCACCGTCACCGTTGCCAGTCCGGGGGAAGGGCAAGGAGCGACCTTCACCGTCAGGCTTCCCCTCCTCAGCGTCCAGCCAGAGGAAAGTTCCTCCCACCCTTTGCAAGAGCAGGAATTGAACCTAGCTGGCATCCGAGTGTTAAGCATTGACGATGACCCAGACAGCCGCGACCTCCTCGCCTTTGTGATGACTCAGGCGGGAGCAGATGTGATGGCTGTTGGCTCTGCTGCTGAGTTTCTCGCCGCCCTAGAGTCGTTTCGGCCCAATGTTTTGGTCAGCGATGTGGGGATGCCAGACATCGATGGCTACTCTCTGCTCCAGCAAGTGCGGTCTCTGTCGCTAGAGCAGGGCGGACAAGTCCCGGCGATCGCCCTCACAGCCTATGTCGCACAACAAGACCAGCGACGAGCCTTCGCAGCGGGCTTTCAGCAGCATCTCTCAAAACCCGTGGAACCCAAGCAGTTGGTGGCGGCGATCGTCACCTTGTTGAATAGATACAGCCCTTCCCCAGAATAGTCAGTGCGATTAAATTCGAGGAACTGTTGTTTGCTAAATATTGCTGCTGTACTGAGTTATGAAGGGACAAGCTGTAAGCAGGGTGACGATCGTCGAATTCACACTAGTGCAGGCTGGCAGAAGTAAGGATCGCGGATTAAATAACATGCAACAGTCCTGCTGTAGGGGCGAAGCATACGGTAAAAGGACATGATTGAGTTTCAAGGGTTTTCGCCCGTAGCTTGCTTCCCGAAGGGTATGCTTAGCCCTTGCCCAGTCTCCAACTTCTGCAAGTTATTTAATTCCTGATCGTAACTACTCAGCCTACCCTCACCCTAAATCCCTCTCCCCAGGGAGAGGGACTTCAATCCGGCTCCCCTTCTCCCTGGGGAGAAGGGGCTGGGGGATGAGGGCGGCTCGACATTGAGTTAGCAGCCTGAGTAGTTACTCCTGATCCCAAGTGCAAAGCACACGCTTCGCTAACGCTCTGCCGTAATTCCTAAGAAACTGTTTGTAAACACAAATTGCGTCCCGATCCGCCCCCCAACCCCCCAATCCTGGCTTGCTCTTGAGCCATTTTTGTTCAAAGTCTCCCGGAATTTGGGCCTTAAAGCCTTTCAGGCACACATGAAAAGGAGGCGAGCGCAAAACTACACGCTAATTTACAAACATTTTCTAATAGTGATTTCCAACCTTACGGTGGTGGACAGCGGTCAGGGCATCGGGTTTGGAGACCCGTCCGGCTTGCACTGTGCTGTAAACAATCCAGTGATCGGCAGTCTCCATCCGGCTTGTGACCTCGCACTCCAAGTAGGACAGGGCATCCGTGAGGATGGGAGACCCGTTCTCAGCAGATTGAGTTTTGACTCCCGCAAACCGATCGGCCCCAGGGGCAAAGCGTTTGAGAAAATGCTTCATCAGGGACAAATGATTGCCTTCTTCCAAGACATTGAGGACAAACCGATCGCCCACCTGCATCAGGGATTCGATCGCCCGATCCTTGGCCACGGCGATCGTCAATCCCAATGGCTTGAAACTAGCTTGCATCACCCACGAGGCCAACATGGCGCTGGCTACCTCGCCTTTTTTGGCAGTAATGATATACAATCCACCGCTGATTCGTCCCAAAGCCTTATCCAGGTCAGTATCCAGGGATTTCATTTTCTGGATAGCCCGATCGCGGCTGAGCAACTGCCCCAAGTCGGTGCCTGCTTCCTCACACAATTGATAGGTGGCCTCCGTGGGGGTATCTTTGACGCGAATCGGCGGAAAGGCAATGGTCACGCCCAAGTCGCGGAACCGATTCAGTAGGGGATCAACGGGTTCATCGTTGCCGCCGTAGGACTCAAAAATGCCGATCGCCTGTTTGCTATTCACCGCTGCCAAAACGGTGCTGACCGCAGCCTGGGTCTGTGTTCCCGCCACGGGAGTTGTGGCAATGATAATTCCAGCAGAGCGTCCCACCAACTCTTGTACCTCTTGGGGATCAGCGAATTTTAGATCCAACATTTCCACCGCCACCTCGGTTTTGGTCACTCCCCGCGCCAACGCCTGGGAAAGCCGATCGCTGTAGCCATAGTCCGAGACATAAAACACAGCAACCGTCGTTTCTGCCTTGGCCTTGGTTTGGCTCCAACGGCGGTAGCGATCGACCCACTCCGCGACATTATGCAGTAGTAGCGGGCCGTGTCCGGTGGCAATCATGTTGACCTCTGGCAAGTCTCCCATGCGCTTCAGGGCAGACAGCACCGATCGGGCATTGGGGGCCATCAAGCATTCGTAGTAAAAGCGAAAATCAGCCTCGATCGTGGACAGGTCATCGTCAAAGGTGTGGGAGTCGCAATAGTGCAGCCCAAAGGCATCGCAGGTGAAGAGAATCTGCGTTTTGGCATCGTAGGTAAACATTGTATCCGGCCAGTGCAAATTGGGAGCAATCACAAATTCCAACTCATGCCCCTGCCCCAAGTCGAGCTTGTCGCCATTTTTCACAATCTGGCGCTGAAAAGGCTGGTGTACAAAGTCTTCCAGGAATTGAATCGCCACCTTTGACCCCACAACTGTGACGTTGGGTGCCAGCGCCAGCACATCTCGCACTAAGCCGCTGTGGTCTGGCTCGGTGTGGCTGATGATGAGGTAGTCGATCGTTGCCGGATCGATTTGCTCTTTCAGAACATCCAGGTAAAGCTGGCGAAATTTTTCGTGGGAAGTATCTACCAAAGCCACCCGATCGCCTCGGATGATGAAGGAATTGTAGGTGGTGCCGTTTTGCAACCCAAACTCAATGTCGAACCGATCGCGATCCCAGTCCAAGGAACGCAGGGTTGTTGTCTCTGCTGCAATCTCTGCGGTCTGTGTCGTCAGTCGGCGTTGGGTTCGTTCTGTTAATGCGACCATGTAAAACCCCCGAAAGGCTGTGATTTGATAGTGATCTATATATCCAAGTAATGTGCAACTTAAAGTCTACCCTCATCCCCCAGCCCCTTCTCCCCCAGGGAGAAGGGGAGCCGATCCAAGTCTTAGCCCCTCTCCCCTGCTGGGAGAGGGGTTGGGGTGAGGGCGGTTGGCGGTTCGGGAAAATTGCACATCGCTTATAGCTGCCATTATCGCTCAAGAGAACCCCACTAGGTAAAGTTACTCATTGATAAGTCATAGGAATACCGCACATGGTTTGGTTTGCGCTGGCGATCGGTAATTCTCGCCTCCATTGGGCCCAGTTCCAGGACACGACCTTGGAATCCACCTGGGACACTCCCCACGGCACGATCGCACCCTCTGATGATCAGGCTGAACTGTGGTTGGCAACCGTTGTGCCAGACAAAGCACTTCTGTGGCAACACCATCCAAAGCTGCGACAGGTCACCCTAGAGGATATTCCGTTACAAAATCTCTACCCAACTCTGGGAATCGATCGCGCCCTAGCAATTTTGGGAGCCGGGGAACTCTACGGCTTCCCCACCCTGGTGATTGATGGTGGCACAGCATTGACCTTCACAGGTGTAGATGGCGATCGGCGCTTGGTGGGTGGCGCAATTCTCCCAGGATTACAGACTCAGCTAACGTCCCTCTCCCACAAAACAGCCGCCCTTCCTGCCATTCAACTGCCCCCACAACTACCCACCCGCTGGGCAGCAAGCACTGCTGAAGCGATTCAAAGCGGCGTAGTCCACACAGTCCTGGCTGGAATGCAAGGATTTATTGAGGCGTGGCGGCGGGACTATCCAAGCGGGGCGATCGTCCTCACCGGGGGCGATTCCAGCCTGCTGTTTTCCTATCTATCCACTGCTGCACCTGACCTTGCTACCCAAGTTGCGATCGATCCTAACTTAATTTTTTGGGGTATTCGAGGTGTTAGGCAGAGAGGGGAGTAGATGGGTGGAGGGGTAGATGGGGGGTGGAGGGGTAGATGGGCTTCGATGTGAGCGCTTAGCCGAACGGGGGAGATGTAGAGCGGATGCTCACTGCAAAGCACACGCTACGCGAATGTCCTTCCGGTTCCTGGTATAAACTTTTCTAGAAATCTCCTACCTTGTCGTCGCATCCAAAATAGACTCGATCGGATAACTGACAGCTTTCCAAGCTGCAAGTCCACCTCTCAATTCTGAGACATTGCTGTAGCTAGCCGTCCGTAGCGTTGTGGCTGCCTCGGCGGTCTCTTCATCGGTGTCTCCATAGACATAAATGTCGCGGGTTAAATCTAGGGACTGAGTAGCACGACTAACCAGTTCAGCAAGGGGAATCGAAATGGCTCCCGTAATGTGGCTGATGTTGAACTGATTTCGATCGCGAACATCAATAATGGTCAAGGCTGGTTCACCCCAATCAAGCCGGGCTTTTAGATCATAGACCCGTGTTTGAAGCTGCATCGGTGGCAGGGTGGGAAAGAGTCCTAGAAATTTATCCATTGAATTTTACAATGTTAAGTATTCGTAATGTAACAAGCATTTTTACAATGTGCAAAGATTCGTGTAGAATCTCTCAGCCAAACAATCAGAATAACAATAGCTCGGACATTTTTGCGATAGCTAGCCCTCATCCCCCAACCCCTTCTCCCATTCTGGGAGAAGGGGAGCCGGATTGAAGTCCCTCTCCCCTCTTGGGAGAGGGATTTAGGGTGAGGGTCTATATTGGCTGTACAACAGGGTTTCCAGCACCTCCACAAAAACTGTCCGAAATGTTGAGAATAATAGGCTTTAGAGAAACAATACATCGTAAAACAAGTGCATCTCCCGCCACGTCATCAGCTTTGGAAAATGCACTAGCTACTAATATTTTATGATCACAAACCAATGGACTGATCAAAAAGAGATCGTTCCCGACTGAGCAACTCGCCAGGGCGATCGTTCTTGATTCTAATTAAGGAGATTTTTAGAAAAGGTTATGCTGGGCACCGGAAGGGCGAAGCATTCGGGCAATGACTTTCTGGTCAATTCACAGGTTTATCTGCCGAATGCTTCGCCCCTACGTCCCTTGGTACAGTTTTTCTTGGAAATAGCCTTAGTTTAATTGCACTCATCTGCCTACTGGCGTTCAGCTTGATTTTTGACCTTGGAGACAGTGTTGTAGTCTTCGCCTTTGACAGGAGATTGCGACTCAGCGATCCCTTCCGTCGAGCCAGCGATCGCCTTCCATCCCGCCAACCCGCCTTTTAACTCAGCGACCGCATAAAAACCAGCCTGTCGCAGCTTGTTAGCCGCTTCGGTCGTCTGCTCGTCAGTTTCTCCATATATATAGATGTCACGCTCGTGTTCCAGACTGGCATTGGCCTGGTCTACCAAATCGTCCAAAGGCATGGACATGGCTCCCATGATGTGTCCCTGGTTAAAGTTGTCCCGATCGCTCACATCCAAAATAGTCAGGGCAGGTTCGCCCCACTCTAAGCGAGACTTTAAATCATTGCCTGAAGCCTGAGCTTTTAATCCGGGTGGAGTCGGAGTCACGTTGGGAAGCGCATCTTTAGTGTTTTTAATCAAGTCTTGAAGATCTGCCATCGGAATTTCTTAACTCATTACATTGTCTTTACTGTAATCAGTAAGGCTAATTGGTCTATCTTTCTTGGGAAGGAGTTTGAGGATTGATTAGAAATTTCAATAGACTGCAACTGAATCCGATCGCATTTCTAATGGGGAGATTTCCGAGAAGAACTTTGTCGCTGCACAGGTGAAGCAAACCCTTCAGAACAAAGCTACAGCAGCTAAACCTGTGAATTGAGCGGAAAGTCATTGCCCACATCGTTGACCTCTACATTCCTCAATAGAGCCGTTTCTAGAAATGTCTTAATCAATAGTCCGGACATTTTTGCGATAGCTAACCCTCATCCCCCAACCCCTTCTCCCAGAACGCAGGGGCGATTCATTGAAAAACGAAAAAGCTCGAAAGCCTCATTCTTTCGTTCTACTTCGCGTTATGCCTAATCTAAACCAAACGAGATAGTAGGCTTTTCAAGGTTATTACTTTTCCAATGAATCAGCCCTGCTTCTCCCAGAACGGGAGAAGGGGAGCCGGATTGAAGTCCCTCTCCCCTCTTGGGCTTGTCATTACCAACATTTTTGAAAAATCGAAGATTTCTCAAAAATGTGAATTCTAAACCTCTTAGAAGTCCCAAATTGTCGCCCGAACCGCCCCCCTGCCCCCCAATTCTGGGGGGTTCTGAGATCGAAGTCCCCCAGAATTGGGGCCTTAAAGCCTTTCAGGCATATATGAAAAGGGGGCAAGTGCAAGATCCAAAGCATTTGTTAGACACTCTCTAAGCTTTTTAATAGATGTTGGTAATGACAAGCCTCTTGGGAGAGGGATTTAGGCTTCGACGTGAGCGCTCAGCCGAATGGTGAGGGTCTATATTGGTTGTACAACAGGGTTTCCAGCACCTCCACAAAAACTGTCCGAAGTATTGTTAAGAAGATTTCCGAGAAAGATGTTAACCCTGTAGGGGCGAAGCATCCGGCAGACAGAGCCTGGAATCGACCAGAAGATCATTGCCCGGATGCTAAGTGCAAAGCACACGCTACGCGAACGCCCTTCCGGTGCTATCGAGTTCTATCAGAAATCACCGATCGCAGGGCGGGGATCAAGTATTGGGTGAGGGTAAATGCATCTACCCCCAATTCTGTGCGTTCCTGAGCAGCTAAGATTCCTGCTTGGGCGTGCCACCATACCGCACTTTGCACGATCGCTTCCACAGAAACGTGTTGCAACACTCCCTGGGCCAGCAATCCACCCATCAACCCCGTTAGCACATCGCCACTGCCGCCCCGGGCCAGAGCCGGTGTACTTTGGGGATTAATCCACACACTACCTTGGGAATTAGCGATCGCCACCCGTGCGCCCTTCAGCAACACGATCGCGCCTGTCCGCTCCGCTGCTGTCCTCACCGCTGTGACACGACAATTCAGCGACTCTGCCAAATCTGGAAATAGGCGTTTAAATTCCCCGCCGTGGGGTGTCAACACGGTTAATGCTTTTCGCTTGGACAGCGTTGGAATTGTTCCCAAACTTGCCAACACATTCAAGCCATCGGCATCTAACACGAGGGGGCAATCTGTGCCGAGTACAGCCTGGATCACCGGGGCGGCATCGGGTGTCAGACCTGGCCCACAAGCGATCGCATCAAAGGAGGGGGGATAGGGCACAAAAAATGTAGGAGCCGGAAACTTGGCGATCGTCCCTTCCTTCGTCTCTGGGCAATCGATAATCAGTGCCTCTGGCAACTGGGCGGTTAACACTGACTTCAGCGACTCTGGGGCAGCGATCGACAGCATTCCCACCCCACTGGCCCTAGCCCCCAGCCCGGTTAAAATCGCTCCCCCTGCATAGCGGCGAGAGCCACAAATCAGGAGCAGATGACCCATTTTGTACTTATGGGTGGCAGGGGAACGGTGTAGAGGAAGGTGGGCAAGGGCCATTTCTGGGGTAATTTGCTGCACCCTCGGCTCTCCCAACACCGCCACAATATCAGCCAAGGGTAAATCAATGTCGATTAACTCTGTGTTCCCGGCATACTCTAGCGCTTGGTCTTGCAAGAGTCCCAGTTTCCACAAGCCCAGGCAGAAAGTATGGGTAGCCCGCACAGCAGTGCCCAACACTCCGCCAGTATCGGTGTGTAACCCAGAGGGTAAATCAATGCTAAGCACAGGTTGCGACCCAGCATTCAGGAAGTCGATCGCCTGGGCTGCATCTCCCTCCACTGGATGCTGCAACCCCATTCCAAAGAGTCCATCCACCACCACATCATAGGCTCGTAGCCCTTCTGGATGCTCAATAGGAGGAATGTTCAAACTTGTTACATACTGCAAATGCTGCCCAGTCAGGGATTTGAATTGATGGATGGGGCAGTAAATTCCCACCTCATATCCTTTAATATGCAGTTCCCGCGCCACAACAAGAGCGTCTCCTCCGTTGTGTCCTGGCCCGACTAAAATACCAATTTTTGCAGGCGGTGGATAAAGCGCTTGAATGCGACTCGCAAGGCGATATCCCACCTTCTCCATCAACGCTGCGATCGGGAGGCCGGCCGCAAAAACGCGAGATTCGATCGCCTGCATTTGGTCAGCAGTCACAACAAAGCGCTGGAGTTGCCCTAACCTATCTTGCCGCACCACAAAGCAAGCCTCATGCCGTCACAACAATCATCTCACAAGAACATCAAAGGAAAGAACCTGAAAGAGAGCCAATTGGGAATAGCACATCAGGAATTAAATAAGTTCCCCAAGTTCGAGACTTGGTAAGGGCGAAGCATACCCTTCGGGAAGCAAGCTACGGACAAAAACCTTCAAAACTCAATCATGTCCTTTTGCCAAATGCTCAGTGCAAAGCACACACTACGCGAACGCCCCTACAGGAGGACTACTAGTCTGTGCGGCAATGTGGCTACCCTTCACCCTTCACCCTTCACCCATAACATTACCGACCGTAATAGACCCGCGCATCCAAGCCAAAATCGCGCAAATAATTACTCCAGCGATCGGCAAGTCCACGGGCTGGGTAGGGCCCAACCGCCACATGAGGACCCAAAGGCACTTCCCTGGCAAAAATTGCTTCTGCGGGCACTCCCAAGCGCCGAATCTGGCGGGCAATGGCTGATAAATCGTTCAAGTTTCCAGGCACGATGACAAAATACGCACTATTGGCGGCTCCGATCGGGGGTTCTGCAAATTGAGGTCTCTGCGCCACATTTTGCGCCACATTCTGCGCCACATTCAGGGACGTTGGCACCCGCTCCTGCCCTAGCGACAGGGTTGCAATATCAGCCCCAATGCCCTGACGTTGCAGATCCCTCAAACGTTGTTGCGCCTTGACTTGATCGTAGAACAAGCCTGACTGGATCACCGTCTGTCCAGCATATTGCTGCCTAAAAGCCCCTGGTTCTACCCGCTTCACTTGTTCCAGCATGAGCGGACTGTCACTGTTGACATAGACCAAATAACGTTCAGTTGCGGGATTAACCAAGCTAGGCAAATTGGGCTGAGTCAGAGCCTCAGGAGGAGCCTGGTAATCATACTCAAGTTGGCGGGGAGCCGGGATCGTGACGGTAGATTGGAGTGGCTGACCAAAGGGAATTGCCGCAGTTGCTTCATTCTCGGCCCGCACCCGCAATGAGGAGAGCAACAACGTTCCGCTCAGACACAGCCCAGCGATGCTTATTCTGACTCTAGGTGTCGCAAACGCAGATGAAATCGCTTGTAAGGAAACTTGAGGTGTGCGATCGTACCCCTGATTTTTCGTCATATTAAATGCTTTCACGTCTTAAATTGCTCATGTCTAGCTTGTCGGACTCACGTCTATTTTTCGCGCCGTGCGTATTTTTTGCACATTATAGATGCAATTTCAAAATCCAACACCAAAGAACTCAACACCAAAAGAGACTGACCAAATCTACAACTTGGCTCTTTGAAGATTCAGAACTTATCCTTTAGGGAATTAATCAGGCTCCTAACCTTGCGTTAACTCTTCTATCAGCCCTGTCTAGTTCTGCTAGTTAATAGGATTCAATAAGGCTAGATGGCAGGGGAAATGGCGAGGGTTGATAGCTGTTCTGAAGAGATTCTCTTCACAGCATTCAAGATTTGTCTAGCAGTTTAGGTCGTTCATCTGCTTCCCTCTGCTGATGCAACCTGTAACTTTAAAGATTGGTAGCCATGGTTCATTCACAGTTAACCCAACTCATTTTCAGCTTCTATCGGGAAGATCCAATTGAACTTCAACAGTTGCATCATCTTGATAACTGTAAAGTTTTTCGCCGCTGGGGTACCTTGCACATCAAGTGTCAGAATTTGGCGACGGCGGAAGCGATCGCCTCCACTTACACGGTTTTACGAGAGCCGATCGCCCAACTGAACCTGGCCCAAAAAATCAAGATCTCAGTGAATAGAACCTGGTTCTTAGCCTTGCCCGTTCATTCCAGCCAGCAATCAAGGCGATCGGCTCATCAATTTAGACTCTAGTAGTCTGTCAATCATTCATTGGCGGGTAGCTGAAAGCCGGGAGGTTCGTTGGAGTTAAATTTTGAGGGATCGAAGACCTTCAAAATTTTCTTGAAGATAGAAAGCCGTCTGGTGGCTCTAGTTGGGGAAACAATAGTCGCGATCGGGGTTACTCCAATTAGGGTTGGCTAAGATTAGGGTTGGCTAAGAAGTTCCATTCCCAATGGCTAGAAGATCCGGTTTAAGGACGAGAAACTCATATAGCATTACGTTCCTTAACCCCTCAAAATATCTATGGAGAGGGTTTACGTTCCCTCTTTCCGTCTCTTCGGATTAGGGTATAGAATGATGTAGCTTTCAGCTAGAATCTAGCTCTAAGTTGACGAGCTTGGTTCAGTTGAGCAAAAATTATTTTCGGCGACAGATGTTAGTTCAAGATCAGGAGACAATGGAATGACCCAAGTGGTTTTGGGCGAAAACGAGGGAATCGAATCAGCCCTCCGTCGCTTTAAGCGGCAAGTTTCTAAGGCAGGTATCTTTGCGGATATCAAGCGATTGAGACATTTTGAAACGCCGATCGAAAAGAGTAAGCGTAAGGCAATCGCTAAGAGACGGAAAAAGCGATTTGGCTAATTAGTTTAGCTGAATCCATTTCCAGGCGAGTTCATCCTAATTTGTTTGAATATAAAAACCTTGAGGGCAACCAGTAGATTACTAGCAGTAGTTTGTTGATTGTCCTCAGGTTTTTTGATGTAGGGCACAATGGACGTATGAACTTAGTTGATTATCTACGGATTAGTTTGATCGATCGCTGCAACTTTCAGTGTCAATACTGTATGCCAGAAGGAAGCGACCTGGAGTATGTGAAACGCCAGGACTGGCTGACTCAAACCGAGTTGTTGACGTTGATCCAATTGGTATTTATCCCGGCTGGATTTACCCGATTTCGGCTGACAGGGGGCGAACCGTTGTTGCGTCCAGATGTGGTGGAGATTGTGCGATCGATCGCTGCTCTCCCAGAAACCCAAGATCTGTCGATGACCACCAATGGGTTTTTGCTGGCAGACCTAGCTCAAGCGCTCTATGACGCTGGACTTCGCCGCCTCAACCTCAGCCTGGACTCCCTCAATCCCCAAACCTTTGAGCAAATTGTGGGCGGTCGCCTGCGCTGGCATCGAGTTTGGGAGGGCATTTTAGCGGCCCATCGGGTGGGATTTAGCCCTTTAAAGCTGAATGTGGTTGTGATCCCCGGTGTGAATGACCACGAAGTTTTAGATTTGGCAGCGTTGAGCATTGGCCAAGAATGGCATGTCCGGTTTATTGAATTTATGCCGATCGGGAATGCTGATTTGTTTGCCGATCGGGGTTGGATTCCTTCAGCGGAGTTGCGACAACGAATCGCCGATCGCTGGGGTCTGAGCGCCGAGGCTTCCGTGGTGGGCAATGGCCCAGCGGATGTGTTCCAAATTCCTGGTGCAAAGGGAACGCTTGGGTTCATTAGTCAGATGTCGGAGTGTTTTTGCGATCGGTGCAATCGTATGCGCCTCTCTGCCGACGGCTGGCTGCGCCCCTGCTTGCTGAATGAAGTCGGACAATTGAACTTACGCACCGCCCTGCGATCGGGAGTCCCGCTACTAGAACTGCAACAGCAGGTACAACAGCTCATTACTCTGAAACCGGAAATTAACTATAAACAACGAGACTCTGGGACACTTGGAACTTATAGTCGCACGATGTCTCAGATTGGGGGGTAGAGGGGTGGAGGGGTGGAAGGGTGGAAGGGTGGAAGGGTAGGAGAGTGGAAGGGTAGGAGAGTGGAAGGGTAGGAGAGTGGAAGGGTAGGAGGGTAGAGGGGTGGAAGGGTGAAGGGTGGGGTCAATGGGAAGTGAAGTGCAGGTAATTGGAATTGATTTGGGTGGTACTGCGATTAAGCTGGGGCGGTTTCGGGAGGATGGAACTTGTATCCGATCGCTGACGGTGCCCACCCCTCAACCTGCAACTCCAGAGGCAGTTTTGGCGGCGATGGTGGCGGCGATCGGGGAACTTGACCCAGATAAACAGGCTGGGGCGATCGGGGTGGGGACTCCTGGCCCGGCTGATGTGACGGGAAAGATTGCCAGGGTTGCCATTAATTTGAGCGGTTGGCGGGACGTACCCTTGGCTGAGTGGCTGGAGGAGAAACTGGGTATCCCTACGGTGTTAGCCAATGATGCCAACTGTGCTGGATTGGGGGAAGCGTGGCTAGGCGCGGGGCAGCCGTTTCAGCATTTGGTGCTGCTGACGCTGGGGACGGGGGTCGGTGGGGCGGTGGTTCTGAATGGTCAACTGTTTGTGGGGCATGGCGGGACGGCGGGAGAATTGGGCTTGATTACCTTGAATCCAGAGGGGCCGGAGTGCAACAGTGGCAATCGGGGTTCCCTGGAGCAATATGCCTCAATTCAAGCCATCCGTCGCCTGACGGGGTTGGAGCCGGAGGAGTTGAGTAAACGGGCCAAGGCGGGCGATCGGCAGGCGCTGGAATTTTGGCAAGACTATGGGCGCAATTTGGGAGCCGGGATCGCTAGCCTTTTGTATATTCTGACTCCAGAGGCTGTGGTGATTGGCGGCGGCATCAGTGCCAGTGCTGACTTTTTTTTCCCTGCCCTACGGCAAGAGATCGATCGGCGAGTTTTACCCAGTTCCCGCGAGGGGCTACAGATTTTACGGGCTAAGTTAGGGAATCAAGCCGGCATGGTGGGAGCAGCAAAGTTAGCTTGGCAAAAGTTTCTGACCCCGTAGAAGGATAGTTTTGAGTTTTGAGTTTTGAGTTTTGAGTTTTGAGTGCTGCTCACTTAGGGATCTGCGGGTTAATAGTGTCCCACTCAGACGGGTTTCGACTCCTTCGACGGCGCTCAGCACAAGTGCGCTCAACCCTCAACCGTCGAGAGTTGAGCGCAGTCGAAACGCGGATCGGAGATCTGCAAAAGTGAGATGCACCCAAAACCACACGCTAATTTACAAGCACTTCCTTATAGCTTGGTAATCACTTTTGTCAAATAGCGGGGCCGATCGACATCAATGCCTCGATGCAGGGCGATGGCGCAAGACAGCAGTTGCAGCGGAATCACATTGAGGATGGGGGAGAGTAATTCATCGCTCTCTGGCACCCGCAGCACGGCATCAAATAGCGTTCCAGGGTCTGATTTAGGGGTGATGGCGATCGTATATGCCCCCGTTGCTCTGATTTTTTGCAGGTTGGACAGCAGAGTATCGTGGGTTGAGCCAGGCGTGACGATCGCCACAACAGCGACACCTGCATCTAAAACTGCGATCGGCCCATGCATAAACTCACCAGCGTGGTAGCCCTCTGCATGGATGTAAGTTGTTTCCTTCAGCTTCAGCGCTCCTTCCAAGGCGATCGGGGCATTGATCCCGCGCCCCAGACAGAGGATGCTTTTCGTCGTTGCTAAGCGCTCAGCTAAAAATTGCACCCGGCTGATCTTCGTCTGTAAAATCTCTTCTACCTGGCTGGGTAATTGCTGCAATCCCTTCAGCAGCCGATCGCGCTGCCCAGGAGCGAGGGTTTGACGCGACTCCGCCAGATCTAATGCCAACGCATAGAACGCCATGATCTGGGCGACAAAGGTTTTGGTGGCAGCGATCGACACTTCAGTTCCCGCCGGGGCTACGATCCCATAATCAACGTGTTGAATTAAGCGACTACCTGGCTGGTTTGTGATCCCCATCGTGGGCAAGGGCACTTCAGGGAACTGGGTCAGCCACGCTGCTTGCACGAGTTTGAGGGCGGTTAGCGTATCTGCTGTCTCGCCCGACTGCGTGACCCCAATAACCAGAGTCCCTGGAGTGGGAGATGTAGGCTGATCACACACCTCTGGGGCGCTGCGGACGATCGTGGGCAGGTGGGCAATTTCTTCTAGCAGATACTTTCCCACCAAGCTGGCGTGTAGGCTGCTCCCGCAGGCCAAAATCTGAATTTGGTGAATGCCCACTCTCAGCTCAGGGGGTAGGTGAACCGCAGATCTGGGCAGTTGGGCGATCGGGTCACTTGGGCGCAGTGAAAAAACGTCCAAACAGGTACGCAGGACTGCGGGTTGCTGCTGAATTTCTTGGAGCATGAAGGGCTGGGCGGAAGCTATGCCAGGAAGCGTACCGCTCTGCCATTGCTCTATACCCTGGACATAAACGGCATCAAAAATTCTCTCTAGCTCAGGATGAGTCCCCCGCACTCGGTCAATGACGCGCTTTGCCCACTCAAAATAGGCTTGCTTGCGTTCGATCGGCCAATTAGCGGGAGGCGAGGCAACAATATCCCGCAGATTGGAAATTTTGTCAGCCAGTTTAATAAGTTTTGCCGATGGGCTGATGTGGGCGGCATGGTCAATCTGGCGTTGTTTCCGTTCGTCCTTGGGCAGGGAGCGATCGTCTGTCACTTCCCGCACTACGCTCTCAATCGGCTCCCCAAACTCCTGTCGCAGTTCGTCAAAGGTGGTTTCCGTATCCTCTACGGTGTCGTGCAAGAGTGCGCCGATAATTGCCACCGCATCCGTCACACCTGCCTCCCACAGCAAGTTTGCCAGGGCGATCGGGTGATTGATATAGGGGGATGCCGCTAAATCTTTGCGTCGCTGATTCCGATGCTTCTGGGCAGCAAAGTTAAGTGCTTTCAGGATTGCCCCTATCTGTTCAGCGTCCATTTTATGCAGCATGGGCAAGACTACTCCTCGCATCATAAACCAAGGTTAGATGAACAATGTCAGTTGAAGCTTTGACCGAGTTGCAGCATAGAATGGGCTATAGCGATGCCAACTGAGTTTGAATTCTCATCTGTAGCGCCTCCATCCGTGCCTGTCCGCTATGACAGCACCTTCCTCGATCGCTGCTGAGCAACACACCCTGAAATATTCCGGGCTTGGGTCAGGCAGCAAATTGCGCTTAAATTTTTAGATCTATGACTTCTGTTGCCGATTCTCTCACCGAAGAACCCTTGGTCAACGATCGCCCGATCGCGGTTGAGACGAGCGATTTGCGAAAGGTCTACCGCAGTGGGTTCTGGCTCAATCAAAAAGTCGTTTCCCTTAAAGGGTGCAGCCTGACGGTGTATCAGGGCGAAACCTTTGGCTTGCTGGGCCCCAATGGCGCAGGAAAAACCACGCTACTGAAATCACTGTTGGGGATCGTGCGGACAACAGCGGGGCGGGGATCATTGCTGGGGAGACCTTTGGGCGATCGGGCAGTCAAGCAATACATCGGCTATTTGCCCGAAAATCCCTACTTCTACGATTTTCTCACGGGGTGGGAACTGCTGAAATTCACGGCGGGATTGTTCCAGATTCCCGGCGATGTGCAACGCCAACGGATTCCCCAAATCCTGGACTTGGTGGGACTCGCGCAGTCCACTGCCAAGAAAAAGCAACTCCGCCGCTATTCTAAAGGCATGTTGCAACGGATTGGACTCGCTCAGTCCTTGATCAACGATCCCAAGCTAGTATTTTTGGATGAGCCGATGTCGGGGCTAGATCCCATGGGACGCTATCAGATTCGGGAAATTATTCTTTCGCTCAAGTCTCAAGGCAAAACCATCTTTTTCAACAGTCATGTTCTATCCGATGTGGAGAAAATCTGCGATCGGGTGGCCATTCTAGCCCAAGGCGAACTGATTTGCGTTGGCTCCCTCACAGAACTGCTGGGCACGACGGATCAATATTTCATCAAGGTTAAAGGCGGCAGCCCTGACACGTTGCAAACGCGAGTTCCAGATCTGGCGTTCCAAGATGGTCTGTGGCAAGGACATTTAGTGGGTAGTCCCCAAGATTTCATCGCCAGTCTGCGCTTGATGGACGCTCAGCTTGTATCGATGCAACTCGCCCGGCCGTCTCTAGAGGAATTCTTTGTGCAACAACTGCGCGATCGAGACATTTACACTAGCAGTTGATGATGTTAGGGCGTGTTATCAAATCATTTTTTTAAGGGAAGTTAGGGTTCAAGAATTTTAACGAGAATGCGAATCAGACTTTCTAGATCATCTGGAACGCGATAAAGGGTCAACCCCTGTTGAATTTGCTTTTGCTCTCGGTGCAGGATACCAAATTGCCAGACATCGCCTGTGGAGACGGCTCCTTGCAGAATCGGTTGCTTGCTATCTGTCCATTTGTCGAGGGCGATTAGCTCAACAGCGAGTTGAGTAAAACCCTTGGCTAAGTCGGCATTTTTGGCCTCAATGACAAGCAGTTTGCCAACTGAGTAGAGGTAGTAGTCGAGGGAGCCTTTGAGTTGTTCGGTGACAGTGAGCGGATATTCGATACGGAGTTGGGCACGGGTGTAATGCACCACGTCTAGTAGGAGGGGAGCGATCAGCAGTTCGCGGCGGGCAGCTTCGCTGGTGAGACTGATATAGGGGAGGCTTTCTTCAATGCGATTTTTGAGGTTGTCGAGCCGATCGAGGTTTGCGGTTGATTGCGGCAGAGAGAGGAGTACTCGCTGGAGGGTATAGCCAAATTCTGCCAAAATGTCTTCTGGCTCATAGGCCATCTCGAAGTATTGCCTGAATGTGTAGGACTGTCCCGGTTGGAGAATGGCTGGTCTGGTCATGGGGGTGGCTCCTATTGAATCGGGAATCCAGGAATCGTTGCATCAATTCACTGCATCATCACGTATGGTTTCCTGTGGAGCCGCCACAATACGTTGATAGTGGGTGATGTCTTTTGCGGTGCCATAAGTACGTTCTTTGCAGTCTTTTAGCCATTTGTGACAAGGTTAATAAGGGGCTGGCCAAAGAGAAGGTTGTGGAGAAGGTGGTGAGGGATCTGGCTTTGACCAAAGATCATTTACAGGCAGTTTGTCGTCCCTACGTAGAAGGTCGTCTGTAGAACCCATTTGAGATCTAAACTGTAACCCTTAGTAGAAGATGATTTCGGTAAATTGACTACTTTCGCTGAAATGCCCTAGCCGCAAAGCTTTTACTAAAGATGTCAAATGGGTTCCATACAGATAGTTTAAAGAACTTACGAACATAATATTCCCATGAATTTCTCTAAATCACCAGATTTTTAGCTGTCTCACCAAAAACTCTTTGAAATCAGATATCAGCTACGTTGTGATTCTTATGTACTATCGCTAGTGTAGATAGATGGTTGAGCATTTCCCTACGTAAATACAGGTAAAGATGGAGCTTATTTTTATGAGGTTAGGGTGAATTTCAGTAGATTTATGCAATTAAACTTCTTCCAGCAATTGATGATTCAGCTAATAAGAAACAGGGCGGTACTGTCTTAGGTTTAATATGTGATCTTTCAGTGAAATCCAGTTAAATTTGAATCAAAG
>Ga0209181_10005575_pt1 | contig 18062 bp, 10 predicted proteins | sample MAT05_FD_187208 | JGI IMG/M metagenome (GOLD analysis project Ga0209181, IMG submission 187208) | Freshwater microbial communities from Lake Fryxell liftoff mats and glacier meltwater in Antarctica - MAT-05 (SPAdes) (version 2) | ecosystem: Environmental > Aquatic > Freshwater > Ice > Liftoff...
CTACAAGGTGGAGGTGCGGCAGCGTGAGGCTGAAACCTACACGCAGACCTTCGTCTTCGAGACCCGCAACGACTGGATCCTGCACGACTACTTCAACAAGAACCCCGACAGGCGGCGCGATGTATTGTCGCCCGCAGAGCGGGTCGGCCGCACGCCGGACCTGCCGGCGCGTGTTGACGCCGCCAAGTCCGACATGCAGACGGCCAGCTTCACCCAGTTCTCGTTTGCCAACACAGCTGTGGAGGTGCGCATTACCCTGCTCAGGGCTGAGGCGCGCGCGCAGCATGTGACGGTGCGGCCGCAGCGCTTCGCCGTGCCGGCGCGCATCAGCGCCGACGGCCGCGTCATCAGCTTCACGCTCGACCAACCCCGCAAGGTCTCGGTCGAGATCAACGACCGGCTCAACCCGCTGTTCGTCTTTGCCGACGCCCCCGACGTGCCCGACACCGCAGCCACCCACTACTTCGGCCCGGGCGTGCACCGCATCCCCGGCAGCGGCACGCTGCACGTCCAATCGGGCGAGCGGGTCTATATCGCCGCCGGTGCCATTGTCGAGGGACGGTTGCGGCTGGAGCGCGGCAGCTCGAACATCACGATCCGCGGCCGGGGCCTGCTGTCGGGCGGCGAGTGGCCCGAGTTGCTGGTCAAACCGGCTTGGCAGATGCAGATGGCCGCGATCTGGGCCGACTCCAGCCACCATCTGCTGATCGAAGGCATCACGCTCGTGCAGAGCACGACCTGGCAGGTCGCCATCGAGGACTTCAGCCCCAAGGGCGATGCCACCCACCACAACCAGTACCGCAACCTCAAGACCGTCAGTTGGAACGGTTGCACCGACGGCATCTGGGTGACTGGCAACGACAACCTTGTCGACGACGTGTTCATCTTCAACAACGACGACGCGTTCGTGAGCAAGGGCGGCCGCAACACCACCATCACCAACGCGGTGTTCTGGGGCGGCACCTGGGGGCGGCTGATGCTGTTCCACAACATCTACGCCCAGACGCCGCCGGTCGAGAACCTGCTGCTGGAAAACATCGACGTGATCGGCAAGGAAGGCACGCCACATTTCATCCACCTCGAAGGCTGGGGTACCCCGGCCCGGCGCGTCACCAAGTCGATGCGTAACGTGACCTTCCGCAACATCGTGTTCGAGGAACGCCGTCGCCCCGGCAACAGTGCCAACAACGGCTACCAGAAGGCGCGGCTGATCGACTTCGACACGGACAAGGTGGCGGGCGCCATCGAGAACCTCGTCTTCGACAACATCAGCCTCGACCAGAAACTGGCTGACGAAGGCGCACTGCTCGGCACCGCGCTTTCGCCGATCAAGGGGGTGACCCTGCGCGGCATCAGCGCCGGCGGCGAGCCGATCTTGCGCCGCGAGAGCCTGCCGATCCACTTCAACGGGTACGTCAGCGGCGTCCGGTTCGAGTAAGCACGCCGGCGCCGGCCACGTTGCGAAAAGTCCATTCATTCACCGCAATGATGACTTCACCCCAACGTCGGCAACTGCTCGGCAATCCCGGCCTTGTGTGCTCTCGATCACTGTGCCGATGCCTTCCAGCCAGGACATGATCTGGCCGATGGGCATCATCATCCGCGGCATCACGTCCGGCGACCCGGCGGAAATCATGCGTTGCCTGGATCTGCTCAAGGCCACCCATGCCGCCACCGGCTTCATGCACGAGTCCTTCCACAAGGACGACCCCAGCCGCTTCATCCGCAAATGGTTCGCCTGGGCCAATACCTTGTTCGGCGAGCTCGTGTTGCAGGTGCTGGAAAAGCAGCCGCGCCTGATCAGCCGCTGACGAAGGGCGCGATCCGCGCTGGGCTCAAAACACGCGCGTGGCCGTGTTGTCGGCGTGTAGGGCGTTGCTAGGCCAGCCGCAAGCCGCTTTGCGCGTCGAACAGGTGGGCCTGCTCGGGCAACCAGCGCAAGCACACCGCCTCGCCCACAGCCGCCCGCAGTGCGCCGGGCACGCGCACGGTCAGCGCACCCACGGGGGTGTGCAGCGTGGCATAGGTCTCCGGGCCGGTGGGCTCGATGATGGTGAACCGCCCGGGTATCAAAGCGTCGGCCGCACCGGCTTCATTCAACCCGGATTCCACCAGGCTCAAGTCCTCGGGCCGCAGGCCGTAGGCCACCGCCGGGCTGCCAGCCGCCCGCAGGGCGGCTCGCTGGGCATCGGTCAGCGGCAACTCAAAGCCTTCTGCCGCCAAGCCGGCAGTGTTGGGCTGGGCGGCGATCATGTTCATCGCCGGCGAGCCGATGAACTCGGCCACGAAACGGGTGGCCGGGCGGGCATAGATGTCGTCGGGCGTGCCGAACTGCTGGACCGCGCCGTCCTTCATCACCGCGATGCGGTCGCCCAGGGTCATCGCTTCGACTTGGTCGTGGGTCACATAGACGGTGGTGGTCTTGGTGCGCTGGTGCAGCAGCTTGATCTCGGCGCGCATCTCGACGCGCAGCTTGGCATCGAGGTTGGACAGCGGCTCGTCGAACAGAAACAGCTTGGGGTCACGCGCCAGTGCCCGGCCCATGGCCACGCGCTGCCGCTGCCCGCCTGAGAGCTGGCCGGGCTTGCGGTCGAGCAGCGCACCAAGCTGCAACATGGCGGCCACGCGCTGCACCGTGGCCTCGCGTTGGGGCTTGGGCACTTTGCGCATCTCCATGCCGAAGGCGATGTTCTGCGCCACGTTCATGTTCGGGTACAGCGCATAGCTCTGGAACACCATCGCGATGTCGCGGTCCTTGCTGGGCAGGTCGGTGACGTCACGGTCGCCGATGTGGATGCGGCCCGAGGTCGGCGCGTCCAGGCCGGCGATGATCGACAGCAAGGTCGATTTGCCGCAGCCCGAGGGCCCGACCAGGATCAGGAACTCGCCCTGCTCGATCTCGATGTCGATGCCCTTGAGGATCTGGACCTGGCCAGCGAAAGTCTTTTTGACCTGCCGAATGCTGAGTGCGCCCACTGCGTCAACCTTTCACTGCGCCAGCCGTCAGGCCCCGCACAAAATACTTGCCCGCCACCACGTAGACGAACAGGGTCGGCAGCGCTGCGATCAGTGCCGCCGCCATGTCCACGTTGTATTCCTTGACGGCGCTGGAGGTGTTGGCCAGATTGTTCAGCCCCACCGTGATCGGCTTGCTGTCGGCGCCGGAGAACACCACGCCGTAGAGGAAGTCGTTCCAGATCGAGGTGAACTGCCAGATCAGCGTCACCATCAGGATGGGCCCCGACAGCGGCAGCACGATGCGGCGGAAGATCTGCCAGAACGACGCACCGTCGAGCATGGCCGCCTTGAGCAGTTCATCGGGCAGGCCGACGTAGTAGTTGCGGAAGAACAGGGTGGTCGGCGCGATGCCGGCCAGCACATGGACCGCGATCAGCCCCCAGATGGAGCTGGCGATGCCGAGCCAGCCCAGCACCTGGCTCATCGGCAGCAGCACCACCTGCATCGGCATGAAGACGCCGAACAGCAGCAGCGCGAACAGCGTCTCGCTGCCCGGGAACCGCCACTTGCTCAGCACATAGCCATTGATCGCGCCGAGTGCGGTGGACACCACCACGGCCGGCACCACCATCAGCAGCGAGTTGACGAAGAAGGGCCGCAGGCCCCCGCACTCGACGCCGGTGCAGGCGCTTTGCCAGGCCTTGGACCAGGCATCCAGCGTGGGCGCGCTCGGCAGCGACAGCAGGTGGCCGCTGCGCAGTTGGTCGGCGTCTTTCAGCGACGTCACCAGCATCACGTAGAGCGGCGTCAGGAAGTACAGCGCAAACAGCAGCAGCGTGCCCAGCAGGAGCAGGCGCTGCAGTTGTCGTGAAAAGGGGCGGGCGGGGCTCATTTCCTGGGCCTCAGCTCGGAGTACAGGTAGGGCACGACGATGGCCGCCACCGTGGCCAGCATCACCGTGGCGCTGGCCGCGCCCAGCCCGATCTGGCCGCGGGTGAAGGCGGTGGCGTACATGAAGGTGGCGGGCAAGTCGGTCGCGTAGCCGGGCCCGCCGGCGGTCAGCGCCATCACCAGATCGAAGCTTTTGATCGCCAGATGGCTGACCACCATCAGCGTGCTGAAAAACACCGGCCGCAGCGACGGGATGATGATGCGCCAGTAGATGCGCGGCAGGCTGGCGCCATCGACCTGAGCGGCCTTGATGATGGCGTCGTCGATACCGCGCAGCGCGGCCAGGAACAGGGCCATCACAAAGCCGGCGCTCTGCCACACGCCGGCAATCGCCACGCAGTAGATCGCCCGCTCCGGGTCGACCAGCCAGTCGAAGCTGAAGTCGGCAAAGCCCCATTGCCGCATCACCTGCTCCAGGCCCGTGGTCGGGTTGAGCATCCACTTCCAGGCCGTGCCGGTGACGATGAAGGAGATTGCCATCGGGTACAGATAGATGGTGCGCAGCACGCCTTCGGCACGCACCTTCTGGTCGAGCAGGATGGCCAGCAGCAGGCCCAGGGCCATCGCGCCGCCGATGAACAGCGGGCCGAAGATGGCCAGGTTCGTCATCGCCACGCGGAAGCGATCGTTCTCCAGCAAGGCCTCGTACTGCGCCCAGCCGACGAACCCGTAGTTGGGCATCAGGCGCGAGGCCGAGAACGACAGGTAGCCGTTCCAGGCCATCAGGCCGTAAATGAACAAGAGACCCAGGGCCAGGCCCGGCGCGACAACGAGCCGCGGCAACCAGGGGTTGGGTCCGCTGTGGCGGGTCTGCATGGCGGAGGACGCGGGGGCGAAGGCGGGGGCGGGCGGTGGCGGAGGATCAGCGCGTCCTGGCCGCAGCGACCAGCTTGCTCATCGCATCCTTGGCCGTCATCTTGTCGGCGTTCCAGAACTGGCTGACCACGTCCTTCATCGCGCCTTCGGCGGCGGCCGGCACGGCCATGCCGTGGGCCACGCTGGGCAGCAGGCTTGCTGACTTGGCGCTGTCGGCGAAGTCCTTGGCGGCGAGCTTGCCGCAGTCGTCGAACTTGTCCAGAGGCACTCCGGCGCGCACCGGGATCGATCCCTTGTTCAAGTTGAAGGTCTCCTGGAAGGCCGGCGCCATGATGGCCGAGGCAAGGTCCTTCTGCGCCTTGATCTTGTCCGCACCCTTGACCTGGAACATGGCGAAGGAGTCGATGTTGTAGCTGAACGATTTGGCCGTGCCCGGCGCGGCCACGCACAGAAAGTCTTTGCCCGCCACTTTGCCGGCGGCCTGGAACTCGCCCTTGGCCCAGTCGCCCATCAGCTGCATGCCGGCTTCACCCTTGATCACCATGGCCGTGGCCAGGTTCCAGTCGCGGCCATTGGCGCCGCGGTCGGTGTAGGCCTTCAGGCGCTTGAAGGTCTCCAGCGTCTTCTCCATCGTGGGGCCGGCCAGGCTGGCCGGGTCGCGCTCGATGAAGGCCTTTTTGTAGAACTCCGGCCCGCCCAGGCCCAGGGCCACGATCTCGAAGGTGGTGAAGTCCTGCCAGGACTGGCCGCCGTGGGCCAGCGGCGTGACGCCGGCTTTGCTGAGCGCCTCGGCCGCGACGAAAAACTCGTCCCAGGTGGTGGGCACCTTGGCATTGGCCTTCTTGAACACGGCCGGATTGATCCACAGCCAGTTGATGCGGTGCACATTGACCGGCACCGCCACATAGCTGCCCTTGTACTTCATCGCGTCGCTGACCACCTTGGGCAGCAGGCTGTCCCACTGCTCGGCCTTGGCCACGTCGTCGATCGAGGCCAGCACGCCCTCGCGCGCCCATTCCTGGATGGACGGGCCCTTGATCTGCGCCGCCGACGGCGCATTGCCCGAGACCACACGCGACTTCAGCACCGTCATGGCGGCATCGCCGGCGCCTCCGGCCACCGCGAAGTCGCGCCAGGTATGGCCCTTGGCCTGCAGCGAGGCCTTCAGCGACGCCGTGGCCTTGGCCTCGCTGCCGCTGGTCCAGTAGTGCAGCACCTCGACCTCGCCGGCCCGCGCCGCGCCGGACAGCCCCAGCACCGCTGCAACACCAAGCCCGATCAGGGAAGCAGGAATAGAAGACATGAAGCGCTCCAGGCAAAAGATGAACCCAAGACTAACGCGCGTTAATGATTTTAATCACAGGGCAAACCCGCCAATCCGCAGATCGCCGCTTCGACTGCGCAGAGGAGAGCCAAGGCTTCCCCTACACCGACGCGGACGCCGTGCCGGTCGAAGTCGAGGCCGGTTCGGTGGTGTTTTTCAACGGCTACTTGCTGCACCGTTGCCTTGGGCCGCGCGCGGCGGATTCAAGGCAGCGAGGGCGGTGGCGCCGATCGAGTCGCCCAGTCGGTTCTGGTTTCGCTCATTTGGAAGTCGAGCGTCACCGGGCCGCGCAATTCTGCGTGGCGCAACCACGACCGTGCCAGCGGCCGGCCGTTGAGCGTGACGGCCGCGATGTAGGGGCCCTTGCCGTGGCGCTGCACCCGCAGTTCGCCATCGCCCGGGCGGCGCAGGCGCACCTGCTCGAAAGCCGGGCCGTTCAGGAAATAGATGTCCTGGCCCGCGTTCGGGAACAGGCCCAGCCGGCCCCAGATGTAGTACGAAGACATGGCTCCGCTGTCGTCATCGCCGGGGTAGCCCTTGAGCGTGAAGCGCTCACTGGTGATGCGCTGCATCCATTTGGCCGACAGGTCGGGCCGGCCGACGTAGTGGAACAGTTGCGGCACCAAAAACGAGGGCTCGTTGAACAGGTCGATGTAGTTCTTCTCCAGCGCGTACTCGAGGCGCTCGATGAAGCGTGCCTTGCCGCCCATCAGCTCGACCAGGCGTGCCACCTGGTGGGGCACGAAGTAGGAGTAAGTCCAGGCATTCGATTCGTAGAGATAGAGTTTCCAGGAGCCTGAATAGGCCTTCTTGTCGAAGTCCACCCATTCGCCATCCGCCTTGCGCGACATGATGAAGCCCTTGAAGCCGTCGCTTTCGGTGTCGGGGTTCCACAGGTTCACCCACTGGCGGGAGCGTTCGGCGTAAGCCTTCGCATCGGCTTGCAGCCCCAGCGTGCCGGCCACCTGCGCGGCAACAAAATCGTTGTACGAATACTCCAGCGACATCGAGGTGGACATGATGCCCGCCGGGATCCAGCCGGTGCTGCGGTAGGGGCCGGGGCCTTTTTTCGGATCATCGAAGTTCGGGCCGTTGCGGCGCTTGTCGGCGTTGTGCTTCATCACGCCATAGGCCGCGGTCCAGTCGACGCCCGGAATCTGCTTGGCATGCGCATCGGCAATGACCATGTCCACCCCATTGCCGCCTTGCTCGCCCAGGCGGTTGAAGCCGGCGATGAAGGTGTCGGACACCGCGCCATCGACGCGCTGGCGTTCGATGAAGGCGTTGACGGTGTCGCGCACCACGTCCGGCCGCACCAGGGCCAGCAGCGGGTAGAGCGTGCGCCAGGTGTCCCAGATGGCGTAATGGTCGTCCCACATCGGCGCGTTGGGCGCATAGCGGGCGAACTCACCGCTGCGGTCGCGCGGCATCAGGTGGGCGTGGAAGACAGCGGTATAGAAGATCGTGCGCTCGGCGTCGCTGCCACCTGTGACATCAAAGGCACCCAAGGTGTCGCGCCAGCGCGCGGCCGCCGTGTCGCGAACTTTTTCGTAGCGCCAGTCCGGTATCTCCTTGGCAAGCGACGCGCGTGCCCGCTCCACACTGAGGAACGACACGGCGATCTTCATCTGCAGCGTTTCGCCGGCTTGGGTGGCGAAGCTGGCATAGGCACCCATCTGATCGCGCTCGCCGCGGCCGTCGTCGGCGATGCGGCGCACGCCGGGTTGCGTTTTTTCGCCGCGCCAGGTGCCGAAGGCGCGCGGTGCCCGCTCGAACTCGGCATGGAAGTAGATGCGGTACGGGCTGCCGAAGCCGCCGGTGTAGTGGCTGTAGCCCGACAGGCTGCGGCCGTCTTCGCTGAAGCTGATGTCGGTGGCGATCGGCTTGCGGTGCTGGGCGAACATCTGCTGGGCGATGTCGCCGGGGATGTTGTGCACCGCATTGAAGACGATGTGGGCCTGCTCGCTGGCCGGGAATGTAAAACGGTAGATCGCCGCGTTGTGGCTGGGCGTGACCTCGGCACGGATGTTGTCACGCGTCAGCAGCACGCTGTACTGGTGCGCCTCGGCGCGCTCCTGGGCCTTGTTCGACGCCTGCGCCTCGGGCAGGGTCAACAGCGCCCCGGCGCGCGGCGAGATCAGAAAATTGCCGTACTGGCCCCAGCCCGTGCCGCTGACATGGGTCTGGCTGAAGCCGAGGATCGGCCGGTCGGGGTGGTAGCCGTCGAGGCCGCCATCGGGCGTGTCGGGGCTGGGGTGGATCGAGCCGAAGGGCAGGGCCGGGCCAATGACGGTGGACCCGTCACCGAGCACGCCGATGCGCGGGTCGACATGGCTCAGCGGCGGCGCCGCGTGGGCCATTGTGCTCAGGGCCGCCGCGCTGAGAGCGGCAATCAGGAAGAAGCGATTCATGTTGGCGTCTGGTGGGGGTTGGCACTGCGCAGCCTGAAGGGCGGCAGTGGCGAAATGGCGGGCGAAGCGGCGCAGACACGCACCACGCGAGCCTCGCCCGGAAAGAGGTCGAAGGCGTTGTCCGACAGGGTGACGCCGGCCTGCTCGAACTCCAGGCTGACCCCGTGCTCGAAGTGTGCGCTGCTCAGGCTCAGGTCCCAGCAGCCCGGCCCGGCGGTTTGGTGGCTGACGGTGATCGATGGCGGCTTGAAGGCCATCAGGCGTGGGGCGCCGAAGAACACCGTGTTCTCCGACACCGGCGTCGTGCCGTGATCCTGCAGCAGCCGCAGCCGCAGCACCGCGTTGCCGCGGCCCACGCGGGTCAGTTCATCGGTGCAGTCCAGCGTGGTCTGGCGCACCGACTCCAGCGGGCGCAGGGTCACCGGCATGCCATCTTCGATCAGCCGTTCGCCGGTCAGGGCCATCAAGGGCCACTGCAGCGTGGCGGTGCAGGCATCGGGCGCGTCGTAACTGGTCCACAGCTCTACCACGCCCTTGCTGTTGGCGGTGTAGTTGCCGATGGTGTGGGTCTCGCCGCCCAGATGGCGGGCCGACACCAGCGCCGGCGCGAAGAACCGGCGCGCGGCGCAGTGCCGCGCCTTCCAGCGCCCGCCGAACTCCAGTCTGCTCCACGACGCCACCGGCCAGCAGTCGTTGAGCTGCCAGTACAAGGCGCCAAGCGTGTAGGGCTGGCTGCGGCGGAAGTGCTCGACCACCACCTCCATGCACCAGGCCTGGTTCAGCTGCGACAGGTAGGCCAGCGCGCCGCAGTCGGCTTGCGTGCGGTACAGGCGCAGCGTGTCGTCGAGGATGGTGGCGTTGCCGCCCGTGTTCTTCTGGTGGTTCTGGAACACCGGTGAGCCGATGTCGAGTTGATCCGGCGGGCAAAAGGTTTTCGCTACTGGCAACGAGGGGTAGCTCTGCATGCCGAACTCGCTGACGAAGCGGTGCAGTGTGCCTTCGTAGTGCTCGACCGGTTTGCGCGCATGCCAGACCTCCCAGTCATGCGCATCGTGGCTGGGCAGCAGCGTCTGGGCGTGCCCACCGGGCAAGGGCAGGGCGGGTGAAGCGTGCAGGTAGGGTGTCAGCGGATCGAACTCGCGCAGGCTCTGCGGAATCGCCTCGGCGAACAGCTTCAAATATGCCTGCTGGCGTTTCGGGTCCTGCAGGGCCCGGGCGTTGATCATGATGATCTCGTTGTCGCCGCACCAGAGCGCCAGGCTCGCGTGGTGGCGGATGCGCCGGACCTGGTCGCCCACCTCGCGCCGCACCGAGGCCACGAAGGGCTCGTCGGCAGGGTACAGGCAGCAGGCGAACATGAAGTCATGCCACACCAGCAGGCCCAGTTCGTCGCACAGGTCGTAAAACGCGTCGTGCTCGTAGATGCCCCCGCCCCACAGGCGGACCATGTTCATGTGGGCATCGCGCGCAGCCTGCAGCAGCGGCGCGTAGTCGGCACGCACCAGGCCGGCAGCAAAGCTGTGCGCGGGCACCCAGTTCGCGCCCTTGGCGAAGATCAGCCGGCCATTGACGCGCAGCCCGAAGCGCGCTTGGCTCTCCGAATCGGCCTGGGCCAGGCCGTCCTCCGCTTGATCGAGCGTGATGGTGCGCAGGCCGACTCGGCCCTCCCAGCGGTCCAGCACCGGCGCCGAGCTTGGCCCTGAACCCGCGCCCAGCAGCTCGACGCTGACCGTGTAGAGCGGCTGCGCCCCCTGACCGGCCGGCCACCAGCGCTGGGGGGCGGGGATCTCGAAATGCAGCGCGCTGGCAGGCGCCGAGGGGCAGCTGATGACCCCCTCGCCGGCCAGCTCGACGCGCACCGCATAGCGCGCCTGCGCATCCAGGCGCGCCAGGCTGGGCTCGACCTGCAAAGTGACCTTGCCGTTGACGAAATGACTCTGCTTGAGCTGCACCGACGCGAGCCGGTTGCCGCTCCAGGCCTCCAGCCGGGCGGGTTGCCACACGCCCACGGTGACACAACGCGGTCCCCAGTCCCAGCCGAACTGGCATTGCTGCTTGCGCAGGCGGTAGCGGCCGCCCACCGGGTCGTTGCGCTCGTCGGCCTTGAACGCCTGGCGGCGGGTTTGCACGTCGTCGACGGCGCTGCCGAAGCCGATCTCCATGCGGTTGCGGCCGCCTTGCAGGCGCGACTTCACACCCAGCCGGTGGCGGTGAAACATGTTCTCGCAGCGCAGCACCACATGGCCGTTCAGCCGCACCGTGGCCACCGTGTCGAGCCCGTCAAACACCGGCTCAAGCTGCTCGTGCTCGAACAACTCGGGATCGACCTCGAAGTCGCATCGGTGGTGCCAGTCGGCCCGCTCGATCCACTGCAGATCGAGCTCGTTGCAGCCGTGAAACGGGTCGTCGATCAGCCCGTGGGCCAGCAGGTCGGTGTACACGCCCGGGTACACGCGCGGGCAGCCAGTGCGGCGCCGCTTGCCCTTCAGAGGGCAACTGTTGAAACGTCCAGGTGGCCGCGCCAAGGTCGATGGTCCTCATGGGCGCTGCACGGTGTCAATGGCCGTGTGAGCGGTCGCCGGGCTTGTGCTGAACGGCTTCGACGTGACCATGGTGACCTTGTGTTGTTTGCACGTGCCGGCGCATGCTGGGTGGACGCTACAACAAAGGCGCTGGGCCTTGGCGCCGCGTGGCGCAAAATCCCAGGCGTGGCCCGACGCCTGAGCATTGCTGCACCCTTACGATGCGCGGATGGTGCCCGCCCGCTGCAGGGGCAGCAATTGTGAAACTCACCAAGGCGGTTGATGATTACTGATGGGGGCTGGGTACAGGTGAGGGCGGCGGCTGTTGGGGCCGCTTGACGAGGCCATGGCCGGAGGCAAACAAGCATGACGATGCCCGTCACGCACCGGATTGCGTTGCTGTTCAAGTCCAACGAGATCTACGGGCGCGAGATCATCGAAGGCATTTGCCAGTACCTGGGAACCACGCGCGCGTCATGGGACCTGTTCATCGAAACCGATCCCGGCGCCGGTCTGGCCAACATCGAGAGCTGGCAGGGCGACGGCATCATCGCCGACTTCAACGATGCGCACATCCGCGCCGCCATGAGTGGCAGCCGCGTGCCGGTCGTCGGCGTGGGCAGCACCTATGAGGACATCAGCCGCTACCCGGCCGGCGTGCCCTATGTGGCCAGTGATCAAAGCAAACTGATCGAACTGGCCTACGGGCATCTGGTGGACGTGGGCCTGTCGCGTTTTGCCTTGTTCAGCCTGCCGCCGCGGTACGACAACCCCTGGGCGCAGGAGCGCGAGAGCGCGTTCCGACGGCTGATGCAGCGCGACAAGCTGGCCGTGACCATCTACCGGGGCGAGAACGTCAATGCGCCTACCTGGAGCGAGGAGGGCCGGCACCTGGTCGAGTGGCTGTTGGCGCTGCCCAAGCCGGTGGGCATCATTGCGGTGTCTGATGCGCGCGCGCGGCAACTGCTGCAGGCCTGCCTGATCGCCGACATCGCGGTGCCCGCGCAAGTGGCCTTGATCGGCATCGACAACGATCCGCTCGCCCGCATGCTGACCCGCATCCCGCTCAGCTCGGTGATCCAGGGCACCCACGAGATGGGCCGCGTGGCCGCACGTCTGCTGCACCAGATGCTGAGCGGTGCGCCGAAGCCGGCCGCGCCCGTGCGTGTGGCCCCAGCCGGCATCAACGTGCTGGCCTCGTCCAGGCATGAGGCTGCAAAACATCCGTACGTGATGCGGGCCCTGCATTTCATTCGGCAGTACGCCTGCCAGGGCATCAAGACCGAGCAGGTGGCCAACTACGTCGGCATCTCGCGCTCTTCGCTGGAGTCGCACTTCCGTGCGGCGCTGGGGCGCAGCGTGCATGACGAGGTTTTGCGCTACAAGATCGACGCTGCCACCACGATCCTCGCCAACGACAGCACCAGCATCGCCGACGTGGCGGTGCGCTGCGGATTCACGTCTGTGCAGTACATGCATGCGGTGTTCAAGCGCGAGTTGGGCTGCACGCCCCGCAAGTACCGCGACCAGGTCATGCAGCGGGGCGAAGCGGTCTGAGAGCCTCAGAGTCTTTCGTTCATGCCCGCTCATCACGCCCGAAAACGCCCGCTCGTCGTTGCAAATGCTCGCCATAGCCCGGGCTATGGCTCCGCTTTGCGCCTAGATCGGACGCCTTCGGACGCGCTGCTCGGTCGCGCCCGAAAAACTCTCAGGCTCTGAGCACGTCGGCGCGGGCCAACCGGCCGTGCCCCGATCTGCGCAGCCAGCAGCGTCAGGCCGGTACCACCGTCAGCGTGACGGCCTTCAGCGCCACGCTGTTCGGTCCGACCGAGATCGTGAACGTGCCCGGCTCCACCACGCGGCGCATCGACGTGTCGTAGAAGGCCAGGTCGTCCGGCGCCAGCGTGAAGTGCAGCCAGGCGCTGGCGCCCGCCGCCAGCGTGATGCGCCTGAATGCCTTCAACTCCAGCAGTGGCCGGGTGACGGAGCTGACGTCATCGCGCACGTAGACCTGCACCACCTCGTCGCCGCTGCGGGAACCGGTGTTGGTGACGCGCACTTCCAGCATCGCTGGCTCGCCGACGGCGATGCGCGGCTTCAGCAGGCGCGGGGCGGTGATATCGAAGGTCGTGTACGACAGCCCGAACCCGAAGGGGTAGAGCGGCGCCGTGGGGCTGTCGAGATAGCCGCGCCGCGCGGTGGGCTTGGCGTTGTAGAACACGGGCAGCTGGCCCACATGACGCGCAAAGGACACCGGCAGCTTGCCGCCCGGGTTGGCGCGGCCAAACAGCAGATCGGCCGCGGCGTGCCCGGTTTGCTGGCCCAGGTACCAACCTTCGATGATGGCGTTGGCACGCGCCTGCAGCACGTTGATGGCCAGCGGCCGGCCGTTGAGCAGGAACACGATGGTGGGCTTGCCCAGATCGAAGATGGCCCGGGCCAGGTCGTTCTGCTGCCCCATCAGATCGAGGTGGGCGCGGTCGCCCAGATGGTTGTCGGCCCAGGCCTCGCGGCTGGTCTGCTCGTTGTCGCCGAGTACCAGGATGAGGGTGTCGGCCTCGCCTGCGGCCTTGACCGCCTCGGCGATCAGCCGGGCGTTGACGGCCGGGTCGGTGAAGTTGACGGCGTCGGCCTGCCAGTCGCGTTGCTCGGTGATGCGCACGCCCTCGCTGTAGGCCACGCTGAAGCCCGCTGTGCGGCCGAGCGCCTGCAGGCCTTCGAGGATGGATACGACGTGGCGCGGGCGGTCGGAGTAGCCGCCGATGGGCGTATCCCGCGCGTGGGTGCCCAGCACCAACAGGCGGCCGCAGCGGCGCGCATCCAGCGGCAGCAGGCCGCCCTCGTTCTTCAGCAGCACGGCACTGCGCTGCGCGGCACGGCGTGCCAACGCGACGGCGTCTGGCGTGGCCGTGAGGGCGTCGGCCTGCTGCGCTGCGACGAACGGGTTCTCGAACAGGCCGCCCTCGAACTTGAGCCGCAAGATGCGCCGCACCACAGCGTCGATCTTCTCGACGGCCAGCTGGCCGCCGGTCACCAGGGCGGCCAGTTCGGGGTAGATCTTGGCGTTGGCGGTTTCGATGTCCACACCGGCGTCGAGTGCGCGCAGGGCCGCCTCACTCGCGTTGGCCGCCAGCTTCTGGCGCACGATCAACGCGTTGATGCCGCCGTAGTCCGACACCGTCACGCCGCGAAAGCCCCATTCAACGCGCAGCACGTCGGTCAGCATCCAGCGGTTGGCATGCGAGGGCACGCCGTCGATCTCGTTGTAGGACGGCATCACCGCCGCCACCTGCGTCGTCTTGATGATCCGCTCGAACGGCAGCAAGAACACTTCGCGCAGCGTGCGCTCAGGGATGGCGGCAGGGCCGACATTGGTGCCGTTCTCGGGCTGGCCGTGGCCGGTCATGTGCTTGAGCGTCGCAAACACCTTGTCCCGCCCCAGCGCAAGGCTCTCGCCCTGCAGGCCCAGCACGGCGGCGCGGCCGATTTCGGCGCACAGATGCGGGTCTTCGCCGTAGGTCTCCTCGATGCGGCCCCAGCGCGGGTCGCGCGCCACGTCGACGACCGGGCCCAGGGCCATGTTCGCGCCGCGCGCCCGCATCTCCTGCGCGCAAACGCCAAACACCTGCCGCACCAGTTCGGTGTCGAAGGACGACGCCAGTGCAATGGCCTGTGGGAAGCAGGTGGCGTCGCGTGCGGCATAACCGTGCAGGCATTCCTCGTGCAGCAACAGCGGAATGCCCAGACGGGTGCCTTCCATGGCCCAGCGCTGTGCGGCATTGACGTAGTTGGCCGTGTCGAGCGCATCGCGGTTCAACACGTCGGCTTCGGCGCCGGGGTTGCCCGAGGGCGGCTTGGTGCCCATGCGGTCCGAGGGCCGCGCCAACGAACCGATGCCGTCGGGCAGCAGGGCGGCGGCCTTGCGAGCGTCGAAGTGGGTGTCGGCATCCTGCAGCCTGGCCTTGTCGGTCCAGATGCACAGCATCTGCGCGACCTTCTCGGCCAGCGTCATGCGTTGCAGCAAATCCTCCACGCGGACACCGATAGCGGCGGCCGGGTTCTTGTAGGGCGGGTGATCGGGCAGTTGTGCCAGCGCGCACGGCGCGCCGGCCTGAAGCAGCAAGGCCGCGCCCGACGTGTTGAAGTGGCGCCTGGAAAGGTGGGGAGGCATGCTGCATGCTGCCCGCCCGCCCCGGCGTTGGCAACGGCGCGGCGTAAAACGTGAGGCACCTTGGTCAGTTTCGCAATTGAGCGGTATCCCGCTTGCGCGGACAGTGCGCCCAGCCAAACCCAGGCCACTGGCGGCGGCATGGTGGGGCCGACGTCGACGAAGCCACCACCTTGCAATACCTGATCCCCGGCCGGCATTTGGCCCCCCCAGAATGCCCTGCCCGAATCGCTGACAACAACCTGGAGACCCGATGTCGACCCTTGCCCGCCTCATGTGCGGCCGCGCCGTGCGGCGCGCCGCCCTGCTCGCCGGCGCGCTGCTGTGCACTGCCGCGCAGGCCGCCAACGAGCTGGCGCCGCCCCTGCTGCTGACCAACGCCATCCACCGCAGCGGCGACGACCTGTCGGGCGACTGGACCTACTCCAAGGACCGCTACCGCGTCAGCCTTGGCGAGATGAACAACACACCGCCGGACCCGCGCAACCAACGGTACCGCGACATCAATGTGCAAGCCGAGGAGAAGGCCAACCCGGCCACCTTCTTCGAGTACGACATGCAGCGCGCGCCGCGCGCGAGCCTGCCGGGCTCATGGAACATCCCCAACACCGAGCTGCGCTATTACGACGGCCTGATGTGGTACCAGCGCACCTTCGTGGCCCGAGAGCTGGGCAGCAAGCAAGGTGCAGCCAGGGCCTTTTTGCGCTTCGAGGCCGTCAACTACAAGGCATCGGTCTATCTGAACGGCAAGTTCGTCGGCAGCCATGAGGGTGGCTTCACGCCCTTCACCTTCGAGGTGACCGCGCTGTTGCGCAAGGGCGAGAACCAGGTCACCCTCGGCGTCGACTCGACCCGCAGCGATGAAAGCGTGCCGCCCACCTTCACCGACTGGGAGCTTTACGGTGGCGTGACCCGCCCGGTGCGCCTGATCTACACGCCCAAGACCTACATCGACGACCAGGTTCTGCAACTCCTTGAAGACGGCAGCATCAGCGCCACGGTGACGCTCAACGGCCCCGTCGCAGCGGAGCAACCGGTGACGCTGAGCATCGCCGAGCTCGGGCTCAAGCTGCAGGCCGCCACCAACGCAGCCGGCCAGGCCCAGTTCAAGTTCAAGGCGCCGGCCGGCCTGCACCGCTGGTCGCCCGAATCGCCCAAGCTCTATGACGTGAAGGTGCAGGCCGGTGACGACAGCCTGGCCGACCGCATCGGATTTCGCACCATCCAGGTGGTGGGCGAGAACATCCTGCTCAACGGCAAGCCGATATTCCTGCGCGGCATCAGCATGCACGAGGAAGAGTTCGGCCCCACGCCGGCGCGCATCATCACGCCGCAGGCAGCGCGGGCGCTGCTGTCCGAGATCAAGCATGGGCTGAACGGCAACTACGTGCGGCTGTCGCACTACCCCCATTCCGAGCTGACCGTGCGCCTGGCCGACGAGATGGGCCTGCTGGTGTGGAGCGAGATTCCCGTCTATTGGTCGGTCGACTTCAAGAGCGCCAAGGCCCTGACGACCGCGCGCAAGATGTTGGCCGAGAACATCCTTCGCGACCGCAACCGCGCCAGCGTCTTTGTCTGGAGCGTGGGCAACGAGACGCCCGGCACGCCGGAGCGGCTGCACTTCCAGAGCACGCTGGCCGACGACGTGCGCGCGCTCGACCCGACCCGCCTGGTCAGCGCCGCGCTGTGGGCGCACAAGGAAAAGGTCAACGGCCGCATCGAGGCCAGGATCACCGACCCGCTGGCCGACAAACTCGACATCCTGGCGATCAACACCTATACCGGCTGGTATGGCGACGACACGCTCGACGACATCACCACCATGCGCTGGACCAACCGGCACGGCAAGCCGATGGTGTTGTCCGAGTTTGGCGCCGACGCCAAGGCCAACTACCACGATCCCGTCAACAAGCCCAAGTTCTCGGAGGAGTTCCAGGCCCAGTTCTACGTCAACACCTTGAAGATGGCCGACAACATCAGCTTCCTGCGCGGCGTCTCGCCGTGGATCCTGAAAGACTTCCAGTCGCCGCGCCGTGAACACCCGGTCTACCAGAACGGCTGGAACCGCAAGGGCGTGGTCTCCGAGACCGGCCAGCGCAAGCTGGCCTTCGACGTGCTGGCCGACTACTTCAAACGCAAGGCTGAAGCGGTCAAGCCATGAAGCGGCGCGAGCTTGTTCAGCGGCTGGCAGCCCTCGGGCTGGGGCCCGCGCCTCTGGCTTTGCTGGCAGCCAGGCCGGCGCCGTACATCCTCTGGCGCAACGGCTGGAACACCAACAACATCGGCGACATCGGCCACGTGCCGGGTGCGCTGGCGCTGCTGCGGCGCTACATCCCTGAAGCCCGCGTCACGCTCCGGGCGCACAACGATCTGGTGCTGCGTGGCGACATCGCCCGCCGCGCCGGCTTTGCCGACGGCGCGGTGGACGCGGGCAGCGTCAGCCGCGAGGTCTACCCCGGACTGAGCCTTGTCACCGGCCAGATCGACGAGGCAGGGCATGGCGGCAATGCCGCGCTGGAGGCGGCCATTGCGACCGCGGCATCACCACGGACCCGTTCAACTTCACCTACTTCGGCGAGGGCGAGAAGAGCGCCGATGTGCATGCGCTGCGCGCCGCCAGCTTTGTATTCACCCGCGAGCGCACCTCGCTGCGCCTGCTGGCCGGCGCTGATGTGGACGGGCCGCAAGGTGCATCCGCCGACGACCCCGCCACGGCGGTCAACGAAGCCATCAACCGCGCCCCCTTTAGCCAATTGGGCCTGGACTTGAGCGGCGTGAACGCCGATTTTGTGCCCGACACCACTTTCGCCTTCAGCGCCCGCGACGACGCCAAGGCCCTGGCGTTCATGCGGGCCAAGGGCCTGGAGAGTGGCAAGTTCGCCTGCTTCGTGCCGCGCCTCCGCTGGACCCCC
>Ga0209181_10005576_pt1 | contig 18062 bp, 15 predicted proteins | sample MAT05_FD_187208 | JGI IMG/M metagenome (GOLD analysis project Ga0209181, IMG submission 187208) | Freshwater microbial communities from Lake Fryxell liftoff mats and glacier meltwater in Antarctica - MAT-05 (SPAdes) (version 2) | ecosystem: Environmental > Aquatic > Freshwater > Ice > Liftoff...
TAGGGGGCAAAAGGGCAGCAATGCTCTGAGCTACCCGATACAATCGGCAGAAGTTCACTATCAGCAGCGGTTCCGGCGGACGGAATTCTGTTGGGCTTTTAGTTGTTATCTTCGAGTTTAGTTTTTCAATCGGCTTCAGTTCCAGGGCTTGACGAGCAATGAATTCCCTGCCTGCAGCAATACTCGAACGTTGGGCGTAATGCTACCAGCGACCGTGTGAACATTAACCGTCAGACAAGAAATAATAAATGAACGAAAACGACACAACACGACTTTCAAGACTGACTGCAATTTTGACACAACTGCAAACGAAACGACTTTTAACAGCTACGGAACTTGCGGGCAAATTTTCAGTTAGTATCAGAACCATTTACAGAGACATCAAAGCTTTGGAGCAAGCAGGAGTTCCGATTATAACAGAAGATGGAAAAGGTTATACATTAATGGAGGGATACCGAGTTCCACCTGTAATGTTTACCGAAGCACAAGCAAACGCTTTGATTACAGCAGAGCAGTTAGTTCTTAAAAACAAAGACACTTCATTCATTAAAGACTACAAAGAAGCAGTTGATAAAATCAAAGCAGTTTTAAAATACAGTGTAAAGGACAAAGCCAACTTACTTTCCGAACGGTTACAGTTTAGACAAAACAACAATAACGAAAAAACAAGTAATTATTTATCGCATTTACAATTTGCACTAACAAACTTCCGCCTGACAGAAATAAAATACACAAACGAAAACCAAGAAAACACAAACAGAATGATTGAACCTTTTGCATTGTATAGCACACAGGAAAATTGGTTGCTTATTGCATTTTGCCGACTGCGAAAAGAATATCGGGCATTTAGACTTGACCGAATAAAACAGTTGCGAATACTCAACGACACTTTCAATCCGCACAAAATTACATTGGAAAAATATTTTGAGATGTGTCGTGAAAAATATTTTTCAAACCCCTGACATACTGTTGTCATAACCTGATTTTAGTTTTGTGGCTCACTAAAAAAAAGTAAAATGAACAAAGTAAAAATTGAGCCATTTCAAGTAATTGGCATTTCGGTAAGAACCACAAATGAAAACAATCAGGCTGCAAAAGATATCGCAGATTTGTGGGGTAGATTTATGAATGACAAAGTTTTGGAAGCAATTCCAAACAAAATTGACAACACTGTATATTCGATATACACGGATTATGAAAGTGACCATACCAAGGATTACACTACTATATTGGGTTGTAAAGTAGAAAATCTGCATACTATTCCTGACGGAATGATTGGCAAATCGTTTGAAGGTGGAAACTATGCGAAACTATCCGCCAAAGGAGATTTAATGAAAGGCTTGATAGTGAACAAATGGATGGAAATTTGGAAAATGGATTTAGATAGAATGTTCACAGCAGATTTTGAAGTTTTTGGTAAAAAAGCTCAAAATCCGACAGATGCAGAAATAGATTTTTTAATTGCTGTAAAATAGAGAAAAATGATTGAGCAACTTCATAACTACTATCTGAACAAAGAAGAGCCCAACAAGAGTTGCTTGCTTGCATTGCGGAGTATTATTCTTAATCAGGATGCAGACGTTACTGAAACGCAGAAGTGGGGAATGCCCTGCTTCTGCTATAAGAAAAAAATGTTTTGCTATTTGTGGACAGATAAAAAGACGGACGAACCTTACATTCTTATGGTAGAAGGAAAATACCTTGACCATTCTGAATTGGAAGAAGGTGACCGTTCCCGAATGAAGATTTTCAGGGTTAATCCAAACAAAGATTTGCCAATAAAGACAATTGAGAACATTTTGCAAAAAGCATTGGACTTATACAGAACAGGCATCATAAAACCAAAAGATTGACCGACCTCAAAGCACATACGCCTAACAGCGGTTTGGCAAAAGTGGCGGTTCTGTGCTTCGTATGACAGTTTTTCGTAAATTTGAATTGTGCGCTTCGTATGAACATTTGTGGTAGAAATCGCCACCTTCGCCAAGCCGCAAAACGTTATGCCTCACCCTAAAAGACAACACAACCGACAGTAAACGAATAGAAAAATGAAAGACAAATTGCCCACGCTTCACAAAATAAAAAGAGCTGCAATGCCAACCACAAACCGACACAAATTGCAGCACATTTTATTTTGCCCAACGCACAAAGACATAGAGAAAATATGAAACTTATAACGAGAGACGATATACAAGGATGGGCTGAGAGGTTTGATTCAAAAGGTTTCTTTCCAATTCTTATGTCAAAATTGGTTAGAGCAACAACTCCTGCAAGCACCCAAGTTGATTTCCCATCTGGAAGTGCAGTTTTTATTGGTGGTTGGGATGGAATTGTAAACAGTGAAGCAAAAACTTCTTATGTCCCGGAAGGAATATCTCTATGGGAGTTTGGGACAGAAGAAAGACCAGCCATTCAAGCAGAGCGGAACTATGTAAAAAGAACTGCGAACCCGTTAGGACATGATATTTCCAACAGAACATTTGTGTTTGTTACAGGAAGAGTTTGGGCTGGAAAAAACGATTGGCAACAAGAAAAAATAAAAGAAGGCAAGTGGAAACATGTTGAAGTTTATGATTCCTCTGACATTGAGCAATGGCTTGAGATTGCAGAATATGTTTTAAGATGGTTTGCTGACTATTTGAGAAAAGCACCAATTGATGGAATTGATTTAGCCGAGCAGTTTTGGAAATATTGGGCAGAGTTTCGGGATATTACATTGAAACCAGAAATTATCACAACAGGTCGCAAAAAAGAGCAAGAAGATATTTTTAATTTTCTTAAAGCAGCACCCAATATCACATCTGTTAAAGCTACCTCTAAGAACGAGGCAATTGCTTTCATCATTGCATCAGCAAAACTTTTCCCGAAGCAGAATCAGAGAGATTTTTTTCAAGAACTTTAATTGTTCATTACGAAGCTGCTTATAAATCTGTAGCAACAAACTTTACTTCACCTCTAATTCTGATTCCGACTTTTGAAAACAAGTTGCCTATGTATGCAGCAGTTTCAAATAAGCATCAAGTAATTGTCCCTTTAGGTGCAGACGATGAATTTGATAAGAACACAATAGCATTACCTATAATTGATAGAGATGGACAAGTTAATAGTTTAGTTTCATCAGGGTTCAATAAGGTTGATGCAGAAATATTTTCTAAAGAAGCTGGTAGGAATATTACAATTCTAAAAAAGTTAATTGGATTTCCACCCCATTCAAAAGCAAAGTGGTTAGAGAAAGAAAACATCAGAGAAATCATTCCTGCTCTTTTAATTGGCAGATGGAATGAAGCATTTATCGGAGACATTGAACTTCTTGAAAAATTATCGCAGCAAAAATATTCGGACTTCTTACCTACCCTTACTAAATGGAAAAATTTTGAAGAGTCACCCTTGCTTCAAATCGGTGAAACATGGCGACTGACTTCACCATTAGATTTATGGACAACTATTTCACCGTTCTTAACTCAAAAAGATTTTCAAAGTATTCATGAATGTTATTCGTTAGCTTTTAAAAGTGGTAATCCTGTAATTGAGCCAAAGGATAAAGACGATTTTGTTGCTTTATACAATAAACAGAGGAAATATTCTAACTGGGCAAGAGAAGGTTTAACTCAATCATTGATATTGGTTGGAAGATTTGGAGAAGGACTTAACATTCCAAACTTACCTAACCCACAACTTTGGGTTGACCATGTAATTCTTGACTTACTTGATAATGCAAGTGGTGAAATTTGGATTTCCGTTGACCATGAATTACCACTTATATCCGAAGCATCACCAACGAGTTTTTTTAAAGCAGCAAGCAACTCTTTATTAAAAAAACAACCCGAAATCATGGATATGTTTAGAGAGGAAGATGGATTCCTACATAAAACAAGTCACCACACAGGATTGCTTTGGGCACTGGAAGGATTAGCATGGTTACCTGAATATTTAAGAGAGGCGAGTTTGATTTTACTTAAACTTTCAAGGCTTGACCCAGGCGGTAGTTTATCAAACCGACCCATCAACAGCATTTCTGAAATTTTCAAAACATGGCATTATCAAACTCTTGCTTCCTATGACGAGAGAATGGAGATATTGAAATATATCACTGACAAAGAAAGAGAAACGGGTTGGACACTTTTAGTAAGAATGCTTCCCGACCATCACGGAATCGGACACCCAACACATAAAATGCGTTGGAGAATGTTTGATAAGAATACAAATCTCACATACACATACCAAGAGATTTGGAATACTCACTCTAATGTGATTGAATTGCTTCTTAACTTATTTGATAATAACGAAAATAAATTTTCGCAACTCATAAACGAAACTGTAAACCTTGCACCCTATGACAGAAAAAGAGTTTTGGATTGGGCTGATGCAATTTACGATAAAGTTGAGCAGAAAGAATTTGTAACATGGGAGACGATTAGAAAAATTTTGAATCATCACAGGTCGCACCCTGAAACGGATTGGGCTTTACCTGAAATGGAACTTAAAAGATTAGAAGAGCTTTATGAGAAACTTAAACCAGTTGATGTGGTTAATCAATTGGCTTGGCTTTTCAACGACCATTGGCCAGCATTTTCCGAAGGATTTATTTATGTCAAAGGAGACTATGAAGGAAGGCATGACAAACAGCAAAATAAAATTGATGAAGCAAGAAGTGAAGCAGCAAAGGTTTTTCTAAAAGAGTTAGGTTTAAAAAAAACTTTAGAACTCAGAAAACAAGTTAAAGAATCTTGGGCTTTAGGGGATGCTTTGGCAAGAATCATTAAAAACCAAGACGATGTGCTTATTGTTGGTGAATGTTTGAATGACGAAAGAGAACATCTCAGATTTATTCACAGTTTTATGTTCCGTAAATCAATACTTGAGGGATTTGAGTGGATTAAGACTTTAGTAAACAGTTTGCAGCAAAAAGGGTTTAGTGGAAAAGTTCTTTCAAACATTTTAATTCCAATAAACCAAACCAAGCAACTTTGGGAATTTGTTTCTTCATTAGACAGTGAAATACAAAATGAATATTGGAAAAACATTTATCCATCTTTTTATCACATTCCTGTTGATGAAAAGATTTTGGGAGTTGAAATGCTAATGAAACACAGAAGATTTTTTTCAGCAATAGATATTTGCTCTCACTTTGCTGAAGAAATGCCAACCAACTTACTTGCTGAACTTTTGAAAAAAGCAGTAACAGAAGAAGCAAGCGAACCCCCAAGTTTCAAAGGATATGAAATTGAAAGAATTTTTGAAACACTTGACAAGCGAAATGACTTGGAAAAATCCATTCTCATAAACTTAGAATGGCTTTATCTACCGTTTTTAGATTCCTATGGAACGAATAGGAATCCTAAAGTTTTAGAAGAAGAATTGACAAGAAGTCCAAAGTTTTTTGTTGATGTGCTGAAATGGATTTACATGCCGAAAGACAAAGAGAAAATTGAAGAAGAAAGAAAGGGGCTTTCAGATGAAGTAATTCAGAACAGAGCTAAACAAGCATATCACTTACTTCATTCATGGAAAAAAATTCCCGGAATGAAATCAGATAATTCAATTGATAAAACTGTGCTGATGGAATGGATAAGCAAAGCACGAACACTTTCGGAAGAACAAAATAGATTAGAAGTTGCGGACATGCATATCGGACAGGTGTTAGCGGAATATCCTGAGAATGTTCCAGAGTGGCCTCAAGTAATAATTTTTCAGGTGATAGAAGAAATAAACACTGACAGCATAAAAAGAAATTATTCTTCTGCTATGTTTAACAAGAGAGGTTCATCGTCAAGGGGACCATTTGACGGAGGAGATATTGAAAGAGGCAAAGCATCATACTTTGAAAAGTTAGCGAATGATTTTAAGAACAAGTATCCGAATGTAGCTGAAATTTTTAAGCGCCTTGCAGAAGGATATTTGATTGATGCAAAACGAGTGGATGACCAAGCTAAAAGAGACAGATTAGAATATTGACTGCCATTACAGTTTGGTGGCACATTTGCAATTCACACAAGCAAACGTACAAACCAAAAAATGCAAAAGAGCCACCAAGCCAACACAAGACAAAACCGACACGAAATGACAACCAAACAGACGACAGAAAAAGAAGGGCGAAGGCATAACAGCACCTACAAAAAATTGGCGGTTCAGTGGTTAAATGAAGCTTTGTGCTTCGTATCAAGTTTTGTGGTGGCAGACAGTTTTGTGCTTCGAAATCGCCAACTTCTTGTAGCTGCAAATCGTTAGTGGAAGTTTTGTCACATTTATAATACAGTCACTTTAAATAATACTAACATGACGAAAAATGAAATAGCAAGTCTGTATGAGCGAGACATCGACAAATTAATTGAAGAAATTAATTCGTTTAAAAATGAAGAAAACTTATGGAAGACTTTTGGTACAATTAAAAACTCCAGTGGAAATATTGCATTGCATTTAATCGGCGGTTTAAATTATTTCATCGGTGTGACACTTTCCCACACAGAATATGTCCGCAACAGAGACCAAGAGTTTACTATCAAGGGAGTTGACAGAAAAATAATCGTTGGACAATTACAACAACTAGTTGACACAGTAAAAAAAGCAATAAGCCAACTGACGCAAGAACAAATGGAAACTCCATTTCCTATTTTTTTTGACAAGGAGAATGCTACGAATAGTTATGTTTTAACTCAATTATTATTGCATCTAAACTATCATTTGGGACAAGTTAACTATCTACGCAGAAGCCTTGAATAATTTTACTAAAACTTTTTTTAGGTTATATTACTTGTGAGTTGAATAGTTGCTTGAACCCTATCAAAAACACCTATAATTCAATAAAAACGACCGCTAACAAAAGTATTGCTGGCAGGGCGGGACGTTGTTATCTGCGGTTCGCTATCAGCCTCGGTTTCAGCAGGACAAGCACCTTTGGGCTTTTGTTTGTTACCTTTTACTTTATAACTTTATTCAGCAGCGGTTGGAGGCAGACACAGCAATGAATTCCCTGCCTGCAGCAATACCCGTGTGTTTTTGTACTTTTGTCGGACAACAATAGATGTAAAAAATAAAATAAATTGATAAATTTTATAAAGAAGAAGGCAAACTTGTTCTTTGGAAATCTACTAAAAAAAAAGTGAACACAGTTTTTAAAGCTGTGTTCACTTTAGACGTAGTAATAAAATTTGAATACCTTTCCTTGTAAAATAATTACTTAAAAAAGTACAGATACCTTAAATCTGTAAAGATTTATTTCGGCAGCGATACTGCATCAATCACATGAATTACACCATTGGTTGCTGCCAGGTCGGTTGCAGTAACTGTTGCTTTGCCGCCTTTTTCATCTGTTAACACAACCTTTCCTTTTACAACGGCCGCAGTCAATTTTCCTCCTGCCACTGTTGTTAAAACAGCTTTACCACCGCCTTCTTTAATAGCAGCTAAAACCGTTTTTGCATCCAGGTTGCCGGCAACTACATGATAGGTTAATATACCAGCCAGTGCAGCTTTGTTCTCCGGCTTCAATAAATTATCAACAGTGCCGGCAGGGAGTTTTGCAAAAGCATCATTGGTGGGTGCAAATACGGTAAACGGTCCATCGCTTTGTAAAGTAGTTACCAGGTCTGCAGCTTTTACAGCCGCCACCAGAGTGGTGTGTGCCGGGGAGCCTGCGGCTACATCCACAATATCTTTTTTGGTTTGCGCCATTGCGTTAATGGACAGTAATGCTGCTGCCGCAAACAGTGCAGCGTTTTTAATTGATTTCATAATTGTTTTTTTAATTTTTAAAATGTGAAAAGACTAGTGTTTAAAAAAGGAGTATGCAGGATGTTGTTCCGTGCAAATGAATAATGCCGTATGGCAAACTATGTTCAGGATATTTAAGAAACTTTTTGTTAATTAATCTGTATTAAAAAAAAGCAATGGCAAATATGTATTTTTCATTCTTTCTTTTTTTCTTCTTCCGGAAGCATATCTTCTATAATAGGTTTAACTGCATTCATGAATGTAATTTTCTTATCAGCATCAATCCTGTCGTCCGTAAAAATTTTACCGATAAAACGCAGCATTTCAGCCCTTGGCCCACCTTCTTCTTTTTCTACAAATTTTGTGGTACTCATAGTGTTAAACTCTCTTACTGTAGCAATGATGAATACAAGAAAAAGTACAATAATAACACTCGTTAAAACGATGATATCCGTATTGTTTTCCATAATAGTTTATGATTGTTTTTTCATATTGAAAAAGATGAGTAATCCCATAATAGTTGGAGGCCACAACCCTATAAAAATAGCCCTGTTGGGGTCTTTCACTATTACATAATAATATTCTGATACAAAAATCAGAATGATAACCATCGCTACGATTAATAATTCTGACGCCTTAAATTTCTTGAACATTGAGTAAAGTTTTATTGTAAAGAATTATTTTTCTTTGTGATGTAATTCAATCTGCCCTGCGTAAATATATTGTGTGCATGAGCAACAGCTATAGCAAAAAGTACAGCAAAAAGCGCCAGCAGGGCATTGTAGTAAACAGGCGCCATCAACGAAAGCCTTATAAAAACAGTAACCAGCACAAAAGCTGCGTATCTGAACACATCCGGGTAGTGCAGTGTGTATTTGAATGCAACCAGCATAAAAAGTAAATCAGCAAAAATCAATATCATATAAAACTGGTCTATCGACTGTACCCACACACCAGTATTTATAAAATTGTATATGTCATTTATCTCAAGAAAAAAAAGGGAGATAAATACAAGGAGCGCTATATACTGTTTAAGAATGATAAACTGCGACTTATCTGTTGTTGCTGTTACAGACCTGTGCTGCTGAATATTGTAATAAACTGAGAGCAATAAAAACAGGATTGACGACCCCACTCCATCCGAAATCATTTTATAAACGGACTGTAGCTGGTTTTGTACAGGAATATGAAAATCAAAATGTGAAAACTCTTTGAAAGAGGAACGCAATAGTACCAGGCTTAAAATTTCAAATTGCTTTCCGATAGAGTTGGCAATGGACTGTGGTATAACAAAAACCAGGCTTATCATTTCAAAGAACAATAGGAGCGTGAAGGATACTTCTATAGCTTGTAAAAAATGTATACGACCAAACATTTGGGGCATAATAATAAAACCAGTGTGGTTTATGAGCGCAAGCCCCATGCTTAAAATAAAAATTACGATCAATAATTTGCTTTGAAGCTTTGCAATTTTTTTACCCTGCCAGAAGAGTTCTAATGGACGGTAAGTAAAACGCAGTATTGAATCTGATGAGTTCATGAGTTAAGCAACTTAGCTCCGCTGAATATTTTGTGAACAATGAATGGTGAACTTTTTCATGAATGATTAATTTTCAACTGGCTTAAACTGCCGCAGGCTGCAATACATGTCATGCATAATTTGCATGTGCGGTGCCGTGAGGACAGCCAAACCCAGGAAAAGATAGCCCACTATTGCATTGCTGCTGATAAACATAAACCCTGTTAAACCAAATAAGCCAATCCCACCAATCGCCAGCAAACTGTACTGTACTATTTGACGGGTAATGATTTTTTTGGGATAAGCCTTTTCCTTTTGCAGATAATTAATGATATTATTAAGAGATAAAACAGAATGCCATACAACAAAGTAGAACGTAAAACCAAGGAGCATTGGCAGATTGAAAAGGATGAACAAAATGATTGCAAAGCGGATTAAGAATTCTCCTTTGTCCTTTGTATCCGTATTGTTGTTCCGTAGAAAATATATAAATGTGGTTGTGAAAAAAAGTATTCCTGAAACAGAGATTATGTTGTAACGGTGTGTATCAAGCCAGTTAATAAGGGCGGTATTTTCCTTACCTGACTTAAATAGTTGAAACAATGGTTTAACTTCTTCGAAATGATGCAGCAGAATAACGGATAGGATTAGCAATCCGTAGGAGATAACGAATATTTTACCAATGAGTGTATTGGTTTTGAACTGGTATAAATCTGTTTCGCCAAAATGGTAGGCAGCAAAAAAAATGAAAAGCAGATTACCTGTTACAGGTAAAAACCACAGTATTGCTGCAAAGGCAAAAAGCCGTGAAACATAAACAGCTAAAAATTTGAATTTTGAAAATGAGTGTTTGACACTTTCTGCATTTTGTGTAGCTACCAGCAAATCAGCGGCACCATGAGGTACGCCGAGCAAAAGAATACCTATTAAGAAAATAAAGAATTGTGTATTGGTGTCAACTGGTAAAACATATTGCTGAAACAGCAACAATATACAACCTGAAACTAATAGCGCAATCCTTAACATACTCCGTTTTTAAAAATGATTTTAAAAATAAAAAAGTGCAATACAAATTATATTGCACTTTTTATTATTTCTTAAGCTTGGGCAGGTGAAGTTGCCTTATCTGATTGTGCCAGTGCATAAATCACTAAACCAAATCCGATTTTGTTGATGGCATCACCAATGTTGTAAACAACATCCATTGAGAGTCCTTCAAAAACCCTAAAGCCGAACAGACCACCGGCAGTTCCTGCTATGTACCCAATTGGATAAATAGCCCATCCTACTAAAACAAACCAACCCAAGGTTTTTACTGCTTTGGCAACAGCAGGGCCGGCATTGCCTGCGAGCTTAGCCACGTCACCAAACCAAACGAGGTATACAATGTAGAAGTAAGCCAATCCGCTTACTAAACCCCAAATCCAGCTTTGTGATTCATTGCCGTAAATGGCTTCCCCGATGTAGCCGGTTACCAGCATTACAACAGATGCAAAAATAAGTTGCCATAGAAGGCCTGCTTTTGCACCAGCTTTTTTTGTAATCAGGTAAAACTCAACACACATCAGGGGCACAGTTAAAATCCAGTCAACATACCGGAAAAACACAGGTGACTCACTGGTTTCCAGGTTGTAGCCCCGCATGTAATAATAGTGTACGGCTGCAATAAAAGTGATAAGGCCGGAAACAAGAACGGATGTGCGCCACTTTTGTGGTACATTATTCAACTCAAAGAAAAAGAAAACACTGGCGGCCATCATGGCCATGGTGCCTACAAAAAATGTGAAAGCAACGTAGTTGCTGTTAGCGATTGGGAGAACCCCAAGGAGTGTTGGATGCATATTTGTATTTGATTTAGGTTACATAAGAGAGGCTGTTCTTAACAGTTGCAATCGATGGAGTTACTTTGTTTAATAATTCCACGTAAAGAATAAACAGTATCTATAATAAAAAGTTTAAAAATTTCAAGAATTTTTGAAAACTAAATTTTATTTAGACCACATTTGTTGCGGTTTTGATACATTGTAGAAACAATCTCTTTAAAACCAGCTACAACAGATAAACAAGCACCTGTAATGTTGTAAACAAAAAAATTTTAATTGTGGAGCCAAAGTTTTTCTTGTAAAACAAATGGGCGAAGAGAGGATGAAATGTTAGACAGAAAAATTGAAATCAATTTTAAGAAAACTTATACTGGTTGATGCAGGTGAAGGCTTTATCCTTCTTAAAGATGCTGGTTCAATTCCTAGATAAGAGGCAATTTGATATTGTGCAACCCGCTGCTTATAGATGGAACTTCGCAAATGTGAGGCGGGCAATCTTCAGCAATTTCGATAATAGTGATGATATAGCAGGCGCTGTGTAAAATAATTATCCCATTTAGATTGCAGGTAAATGTTTCAATTACCTGAAGTAATTACGCTCCGGTAACGAGCGTTATTTTTCATTCTTTTGCATAGTCTGATAATAACAGTTTTTGATACAATTGCTTTTTATCAGTATCCAGCCCAATAACATTTTTGTATAACTAAGGACTTCTTGAATTGAGATATTAGTAACTACTTGTCTTTTCAAAATCACATTTTTTAAATCACAGTTATTTTGTCTTAACCCTTCCTGCCTCTGCATCCGATGCTGTCTTCCGGCTTCTTGCAGCATTGAGCTTTTGGTTGCCGAAAGAAAGTGTAAAGCTCAGCCGCACATTCCTGGTATCTTCTCTCATACGAAATTTTACGTTGATGTCCTGGTACAAAACGCTGCCCCTTGTTTTTTCGGTGAACAGTACATCATTAAAGTTAAGGGTGAATTTCCCCCGCTTGTCAAGCACTGATTTTTGAATCGCAAAATTAAGTGAGCCCTGGCTTTTGATGGTGAAAAATTCTGTGAGAAAACTACTAATATAATAACCGGACACTTCAATATTCCAAGTGCTGGCTGGCTTGTAACCAACTTCCCAGTAGGCAAGCCAGTTCCATTTCTTTCCATCATATTTGCCGCCAAGATAATTGGCTGTATAATGATTGAGTATAGCCTGGTTGCCTGCAAAGCCGCTGATTTTTTTGCCAAACTGTATGGGAAAATTCAATTCAAATGCAAGGTTGTTAAACTGTGCAAGGTTTTCTGGTGTGGTAAATGTTTTATTCCCTTCTTGTTTTGGCGCATCATTAAAAATCACATCATTTGTTTTGTTATAGCTTACCGCAAAGAAAGGCTGTTTATCGTAGGTGACAGAAAATTTATAAGCATCTGTTATCTGCGGTTTCAATGTTGGGTTTCCCCTAGAAAAGGTGAGTGAATCCAAAAATAATACAAACGGATTTTGCTGCTGGTAGCTTGGCCGGTCAACTCTTTTGCTGTATTGTGCTACTGCGGCAAAGTGTGTATTGAAATTTCTAGTGATGAATGCTGAAGGAAAGACTTGCCAATAATTCCTGTTGAGCACTTCTGTTCCCACCGATTTTCCATTGGCGACTGTTTGTTCAGTACGCAATCCACCAGTGAACAGCCATTTGCCATATTTCTGATTGTAATTAATGTAAGCTGCATTAATATTTTCGGTATACAAAAATTCTGTGCTTCGGCCATTGTCCCTGATACCATTTTGTGTAAACGATAAAAAATTATCAATGGTCGCATAGCTGCTCTTGGCACCGAGTTCAAGTTTTGTATTCACGTTGATGGGATGTGTATAATCGATTTTCAAAACTCCAAATTTTACAGGATTATCCACCAACTGGTTGCTCAAACTTTTATTGGCACCCCTTGCATCGTTGGTAATATTGCTGTTGTTATTGATGCTGAACCTTGAATAATCTGCATCCACATTTATTTCTTTACCAAGACTGTCAAACGTATGTTTCCAGTTAAAATTGACAGCATAATTGTTTCGCTTTAGTTTGATATTATTCAGCGTTTGAAAAGTATTGATCAATTGATTGGAGGATGAAACAAACTGCTCTGTATTGTTGGTCATGTCACTGCCACCGTCCCTGTTAAAACCACTGAATAATATACCAAACGTGTTATTCGAATCTGCATACACATCCATTCCCAGCCGATAATTGTGGCTGTTTACTTTGTAGTAAAAAAGATTCTTTTGAAAATATCTTTCCGGTTGAATAATCCTGTCAAACTCATTATACTCAAACCAGTTGCGGTGATTGTAACTGTAGCTGCCGAAAACATTCATCTTCCCTTCCCTGTGATTGAGATTTATAGACGGACTGTAACGAAAGAAATCCTTGTCCACACCCTCTTTCTTTTTATTGTATAAACCCATGCCGGCAGATAAGGCTATACTTCCATTGGTACCCACCCTTGCATTTTTTTTCAGGATAACATTGATAATGGAACCACCGGCTGCATCGTATTTTGCCCCGGGGTTTGTTATCAATTCAATTTTAGAAATATTAGCAGCAGCAATATCTTTCAGCACCTGGTTAATGTCTGTGTATTGACTGCTCCTTCCATCTATCATAATCATCACATTGCTTTTACCTGCAATGCTCACTTTATCATTGCGGATAATTACACCTGGAACTTTCTTCAACACTTCCAATGCATTAGAACCAGCACTGGTGGCGCTGTTTTCCACATTCACCACCAGCTTATCAGCCCTTTGTTCAAGAAAAGGTTTAGTTGCTACCACCACCACTTCATTCAGCAGCACTGATTCATTTTTCAATAATATGTTTTTTACGGCTATTTCAGCACCAGCCAATGTAACAGTTGTATAAGTTTTTTTGTAACCAAAAATGCTGGTTGATATAAGATAATTACCGGCAGGAATGTCCGCAAAAAAATATTCTCCCTTTTCATTCGTTAGTACAGATGTTTGCAAAGAAGAATCTGTTCCAGTTAATAAGAGAACTGTAGCAGCCTTTACTGGCTTTTGTTTTTCGTCAGTCACAGTACCTTTTATATTGTTTTGTGCTTTTATTGAAAACGAAAAGCTAAGAAGAGTTAGCAGTGTAAGAATTAATTTAATAGCCATACGTTTTTACAATTTTTAAATATCTATTGAATGATGGCAAACCCTGGTAATAGTATTTTTATTCTTTCCGTCGGTATTCAGCCGAAAAACCACCTGTTTTGATTGATGTTTTTGAACATTCGTTTCGTACTTACCCTACTGTACTTCCTAATTCTTCATCCCAAATAATAACCGGCTTGTTTTGAAAATTTTAATGAAATAGTATGACAGTGCTGAGCTAATAATTGCTGCAAACAGAATCATTATATATTCAAGTAAGCCATTGTGTATATATTTAATGATGTAAAAACCTGCCACAACGATAATACTCTGATGAACAATATACACTGGCAACACAACTCCTGGTTAATTCCGCCAATGGCTTGTGATTAAAATTGAATCTTCGTGAAAAAAGTGACACGAAATATAGAGTCCAGCTAAAAGCAGACAAGCCAATGAGAACAGAGACTATTATATGATAGAGATTATATGCCGGGTTAAAGGCAGCATTTCTTAATGGTTCATATAACAGGCATCCAATCAGCAGCAAGGAACTTAAAATTCCTGATATCAACAGTACATTATTATTCTTCTTTATTATTGGCAGCAACGCCTTTTGTTCTTTCATAAAAATATATCCATACATAAAAAAGAAAGCGTAAGTTAAGAAATCTGTAACACTTGTATATTCAGGGAAAACTGGCTTTAGCAGAATTAAAGTAAAGATGATGGGTAAGCTAAATAGTAAAAGCAGCTTTGGCATTTTTTTGAATTTTTGCATAAATGCTTCAGGAAGCCCGTTGGCATTGATTCTTTTTAATAGTGGAAATGTCATTACAGTAATAATAAACAGGCAGGGTAAATACCAAAGGTGAATACCAATTTCAATAATCCATAAACAGATATCAAATTGTAAATGCTGGCTGGTTACAAATTTTGGATAGTTAATTATAAAATCCAAAAATGAACTGTTCGTCCCTGCCTGGAGGCTTTGATAGTAGTATTGACAGGGTACAATCACCATAACGCCAAATATGTATGGAACGATTAATCTCAGAAAGCGGTCATAAAAAAATTGTTTATCCCTTGACCTGATGGCAAACAAAGTGCCCACCCCGGAAACAAAAAAACCAAATACAATAGCCAGGTATGAAAGAACACCGTAAATATGTCCGCCACAATTGTCTTGTTATCACTTTTTAAAAGCCAATGAAATTATTAAATGGCTGCCATGAGTGAAAAAGTATTAAAATAGAAAAGGCAAAAATTCTTAGCCAATCCAAATAGTAGATTCGTTCTTTTTGATTCATTTATAGTTGATTTTTTTTCGAAGCTTTGAATTACAAAATATTTGTTTGATTAATACACTTCTAAGTTGAATTTAAGTAGGTATTCTTTAATAAACTCTGCCAGTAAATAAGATATAATTAAGTCAGCTTTTCAATTGCATTTGAATGGTGAACATTGTGCCATGCACATCAACCTTGTTACAAATCCCATCTTTATAATGATATACATTGAAATTGCCATCAGGAAGTTCCAGCCTGTATGTATAAGCTTATGTATTTTTTATACTTAAAAACTGTTTAAAATTATCTGAATAGACTTTGTTTATGTTAACTGGTTCTTTCAAATACAATTGGTAAGATTATAACTGATCATTCCTTCATTCAGCATACTCGTTTTACCTTCTGAGGTTAATTTATAAATGTTGTTTGAATAGTCTGTTTGCTTGTTTGCTTTTTGCTTTCCATTTACTTTCCTTAAAACACTGGAATGCATTAAACGGTCTTTAATGTAAAATGATTCTTCGGCAACATTTACTTTCACTGTCATCAACAAGCGCATGTTTATATTAGAAGTTATTTTTATTGAAAGCTCATCGCCATTTTTTATTTGAGTTAAACTCATTCTTCCAATATCATCTCCTTTATAAAAGACAGTGTATTGACGTATCTGCTGTTGTGCCGAAAGCCGCATGGAGGAGAGCAAGCATATTATAATCAATGCTGATCTATATAAAGCTTTCGTTCCTCTGATTTCTTCATTCTTAACTTGTGTATGTGGTAAATATTTCTTTATAAGCCAAATTTTATTTTAGTGTTTTTGCTATTATTTATGATAGGCGTCTTTTTTCCAGGCCGTCAATATTGATTAAACCCACCCGGATAAATTTTTGTTTATTAAAGCCTTTATGAATAGCCGGGAATTAAGATTTATTTTGAATTAAGAACTTGCTAAAATTCAATCTGCCTTTTCCTCTTTCTTCAGTAAAACATGTATTGGGATGTGCCGATAAATACAAGTCAGCATTTTCATTATACTTCGCAAGGGATAAATTGGTGAATTTTTATTTCGCTCCGTAAAGATTAAAAGTACAAGAGTGCGACGCCACTGAAGCTTAATAGTAGTACTTCTGCCTGGCTCATAAAAAAAAATTTAATTAACGTTTTTATCCCTTGCGCAGTTTGAGAGATTATTTATACTAATCGATTCGAACCTTATTTACAATCCTTTTAAAATCAATATATCAAACCAATATAAAATATAAACTCACCCTAACTTTTACCCCGGTAAATCAACTCAAATGATTTGAATTTGATTAATTAAAATCTTTTTTGACTGGCAGCTCCTATGTGTTCATTTACTTTCATGGAAAAAAATGCTGCAGATAATTTGATCATCAAAACCTGATAGAAAAGAATCCCCTATAGACACACCCCCTACTTGTTGGTCACCTCCACTATCGCTGCCATATACTTTTCGGGAAAATAGATCTGATAAGCGCTTCCTAATCTCACAACCTCAATATTCAACTTTTGAGGGTACAACAATTTCACATCAGCATCGGCAGCACAGGGAATGGTCACCGTGTTTTCGCCCTGCAACCGCCAGGTGGAAATGAACGCTTTATTTCCGTTTCTGATACCAACCGCTATAGGAGCTATACTGTCAGCCATTGCTGGCATCCCTAGTGGAAAAAACGGTACCGATTCTGGAATAAAAGAAGCCAACCTTTTTTTATAAATGGTGATGGCATTGGATACCTGTTCAAAACTTTCGGGCGACAAACTGGCTAACTGGCCACTTTGGTGTACACGGCACAGCATGGCGGATACCATATTAAAAGACGCTTCCTTTGGTCCGCCATCTGCCTTTGGATAGGCCCATACAGCCAGTTGCTCAGGAACCACGGCAGCCATTGCCCCAACTAATATTGCAGGGTATTTTTTATAGTTGGTCTGGTCGCTTGATGATTGTATTTGCGTTTGGGAAAGCATTGCGTAATCCATTCTCAACCCACCACTGCCACAGTTTTCTACCACCAGTTCGGGGTGCTTTTGCCTGATAGATTTGTACCAGTCTACCACAGCCCGGTTGTGCTCTAAAAGCCCCTGGCCAATATCGGATGTACCCGCTTCGGCACCCCAAACGGAATTGTTGTAATCCATTTTAATATAGCCCACGCCATAACCATTTACCAAACGATCTACCACCGAAGTAATATAACTGATCACAGCAGCATTTCGAAAGTCGAGTACAAATCTTCCGTTGTCTACTATGCGTTTACCATGTTGCATCAGGAACCAGTTATCGGGCTTGTCTTTTAATGGCGAATTGATGCCAACCACCTCGGGCTCTAACCAAAGGCCGGGTTTCATTCCCTTTTGTTTAATATAGTCCAATAACTTTTGCAGTCCGCCTTCAAAACGAGTGGTAGAGGGTTGCCACAAGCCAACCGATTCCCACCAGCTTTCACCTTTTTCGGCGTACCAGCCTGCATCAATGATGTAATAGTCGCAGCCTGCTTTTGCAGCCGCATCTATCATCGGTATTTCCTTTTCGCTGGTCGGGTTGCCC
>Ga0209181_10005577_pt1 | contig 18061 bp, 4 predicted proteins | sample MAT05_FD_187208 | JGI IMG/M metagenome (GOLD analysis project Ga0209181, IMG submission 187208) | Freshwater microbial communities from Lake Fryxell liftoff mats and glacier meltwater in Antarctica - MAT-05 (SPAdes) (version 2) | ecosystem: Environmental > Aquatic > Freshwater > Ice > Liftoff...
CCTGCCGCCAAAGCCTTGCCCCAAATGCAGTGGCCGCGCCGAAAAAAACGCGTCGGGAACTCCGTACAGCGGCTTTGGTCAAACTCTTGGACGGTCGCCCGCCGAACTGGTGTGCCTGTTGCAAAACACCGACGATAGTCCGCATCGGCGTGGTGCCGCCACAGCGCCTGCCCTCCATGAACGGCGCGCGGGCACCGCCCGGCTCGATGCCGCACTGGCAATCGGCGACCGTTTGGGCGAATTGATGCTGCTAATCCGAAAAGAACCATGCTGTGCCGCGCTGTTGCAGTACGGACACAAATGGGGTTGCCTGTACCGAAGCAAATGGTCACAATCAACTGATTAAAACAGGCCAGGCCGACGAAATCCGAACAGGTTTTTAGAAAAACAGGGAAAGTCCCGGTCAGAAAGCAGGGCAAGCATAGGTTGAAAACCCATAGTACCCGACCGATCAGGGCGAAAAAAAACCGGCACTACTGCTTGGGATCGCAAGTAGTGCCGGCTTCGTTCAACAAGGCTCAACCGCCAGCGGGGGGGATTGTGGGTAGGGGATGGTTTGTGCGGCTACGCCCCCCCGCAGGCGGTTAATCCCTAAGAGTTCTCGGTATTTATTTATCTTTTTGATTTTCAATTATTTGCCTTATTTCTTCCTCTGATTTATTGGCTGATCTGGCAATAATCTCGATGGGTACTCCATTGGTATGTAGATTTAAGACTAATTCAACAAGTTGCTCAAATTTTGCTCTTTGTTCAGCCAATTCGATTCTTCCCCTATCATCTTGGTCTCTTATGCCTGAATAGATATACGCGTCATACGCCTCTCTCGTCCAATTGTGCTGTGCCGCTTCTTCGTATGCCTGTTTCAATCCTTCATCATCAATATTTTCTGGCATAACTTCCAACTCCTCTGCGTTTTTGATGAAAAAAGTCCATTTATCTATTATATTTTTTAATTCATGTGCCTTTTTATTAAATTTTTTCAACTCAATAAACCGAAAGTTCAAATCTTTAAACGAACACTCACCCGTTTCTTCATCTACAATCAGATGAGAAGAAAGGTAGTTTTTTCCCGAAAAGTAATCGAAATCCAGTACGCCAATAAAGTAAACAGGACGAAGCAAAGGGTAATCGTCTCCGCTGTTGATTTGTCCTGCATAGTCTTTGCTTGTGTAGTATAGCACCCTTTTGGCGAACCCGGCTGGTTCAGCTACCTGCATCTCAACAATAAAAGTCGAACCTTTTTCGTCCGTAGCCCTAACATCAATAATGGAGGACTTTTCTCCCGCAATGCGAGGAAGTTGAAAAGGGTTGAGCAAGATCACTTCCTTCACCCGATTTTGACCTTCTAAGCCCAAAACGGCATTGAGAAACGAAATCAAAATGACTTTTTTGTTCTCGTTGCCAAATATTTTTCGGAATGCTACATCGTTTTTTACATCTACAAATTTCATGATTTGGAATTTTTGCAGCAAAGGTAAGCGATTAGCCCATATTTAGTTATTCTCGCCCCATTTCATCCATTGGCAATTTTACTAATTCGTTAGGGTATGGTAGCATTTTACTGTAATCGCTCGCTGACAGAAATGACCTGACACAAAACTTACCTACATCTTTGTATTCAGGTCTGAAATCATTCTTTACTTCTTGCATTACTTCTAAAATTACGACATCATCGGACATCAAAGGCCAAACTTTGATGCGATAGTATGAAATAATTTTGTCATTACTTTTGATATAGTAAATCAAGTATTGACTGTGGTGTTTACAGCGAAATAATGCTTCAAATTTTTTTAATGAATTTGTCTCATAGTAAGCGCAGATTCAATTTTGAAACCCTCTCTCCGAGTTGTTTGATCTGATCTTTAAAGTCCCTAATTATTTTTGTTTTTGATTAGCGTTTAATTGTCAAAGGTAATTTGTGGTTAAATGCCTTCATCACATTCTTGGCAACTTTGCTGTCCACCCTCAAAGCCGTCTAAATGCCCGGCGGTACCTGGAATTCGCCAAAAGAAGTACTTGACGAATATTATTTCCCTCTTATTCTTGCACCGAACTTAAACACTCCCGCATTGCGCAATACCCTATCAAAAACAGTACATAAACGCATTGCTTGATACCTCCCATTTTATTCACTTATCCGGCATTGCGTGTATGCCCCTTATATGCGGCAGGCCCTCATCTGCTTCCTGACTCGGAAACAGATGAGGGCCTGATGTATTCAAGAGATATTGCTTCATTTGTGGCCGGTGTTATAAATGCACGGGCAAGGTAAAGCAGTACGCGCAAATGGCGTACTATTTTTTCAGAAAAAATATCTGATTGCAAAATATACTTTGGCTGACTGCCAGATCAGCAGCCATTCTAGGAGGCCTTGGATATGATCCCGCCTTTTTGGGGTGAGGTTCTCCCACCTAAATCCCTAAATCGTACAACATCCCTCCCCATTTAATCCACCACCACAATCTTCCCCGACCACACCCTACCCTGCTCATCGCCGATCCGGAAAAAATACACTCCGGCAGGCAGTGTTTCCCGCTGAAACTCGAACGACTGTTCTGTAAATTTTACCAGGCGAATCAGGCGACCGGCCGCGTCGTGCAACTCAAAGCATTTTTCTCCCACAATCAACTCCTTCGCCCGGAACGTCGCTGTCGTTCGGGTCGGATTGCCCAACACTTCCCACAACCCAGGAGACCGCTGCGGCTCAGTCGCCTGCACGGTCAGTTGGCCGATATGGTGCACGACGGTATTGGTCACGATGGGCGGGTTGAAATCAAAGATGATGGAAGCCTTGTTTTCGAGGGCGGTGCCATCGGGCAGGTGCGGCAGTTGGTCTATCGTGAAGGAGAAAAAGCCGTGCGAGGCAGGTTCGTTGACATTGCTGTCGGGCAGCATGATGGGAAAAAACAGGACTTCCAGAATATGCTGCTGGCGGATCTCCCAGGTGTACGGGTGAGAAGCCGCGCCGGGGCGGAAAGTGGCAACATCCAGTTTTTCAGGCAGCACATCGCGCAGCAGCACGCGAAAAGCCGTGTCGGTCCCTGTATTCTGAAAATCAATGGTGTAGCGGATCGGCCGGTCGGCTTCCAGGAGGTTGGCCGCGCCTGCCCCGGCGGGAATGGCTGTTTTCTGATTGGGATCGAAAGCCCCCACCACCTCGCGGCAGTCAAAATCATAGCCCAACCGTCTTTTATCCATCCAAAAAGCGGTGACCATGCCCGGGGTAAGCCCACCGCAGCGTTCGATGCTCCGGGCTGTCTGGGCGCCCTCGTCGGTTTTGGTGGCTTCCATCCGCCAAGTCGCGCCATCCGCTTTCAGGTCAATGGTCTGGCTTTGCTGAGGGTCGAGGGAAAAATTTCCGGTGCTAAAAACCTCCGTATTCCGCAGGATCCGGTATTCGTGTAAACCCTGGGTGGGTTTTTCTCCGATATTTTTCAAGGTAAACTGCACGGTGGTGTCGCCAAGGCATTTGGCCGAAATAATAACCTCGGAACCCGGCGGTGTACTGGACGGGCAGGGGTTGGCCATATTCGCAAACGATTCCCAGCAAAGGGTCTGATTGAACAGGAAAGTGTCGCAGCGGGTTTTTACAGTCAATCTTATGGTCGCCATCTCGAAGGGTTTCAGGTCGCCCAAATTGAAAAAAAGCGTGTCGCCGTGCTGCACAGTGACGAGTGGTGCCGTATTGACCCACTCAAAAACGGGTGGCATGACGACGACGCCTACCGCGTCTTCTGCAACGACCGTCCCGACATTTTGAATGGAAACCTGCACCGGAGACTGGGCAAAACATCCCCTGAAATTGGATGGCAGTCCGAGGTCAACCGAGAGTTCCGGACATTGGTTCAGCGGCTGAAGCAGGAAAGTGGCCCGGATGGTGTCCAGTGAGGTGGGTTGATCAAAAAAAATCGTGTCTTGACAAACCGCCCAGTTTTTGGCCGGAAATTGCGGCAGCGAGAGGTGATATTTCCAGAAATCGGAGTAGCCGAAACGCGCCACGCCGTCTGCGTGGGTTTCGCGCTGCCGCTGTTGTAGATTGCCGGTCAACACCACCTGGATGCCCGACAAAGCCTTGGCGGAAGAATCCACCACACAGTCCCCGTCGGCATCTGTCAGCACGGCAGCCCGGATGGGGATGCCGGCACACTCCAACCGGATGTTGTCGCAACCGGGGTCGTTGTCGGTGATTTGGGGATTGACTGCGCCCAGAATCAGCAGGTTACAAAGCCAACCGGTCGCGCATTCGGATAACTTCGGGTTTTGAAGGATTCGAAGTTGTCCGACTACCTGTTTCAAGTTGTCCGGCCCCTCCAGGCTTTTTAACACCGGATTTTGAACGACATAGAATTCGCCTCCGATGGTATTAAGGCTGTCCAGCCCGGTCAGGTCGCGCAACACCGGGTTGGCAGAGATTTGAAAATTGCCACCCACCACTTGAAGGTGGTCGAGCCCTTCTAAGTTTTTGAGGGCAGGGTTTTGGTAAATGCTGAAACGCTGTCCGACGCGCCGGAGATTCTTCAGCCCTTGAAAATTCGTCAGGCTGGGCGCATAGAAATCAAAATCATACCCAACCGTCTGGAGTTTTTCAAAACCGTTCAGGTTCTTCAGCAGGTTGCTGCCCGAAAAATAGAGGGAGCCGTTGATGACGCGCAGGTTTTTCAATTCATCAAAATCGGTCAACACCTCGTTACCCGTAAACGAAAAGAAACCGCCGATCGAATCGAGGCTGTTCAGGCCGTTCAGTTTCGTCAGGGCGTGGTTGCCCTCCAGCAGGAAAATCGTGCCGACGCTCTTCAGGCTTTTCAGGCCGTCCAGGGTGGTCATCGCGTTGTTTTTGTAAATCTGGAGGGTTTCATCCACCGTCATCACGCTGTCCAGACTACTTAAACTCGTCAGGGAAGGGTTGTCGTTGATCAGCAGCCATCTCACTTTTTTGAGGTGTTCCAGCCCCTGCAGGCTTTTCAGCGCAGCATTGAATTGAACCCCGACTATTCCCTCCGTCGTAAACTGTTTGTTCAGGCCGTCCAGATTTTCCAGCGAGTCATTTGAAGAGATGTTTAAACCTCCTGCGTAAGCAAGACTGCCCAATCCTTCCAGGGTCTTGAGTCCGGGATTCTTCGAAATGTTCAAATTGGTGCCTACGGAAACGAGGCTGTCCAGGCCGCTCAAACGATTCAAGGTGTAATTGTTGCCAATGGCGAGGGTTCCGGGAAGCGAACGAAGGCTGCTGAGCCCTTGCAGGCTTTGCAGTTTGTTTTCACTGATGGAAAAATAGCGGCCCACCGAGTCGAGGCTGTTCAATCCCTCCATATTGACCAGGCTGTAATTGGTGGAAATCGTAAAATCCCTGCCGACCGTAGTCAGCCCGTTGAGGCCCCCAAGACTGGTCATAGCCGGGTTGTGGTCAATCATAAAATCTCCGGCAATGGAGTTCAGTTTGCTCATGCCGTTCAGGTTCGGCAATTTGTCGTTGTAAAAAATCCGGGCTTCCCCGCCGACGGTGACCAGGTTACCGAGGCCGTTCACATTGGTCAGGAGCGGGTTGCCGCCAATGAACAGCGACCCACGAATGGCCGTGATCGCAGCCAGTCCGTTCAAATTGTTGATGTTGGCTCCGCTGATGTTTACACTCCCTTCGATGACCGTGCAGCCTGGGTAATTGTTGGGAAAATTGGCGATCTCTGCCTGCGTTGCAAAGTATATGCCATCGGGCAGGCAGGACTGGCTGTATCCGCTCCAGTTAAAAAGCAGCGCGGAGAGAATGATCAGAAATGTGTTTTGCATAGGAGGAGATTTTTTTTACGCTTGTTGGCACCCCGGCCATCCCGAAGTATCAGGATGCAATGAGTATTTTCTATCGCTTTAGACCTACCCGAACCGTCAGCGATGAGGTGTCACCTTTTCGTTCCTCAAAGATGACACCTCATCACTGACGGTTCGGGAGTCTTCAAAGGGACATTCAGTGCGCTACGCGGCCGTTTCGTGATGTCACCTCTCCACTATTCGACTACCACGATCTTTCCAGAAAACACCCGTCCTTCGGCATCCACGATCCTGAAAAAGTAGACGCCTCCTACCAGGCTTTCCCGCTGAAAATCAAAAGACTGGCCCGAAAACTGCGCCCGCCGCACCTGCCGTCCGCCCACGTCGTACAATTCAAAGCGTTTGTCGCCTGCGATGAATTTTTTCGCCTGAAAAATGGCTGACTCCCGGGTGGGGTTGCCAAGCACTTGCCACAACATCTCATGCTGTTGCGGCTCGTCGGCCCGCACCAGCAATTGCCCGATGCGGTGCAGCACGTAGTTCGTCACGATGGGCGGGTTGAAGTCGAATACGATGTTGGCGTCATTGGTAAAATAATCGCCCTGGGGCAGGTCGGGGCGCACGTTGATTTCAAAACTGAAATAGCCGTGCGATGCCGTTTCATTGACATTGCTGTCGGGCAGCAGAATGGGCAAAAACAACACTTTCAACAGCCGGTCTTCGCCGATTTCCCAGGTATATGGGTGGGAAGCCGCCACCGGCATGAACGTCTCTATGTCCAGCGCAGGCTGTAGCAGGTCGCGCAGTTGAACTCGGAAGGCGGTGTCTTTACCGGTGTTTTGAAAACCGATGGTGTACAGCAAGTGCTGTCCCGATTCGATCAGGTGATTTTCACCTGCGCCCGTAGGCACCGCTGTTTTCAGGTTCGGGTCGAATGCCAGCAGGACTTCCCGGCAAGCCAGGTCGTATTCTGCCGGGCCGGTTTCCAGCCAGAACGCATTGATCTGGCGGGGCGTCAGGCCGCCGCAATTTTCAAGGGCGACAGCAGTCCGGGTTCCGTCCTCCTGTTTGGTGGCTTCCATACGCCAGGTGGCGCCGTCGGTTTTGAGTTCGACCGACTTGCTATCCCCGGCAGCGAGGCTGAAAGGCTCTATCCATAAAGCGTCTGCATTTCGGAGGATCCGATACTCGTGCAAGTTCTGAGTAGCCGCGTTGCCGATGTTTTTCAGGGTAAACCGAACGGCTGTGTCGGACAGGCATTTCGCCGAAAGTTGTATCTCCGAATTTCCCGACGGTACAACCGGCGGACAGGCATTGGCGGAAATGGAAAACGCTTCCCAACAGAGTGTCTGGTCGAGCAGGAAGGTGTCGCAGCGGGTATTGACCGTCAGTTTCAAGGTTCTGTTTTGAAACGGTTTCAAATCGCCGAGATCGAACACGAGGGTGTCGCCCATTTTGCCGGAAAACGGCGGCGTACTGGAAACGATTTCAAAAACAGGCGGCACTACAACGGCAGTTTTGGCAGACAATGCCTCATCAGCACCCGTGTTTTTTACCATAACCTGGACCTCCGATTTGGCCAGGCAACCCCGGAAATTGGTCGGCATGCCCAGGTGGGTCGTCAATTCAGGACAAAAAGCCAGGGGTTTCAGGAGAAATGTCGCCCGCAACGTATCCTGGCTTCCGGGCACTGCGGCGAGGCTGATTTCATTTTGACAAGCCTCCAATTGCAGGGTTGGATATTCCGGCAAGTGCAGCGCGAAAGCGCCTTTTTCATAAAACCGGTAAAACGCTATACCCGCCGCATCGGAAGGCCGGAGGTTCATTTGCACGTTCCCGGAAAGCATCACCTGCACATCGGTCGCCGGAAAACTGTTGGAATCGGCCAGGCAATCGCCGTCGGCATCGAGCAAGACAGTGACGTGGACGGGGGTGCTTTCACAGCGGGCCAGCACTTCCTGAGGGTCGTTGCAACCGGGGGCGTTTTGAGAAATGACAATCGCGCCATTCGGGCCGTTATTGGGAAGCAAAGCGCATAAAGCCGGTGTTTCGCACATACTCAGCAGGGGATTCTGGGAGATGTATGAGATGTCCTGCCCAAAAGAGACGAGGTTGTCCAAACCGGCGAGGCTGGTCAAATTCGGATTGTTTTCGATTCTAAACCAAGTACCGATGGTTTTTAATCCTTCCAGGCCGTGCAGGTTGTTCAGGGCAGGCATGTAATAGATGCTGAAAACAGTGCCGATGGAAGTCAGGCTGTCCAATCCGCTGAAATCTATACATTTGAGTCCAGTGGGTTGGAAATTGCCGCCGATGGTTTTCAAGCGGTTCACCCCCTGAAAACTCGCCACAGATTGCGGCACATCAAAGCCCCCCCCGATAGAAACTAAATTACCCAAACCTTTCAAACTGGTCACTCCGGGCGATTGATTGGAAATGCCGAAACCTCCTCCGACCGTCGAGAGATTTTCCAACCCGAGCAGGCTCGTCAATGATGCCAATTGGTTGATGAAAAAATCACCGCCGACATGGGTCAAGTTATTCAACCCGTCCATGCTCGCCAGTTGGAACAAATAATTCAGGCTGAAATCCCCTCCAATGGTTTTGAGTTGATTCAGACCTTCAAAATTTAACAAGTACACGTTGAAGTCAATGGCAAAACGGCCACCGATAGAAGCCAGTTTTCCCAAACCTTTGAAACTCGAAAAATGGTCTGGAACATTAAAACTTCCGCCGATTTTTTGCAGGTTTTCAAGCCCGGCAAAATCCTTCAGCGAGGTGTTATTGATTAAAATGAAATCGCCACCGATACAGCGCAAACTATCGAAACTTCCGAACTGGTCGAGGCCATAGTTGATCTCCATGCGCCAATCGCCGCCGATACTGTCCAACAGCGGCATGCCGGACAGACTTTTCAGGTTTTGATTGTAATAAAGTTCGAGGCCGCCAATGGTTTTCAGTTGGTCGAAACCATTGAAATTCAACAGCGCATTGTTCTGTATCACTTTTATTTTTTGGCCGATGGTGCGCAGACCGGACAGCCCGGAAAAATTGATCAGTGCCTGGTTTTGATAGAGGTAAAAACTGTCGGCAATGGATTCCAAAGCATTCATACCCTCGAAACTCTGTAGTGCCGGATTGTCATGGAGGAAAAATGCCTGGCCGATCGTGCGCAATTTGTCCAGGCCGTTGAAATTTTTCAGTACAGCATTGACAAAGATTTCTACAGCGCCGTCTACAGATTCGAGATTTTCCAAGCCTTTGAAATCGAGCAGCGCCGGATTGTTGTCAATCAACACATTTCCAGGAATGGTTCTGATACTGTCCAGCCCGGTCAAATGTTGCATCGCTGTAGCCTCAATTTGCAGACCTCCTATGTGGCGCAGATCGGTCATACCACTCAGGCTCGTTTGGCTGGCATTGCCCTGAACAATCAGATAGCCACCGACAGAGTCGAGGCTGCCGAGGCCGTTCAAATTCTCCAACTGGTTGTTTCCCATTATTATCAGGTCGCCTCCGATAGACTGGAGCACCGGAGGTCCGCCCGGACTGATTATCGCTAAATTGTTTTGCAGCGCAAATTGGCCGCCGACGACAGACAGGTTGGCAAAGTCTTCCAGGCTGGTCAGCGCGCTGTTGTAATTGATGGAAAGCCCGCCAACAACGGCAGACAAATTGCTCAATCCGGCGAGACTGGTGAGCACACCATTGTCGCCAATCCCCAAACCTCCGCCAACCGTGTGCAGGCTTTCCAGCCCGTTCACATCCGAGAGTGCCTTGTTGGAACCAATCATGAAGTCACCGCCAATAAACTTGAGGTTGTTCAGGCCGCTCAAACTGCTCAAGCCGTTAGAAGTAATACTCAGGCCGCCCCGAATGGTATCCAGATTGGACAAACTGCTCAAATTTGCCAGCAGACCGTTGTCATAAATATTCACAGAGCCCGCTATCGTGCGGATTTTGCTGAAAGCGTCCAGGCTTGTCAGCGCAGGGTTTGCGCCAACCCCAATATCCTGTCCTACGAACTGTAAGCCGTTCAGCCCGTTTAAATTCGGCAAAACAGTATTCCCCTCCACGAGGAGCGATTTACCGATGGAGGTAAGGTGTCCCAGTGCAGTCAGGTCGGTCAGAAGCGGGTTTGCCCCGATTTCAAAACTGTTTCCAACCAGTTTCAGGCTATCCAACCCATTCATGGTCAGCAGATTGGCATTGTGTCGAATGTTGATACTGCTGTCCACCCTGCGCAGGCTGTTCAAACCGTCCAGGTCTTCGATAAAGTCCATGTACTCGATGAGCAGGTTTTTTCCGACCGTTTTGATGTTGCCCAAACCATTCAGGCTGGTGATCGTGGTACTGCCATAAAACCGAAGATCGCCGCCAACAGCAGTCAACACGCTCAAGGCACCCAGGTCATAAATGTCGCTTCCGGTGATCACCATGTCGCCGCCCACCATGGTACAGCCGGGGTTGTCGTTCAGGAAATTGTCCACTTCCGCCTGGGTGGAGAAGGTAATCCCATCCGGAAGGCAGGACTGGGTTTGTCCACTCAATTTGGCAATGGTGTGCCGGACCGTATTCGTTCCAAATTCCATATTGGCGTCGTATGAAACCAGGGCTGTATTTTCTATGATGGTGTTGTAGGGCAAATCCGCTTGCTGGGCAATTTCAAATGTGAAAAAACCGCGCGAAGCCTCCTTGTTCGAGTTGCTGTCTGGCAATGCGATGGGATCGAACAGCACTTCCAGCGTACCCGCGTCGAGCAACTGCCACGTATAAGGATGTGAGGCCATGCCCGGACGGAACGTGCTGACATTCAACTGCGCCGGCAGTACATCGCGCAACAACACGCTGCGGACGGTGTCGGAATGCGGGTTCATGAAGGTGATCGTGTATTGAAGCGGGCGGTTGTTGACGAGCAGGTGCTTAGGACCTTCCCCGGCCGGAATCGCTGCTTTCCGGTTGGCAGCAACAGCGCCTGCTACCTGCCGACAATCAAAATCAGCATCCAGCGGTCCTTCATCCAGCCAGAATGCGGTGATCAGGCCGGGCGTCAGGCCGCCGCAACTTTCAATGGCGGTGGCGGCGAGTGAGCCGTCGTCCGATCTGGTGGCCTCCATGCGATAGGTAGCACCATCGGCAGGCACATCCACCGGGATGCTTTGATGGGCATTGAGCGCAAAAGGTGCGGTGTTCAGGATGTTTTCATTTCGGAAAATGGTGTACGTATGCGGCGCTTGTGTAGGCGCATTGCCCACGTTGTTGAGTGTAAACCGCACGGTACTACCGCCGATACATTGGGCGGACAATCGAATATTGGAAACTGCCTGGGGATTGGTCGGGCAGGCATTTTCCAGGCTGGCCTGGGTTGCCCAGCATAAAGTACGACCTGAAAGGACGCTGTCACACTTGGTTTTTGCCCTGATCTGTACGTCCGTCGCAGTCAGCGGCGAGACATCTCCTACTTCAAAATATAGCGTGTCGCCCACCTGTGCGGCCAGCGCAGGTGTGGAACCTGCGAGTTCAAACACGGGTGGCATCACGACGGCTACTTGTACGCCGGTGGCGGAAATAGTACCGGTATTTTTTACTGAAACCAGCACGGTAGAAATGACCGAACAATCCTCAAATGCAGGTGGAAGCCCCAGGTGCACGGTGAGTTCGGGACATTGGTTGAGGGCGGTCAGCAAAAACGTGGCACTGAGCGTATCCTGCCCTGCGATGCTGTCCTCACAAACCGCCCAGTTCTGGGTGGGAAACTGCGGCAAACGCAGCAGAAGCGGCCCGTTGTTGAAATAGTTGAACTGCACTGTCCCGGAGATGTCGGTGGGACGCAGCATCATTTGTCCGTTGGCGAAAAACTGCACCTGTACATCCGCAACCGGCGTGTCGGCGGCATCGGCCAGGCAGTCGCCGTTGTTGTCCCTGCGCACCGTTGCCAGTGCCAGCGCAGGTGTTTTGCTGCATTGCTGCTCCAACTCTGCCACCGCCTTGCAGCCGGGGCCATTGTTGGAAATATTGAACGCTCCGGGATCGTTGAACAGGCGATAACAGAAGACCGGAATGGCACATTCAGCCAATACCGTGTTGCCGGTCACTTCAATCGTACCTCCGATCGTGGAAAGTTGGTTCAAGCCATGCAGGCTTGTCAGCGCAGTGTTGGAGCGGATCGACAGATTTCCACCAACCGTGTAAAGATTTTTCAGGCTGTCCAGATTCGGCAAGGCACTATTTCCTTGAATGTCGAGGTTGCCGCCGATATAATTCAGGAGGCTCAAAGCATCTACATCTGTCAGCAGTGGATTGCTCCAGAGGGCCATCTGCCCCCCGATGCCGCTGAGTTTGCCCAAGCCGTTCAAGTCGGTAATCCCTGCATTTTCCCGAATAAATAAAAAACCGTTGATGGAAGTCAGGCTGTCCAAACCGCTTAAATTCGTCAATGCCTGATTTCCGGCTACATAGATCCCGGAATTGACCGTGGTTAAATGGGTAAGGCCCTTCAGATTGATCAGGGCTGGATTGTCAGATAAAACCAGCGAATCGCCGATGAAGGTCAGGCCGTCCAGACCGGTCAAATTTGCGAGGCTTTCATTTCCTGAAATCAAGACATCTCCTCCGATGGTCGGGACATTTTGCAGCCCGGCCAGGCTGATCAAGGCATCGTTGTTGTCCATCACAATGCCGCCGCCGATGGAAGTCAGGTTGACAAGATCCTCCAGGTCGGTCAGCGCTTTATCGCTTTGTATCTTCAGGTCGCCGCCAATGGATTGTAGGTTTTGGAGGCCGTTGAGTTGGGTTAACTGGTCGTTTTGAACAAGCAAAACACTGCCGCCCATAGAGACCAGGCTTTCCAGCCCGTTCAAATTGGATAGAGCCAGATTAGCCGTCAATTCGAGGTTTTGGCCCAGTGAGGAGAGGTTTTGGAGCGCTGTAATATTCGTCAGCGACGTATTTTTGAGGACGAGGCTGCCGCCGATGGACAACAGATTATCCAGGCCGCTCAGGTTGAGCAGGCTGCCGCTGTTGTTGATGTACAGATCCCCGCCGACGAATTGCAGGCTGCTCAAGCCGGTTAGATTTTGCAGCGAAAAATTGTTGTCCATGGAAAACCGCCCACCTACGCTGGCGAGGCTGTTCAGCCCGTTGAGGCTGGCCAACGAAACGTTGCCGTTCAGGGTGAAATGCCCGCCGATTGTGCTGAGGTTATTGAGCCCGTTCAGCGTCCCCAGCGCATTGTTGCCAGAGATGTTGATATTTCCATTGATGTTCGTCAGGCCAGTCAAACCGCCAATGCTCGTCAAGTTGACGTTGTCAAAAATATCTATTTTCCCATTGATGCCCGGCACACCCGCCAGCCCGTTCAGGTTGAGCAGGTTAGGGTTTTTAAAGATGACCAGGCTGTCCAGGGTCGAAGCCAGGGTGCTCAGGCCGTTGAGGTTGGTCAGCAGATCATTGCCGATGAGGATGATGCCGCCGCCGATGCTGCTGAGTTGACTCAATCCATCCACATTGGTAAGGGCGTAACTGTCCTCAATCGTGAAGTTGCCGCCGATGCTCGCCAGTTTGGTCAGGCCGTTGAGCGATCCCATGTTATCGTTGTACCCCACATAAAAATAGGTTCCGATAGCAGTCAGGCTGCTCAGTCCGTTCAGGTTGGGCAATGCTCCATTTCCGAAGATGATCATCCCGTCGCTGATGGTCTGGAGTTTGCTAAGCCCGGCGAGGCTGGTCAGCGAAGGGCTCTCGGTGATGACCAGCGAACCGTTGATTCTGGTGAGGTTGCTCAGCCCGTTGAGGTTGGTGATGTCGTTGGGTCCATAGATGTACACATCGCCTTCGATGACCTTGCAACTGGGGTAAAAGATTTTGAAGTCGTTGATTTCCTTCTGCGATGAAATTTCAATGCCGCCAACAAAGCAGGATTGAGCCTGGGTTTGCAGGGCAAAAACGACTGTGATCAGGGTGGCTATAAATGTTTTTTTCATTTTTACAAGAATTGGAAAATGGGTCTGAAAATGTGGCCTGAGTAAGCGATGAGCCTCCCGCTAAATTGGGGGGCGATATATGATTTCTCGCAAAGGTGCAAAGGCGCAAAGGTTTAACAATCAAAACTTTGCGCCTTTGCGAGAAATCCAGATTATTGTTTGACAAATTTTCCCACAGCCACGACCCTCCCCCCGGAAATGACCTGAAGAAAATAGAGATTGGCTACTAAATGCTGCACTTGTAATTTTTGTGGCCCCGATTCATTCCGAACAACAGGCTGTTCGTGCACCACGCGCCCAAGAGCATCCGTGATCCGGATCTCACCATCGGTGGCAGACAGTTGATCTGACCACTGAATTGAAATTTCAACCGCTGCGGGATTGGGAGAAATGCGCAACCCGTCGTTGGCGACTGGATCAAGCGTCGGGACCGCGCCGACCGTGAATTTTTGTTCAACCGCGAATGGCGAACCGATCAGGTCCGCTGCGATGGACTGCACCGACCAATAATAGGTTCGATCGGCCAGGTTTTTCAAGCGATAACTCTTCATGGTCCCCACGTTTCCCGATTCGGGCAAATAAGTTTTTCCGGTGACCGGATTAGCCAGGGGCGAAACGATCTGGCTGCCGCCCGGAGTCGTGCCCACCCGAAGATTAAAAGCCGTGGAAGGACTGTTCAATCCCCGGTTCATATCGGCCTGAAAAGACAACACAACATCGTTTCCATCAACGGTGGCTGACAATATTTCCGGAGCTCCGGGCGAATGAACGCCTGGAGGAAAATCAAAATTTCTGCCTTCATTGTTCCGCAGAATAACCGCTCCGTTGGCGGTGCCGCAAGCCATATCGGAATCTCCGTCGCCGTCCACATCTGCGAAGTCTGCGCCTGTTCCAGTAAAAGAGGTGGTGAAAAACGGGATAAATTGACCTCCGGTGTTTTTGTAAACCTGACCGGCCTGGCCCCAACTGACCAGCAGCAGGTCGGGATCGCCGTCCAAATCAAAATCCGAGACGGCGACTTCGACCCAATCGGGGTCCGTGATGGTTTGTTTCAGGGAAAAATAGCCGTCCACGTTTTCGTAAATCCACACCGACCAATCGCTTTGTGCAAATCCGGCCACGATCAAATCCATATCGCCATCGCTGTCAATGTCAGCCACTTCCGTGTCGCCCCCTCTGGCCCATTGAAAATTGGTGCCTTGTACGATGTCAAAATTCAGGTTCCCGAAATTGCGGGACAGCGAAGCCCAGACGACCGAGCCAATCACGAATACATCCTGCTTGCCGTCGCCGTTAAAATCGAAGGGTTGAATGCTCGTTTTGGAGCAGTTGCCAACGTCAAGCGGAAGCGTCGCATACGTTCCGGAATTGGGACCGTCGGGCAGGATGATATTGGTTTCACAATCGCCGATCGGAGGCAGGAGGCCATCCGGGTCGTTGTCGTTGTCGGCGTCGAACCAGGCGAGTTCGCCGCGGGTTTCTGTCAAATCAAATGCCGGCGTTGCGTCGAATTTTCCGCTGCCATCGTTTCTGAAAAACCGCGACGGCTGGTTCCTCAGACCGGTCAGGTAAAAATCAGAGTCGCCATCCTGGTCGCGGTCCAGCCAGGACATCAGGGCCACTTCGGTGTCGGAACTGATGGCCTGACCGTACACTTCGCTTTGCCAGCGCAATTGAAAGGCGCCGTCCGCATCCCTGGTGAAGCAAAAAACCGATTCATAAAATTGTTGCAAATTGCCCTCGATGGAAGCGAGCACCGCCAGGTCAATCCATTCGTCGGCGTCCAGATGGACGAATTTTACTTTTTGGGCCACAAAACCGGCGGGCAGTTCGGCTCCCCAGATCGGTGAAAAGGCTTCCATGGTAGTGAACCAAAACGTTTCCGACCAGGTGGAAAGATAGCCGGGTGCCAGGGCCCGGACGCGCCAGAAATATTTTGTTTCGCAGTCCGGAAGTGCGAGGGTGTCGTAGGCGGTGGAAAGTGTGTTGCCGTACACCATGTTTTGAAACAGCGCGTCGGTCGCTACCTGTAGTTCGTATTGTTGCGCGTCCGGGACATTCGTCCATTCTGCTTTTGTAAAAACAGGAGTTTGTTGCGCGTTCAGTTGCGGCGACAAAAGTTGCGGTGCCGCCAGCGTCAGGGTCACGGTAAACGGAATGGTTTTGAAGGTCGAGCCGATCAAATGCCCGTCAATGGTTTGCACCGAAAACCAATAATTGCCCGTTTTCAAATTGCGCAAGGTAAAACTTCGGCCCGAAGGCACGTTCCCATTGGAAAACAGCAGCCTCCGTCCGCTCGTATCGGAGTCGCAAGCCACGATGTCGCCCCAGCCGGGCGACGTTCCAACCCGGACATTGTACCGGAGCGAAGCAATCGGCGTGTGTTCGTCAAAACCTGCCGTCCATTGAAAACGGATCACCCCGTTCTGCACTTCATAGGTCGGTGTTCCCGGAGGCTTGGGAGGTTTGGAAATATTCGGAAAGTGGTTGGAATAAATCTCAATGCCTGATACGTGATTGTTGAAATCATCGGTTAAGACGTTGAAATCCAGTTTGTTGTCGTGGTTGTAATCGGCCAGGGTCATGCTATAGCCCTTGCCGAGATGAATTTTATCCAGCAACTGCCAGGTCCCTGCGACCTGCGTGAGGAAGCGGGTCGAATCGGAGAACAGGATGTCGCGTGTACCATTGTTGTCTATGTCGGCGATTCTTAAATTATGGACAGAAGTGACCTGGCTGGGCATCACAATTTTGGTGGATTGCTGGGGACTGAAGCCGCCTGTACCGTTGTTCCAATAGATTTGGACCACCTTCTCCCCCTGCCACCAGGGAGCGTACGAATTAAAAACACCACCGATCACCAAGTCGGCAAAGCCGTCGTTGTTGAGGTCGCCGCTGAGCACTTCACAGCCGCCCGTTCCTACAATAGAGGCGTTGGGGTCTTTCACGTACAGGTTGTTCTGGTTGCGGTAAAAAACGGTTTTTTGCGCGTAGGACGGCGCGGGTTCGTAGCCTGTCATGACAAGATCCAGATCGCCGTCGTTTTCCATGTCCATCAATGTAAAATGCGGGACATTCAGCGGATCGAAACTGCTGCTCGAAGGTTGATACACGCCGTTTTTGAACTGGTACAATTTGGTAAAACTGGGCATGGACGCGTAGTTGTCGCCTGTAGTGAAAATGTCCAGGTCGCCGTCGCGGTCAAAGTCAAGCCATTTGATCTGGGCGATGTCCGGCACTTGCACATTGAACAATTGACTGGCAATTTCAAGATTGTCGGCATTGGCCCGCAGGATATACGTGCGCCGCTGCCCGTCGTAAAGTCCCGAATGCAGCATGTCTATTTTCGAATCTCCGTCAAAATCAGCCAGGTCGTAGGGATTGAAATTGGAATACGGAAGGTTGGAATACACTGTTTGGAAGGCCGTATCCGCCGAATTGTGCAGCCAGACCGGCTTGGTAAAAGTCCCCACAAAATCCATGAAACCGTCGTTGTCGAGGTCCACGCAAGTCGGGTCGCCCATGGTGACTGGAATGGACATGAGGAGGTTCTGAGAAAAGAGCGGTGTGCTGACAACCTGTAGTGCAGCGAACCATAACAAAGTGCTGAATTTAAGATAGGGGGGCATCATTGAAAAAGGAAGGTTTTTGCAGGCTTAAACCGGGTTGCTCTTCGGAGCGATCCGGGCATTCTATCATCCCAAATTGGTTCAAAATCTTACCCAAATACTTCCAGTTTATGTTGGAAGCATCGCCGAGGGGCATTTCGATGCGCTTCAGCACTTTTAGGAACGCCGCACCAATAACTTAGTCATTTGATGCCACCCTTTGTTCCATCATACGGCCGCTATTTTTCTTTAAATAGCCCCACTATTCGCAGAAAAATAGTGTTGTCTGATGAAAAAATGGTTGACCTAAAATGACTAAGTTATTGGTGCCGCTTTCCTTATATCCACGAGGGCGCGGTTTTGTTACCGTTGATTCGCCGACCATTTGAAAAAAATGTATGCGCAGCCCTACCCTCTCAACAGGTATAGTTGCGTGGCACGGCAGGAGGTTACCGCTCAGGGTGTTTTTGTTTGGAAAAAGTTTTGTTTGCCGGGTAGGAGGGGCTCGGGGGGCTGCCACCTGACACGGCAATGGTTGCGTTGTCTTATTCGCAAGTCGGAGACTTGCAGACAGCACGTATCGGGTCAAAGACCCTCACGAGCACCTACGTACGGTCAAAGACCCTCACGAGCGAGCGTTGCGCTTGGCTTTTGTGATTGCTGAACACTTGTGGCCAGTAGATTATGCATACTTCGCGTCCAGCGGGG